>Ga0078972_1001626_pt1 | contig 82595 bp, 64 predicted proteins | sample YelNatPaOPGAMG01_FD_67568 | JGI IMG/M metagenome (GOLD analysis project Ga0078972, IMG submission 67568) | Hot spring thermophilic microbial communities from Obsidian Pool, Yellowstone National Park, USA - OP-RAMG-01 (SPADES assembly) (version 2) | ecosystem: Environmental > Aquatic > Thermal...
ATAAGTTAACTTACTACCGGACACATTTTATCTTCCGGTTTTGTATATGCCTTCTTGAGTGCAGGCATTTCATGTCATTCCCGCGTAGACGGGAATCCAGAAGGGTTGCTGCAACCATATATGGATTACCACTTTCGCGGGAATAAAAGTGTCGGTAGTGAATAAGTTAAGGAGAAAAAAACGAGGAAACCTAAAAATGTCAAACCAGCTTGAAACCCGCGATAGTGAGAAAATAAACTTTACAGTAAAAAACCAGCTCATTCAAACTCTAGTAAAAAAGGCAAGCGTAGAGACAGGCCGAGCACTTAGGGAATTTTTATCCAAAAGCGATCAACCGATTCAGGATTTGGCCACATCTGATCTAATTAAAAACAACGCAGCCTGGGTAATCGAATGCCTCCTGCCCTTGCTGTATAAACATAAAAATGATCTGCATGAAACTGATGCGCATGTGGGCACTATGGCCCTTGAAATCATCGAGGGGCTTGCCTACGACCACATCTATTTGCTCATCCCATTGCTTCATGATCAAGATGAGCTAATCAGGGCCCAAGCGGCTGACCTGCTTGGTCTTGTCGGCAATCCCAAAGCCGCAGAAGCATTGATCGCTACTCTCCAAGACCCATCTCCCAGGGTGAGGAGCTCGGCCCTGGCCAGCCTGGGAAGGCTAGCTGATGAGCAGGCAATTCCAGCCATAGAAAGGCTCCTTCAGACCGAAGATGACTCATGGGTAATTTTCTCCTGCATCAAAAGCCTTGAAAGAATCGGCGGAAGGAGAGCTACCAAGATTCTCCTCGATCTTCTCAAACAGGATGATGAATTTATCCTAGCCGCGGCCATCGAATCACTTGGTGAAATAGGCAGCCGTGGGATCATCCGCTATATGCTGAAAACTCTTGCCTACCCATCCGCAAGAATCCTCGAGCGAATGAGCACAGCTTTAATCTCCATACTCCAGCGAGACGGACTCGTGCTTGACTCTTCAAGATCAGCCGCCGCACGGCTATCAAAGCAAACCAGAGCCGATCTTATCTCCTTCTTCACTATGTGCGCCAGCAGCCTGACCATAAATTACGTAACCAGACTGCGGGCCATTGATATTCTTGGAAAACTCAAGGCAGAAGAAATGCTAGCTCATTTGGAAAATTAAATTAAAGACCGCTTATCACTATCGAGTTAATTTTATATTTCACTGCCGGACACTTTTTTTATCGTCAGGCCCGCGAAAGTGATAATCAAAGTGATAATCCATGTATAATTGCAGCAACCCTCTGGATTTGCGCCCACGCGGAGAATGACATGAAATGCCTGCACTCAGAAGGCGTATACAAAACCGGAAGATAAAATGTGTCGGTAGCAAGTTTTATATTTACCCATTAATTGAGGGTGCTTCCTAACTGCGGCCATAGCTTCGTCCACCTTACAAAACAGTGTGATAATGAAATCTTCATGGGACATGGGATTCTCCTTATCAATAGTTTTGACTTTCTATCAATACTATCGAAGAGAATCCCTTGTCTCTCTAAACTAGCACCATCGGTTATCACCCTGCAGCCTCTCTCTCTAGTGCGGCCGCTCTCTCTGGTGAGCTGCCATCCATCAGGGGCCGCAAGGCATTCAGGGAAGCGATGACTGCTGAACCATTGCTGATCACGGTAGTGCCAACAGGCCCTAGGATCCCAAGCAGGGCGAAGGCAATGGCTCCCGTGTTAGGATAAAGGTTAATCTTCCAGTTCTGTTGAATAAGATGGGTTGACCTGCGGGCAATATCAATAGCTTGAGGAATTTTCCACAAGTTTCCTTCAAGCAGGGATACCTGAGCGGTCTCTACGGCTACATCCGCCCCACCTTTTACGGCGATGCCCACATCGGCCTGGACAAAGGCTGGGGTGTCGTTTATTCCATCTCCCACCACAGCCACAGTGCAGCCCCGCTCCTGGAGTGACTTGACCACTTGAGCTTTCTCTTCAGGGAAGGCATCGGCCACGTACTGATCAATACCTAGGCTGCGGGCCACCTTCTGAGCGATAGCTGGATGATCGCCGGTCAGCATGATGAGATTTTTAATCCCCCTGGACCGAAGGGCTCGGATAACACTTGGCGCCTCTGGCCGAGGCGGGTCAGTATAGATCAAAAGGCCGATCAAGCGACCATCGACCGCAACAAACAAAGGGGTAGCAGCTCGTTCTCTCATCCTCAGAATATCTCGATCGGCTCGATCAACCTTGACTTTTTTCAAAGCCATGAACCGATGACAGCCAACCAGCACTGAGCATCCGCTAACTGTGGCCTCAATCCCCAAGCCAATCGAATATTCGGAAGACTCCCGCTCTGGAATGGCCAGCCCCCGCTTTCGGGCTGCCCTAACAATGGCCTCAGCCACAGGATGGGTCAGCCTGGCCTCGGCTGCTGAGGCCAGGGACAAGACCTTCTTGGGGCTAACATTTTTCCCATAGGGGATAATCTCGACCACCTCAGGCTCTCCGATGGTCAGGGTTCCTGTTTTATCAAAAACAATCGTATCGACCTTGGCCAGGAGCTCAAGGTAGCGGCCTCCCTTGATCAGAATCCCTTGACGGGCTGCCCAGGTCATAGAGCTTAAGACCGTAGTCGGGGCAGCCACTCGAATGCCTGTGCCATAGTCAACGATCAACAGGGAAGCGGCTGTGCCAGTATTGCCAGACAGGGCCAGGGATACCCCCGCGGCCAGAAAACTCCAGGGCACAAGGCGTCCGGCAAATTGCTCAGCATAATTCTGAATCCTGGTTTCATGGATTGGGGCATTGCTCACCATTTGAATAATCTTAGACTTAACTGTCTCGGCTCCTACCTTCTCTGCTCTAAGGTATAGTTTTCCCTCCCTGACCACACATCCCGCATACACATAGCCTCCCTTTTCCTTTTCTACCGGCATCGATTCTCCGGTAAGTATTTTCTGGTCAACAGTGGCTCTACCCGAAAGAATGATCCCATCCACTGGAATAAGCTCCCCCGGATAGACGACCACTACCTCCCCCTTTTTAATCTCCCCGACCCTGACCCTGACCTTCTTCCCCCCACGGACAATCCAGCAGACTTGACTCTGGCCGCGAAAGAGCCTCTCAATTGCCCGGTGTGATCGCTGCACAGTGGCCTCACGAATAAAATCCCCCAAGGAAACAAGCCAAACCATAGCTGCCGCCGTATTAAACTGTCGGCGAAGGGCAAGAGTAGCCACCGCCGCAGCATCGAGGACATCTACATTCAGCCTGCCTTTTTGGGCGATCAGAGCATTCAGAGCACGATTTAAAATCGGAACGCTCGCTCCGGCCACAAGCCAGGGAACAAGAGCTGATTCAGACAGCAGGCCAAAGGCAACCGCGGCGCTGGATAAGGCCAAAGGTAGCCATGATGATATAGGGTGCCCGCCTCCACAACGGGGACTGCCGGCACAGGATGGTCTCTTCCTGGGCAGAGAGTAGCTATTCATGAGTTCTTCGAAGGAAAACTTCTCGATGAGGCCGATCAGGTCCTGTTCACTGACAAGATCTGGCCTATAGGTCAGGATTAGGCTTCTCGATGATCGATTCAGCCTAACCTCTGAAATTCCCTCCTGGCCCTGGAAAAAGTCTTCCAAGCTCATGAGCAGGTCATCATTGAAGCTATTTATCTTAAGCCGTACTCTACCACAGACAGCATGAGCAACCCTAATCTCCTTATTCCTCTCTTTCTTCTCCATCACTCCTCTCCCATAAAGCCAATTTAATGAAATCTACACTTTTGCAGAAATTTCTTAGCGCCTTGAAATCCTTGAAAGTTACCTCTAATAGCTAATCCAGTAAAATCAAGGCCTTGGAGAAAAAGTGCAAAAGCATAATGAAATGATAAGATGGCTAGTAGTTTGGATAAAATTTATCGGCTATTTTCAGGATTTAGAATTACGAAAAAAGTAAAAATTGAATCTAAAGATATTAAATATTTATGCGAATTAATCATTAATTTTAGGATAACTCTATAAGATCTTGATATTATTAGCCAACTATTTTTTATGCAATTGTCCTGGGAAAAAGGGGATAGGATAGATCTTGCCCAGATAAAAACAAGAGTTGAGAAAGTGGTAAATGAGAAACTCCCCTCTTATGGTAGGGTAGTCCGGTCAAGATCAAGTACTAGGATTGGACATAATGTGGGGAGTATCTTGGGGGAGATAAGGGTTGCCTTTTAGTCAATTTAGTGATATTATATAGCTCTATGCCGCTAAGAGAAATACTCGCTCATAGATCTTCGTTAACGAGAAGAGCTGCTGCTTTTCGGATATCCTAAAAACTAACCAGGCCGGAGGCGCTGGCTACTCTCACACTTGGTTTCCAGAAAGAGGGCGTTCTCTCTTTGAGGAAACTTTTTATTCCTTTAGAATCAGTAAGTTGGTGATTAGTGTTTTTCTAGCAGTAATCTGAACATGCTGCCTTAGGGAATTAACCAAAATATCAGCAAGAATCAGCATAGGAGACCTCAATCTATAAAATGAATTGTGAAGCGACATCAACAAGATGAGCGAGGAGAACAACATCTGGAGGATTTGAGAATAACATGATAAAAGATTTAACCAAAGTTCGCAACATTGGAATCAGTGCCCATATCGACTCGGGAAAAACGACCCTCACCGAGCGAATCCTGTTTTACACTAAAAGAATCCATGCCATTCACGAGGTTAAGGGAAAAGATGGGGTCGGAGCAACTATGGACTCAATGGAGCTGGAAAGAGAGCGGGGTATAACGATCGCCTCTGCAGCTACCTTCTGCAATTGGGGGGATTATTTCATTAATATTATTGATACCCCAGGGCATGTAGATTTTACCATCGAGGTCGAGCGGGCCCTGAGGGTTCTAGATGGAGCGATTCTAGTGCTATGCGGTGTTGGTGGTGTCCAGTCCCAATCCATTACTGTTGACCGCCAAATGAGCCGCTATAAAGTCCCCAGGCTAGCCTTTGTCAATAAATGCGACCGCTCTGGGGCAAATCCCCTGCGGGTAGTCGATCAACTACGGGATAAGTTAAATCTAAATGCCGTAGCTATGCAGATTCCTATTGGTCTTGAGCAAAATTTTCAAGGGGTTGTGGATCTGGTCAGCATGAAGGCCATCTATTTTGATGGACCTCAGGGAGAGATTGTCCGCACCGACACTATCCCAGCCGAATTGATGGAGTTGGCCGAAATCAAACGGGAAGAGATGCTGGATGCAGCTTCGCTCTTTTGTGATGAATTAACCGAGGCCATATTGGATGGGCAAGTAACCGAAGAGCTCATAATCAATGCTATCCGCAAAGGAACTCTGGCTCTGAAATTGACGCCGGTATTTATGGGATCTGCCTATAAGAACAAGGGGGTTCAGCCCCTGCTGGATGCAGTGTGCAGGTATTTGCCCAATCCAGCTGATATTCACAACGAGGCCATTGATATTGGCAATGGCGGAGGATTGGTAACTCTCCAGCCCGATCCAGATAAGCCCCTGGTGGCGCTGGCTTTTAAGTTAGAGGAAGGAAGATATGGGCAGCTGACCTATATTCGGGTCTACCAAGGGAGCCTCAAAAAGGGAGACACCCTGATCAATGCTCGGACTGGGAAAAAGATCAAGGTCGGGCGGCTGGTCCGCATGCACGCGGATCAGATGGAGGATATTGAGGAAACCAGGGGAGGAGATATTGTCGCTCTCTTTGGCATTGATTGTGCCTCCGGTGATACCTTTACTTCCGAAGGCATCCATTATACCATGACCTCGATGCATGTGCCTGAGCCGGTCATCAAATTGAAAATTGTTCCCAAGGACAATAAATCCCAGGTCAGTATGTCCAAGGCATTGAACCGCTTTACCAAAGAGGATCCGACGTTTCGCTCCTACATTGACCCGGAAACGGACGAGACCATCATCTGCGGAATGGGAGAGCTGCACCTCGATATCTACATCGAGCGGATGCGTCGGGAGTACGGCGCTGAGGTTGAGACGGGTATGCCCGAAGTCGCCTATCGGGAAACCATCTCTCGGAGAGCGGAATTCAACTACACCCACAAGAAGCAGACCGGTGGGGCAGGCCAATATGGTAGAGTGGCCGGATTCATGGAACCTTCTGAAGAGCATTATGTTTTTATTGATAAGATTGTCGGTGGAGCAATCCCCAGAGAGTTTATTCCTTCCTGCGACAAGGGCTTTCAAGCCTGCTTGAAAAAGGGGAGGCTAATCGGCTTTCCAATCACTGGCGTGCAGATTACGATCAACGATGGGGCCTCCCATCCGGTAGACTCATCAGATATTGCTTTTCAACAGGCTGCTCAAGGGGCTTTCTGGCAGGCGTATGAAAAGGCCCAGCCGATCATTCAAGAGCCGATTATGAAAGTCTCGGTCGAGGGGCCCAGTGAGTTTCAGGGAGCCATTATCGGGGGATTGAACCAGCGTAGGGGAATTATTATCAGTACCTCTGAAGATGGGTTCCGCAGCGTTGTGGAAGCTGAGGTGCCACTGGCTGAAATGTTTGGATATTCGACCGCTCTGCGTTCTGCAACTCAAGGGAAAGCAGAATTTACCATGGAGTTTTGCAAGTACAGTCCTGTACCTCAGACCATAGCCGAGGAGCTGAAGAAGAAGTATCAGGAGAAGAATGCAAAGAAGAAAAAGTAATCTAAAGTAATCTAAGGCACTCCTCACCTCTTCCGATGGAGAGGTAAGGTTGGTAACTTGTGGTTTTCTCCTCGTATTTTCATTAAGAAAGGAGAGTCAATGCTTCTCAGTGAAATGGAAAAGAAAAGCCCTTTTCGGATTTTTGAAAAATCCATCCATGGCGGCTTGGGAAAGGGCAATATCGGCATTTTTATGGCCCGGGCCGGTGTCGGGAAAACAGCCTGCCTTGTTTATCTCGCCCTGGATGATATAGTGCGGGGAAACAAGGTAGCGCACTTTGGAGTTGAAAAAAGCGTGGATAAGGTCAGGGTCTGGTATGATCAGATCACCAATAATCTGGTTGAATCCTTTCAACTGGAAAATGCTAATGAACTTCGGGAGATGGTAGAAAAAAATCTCATCATCATGAGCTACATGAACCGCTCCTTTTCTATTGATAAGATGAGATCTGCGATCCAGACCTCCATGCATCAAGGAGGATTTACTCCTCAGGTAGTAATTGTTGATGGGTTTGATTTTGAACATACCACCAGAGCCGAGGTTGAGTCATTCAAAAAGATTGCCGAAGAGTTTAGCCTTGAGATGTGGTGTTCGGCCCGCACCCACCGCGAAGGGCAGCTTCTTAATGAGCACGGCATTCCAGCCCCCTACAGTCAATTCGAGGACCTTTTGAGTGTTATTGTCGCCCTCGATCCAGTGAAGGATGCCATCTTTCTGAGGCTGCTGAAGGACCATGATGATTTCAATCCTCCAGCTCTCCATGTCAAGCTGGATCCTAAGACGCTGCTGGTCAAAACAAGATATACATAAAACTGGAGATTGCATAAAGTGGGGCAATGGCATGAAAATCTACCAATAAATACCCAAACAATAAATACCCAAAGATATCAAACAGTAAAGATATCAAGAGGGGAATGGGGGGGAACATCTGCAGGGGAATTGGGGGAACATCTGCCCGGTACATAAACCGCTTGACACTCTGAAGGTTATCCTGATAGTATAACTTATGGCCTTGGGCTTCTGAAGGAGAAGATATTGATATCCTTGATAATTTCCATGAAAATTTCATGAACGCTGCCCTAGAGGAGGCAGAACGTGGTCTGAGAGAACAAGAGGTGCCGATTGGAGCCGTAGTCGTGCAGGGTGAGGCAATAATTGGCCGGGGGCACAATCAGGTTGAGGCAAAGGCAGACCCTACGGCTCATGCGGAGATCATGGCTCTTCGGCAGGCAGGCTCTGCCTTGGGCGGATGGAGGCTGACGGGGTGTCGGATATATGTAACCGTAGAGCCCTGCCTCATGTGTCTTGGAGCTATTAGGCTGGCCAAAATTTCACAGCTCATTTATGCTCTCAGAGAGCCAAAGAGTGGTGCCGTGAGATCAAAAATCGGGGCAGTTTGGCTCTGGGGAGATGGAAAGCTGGAGGTTATCGAAGGAGTTGGCAGAGAGCGGTCATTATCCTTGCTCCAGAGCTTTTTTGCTCAGCTCAGAAATGATGGTTCGCGGAGAGGTACCGAAGTCTGGCCGTAACGGGGTCGACTCGAAATCGACTTGTCCTGTGATGAGCAGGGCACGTGGGTTCGAATCCCACCCTCTCCGCCATTTAGCTTTTTAGGATTTCTCAAATTGCGGTCTCATCTGAGACTATGAACTATTGGATAACATTAAGTATTGAATATGCAAATCAAAGAAGTTACTTAGACGATCTCTTCCAAGTTTATCCAACAATTCCTGAAGGAATACGAGATATAAATAAAGATATTTGGAAAAAGGTCGAGAAAGCATTTAAAAAACGTGATAACTTTGGACTAATCGAAAATTTATTAAAACTAAACCTTTTCCCAATTAAAGATTCTTATGTTGCATACCTAAAACGAGATCCCTCAGCAATTAAAAGAAATCCAACAACAATTGATCGTCTCTGTGGTCGTCTTATGGTGTCTTGTATATTAAAGGCAATAATAAAATGTACAAGGAATTAACCACTCGATTAAAAAATTACAACATCATGAGCGCTCTGGTTTTAAGAGAATTTTTATATCAAATTTAATAGAGTTTAAGATCATGATTCTTAATTACGATGGGAAAAAATCTGAGATAGAAATTCTAAAAAATACGCCAAAAGCTATTCTGAAACATGTTGAAGGAGATACATCTTCAAAAAATAAACTTATCCAGGGCGATAATCTTCCAATTTTAAAAGCTCTTATAGAAGATTATGAGTTAGGAGGAAAGATTGACCTGGTTTATATCGATCCTCCCTTTTCAACTAATGGTAATTTTAAAATTAGCCAAGATAGGGCAAACACCATAAGCCAAAGTAAAGACGATGAAATCGCCTATAGTGATACCTTAGTTGGTCCCACCTTTTTAGAATTTCTGAGAGAGGTGCTCATTTTTCTCAAAGAATTGATGTCTGATAGGGCTTCTATTTATTTACACATTGATTATAAAATTGGGCACTATGTAAAAATCATAATGGATGAAATCTTTGGTAAAAAAAATTTTCGCAATGATATCACCAGAATAAAGTGCAATCCTAAAAACTTTAAGCGAAAAGCATACGGAAATATCAAAGACTTGATTCTTTTTTATTCCAAATCTGAAAATTTAATATGGAACGATCCAAGACTGCCTTTCACTCAGGAAGATATTGAACGGCTTTTTAAAAAGGTCGATCAACAAGGCCGAAGGTATACAACCATACCATTACATGCTCCTGGGGAAACTTCAAACGGAAAAACAGCTCAAGAGTGGAGGGGAATAAAACCACCGAAAGGGAGACATTGGCGCAGCGCTCCAGAGGTCTTAGAAGAATGGGATAAAAATGGATTGATTGAGTGGTCCAAAACTGGCGTGCCGCGCAAAAAGATTTATGCTGATGAACAAAAAGGCAAAAAAATGCAGGATATTTGGGAATTTAAAGATCCCCAATATCCTTCTTATCCTACCGAAAAAAATTTAAATTTATTAAAATTTATTATTCAATCTTCTTCTCAAGAAGGTAATTTAGTTCTTGACTGTTTCTGTGGTTCTGGCACAACCTTAGTTGCTGCCCAAGAATTAAAAAGAAATTGGATTGGAATAGACAAATCAAACCAGGCAATAAAGATTGCCAAAAAAAGACTGGAGAAGAGTCAGACTAACTTTTCTGGGAATATTGATTATGAATTTTTGATTGAATCTGAAGAAGGTGAAACTGCTCTTGATCTCTTGATGGACAATTGCCTAACCACTGAGCGCTGTAGCTCGACCACCCAAAAAATAACTAGATTTTTCCAAAGGCAGATGGTCTTATTTCCGGAGGAAAATCCACCTTCAATCTCACCAAAAGAAGCGACCCATTCTATAGCTATTGGATTGAAAGGTAAAAAAGTGATAGGAAAAAGGGCTTGATAAAGCGCAGGGAAGAACTTGTGATAGTCCGGGGAAGAAATCCTAGTTAACTTCTTTTACTGCTCTTGTCATTTTTCGATGGACTTTAGGGTGGGTAATATGGTATTTATATTTGTTCTGTGAGGATATGCCTTTGCCTTTAACACATCTGCTATAGTCAATAGAGATTAAGTTGTGGTGACAGTAAGGGCAAGCGCAGGTTACATCCGCCATGCCTAACCAGACGGAGGAGAGATGTCCTGCCATAGCTAACTAGACGGAGAGATGTCCGAGAGGCTTAAGGAGCACGACTGGAAATCGTGTGGGTGGTTAGAAGCCGCCTCGAGGGTTCGAATCCCTCTCTCTCCGCCATTCAGGTTCCCCTTCTGCCAGTCTCACCAAAAAGCGGAAGCGGAAAAGCAAACTGCCAAAGAAGCGGGAAGAATGTCGGCTCGAACTTTATTTTGGCTAGAAGCGGGCTTTTTTATTTATTTTACTTGCTTGATTTTAAATTATTTGGTATTATTACATACTATTAACTTATTGAAATTATGGTCGCTCTTATTTATTAGCTACCATTCAAGAGACATAACCCTAATAAGAGCTAAGCCCCTTGTCGAGGGTTTATGGTTGTTCTGATATAGGGTTTATGCTGTCTGATATATAAGAACAATTGAGATAGCCAATAAAGAAACTACTTACGAAGCGAAAGCACAGAAATTTTTGGAACTATTGTGTCAATCAAAAAAATAATCTATGAAAACACAAAGTTTCTACAATAAAAGAAAGAATGGAACCCAAACCAGTGCTTTTGGTACGCCAGGGCGGATAAGCCACGATTCATCCAAGTTTTACAACAGCAAACTCTATGAGGGATTAAGTAACGGAAAAGATGTTGAGTATGTAGAAAATCAGATTGATCCTCAAAATATAAATAAAGTTTTTTGTAAAAGTAGCGAAGCTATGTCGGAGCTTCCAGATAATAGCGTCCATTTAATGGTTACTTCGCCGCCCTATAATGTAGGCAAAGAATACGATGAAAATTTATCTCTCAAAGAATATAGAGAGTTATTAAAACGAGTATTCAAAGAGACACACAGAGTTCTGGTTCCGGGTGGTAGGGCGTGTATAAATGTTGCGAATTTAGGCAGAAAACCTTATTTACCACTCCATAGCTATATTATTGAGGATATGCATGATATTGGTTTCTTAATGAGGGGCGAAATTCTTTGGGATAAAGGAAGTAGCGCCAGCCCTTCAACCGCTTGGGGAACATACTTAAAAGCCAACAATCCGGTGTTGCGGGATATTCACGAATATATTCTTGTTTTTTGTAAAGATACGTTTACTAGATTAAATCCACACAAGAGAAAAAGCACTATTTCAAAAGAGGAATTTTTAGAATTTACAAAAAGCGTTTGGAAATTCGCCGCAGAGCAAGCTTCAAAAGTGGGGCACCCTGCACCTTTTCCAGTTGAATTACCATATCGTTTAATTCAGCTTTACACATTTGAGGAGGAAATTGTTCTAGATCCTTTTGTTGGAAATGGGACAACTTGCATTGCGGCGTTAAAAACAAAAAGAAAATATGTTGGTTATGATATTGATAAAAAGTACTGCGATTTGGCTGAAAATAGAATTAAACAATTGTTACAAGAACAGATGACTTTGTTTAATCATGCCAAATAAAAATTATCATCGACAAACTGAAACAAAACGTTATAATCACAAATAATTCAAAAAAAGAATTAAAGCCCCCATTATTGCAGAATAAATATGACACCCTCGTCATGGATTGACGAACGGTCAGCAGAAATGCCCTGGGCGGCTCTAGTGATTAGAAATGTTGAAAGAGAAACTGCTCTTCAATTTTTTAGGCATATTGCGGATTATGTATCCTAAATGATGAGTAAATGATGAGCCAGTAGCAAAATAGGTAAAAATAATATAATAAATTATATAATATTTATAATATAATAAAATTAAAACTCCCCAGGTCCTAGGCAGCAGAAATTTACGAACCCCGCCAGGACCGGAAGGTAGCAACGGTAAGTAAACCCTTCTGTGTGCTTAGGGGCACCTGGGGAGCCTAATTAGGCTGTTTTGCAATTTGCCTATAGCGCGAGGGCTTTGGCAAACGGGGCCTGTGGCAGAGGATCAAAATCGGGCGAGATGGCCTGAGGAATTTATAACTTAAACTTAGATCGAGAGGCTCGAGAACTTAACATCGAGATGGCCCGACGATAAGTCTTTAATTTTTTCTTTTGTAAACTATCTCATTTAATCACCTGACCAACAAAGCATCAATGTCATATCTTGTCTTAGCCAGGAAGTGTCGCCCAAAGGCTTTCCATGAGGTCATAGGGCAGCAGCACATCACCCAAACCCTGAAAAACAGCATTGTGTCAGGGCGAGTTGCTCAATCCTTTCTCTTTACCGGTCCGCGAGGGGTCGGCAAGACCACAACCGCCAGAATCCTGGCTAAGGCTCTAAACTGCCCTCAGGTCAATGAAGGAGAGCCTTGCAATAGCTGCCATGTGTGTCAGGAAATTAGCCAGGGTAGCTTTGTGGATGTTCTGGAGATAGATGGCGCCTCCAATAACAGTGTAGATGATATCAGGGACCTGCGGGAGAAAATTCGCTACCTGCCAACTGCTGGCCGCCGTAAGATCTACATTGTGGATGAGGTCCACATGCTGTCGACTGCGGCTTTCAATGCTCTGTTAAAAACCCTAGAAGAGCCACCTCAGCATGCGGTTTTTATCTTTGCCACTACCGAGCCTCACAAAATTCCGGCTACGATCCTATCGCGCTGTCAGCGGTTTGATTTTAAACGGCTCGGCCCGAAGGAAATTGCCGCTGCCTTGCATGATGTAGCCAAAGCCCAAGGGTGGCAGGTGCCGCCCTCCGTTCTTGCACTCATTGCTCGATCTGCTGACGGGAGTATGCGGGATGCTCAGAGTATTCTTGATCAAATTATCTCCTCAAGCCAGGGTGAGATAAACTATGATGAGGTGCTCTATCTTTTGGGGATGGTGAAAAAAGATGACATTCAGGCGATCTGGGAAGCAGTCTTTAATCGAAACCCGCAGGCTATCTTATCAACCCTGGCCAAGGTACTGGAGCGAGGCTATGATTTTCGCTTCTTTGCCGAACAACTGCTACACTATCTGCGGGATCTTATGGTCTGCAAAACCTGCCCTGAGCCTGCTCCCCTGCTAAACCTGACTGAGGAAGAGGTTGAGCCACTAAAACGGCAAAGCGATCTTGTCAGCCTGGAGGCCCTACAGCAGTATTTTCATCTCCTGCTTCAGGGTATTGATCAGATGCGGGGATCGACACATCCTCGGATCATTTTAGAAATGACCCTCATTCGACTGGCCAGGATGGAGGCAGTGGCCTCATTCGGTGAAATCCTAGAGCGTCTTGCCGCTATGGAAGATGCGCTCTCATCTCAAACCCTTTCTTCTCAAATCGACTCTCCTTTAAGCCAGGGCATCTTAGTTAAAGAGGCCCCTTGCGCCGACCGCTTTGAGCCCAAGGCGGCCGCCCCACCTGCTAATAAGCCCAAGGCCGCCCCACCTCCTGAGACGGACGATCCCACCTCTTTTAAGCATTCGGTCTCAGGCTCAGGCTCTTTGGCAGCAGCATCTTGTAATGACCAGCCAATGACCTCATCATCCCAGCCCCCCTCACTCTCTGCGGAGCAAAAATTGTCGGTGATGGTAGAGAGGATAAAAAAAAGAAAGCCATCACTGGCCATGATTCTTCGACAGGCAACTTTAGAGGCAATCGGCGAAGACACTGTTACCTTGTCATTACCCAGCGTTTTTCTCAACACTCTCACCGAGGAAAGCAATCGGTCGATTTTGCAGGCCGAATGCCAGAATGCTTTCGGTGCCCGGTGGCGACTCGAATGTCGTGCCAGGGAGATGGTAAGCACAGATAAATCTTTATCTTCTGAGGAAAAAGAAGACTGTACGTCAGGGGAAATTGATGCTATAATAAAGCGCTATCCTATTGTCTCGATGATTCTCGAGATGTTTTCAGCCCGGATGGTGCAAACTGAAGCCTCCTTTCTCCGAAAGGATCAGCTAATGACATCGGAGATAGGGATCAGCGACATGGTAAGCAGCCACTGACCAGTGGTTGATGATGGTCTTCCGTGTGGGGAGAAGCGTATGCTCTTCCTTGAATCAATGTAATTTTGCGGAGGGGAAAATGAAGGGTTTCAATCAAATGATGAAGCAGGCCCAGGAAATCCAGGCCAAGGTGCTCAAGGCGCAAAAGGAAGTAGAATCTCAGACGGTTGAGGCTGAGGCAGGAGGGGGCATGGTTAAGGTGGTGGCTAATGGCAGGCAGCGGATTGTCGAGATCAAAATCGATCCTGAAGTAGTCAATCCAGATGATATTGAAATGCTTCAGGATCTTGTAACCGCGGCGGTCAATAAAGCCATGGACAATGCCCAGGAAATGGTGGCTCAGGCTATCAATAAGGTTACTGGAAATTTGAAAATCCCGGGGTTTTAGTATTCAACCGCCCAGAAGAAAAGAGGAAGAGAGAAAAAAGCAGTGTCTATTCGGGCAGTGGATGAGCTGGTAAAAGAATTTAAAAAGATGCCTGGCATCGGCCTAAAGACAGCTCAGCGTCTGTCTTTTTATATCCTAAGAATCTCCGAGCAGGAGGCCGACAAACTGGCTAAAGCTATCATGCAGGTCAAGGAGAAGGTAAGGTATTGTTCTATCTGTGGCAATATTACCGAATCAGACCCTTGCCAGATCTGCACCGATTCTCGGCGGGACAGCCAAACTATCTGTGTGGTAGAAGAGCCTAAGGACATCCTAGTCATTGAAAAAACAGGTGAATATCGGGGAACCTACCATGTGCTCATGGGAGCCATCTCTCCCCTGGATGGAATTGGCCCAGAGAATCTGAAAATTGACAGTTTAATCGAGCGGGTCAAATCCAAGGGAGTTAAAGAGGTGATCCTGGCTACCAATCCAAATGCGGAAGGAGAGGCCACGGCTACCTATCTTTCACGGCTTCTCAAGCCTTTGGGGATCAAGGTCTACCGAATCGCCCGTGGACTGCCTGTAGGAAGCGAGCTTGAGTATGCTGACGAAGTTACGGTTACCAAAGCCCTGGAAGGAAAACTCGAGATGTAGGAAAAGAGCTAAACTCTGGACAAGACCTCTACTGGATAAAAGACCCTAATTACCTGGATAAGACCTCTAAAATGGTGAGATAAAGCCGGGTGGGGGGGTTGAGCCAGAATCCAGAAGATCAATGTTCACTCATCATAAACTTTCTCGATAAGGGGGATCAGGTATGCAGGAAATAACAGAAGTGCGCTGGCATGGCCGAGGTGGGCAGGGAACGGTCACGGCGGCTAAAATCTTTGCTGAAACGGCTATGAGCGAAGGCAAATATGTCCAGGCATTCCCTGAGTATGGCCCAGAGCGAATGGGGGCACCTTTGCGAGCCTATAACCGAATTTCCACCAAGCCCCTATCCCTCCACTGCCAGGTTACCAATCCCAAAATTGTGGCTGTAGTCGATGCCACTCTGCTTGGCTCAGTGGATGTAGCTGAGGGGACCGCGGAGGATGCCATCTTTGTCATCAACACTGCGGATGATCCCAAAAAGGTGCGTGAAACCTACCGCATCCCTCATGGATCAATCTTTACCGTAGATGCAACCCGCATTGCCCTTGAGACCTTGGGCAAGCCCATTCCCAACACTCCCATCCTTGGTGCCCTGGCCAGAGTAACTGATACCATCAGCAAGGAGCATCTGATTGAGGACACCAGGGTAAATCTCTCCAAAAAGTTTAGCCCTGAGATCGTGCAGAAAAACATTGAGGCTATTACCCGAGCCTACGAGGAGGTAAGAGGCGAATGAGTACCAATGAATTGAAGGGATGGAAGGAGATTCCGATTGGGGGGGTAATTGTTGAGGCTGGAAATTCAGCTCGGTATGAAACTGGAGGATGGCGGACTTTTCGTCCCCTGGTGGATAGACAGTTGTGCAAAAACTGCCTATTCTGTTGGATCTATTGCCCAGATTCAGCCATCGAGGTTGAAGATGGCAAGGTCAAGGGGATAAATCTTCGCTATTGCAAGGGGTGTGGGATCTGTGCCCGAGAGTGTCCGGCCAAAGCGATTCAGATGGTTGAAGAAGCCAAAGTCTCGGCGGGTGAATGATTAAAAATTACCAGTGAATGATTAGGCGTATAGTTATTGATAAATAGGGAAGGGGGTTTAAACGAATGGGGAAACCGGTAGCCATGACCGGCAATATCGCCGTGGCCAACGCCATGAGGCAAATTAATCCTGATGTCTGCGCCGCTTATCCGATTACGCCTTCAACTGAAGTGATGCAGCAGTTTGCCTCATTTGTCGCCGATGGTAAGGTGGACACGGAACTGGTAACCGCGGAAAGTGAACATAGTGCTATGAGTGCCTGCATCGGAGCGGCAGCAGCAGGAGGACGGGTCATGACCGCGACCTCAGCCAATGGGCTGGCCCTGATGTGGGAAATGCTATATATTGCCTCCGGCAATCGTCTGCCGATTGTCATGATGGTGGTCAACCGAGCCTTGAGTGCGCCTATCAATATTCATGGGGACCACAGTGACGGTATGGGAGCAAGGGATTCGGGATGGATTCAAATTTATTCAGAAAATGCCCAGGAAGCCTATGACAATCTCATTCAGGCTGTAGTCATCGGCCAGCACCGGGATGTCCGACTTCCGGTCATGGTTGGCATGGATGGCTTTATCATCAGCCATTCGATTGAGAATCTGGAACTTTTGTCTGATCAGGAGGTTAAAGATTTTATCGGGGAATATCTCCCTCTTTATCCATTATTGAATATAAAACAGCCGGTTACCTACGGGCCGCTGGACCTTCAGGATTACTATTCCGAGCACAAGCGCCAGCAGGCCGAGGCCATGAAACTTGCCAAGCCAGTTATTCTGAAAGTAGCCCAGGATTTTGCCGCTTTGAGCGGGAGAAAATATGGCTTCTTTGAAACCTATCGTTTGGATGATGCCGAGATGGCCATCCTCACCCTAGGCTCTTCGGCCGGAACCGCAAGGTTTGTAATCGACAGAGCCCGTGAGCAGGGAGTCAAGGTTGGGCTTATCAAGCTTCGCCTCTTCCGTCCCTTCCCCATGAAAGAGCTTCAGGCGGCTTTGGGACATCTCAAGGCTCTTGCGGTTATGGATCGCTGTGATTCCTTTGGAGCTGCCGGAGGTCCGGTCTTTTCCGAGGTCCGCTCTGCCCTATACGATCTTTCTCCCCATCCCGCGGTGGTCAACTACATCTATGGTCTTGGGGGCCGAGATCTTGGCATCGCTCATATCGAGCAGGTCATACGGGATCTTCAGGAAATCAGGCAAACTGGATCTATCAGAGAACTGATCACCTACCTCACGGTCCGGGAATAAGGGGTCGGGTGTGAAAAAGATTCGAGGAGAAAAATGGCCACATTAAAAGAATTATCGAAAAGAGAAGAACTTCTGGCCGGCGGTCATCGGCTGTGCGCTGGCTGCGGAGCCTCAATCGTTGTCCGACAAATTCTTCTGGCTGCTGGCCGGAATGTGATAGTCTCATGCGCTACTGGCTGCCTTGAGGTTGCCACCACTATCTATCCCTATACTTCGTGGCGGGTCCCTTTCATCCATAGTGCTTTTGAAAACTCAGCCGCTACTGCCTGTGGGGTTGAGGCTATGTACCAGTCTTTGAAGCGAAGGGGAAAATTGCCGGTCGATGAGGAAATCAAATTCATTGCCTTTGGCGGCGATGGGGGAACGTATGATATAGGGCTGCAATCACTCTCCGGCGGGCTTGAGCGAGGGCATGATTTTCTCTATGTCTGCTACGATAACGGTGCCTATATGAATACCGGCATCCAGCGATCAAGCTCAACTCCCCTAGGAGCTGATACCACCACCAGCCCGGCCGGAAAGGTAATTCCTGGCAAGCAGCAGTACCGCAAAGACCTAACCGATATAGTCGAGGCTCACCATATACCCTATCTGGCTCAAGCCTCACCTCACAACTGGAAGGATCTGACCCAGAAGGTGGAAAAGGCTCTGTCCATCAAAGGACCAAAATTCCTGAATGTCATTGCCCCCTGCCACCGGGGCTGGAGGGCCGGGGTCAATCAGGCTATCGAGCTAGCCAGGCTAGCGGTTGAAACCTGCTTCTGGCCGCTTTATGAGGTCGAGGATGGCAAGCTGACTATCAACTACAAACCCAGAGAGAAAAAACCCATTATCGAATGGATTAAATTACAGGGAAGATTTAGTCATCTCCTTAAGCCGGAAAATGAACATATCCTCCGCAGACTTCAGGAAGGAATAGATGCCAAGTGGGAAAGCCTGCTCAGGCGAGAAGGGGAAAAGTGAGCAATAGGGAAGCAAATGAAGTGAGGGGAAAACCCCTTTTTTGAGGGGAAAAAACCTTTTTTAAGGGGAAAACCCTTTTGAAAAAGGGTTTTCCCCTTAAAACCCCTTTCCTAAAACTTTAATAACAATAGCTATTAAAGTTTTAGGAGAATGGCTTGGAAGGAACCCTTATTGAATAAGGGCTCCTTCCAAACTCCAACTCCCCAGTTTCTTCCCAGTTTCTTATAAGGACATGACTCGATTTGGCCTCAGTAAAATTAGCTTAAAGATCATCATTACCATTCTGATTCCGATAATCCTGATGGGAGGGGCATTTGTCGCTCTCTTCATCTACAGTATCACCTCATGGCAATACAATGATATAGCCACCTGCCAAAGCCAGCTGATGGATTTTCTAACCTGTGGTATCGAAGACTCCTTTGCCAGGCAGGACTATAGACAGATCAAAACCAAACTATCCGAGCTTGGAAGGAGGCTAAATATCAACCGGATCAGGCTTCTGACCAAAGAAGGCAAGGTCCTCTATGATAGCCAGGCAAAAGATTCTCAAGGCAGAGGCAATCCCACAACCCATGAATGTCTTCTTTGTCATAACAGTAACGGTCATCAACTGGACCTTCCCCGGCCAGCGATTCAGACCTGCGTGTCCGAAGGCAAAAAAATCATCCGACATTTTACCCCGATTTTGAATCAGCAAGGTTGCCAGCGCTGCCACACAGGCAATCAAAAGGTCTTGGGCTTTTTCCTGGCTGATTTTGTCCAACCCAGGGTAGATAAGCGAAAGGCGCTTTTTTTGACTCAAATGGGGCTTAGCTCGGCTGTTACAATTTTAGTCATCCTGAGCATCCTGTACATCACCCTGCGGCGGATGATCGATTATCCGATCCGAGAGATCATTGCCCAGATAAGGGGAATTTCGGTCATTTCGGGAAATTTGAGGCAAATTGAATATTCCTCAACCGATGAGATTGGAGAGATAGTCAATCTAATCAACGAGTTGGCTGAGCGGCTGCGCTATTCACGGGAGGAGCTGGCTTCCTGGTACCAGGTGAGTCATGAGATTGTCTCAACCCTTGATTTTGAAAAGCATGTCCTGGCTTCCACCCCTGTCCGAGAGGTTATGGATACAGAGATTGAACTTATCTATGATGATATGCCGGTGAGAGAGGTGATGGAGCTTTTCAAAAGCAGCCAACGCATATTCTTCCCTGTGGTTGATCGAAATAGGACCTATCTTGGGGTTATTACCCTGCGCGAGGCGCGAAATGTATTATTGGATCAGAGCCTAGAGGGTATCCTCTACGCTCGGGACTTCTCCTGCTCTGACTTTCCCACCATCTCGCCCTCAGGAACGCTTTCTGAAGCTATGGACCTCTTCCTGAAGAAGGGGATAAATCATCTGCCGGTAGTGGATGAGATGACCCAAACCCTGATCGGCATCCTCGAGCATGAGCGCATCTTCCAGATACTGAAAGCAGAGCTGGTCAAGCGGGTAGGGCTTTGAAAAATAAAACTAAAACCTTAATCTTAAAACCATGACCTTGCCGAATAAGCTTTCTCTAGTTCGAATCTTTCTGGTGCCAGTGCTGGTAACGGTGCTCCTGACCAGATTCAGCAACCCCCTGGCTCTGAGCATCTTCCTCCTGGCCTCTCTAACCGACTGGCTGGATGGGTATATTGCCAGAAGATCAAAGCAGACAACCACCTTAGGCAAGCTGCTTGATCCGATGGCTGACAAACTCCTGATCTCCTCTGCCCTCATCTCCCTGGTTGAAATGGGGCTAGCTCCAGCCTGGATGGTGGTGGTCATTGTCAGCCGAGAGATCGCCATAACTGGCATTCGCTCTGTGGCAGCCTCACAAGGCGTAGTCATCGCGGCCAGCAAGATGGGAAAGTATAAGGCGGTCAGTGAAATTCTGGCTATTTCTTTTTTAATTCTGGGCAAGATCCCCTTTCCAATCTTGGGAAATTTTCCCCTGGGGCACATTCTGCTCTGGGTAGCCATGATTATGGCTATTGTCTCAGGGATTGAGTATGTGATCAAATTTAACCAGCAGGTCAAGCTGACCAGCTAAGGAGAAGCTAGCTGGCCAGGCTAAGGAGAAGCTAGCCTTATTAGCTAAGGAGAAGCTAGTTGACCGGCTAAGAAGAAGCTAGCTGACTAGCTAAGACCAGCTAAGTAAAGCTAGCTAAGGAGAAGCCTACCAGCTAGGAGAAGAACTTTAGAATGATTGGCCTAAAAGCGCTATTTCTTGGTATCATAGCCTATCTCCTTGGATCCATTCCCTTCGGCATCCTGATTGCCCGAAGGCATCGGGTTGATATCCAAAAGGTCGGAAGCAAAAATCCCGGAGCCACCAATGTACTTCGCACTGTGGGGAAAAAAGCAGCTCTTTTTACCCTCCTTGGAGACCTGGCCAAGGGAGCAGTGGCTGTGCTTTTGGGAAAGACCTTCTCAAGCTCTGCGGCTATGGCCGAGGTCCTCGGATTATTAGCCATCATTGGTCATGACTGGTCGATCTTCAACCGACTGCGCGGCGGAAAAGGAGTAGCGACTAGTTTGGGAGTTTTTCTTGTCCTCACCCCGCAGCCTACCTTGCTTGCTCTGCTGGTCTGGGGAGCAGCTCTTGGCATCAGCCGCTATGTCTCCTTAGCCTCAATCCTGGCCGCGGCAGCTCTTCCCCTGCTTATCTTTATTTTTCAAGGCACGGGGAGCCTGTTTTTTACCTCACTCGCGGCTTCCACTCTCCTGATCTTCAAGCACAGATCGAATATCCAGCGCCTGAGAGCCGGCACTGAGCACAAACTCACCCTGCGGCGATAAGCTCCCCCCTTGCGGCGATAATTTATGGCCACTTGCGGCGATAATTTATGGCCACTTTGCAACTTACAGCTTTTCGCCCACCAAGCCCCCACTGCATTTTTTTGTAAAAAAGATCTTGCTTCTGAACCAAATTTGGATTATTATGTTAATGGTTATGGGAAATTCATGTAGGAAAGTGAATCTCTCCGCTCAAGGGATTAGCGAATGAGTTGCCCATTCCACAGTTTGCTCTGGCAGTGACTTTCCCCGGCACAGTTTGCTCTGGCAGTGACTCTCCCCGCCGCAAGGGATTGGCGAAAGCCCTATGGCTCTTCAAAAAAGAGCGCTGCCGTGACTCTCCCCACCGCAAGGGAGTGGCGCAGCAAGGCAAGAGGGCGAAAACCTCTCCCCAGCGCCAGAGTCTGGCGATTGAGATAGGGATAAGCGAAAGATCGGCCAATTACTGCGGGCAAGGGACTGGGCTTCGATAATGGCTTGCAGCGGGAGGGGTAAGCAAATATAGTAGAATTCTATAATTTACAGAATAGATTTATATAATAAACGAAATTTTAAAACATACCCAAAAGAGGGGGTGGTTACAGGGAAACGGCAAGTTATTGATATTTTAGGATTAAATTAGCATTGAGAGGATAAATTAGGGAGTTTTGAGGGTCGATGATGAGCATGGAAAAGATACCTTACAGGAAATGCCAGAATAACTACTTGAATCTATTGGCGCAAAAAAGGCAAGGGTAGAAATCCATGACCTGATGATTAAGGGATTGCGACCAAACTTAAATAACAAAAACAAAATAATGATGTAAAAAGTAGAAATCCATGACCTGATGATTAAGGGATTGCGACTTAGTGAATTAGTAGCACTGTAAATTTTTAGTTTTTTTATTAAGTAGAAATCCATGACCTGATGATTAAGGGATTGCGACAAACCACCTTCCAAAAATGAATGCCCTGTTATTAATAGTAGAAATCCATGACCTGATGATTAAGGGATTGCGACGCCTTAATGGTTTCTTGGACCCGAGTGATAAATTTTTGTAGAAATCCATGACCTGATGATTAAGGGATTGCGACTTCCAGGCCGCCTGATCCCAGGTCGGCCCGTAGGTAATAGTAGAAATCCATGACCTGATGATTAAGGGATTGCGACACATGTACTCATGTCAAAGAACTTTTCAGCTGTATGGAAAGAAACTGTAGAAATCCATGACCTGATGATTAAGGGATTGCGACTTCTGTATCGGAATAATCAACGATAAGAATTTTCCCCTCGCGGTAGAAATCCATGACCTGATGATTAAGGGATTGCGACTCTTGGATAAATCAGACCAGTACTTGATGATGCTCTGCTGGAGTAGAAATCCATGACCTGATGATTAAGGGATTGCGACTAGCTTGTTTAACAACTTCCAATGTAGACGGAAGAATACTGTAGAAATCCATGACCTGATGATTAAGGGATTGCGACCTTATCAACCTGCTATGGTGCGCCAACACACCAGCCAGCGTAGAAATCCATGACCTGATGATTAAGGGATTGCGACGTTCCACCCTCCATGGGATATTAATAATGCTAATCAGGGGTCTATACCCCTGTTTGAGTAGTGAACTGAGGATATCGATTTTTGATAGGTAGAAATCCATGACCTGATGATTAAGGGATTGCGACGGGCTCGCTCTCGCTAACGGAATATGCCTCCGGATTGATGTAGAAATCCATGACCTGATGATTAAGGGATTGCGACATAAATTAATTAAATTTTCTCTTTGATTTTCTCCCTCTTCATTTGTAGAAATCCATGACCTGATGATTAAGGGATTGCGACATACCACTCATGCGACTCCCATTGTTGGAGAGCCGCTTCAGGTGTAGAAATCCATGACCTGATGATTAAGGGATTGCGACCTTCAATAGCTAAGGGCCGCCCTTTATAAATTCCTAGAATAGTAGAAATCCATGACCTGATGATTAAGGGATTGCGACTAAACCAACTGTACCGTTAGAAATAAGAGATTCTTCAGTAGAAATCCATGACCTGATGATTAAGGGATTGCGACTAAACCAACTGTACCGTTAGAAATAAGAGATTCTTCAGTAGAAATCCATGACCTGATGATTAAGGGATTGCGACACTGCAAGTTTAACTTTATCTTCATTTGACTTATCAACTAGATTCTGAGTAGAAATCCATGACCTGATGATTAAGGGATTGCGACTGCCTATACATCTGCAAATAACGATAAACTGTCTGTTTGGAAAGTAGAAATCCATGACCTGATGATTAAGGGATTGCGACTATATCATTTTTAGCTTTCCCCAATCTCTATAATTAGTAGAAATCCATGACCTGATGATTAAGGGATTGTGACTATGTTATACAGCCGCCTAAGCTTTACTACTGAACTTAGCGCCAGCGCCTCTTTGCCCCTATTTAAGGGCTCGACCTTTCGCGGGGCCTTTGGCAATGCCTTAAAGCGGGTGGCCTGTGCGCTTGAGAGGCAGGAGTGTCAAAGCTGTTTGCTGGCAAGCCGGTGCGTATATCCCTTTTTTTTCGAAAGAAAGGCCGCGTGCGCAAAGAAGGGGCTCCGTCTTCCCTCACCGCCTCATCCCTTTGTCATTGAGCCGCCGCTGACTACCGAGGTGAATTTTAACCCAGGTGATAGCTTTGACTTCAACCTTATCCTCTTTGGCCGGGCCAATGACTATCTCCCCTACTGCATCTATGCCTTTGAGCAGATGGGCCGGGTGGGCATTGGAAAGCGGATCAAGGGAGTGAGAGCTGGATTTGTGCTCAAAACCGTCTCATCCGAGAGCGGCAAGATTATCTACTCCAGCCAGGATCAGAGGCTGATCAGAGAGGATGAGTTTGCAGTGCAGCTTAAGCTTCAAAAACCGGAGAAAGAAAAGGTGAGTCGTCTGACTGTTTATCTCAAGACACCGCTTCGGATAAAGCATGAAAACCGCCTATTGAGGAGTGATCTACCTTTCCACGTCCTGATCAGGGCAGCTCTTCGCCGAATATCCTCACTCTTTGCCTGCTACGGACAGGGGGATGAGGATAAGCTTGCCCTAGACTATCGGGGCTTGGTGGCCCGGGCCCAGGATCAGAGCATTAGGGTCGAGGAGTCTGATCTTTGCTGGTTTGACTGGTCGCGCTACTCAAGCCGTCAGGATACAAAAATGCTGATGGGCGGTATGCTAGGAAGCATCAGCTACTGGAGCGAGCGGGGCAATCTGGGGGAATTTCTGGCCCTACTTCGGCTAGGGGAGAAGGTCCATCTTGGCAAGCAAAGCACCTTCGGGCTGGGGCAAATTATGGTGGAGGCAGAATAAGGCAAATTGTAGAATAAAGGCAAATTGCGCTGAAAGTCAGGCTGAAGTCAAAAATGGCTGAAGTCAGAATGGCTGAAGTCAGAATTAGGGTAGTTGGGATGAAGCGAAATATTCTTTTGGCTGTCTGTGGGCTAAGTCCCCAGGTGATTACTGAGGCTCTCTATGCTCTGCACCAGGAGGGTGGCCGGGTCGATGCCATTCATGTGATTACCACCAGGGACGGGAAGGAGATGATTTGCTCCTCTCTTCTCTCTCCGCTTGATGGGCAGTATTACCAATACCTGCGGGATTACCACCAAGCCCCTGAGCAGATAGAGTTTGGCCCGGATAATATTCATGTAATTACTGATGATAGTGGCCGACAGATAGAGGATATCCGAGACGAGGATGATAATGAGCAGTTGCTCAAGCTGTGTCTTGATCTTACCTTTAAACTGACCGCTGATTCGCAAACTGCGGTTTTTTTTCTGGTTGCTGGTGGCCGCAAAACTATGAGCTCTTGTCTGACCCTGGCTGCCCAGTTGTATGGCCGACCGCAGGATAGAATTTATCATGTCCTGGTATCGCCAGAATTTGAGAATAACCGAAACTTTTTCTACCCTCCACCAGTGCCGATCGAGATTGAATTGAGGGATCAAAAGGGAGATCGGTATATCAAGAAAACCAGCTATGCCCAGATTAGCCTTATCTGCGTGCCCTTTGTCTCAATCCGCGATCGCCTAGCCGACAGGTGGCTGAGCGAGCCTCAAGATCCAGCAACCTTGATGCTCTCGCTCATTCGAGATGAACAACCCACCTTGACCATAGATTTGTCTGAGCAGAAGCTGATCTACAAGAGAATAGAACTTGACCTGCCACCCTCACTCTTAGCCCTCTACACCTTCTTTGCCCAGCAGAAAAAGAATTGCCAGCTAAAGAGAGCCTCATGCCGCGGCTGCCAGAAGTGCTTTTTGACCATCCAGGAGATTTTTAAGGCTCAAGATAAGCTAGACAAACTATACCTCCGCATCAAAAGCAAGTCTTATTCACCGCCGCCTCTCACTCATTCGCCTCTTCCCAGCAATATAAGCAATCTCGATGCTGAAAAGCACCATCATGATGATTGGCATCATCTCGATTGGCATCATCACCCAGCAGCTACGCCCCCCAGCAGCATAAACAGTCTCGATGCTGAAACCTTCAATCAGTACAAGGCTAAGATCAGAAAGAAAATCATCCAGCAGTTTGGGTTATCTATTCTGCCCATGCTTGAAATCTCATCCTTTGGCCAGAAGCCAGACACCAGATACGGCCTCCTCCTGGACAAGAGACGGATACGCATACTGCCGGATTGAATAAGGAGTGGACGTCCATTAAACTACACCTTCAGACTGATACAACCCCTTTTTATAAGCAGGCTGATACAACCACTTGGTGCTTCTTTCGCTAAGTGCGTAACACAAATTGGGCAGCGGATCAATTACGCTATCAATTTGTAGGGTTGGAAAGAAGCAATTTGTAGGGGGATAAGCTAATTGTAGCCGCGGCCATCAGATCCGCCGCGGCTTTGCGCACTCTATTAGCGATGTGTCCGCTTGCAGCTTGCGACTTTATTAGCGATAGAGCCACTAAAAAATTAGGGGATAAAAAATTAGGGGAAAAGCAACCATGAGCAGCATTTGACTAAAGCAGCCAAGGAGTAAGGCTTGAGGATCAATTTACTACTTTGTCAACGTTGCCAAGGGTGAAAATCTCAGGCTGAAGGAGTATACTTTTAGGCGGCTGGAGATTAGGGTGCCTTAGAGAGAGAAATTAAGGAGAAAAAAATATGAATGATAACATCTACAAAATCGCTATTGCCGGATTCATGCATGACATAGGTAAATTCGCTGAGCGGGCGAACATGCCTATCAACAAAGAGTTTGAGATCGGCAATGCCGATCTGTATCAACCTCATAGAAACAATCGGTACACTCACCGACATGCCCTGTATACCGCTGCCTTTATTGACTCTTTCGAGAAAATTCTACCCAAGGAGTTTAACCGGGCAAACTGGGGGCTTGAGGATTCTTTCATCAACCTTGCTTCCGGACATCATGTGCCTGAAACTCCTCTGCAATGGATAATTGCTATGGCCGATAGGGTCAGTAGCGGTTTTGAGCGGGATGAGTTTGAGGACTATAACCAGGAAATAGGGGTTCGAGACTACAAAAAGACTCGACTTATCCCTATCTTTGAGGGGATAGACCCGGATAGGGGTGAAAAAGCTGATAGCCTAGACTCTTACCATTTTAGATATCCCTTAAAAGAGCTTTCTCCAAGTCCAGAGAACTTATTTCCCAAAAATGAAGATGCCCTAAGATCGCTAGACAATGAGCAAGCATCGAGAGAATATAATGAGTTGTTCAATAAGTTCATAGCTGAACTGGAGAAATTGCTCCACCGCTACCAAAGCATACCCCTTTGGTTTGAGCACCTTGATAGCCTATTTATGATCTTTGCCTCCTACATACCCGCAGCTACGGTCGGAAAGGTTATCCCTAATGTCTCTCTTTACGATCATTCTAAGGCCACAGCAGCCTTAGCCTCTGCTCTGTATTTGTATCATTTCCAAACCGATAGTATGAAAAAAGAGAAGATTACTGACTACGAAGAGAAAAAATTTTTGATCGTCTCAGGCGACTTTTACGGCATCCAAAGTTTTATCTTCAGCGCTGGAGGAAGCACAAATAAAGCTGCAGCGCGGCTTTTGCGAGGCAGGTCATTTGCCATATCGCTTATCTCAGAGCTAGCGGCAGATCTAATTTGCCGAGAAATAGGACTGCCTCCCACCTGCTCCATTATTCTGAATGCCGCTGGGAAATTCACCATTATGGCGCCGAATACGGATAAGGTGCGCAGACAGATTGAGGCGGTTGAAAAGGAAATCAATGACTGGCTAATCAAAAATTTCTATGGGGAGTCAACCATTGGCTTGGCCTGGATTGAGGCCTCTTTTAGTGATTTTAGCTCAAAACGAATCGAGGGCTTATGGGATTCTCTAGCTAAGGAGCTAGAAAAGAAAAAGTATAGCAAAATCGATCTCGAAAGATATGGCGGGGCAGTTAGAGACTACCTTGACCAGTTTAACAATGAGCTGAGCAGCAAGCTCTGTCCATTTTGCGGCAAAAGGCCATCAGATAAACAGATAGAAAATGATCCTCTGGTGAGAGATGATAACAATAGGTCAGCCTGCAAGATATGCAGAGACCATATTTATCTAGGCACAAAGCTGGTTAAATCCCCAAAGGTGGCTATTGTCAGCCATGATGCAGAGATTTATGGTGATAAGCTCAGTGAGCCAATCTTTGGTAAGTATCAGGTATCTTTTGATGTTGAGGGAAAGCTTAATGAGCTGGCCAAAAAAGGGAAGCTTTTAAAATATTGGGACCTTTCTATCTCCAAGGATGGCAAAATTACCAAAGAGATAGCCGCCAAATTTATTAATGGCTATGTGCCGGTCTGGTCAGAAGAGGATCAAACAGAAGAAACTTTAATTCGCATTCTTCATGGTCGTAAGTCAGAAAAGACAAAAAATGAATTATTTGATGCTATTAAGGAAGGGGCGATAAAAGAGTTTCTCTATTTAGCCAAGATGTCCATAAATGTAAAAGTTGAGTATCAAGAGAAGGGAGAAACCAAAACGTGCGGGATAGAGGCCCTAGGGGTCCTGAAGGCAGATGTAGATAATTTAGGGCTTATCTTTACCTGCGGGCTTAAAAATAACAGTATCTCCCATCTAGCTACCCTGAGCAGGCAAATGAATAACTACTTTGCTATATACTTGCCTTACTTATTAAGCAAAGAAGAAAAGTTTAGGGATATTTACACAATTTTTGGCGGCGGAGATGACCTTTTCCTAATCGGCCCTTGGAACAGAATCATAGATTTTACCCAATTCCTTAATCAATCATTCAGGCAATATGTTTGCCAAAATAAACATATTACCATCTCAGCCGGGCTGAGCATCCACAAGCCATCTGATCCTGTTCCGCTGCTTGCCGAAACAGCTGAGGACGCCTTGAAAAAGGCAAAACATAATGGCAGAGATTCAATCACTCTCTTTGATGAGACGGTAAAATGGAAATCTTTTGAGAAATTAAATAGCGAAGTTAAAGAGAAGATAGAAAGCTGGCTGGATAAATCCTACATTAATAATGCCATGCTGTTTAGGCTTAATCTACTCTCAGAAATGGCTAAACAGAAGAAAGAGCTGATAGATGGAGATAAAAAACAGGCAAAGGAAGTAGCCAATATAGGGGTTGCCCTTGAAGACTGCGAATGCCTGAAGTGGCCCGCTATGTTCAAGTACAACCTGGTAAGAAATATTGGCAAGAAATTACAAGACAGTGCCAGGAATGAGGCTATTGCCCAAGTGGATGAGGCCGCCCTCTGGCTAGATGAGTATGGCGGAGCGATGAAGATTCCACTCTGGCAGGTTATCTACAACCAAAGGAGGTTAAAGCAATAAGACCCAGGCGACAATCACAGGTAATAAACCTCAAAAATAAAATCAACTTCACAAAGTAAAATCAATCCACAAAAAGTAAAGTGTAAGGAGGTAAGATAAGGCTATGAATATGGAATCTAAGCCTTCGCGAAAATTGGAGCTAAAGCTTTGGCAAAATAAAACCAATAAAGAGATTGATCCAGATCTATTTTCAGCTCGAGCGGACGAGTTAGCCAGGGTAATATACCGTGAGGGAAAGGATCAGGAAAAGAAGCAATTAAACAAGCCTACTCAGATCAGAAAATTCTACGATGAGGTACTGCGGTTTGATAGCCTCATAAAGACAAAGACAAACTTTAGCGAACTACTCCCGTATTTGAAGATGCTAAATGCCAAAGCAGCCTACGCTTTGGGCCGAAACCTAATTTCACAAGGATTCAAGGAGTTTATTTCAACTTCACTAGATCAGATTAAGGATAAGGAGGATTTTAATGTTTTTGTCTCTCTGTTTGAAGCCTTTATGGGCTACTATAAGTTCTATTATGAAAAAGAAGGAGAGCAGATTGCTCAAGGAGGTAGAATATGAGACTCATCGAGATTAAAAAACTTGAGGGGACAATTGTGTTAAAAAGCGGACTTCATATTGGCTCAGGCAATATGGAAATGCATATTGGCGGAACAGACATGCCGGTAATCAAGCATCCCCATACTCTCGAACCCTATATCCCTGGCTCTTCACTAAAGGGGAAGGTCCGCTCTCTCCTTGAAATGGAAAGCGGCCTGATGATCTACACCAATGGGGATGTGGTCTCAGGGAAGACCTTGAAACAAGAGAAAGTAGCTAATAATTCTGAACTAAAGTCCAAGGGTGAGGCTATACTGAAAATTTTTGGCTCAAGCGGTGCAGATAAGGAAGATGAAACAGGGTTTGGGCCAACTAGGGTCTCTTTTGCGGACTGCTATCTGGCAGATGATTGGAGGGAGAAGGCTAAAGAGAATCGCTGGCTTCTGACTGAAGAAAAATCTGAAAATATTATTAATAGGATCAAGGGTGTGGCCGAGCATCCGCGCTTTATTGAGCGGGTGCCAGAGGGAGCCAAGTTCTCCTTCCTAATCACCTTTAAAGTGCTAGAAGATAGCGATAATGAGCTTTTTGATAGCGTGCTTTTGAAAGGGCTTAAGCTTCTTGAGATGGATACCCTTGGTGGAAACGGCAGCCGGGGCTATGGAAGGATTAAGTTTGAGTTTAAAGACCAAGAAGTAGAAAAAAAATTTGCGGCCCTGAATCCCTTTTCATGAGGAGGGGAAAAACCATGGAGGTCTATGAGATAACCATAAAACCACTCTCAGGATTTGGGACGCCGCTGAAAGGGGATACCATATTCGGGCAATTTTGCTGGCAGATTGTCTATGATGATACGCTTTGCCATAAAACTCTTGACAGTCTCCTTGCCCAATACCATACTAGCCCCTTCATTATCTTTTCATCCGCTTATCCAAAGATTAAGATCGGGCAAAAGGATCATTATGCCTTGAAGACTCCTGCCCTGCCTACGGGGGAACTATTTGATCTGCCAGAGGATAAAAAAGAGAAGATCAAAAAGCGCAAAGAATATAAGAGCAAGGTGTGGATGATCCTTAAAGAGAACGGTCAGATATCATCTTTTCGGGAGCTAGAAAAACTTACTAACCAAGAGCTTCTCGATAAGATCAAAGTGAGTGTAGCTGCCGAGGCTGGAGGCAGAAAATTAGCCAAAAGAGATGGAGCTAAAAGCCTTGTGGCCACCTTCAATCAGCCGCACAACACCATCAACAGGCTTACTGGCAAGACCGGCGAGGGCCGCTTTGCTCCGTTTGCGGTTGAGCAGCAGGTATTTTATCCTGATAGCGAATTGGCGTTGTTTGTCGGCCTTGATGAATCAACCATAGATATTGCCCAAGTAAAGAAAGCTCTTGAGCGAATAGGTGCTTTTGGGTTTGGTAAGGATGGATCATCAGGGTTAGGCAGGTTTGCCGTAGTAGGTGAGCCTAGGGAAATTGATCTAGCTAAGCTGGGCAGCAGCTCACCGAATGCCTGCTATACGCTTGCTCCGTGCGTTCCTGAGAAAGACACTTTCGATGAGGTATTTTTTACCCCTTTTGTTAGGTTTGGGAGGCATGGGGATACGCTGGCTAAGTCTGGTAATCCATTCAAAAATCCTGTAATCATGGCTGATGAGGGAGGAGTATTAAGGCCAAAGGATAAGGATAATAGCCGGGTATTCAGCAAGCCCTACCTTGGTTTGGCTATATCTGACATCTCAAAGGTAGAACCCAACTCGGTAGCCCAAGGCTATACCCTTTATATTCCGGTTTCAATTTCAACTAAAGAACCTAAGACAGCCACTCCGGATTCGGGCAGAGCAGGTTGAAGGAGAAGTATAAGATGGAAAAACCACTTAAAATAAGGATGCATATCATATCACCGGTACATATTGGCTGTGGCGATGCATATGAGCCAACAAGCTTTGTCATTGATGAGAAAAGCGGGAAGCTGATTGAATTCGATCCCCTAGATTTTATCAGCTCTCTCTCACCACATGATAAGGAGCAATTTGCCAGCATCTGCATGGAGGGAACGCTTTCCTCGATTATTAAAATCTACCGATTTATTTCAGACAGGAAGATCCAGATTATTAGTAAGGGGCGGCAGATAGAAATAGCCGCTGATCTGAAAGAACATTATAATAAAGTCAAGAAGCTGCCACTTCAGGATGAGCAAAAAATCGAGCAAGAGTTAAACAAATTTGCCATCAGCCGGACAGCTTATAATCCTCATACCAATCTGCCCTATATTCCAGGCACTTCGGTAAAAGGCGCCTTAAGAACAGCCTACCTGAGCAAGCTGGCCAAAGATAAGGGGATAAAAGAGTGGTGGACAACACAATTGGCCAAAAAAGTCAAAGATAAAAATCAGGCCAAAGAATTTGAAAAGTATCTTCTTGATGGCGGCAGCTTTGATACTGATCCCTTCAGGCTGGTCAAGGTTTCTGATTTTCTTCCCCTTCAGAATGTCAAGACGAAAATTATGTATGCGGTCAACAGGAAGAAAAAGAAATCAAAGTTTGAGGCTAGAGGGCCATTTCAGATTGTCGAAACCATTCAAGAGGGGGCTGTATTTGAGGGGATAATCAATATCCAGAAGCCACCGGCATCTGACTGTATAAAGAAACCGATTAAGGCTGAAGAGCTTCTGCACTCAGTTAATGCATTTTATGTCCCGCTGGTGAATGAGGAAAATAAAGTTACCTATGAGATTGGTGCAGGTAATGTAGTGTGCAAGAGGATCAAAGAGGGGTTCAAATTGAACCACTCTTCAGTCCTGATTCGTCTTGGCAGACACTCTGGCGCTGAAGCAGTAACCATCGAGGGAAACCGGCACATAAAGATCATGCAGGGAAAGGGGCAATCCCCCCGGTTTCTACCCCAGGCCACTACCCTGTGGCTAGCCTCTGAAAAAAGCAAACCCACAGCAGGCAGCAGCCTGGTCCCTTTTGGCTGGGCAGTGCTTGAGGTGCTGCCAGCATAACAATGTTAGTATGATACATGAATGATACGTGAATGGAGATAGAGGCTATGAGTCGTGTTCTTGTCTCGCTGGTCAGCGAGCAGCCTATTCCTAACATTCTGGCTATTCATCATTTTAAGCCTGATGAGCTTTTGTTCATCTCAACCCAAAAGATGGAGGCTCAGGGCAAAACCTCAAGCATTCTGGAGACCCTCAAGCTGCTTGAGCTAGGAGACTACCAGAAGGATAATAAGCTCCACAAAATCCTGGTTCAGGAGGATTCGATCCTTGATTGCTATCAGCGGCTCGATAAATGGATTAATGAATGGATTAATAAAAGCGGAAAAGGCAAAGAAAAAGTTGAATTTGTGGTTAACTTGACCTGCGGCACCAAGATTATGTCCTTTGCGGCCTATGAATTTTTCAGGGATTATAATAATAAGATGATCTATGTGCCGATACCGAAAAATGAGTTTATCGTGCCCTTTCCGAAAAAAAGTGCGGGCCAGCCTACAGCGCTTGATCTTCGGCTAAAGGTTATTGAGTATCTGACAGCCTATAGCCTCAAGGTGCTGAATAAGAAGTTAGACACCTGCCGCCAGGAGGCAAAAGAGCGCAAGGAACTGTCCAAGTGGATGGTTGAAAACTATAATCAGATCGAGAACCTACTTCGTTGGCTGTATAGTAAGCTAGGGAATCATCGGAATAAGAAAAATTTTGAGCTTACCGATACCTTCGATAACCCAACTCAAGAGGAGAGAGAGTTTCTCGGTCGGTTTGGATTCAGCTTGTCCAATGAGGAGGGCAGCCAAAGGCTGACTATCAGCAAAGAGCTAACTAAGTCGCAGATTAGGTATTTAACCGGAGGCTGGCTTGAGGAGTATTGTTTCAACAGCCTGTTGGAGCTGCATGAGCAGGGCTTTATTGATGATGTGCAGATCGGGCTGCACCTTGAAAAATCTCATGAGCAGGAGTCGGATTACGACCAAGGGCAGCTGAGCCGCCAGCCTGGCCAGCCTGAGGGCAAAAGCGGCTGCCGCCAAGCAGCAGAGGGTCAAAAGAGCAATAATGAAAATGAATACGATTGCCTGTTTACCAAAGATAATGCGCTCTATTTTGTGGAGTGCAAATCCCTCCCTCAGGACAAGGGAGAGACCAAATCTACCCTTTACAAGATTGAAGCCTTACAGCAAAATTTTGGCTTGAAAGTGAAGAGCTTTTTGGCTACCGCCTCTCCCCCTTCGGAGGATCTGGCGAAGCGGTTTAAGCCCGAGATTATCTCACGTTCTGAGCTTGGTCAGCTAAAGGAGAAAATCGCTCAAAAGATAAGAGCTTAAAAACTCAATAGATAGTTAACTCAATAGATAGTTAAATATAGATAGCTAACTATAGTTAAGTTAAATCCATACTCAAGAGGGACAAATCCATACTTATTAGCCAGGAGAGAGAAGAGTGGATTCAGCAAAGAAAGAGAATTCAGCAGAAGGGAGCAAGCCATCGGCAGAAGGGATCGGGGCGCCGGCAGAAGGGGGCAGGGCGGAGACAGCAGAAGGGAGCAAGCCGTCAGCAGAAGGGATCGGGGCGGAAGTAGTTAAGATTGATCTTTCGCTCCTTTATCAAGGAGATGTGGCTAAGTTAGCCGACCTTGACCGGTATTTGGAGCAGGCCAAACGCTTGGCTGGTGAAGGGAAGGTAGTTATTATCACTGGCCAGGCTCCGATTTGGATGTATCTTAAGGTGGCCCACGCCCTGCATGGGCGGGCAAGACGGCTCATCTATCGCTCGCCGGTAGCGGGCGAGGTGGTGATCTTTGATCACAGCCCGAATTAGAGCGCCCGAATTAGAGCGATTGATCGCCAGGACAGCGACAAGCGATTGATCACCAGGCTAAGTGATAAGCGATTGATCGCCAGGCTAAGTGATAAGCGATTGATAGGCAGAACAGCGGCAAGCGATTGATCGCCAGGCCGGCGGCAAGCGATTGATCGCCAGCACAGCGGCAGATGATCTTAGCGGCAGATGATCTTGATGATCTGTCTTGTCAGGAAAGACAGGAAAGGGCAGGGAAAAAGCAGGGGAAAGGCAAGAAGAAAGTCATAAGGAGATCAAGATAGCAAGGAATTATAGGGGGGAAAAGGTATGGGGGGAAAAGAAGGCTTTGGGATAAAGATAAAGGCTTTGGGATATTGATCCCAAGTCGTTAGGATATTGATCATATGGCTAATCTCTATTTGACCGAGCAAAATTCTGTCCTGCGAAAGAGCGGCCAGCGGCTGATTGTTCAAAAAGGGAGTGAAACTCTGCTTGAGGTCCAGGACAACAAGATTGAGGCAGTGCTCATTTTCGGCAATGTTCAGGTTACCACCCAGGTGCTGCATGAGCTCCTTCGGCAAGGGATAGAGCTAGCTATTTTGACCAGATCCGGCAAACTCATTGGCCAGATTACCTCTCCGGCCACCAAGAATATTGCCTTGCGGCTTGAGCAGTTTAAAAAGTACTGGGATAGCGGTTTTCGGCTGGCTCTAGCCAAGGCGATTGTGGCGGCCAAGATAAAAAATTGCCTGGCCCTGATTCGGCTTTTTTCCTACAATCATCAAGATCAGGATAAGGATAGGGATCATGATCTTGATCAGGATAAGGAATCAGGATCAGGATTAGAATCAGGATCAGAATCGGGCGGCAGGGAGTTTAGGCCATGCGGCCGGCAGGGAGTTGAGGTCATGCGGCTTGCGGCCAGCGACCTTGAAGCCAGGCTTCAAGGTGTGGACCGGGCAGCAGACCTTGAGCAACTCATGGGGGTTGAGGGCAGTGCGGCTAGTGCCTATTTTGGGGCCTTTGGTCGGATGATTCTGGCCGATGGGTTTAGCTTTTCAGGCAGGAGGAAGCATCCGGCTCAAGATCCGGTCAATGCTCTTCTTTCTCTGAGCTATACCATGATCTTTACTGAAATTACCTCTCTGCTCGATGGCTTGGGCTTTGATCCCTACCTTGCCTACTACCACAGCCTTGACTACGGCAGAGCATCCCTGGCTGCTGACCTGATGGAAGAATTTCGGGCTCCGCTGGCTGATCGTCTGGTGCTCAGCCTGATCAATAATCGAATTCTAAAGCCGGCTGACTTTTACTCAAACCCTAAGGATGGTGGGGTTTACTTAAAGAGAGAGCCTCTCAAGCGCTACTTTGTAGAATATGAAAAGATGCTGACCCATGAATTCACTCACCCGCAAACGGAGGAGAAAACCACCTTCAGGAAGTGTTTTCGACTCCAGATCGAGAGGCTGGCTTCGACAATCCAAAATAATATTGCCTACTTTCCATTTTTATTGAGAGTTTAGTATAATAATACATTGACAAAGATATTTAGATATGATATTATTTTATCTATAATAAGACGATAGAATAAGACGACAAGATTGGGAGTTTCAGACGACAGAGTGAGAATTTCACTATCCCTTGGGGGAATTTCAAGCCTCATCCTGGGTTGGGGAGCCTCACTATCCCATGATCCTGTTGTTGGGGAGTTTCTAGTATTAGAGTGTGTAGTAGTGGTAAGTTCGAATTTAAAATTTTGGTGCAAGCAGGAGCAAGTGGTAGTAAGGTCAAGCGGCAGTAAGGGCAGTACGAAATGGTGCCTGGTTGAATCAAAAATTGAAGCATCAGAAGTTAGTAACGTAAGCGGCAAGTAAGCAGTAATATGAGCGGCAAGTAATATGGTAGTAATAAGTTGATGAGGGAAGCCTTAAATCCAAAAGGCGCTATACGGCTTATTATCCATCTTATTATTATTCATACGGTTTATTCCATACGGCTTATTATTATGCATTACGTTGTCTCTTATGATATTCCCGATACCAAACGAAGAACCGCGCTGGCTAAGGCGCTTGAAGATTTTGGAGATAGGGTTCAGTATAGTGTTTTTGAATGCCTTCTGGACAATCATCTTCTGAGTCAGATGATGGCCAGGATTGGGCGAATCATTAACCAGGATGAGGACAGTGTGCGCATCTATACCTTGTGTGCCAAGTGCGAAAAGGCGATTGAGATTATAGGACAGGGAGAAAAAATTAAGAGGGAGGATGTTTATATTGTTTGATAAGCACCCAACCGATATCAGAACCAGACCTCCCAAGATGAGACCCAAAACTTGAACAGAAAGGAGCTTATACCAATCCCCCACTGATTCTAAGCTTTCGCTAAAAAATAGCAACATTTCATTGAAAATGACAATCAGCATGACCCATAAGAGCGATGGCAAAAAAGATTAGGAGACGGCAAAAAGAGTAATAGCAAAAGGGGTTTGCTCTTATATATCAGACACCATAAACCCTATATCAGAACAACCATAAATCCTCGAAGGGGCTTAGCTCTTATTAGGGTTATGTCTCTCAATGATAGCTAATAAATAAGAGCGAATTTTCTATAATTTATAGAATAAATTTATATAATAAACGAAATTTTAAAACATACCCAAAAGAGGGGGTGGTTACAGGGAAACGGCAAGTTATTGATATTTTAGTATTAAATTAGCATTGAGAGGGCAAATTAGGGAGTTTTGAGGGTCGATGATGAGCATGGAAAAGATACCTTACAGGAAATGCCAGAATAACTACTTGAATCTATTGGCGCAAAAAAGGTGAGGGTAGAAATCCATGACCTGATGATTAAGGGATTGCGACATTGCGAGGTTTTCTTTTATTTCTTGTATTGTTTGTATCGTCAGTAGAAATCCATGACCTGATGATTAAGGGATTGCGACCATTACAATATGCCACTAAATTAGGTGGGATTTTTTCCTCGTAGAAATCCATGACCTGATGATTAAGGGATTGCGACAATATCCCTCCACCGAGCCTCCCCATCGGCAGTTGGACGTAGAAATCCATGACCTGATGATTAAGGGATTGCGACTCAACAATGAACGTTTTTCACTGGGGATTTTTACAGAACGGTAGAAATCCATGACCTGATGATTAAGGGATTGCGACTCATATAGGGGCATGAGTTGGTGTGGGAGATTGTCGACGTTTGGGTAGAAATCCATGACCTGATGATTAAGGGATTGCGACTTTACTTGGACCTCACTGAGCGCCCGCACCCGACAGCGGGTAGAAATCCATGACCTGATGATTAAGGGATTGCGACTAATAATACAAAAGCCGCCAAAAAAGTAACTTCTTTTGGTTTGGTAGAAATCCATGACCTGATGATTAAGGGATTGCGACTTGTGGGGAATGCGCCATAACTCCACCCTGTGTCATTAAGTAGAAATCCATGACCTGATGATTAAGGGATTGCGACATAAATGCTGAATCTAACTTAGTTATTACTTCATTGTAGAAATCCATGACCTGATGATTAAGGGATTGCGACTTTTCACAGCCCCGACACCACCAAGTTCCTCCATCACCTTCTTCTGGTAGAAATCCATGACCTGATGATTAAGGGATTGCGACTTCTCAAGCTGGCCTACTCCAAGGGCATTAAGATCTCTGAGTAGAAATCCATGACCTGATGATTAAGGGATTGCGACCCATGAGCAGAATTAAGGGATGGCAAGCAGTGGAGCCTGCTTCCAGCAGGTTTTCTTAAGCTGCTTTTAGCAGGCTTCTTAAGTGTTTTGCCAGAGTATAAAAAACAATTTTTCAGGCTGAAAAGGAGGTAAAATAACATGGCTACACCAGGACAAGAATTAGCTTCATTGGATTTTGAAAGTCTTATTGGCGGACCGCTAGTGGCGATTGTCCATGCCCAGGCTCAGGCTGCTTTGGCTACGGCCAATTTTATCAAGCAGGTTGGCTTCAAGCCACCAACAGGTACGCAAACTGCGACCGAGCAGACTACGGGAGAGCCGGCAACTGTCACCTTTACCTACAAGAAGATGGTTCCCAAGGCGGATGGAAGCGGCGAAGAAGAAAAGACCGCCACCCTAACCGTTCCTTTCCTGGCCATGCTGCCGATTCCCTATCTGCGGGTGGAGGAGGCCAATGTGGATTTTTTGGCCAAGATCAACTCTGTCCAATTTCGGCAGGTTGACACCAACCTGGAGGTAAAGGGTGAGCTAGAGGCTAAGGCAGGATGGCTGTGGGGAAGCGCAAGACTCAAAGTTACCACCACCTATCAGCGGCAGACCAAAGAGGGTTCTACCGTAACTCGAGACTATTCAATGGGGGTCAAGGTGAAGGCTGTTCAGGAGGAGATGCCTGGCGGGCTGGCTAAGCTCTTGAGCATTCTCGAATCGTTGATCAAAGAGACTACAGCCTAAGTCAAGGAGGGTCTTCCCAATGGCAAGTTTAGGAGAGGTAGTCGGTGCCCTGATCAGTCAGATCAGCAAGGGGCGAAGTCAGGCGGATATGGCTACCTTGGAAGTGGCTAAGGTATATAAAGAGCACCCTCTCCTGTCGTCCTTCCCAGTGCCGAAGATGACCCTGGATGAAGTGGTGATCGACCTTAAGGTGTCGATCTCGGCTGCTCCGGAGCGAAAGGTTCTGAGCGCTGAGGCAAAAAGGGAAATCTTGGCTGAGATTGAGAAGATGACCCGTGAGGCAGTAACCAGTGAGCCTTCTCTACAGAAGCTCAGCCGCAAATTCCCTGATCTTTCGGGCATCATGGACCAGACTCATCCCAAGTTTATGGAGAGATTGTCTGAGCTTTTGCCTGAAGAAAAAGAGATTGAGCCGAAAAGTATTGCCCAAGCCGCAGCTTCGGTCATTAGGGGACATTTGACCGACACGGTCCTGGGGGCTGATCCGAAGGTAGTGAATAAACTTTCCAAAGACTTCCTACAAAGCGAATCCCCCCAGCTTGAGGCTAAATTAGCCTCACAGATCCAGGCTAAAATCTCAGGGATTCTTGAGGTTCAGCCAATTGATAAGGAGCGACTTGAGGTCTTGGTAACCGCCTCTGAGCTTCAGTCAATTCCGCCAGAGAAGATCACCACCTTGAGACTAACCCTGCGAGAAGCGGATCAATCCTGGACTCAGATCGAGACTGAAAAAGGCGAAGTGCAAGAAAAGCTCGTTCCTCATTAGTAGACTCAGTTCCTCATTAGTAGACTCATTGGTAGAAAGGTTGATCCAGGAGTAGAAAGGTTAATCCAGGAGAAAAATCTCAGATTAATTAAGGGCTTCGCTTCCCCTCTTACCCTGCCCCCACTAAGGTGAGGGCAGGGAGGAGGGAAGCGGAAGAGAGGGATTTCTCTTTCCTCATGCTCTAGCTAGATAAACCTACTCCAAGCTAAATAAACCTGCTCCACTAAATAAACCTTATTCCAATAGACCTTATTCCAAACTCTCTTTGTCTAACTAAAAATCTTTGTCTAACTAAAAATAAACCTACGTCCTAACTAAAAATAAAGTCTAACTAAAAATAAACCTACTCCAGACTCTATTTGTCTAACTAAACTTACTCCACACTCTCTGGCCCCTCACGATAATCTAGCATGATACCTATATCTAGCATATATCATCTAGCATATATCTAGCATAATACCTAGAGATAAGCGCTAACTAAACGGTCTTTTCGCTAACAAAGTGCGCAAGCTGGGGGCGTAAAGTTGTGCAAGCTGTAGGCGGGCACGAGGTCCGCTCCTACAATTGATAGCATAATTGAGCCGCTGTGCTTACTTGTGTTACGAGCGCTCCGAGCTGGCGGTTAGTGGAGCGCTCTGTGATTGATCTGTCTGCGTACTTGTGTTACGCACTTAGCGAAAGAACCACTAGCGAAAGAGCCACTAAAGATTTCCCTCTCCTTTAGGGAAGAATAGGCCCTAAGCCTAGAATAAGAGATGCGGTTAATAAAGAGGTAAGGGGAGGGGTTGTGGCTACAGAAGAGGGTGGATAAGCGGCAACAAAGGCGTTATTGGCTACCGGCACATTGTTAGTCAGCCAACTGGTGGCGGTAGGCGCCAGAAGGCTCCAGCCTTTGATTAAAGAAAGGTTAATCGGAGCCGGAAGTCCAGTGAGCGGGTCTTTTAAATATGCCGGAGGCCAGGGATTTATTCCATACAGAGGGTCGTAATAAACCAAACCAGGGGGAACATAATATAAAAGCCAAGGATAGGGTCTTCGAGGGTCCCAGGTAAGGCCTGGTTGCACAGGCAGGACTCTGGTTGATTCCAAGCTACTGACAATAGGCGTGGGTAGGCCGGTCAGGGGATTGGTCGGTGAAAGAGGAGGAGACCACAGTGGCCATAAGGTATTGTAAGGAGGTAGGTTTATCCAGTTGGCAGACTCTGAGTCTATGGGAAGATAGAAGCTAATCCCCAAAGTTATGATTAAGAATAACACCAAGACCTTAAAGATATGTTTTGGAGTCATATGAGCCATAATAGCACCTCTCCTTTCTCCCCCCATTTACTTAACATATAGTGGCTATCCTAATATAAGGATATAGGAAAAATATTAGTATATTAGCTCATTCATTTAAATTTTATCCTATTTAGAACAGATTTTCAAAAATATTTTTCTTGATTTTTTCTATGGGAAGATAGTTATGAAAAATTTAAAGTTTTAGGAGGATGGCTTGGAAGGAACCCTTTTTCAAAAGGGTTCCTTCCAAAATAAATAAGGATTAAACCAAAATAAATAAGGATTAAAAATAAAAAAAGCGGGGTTTTTAACTAGCCCCGCTTTTTTCCAGGTTAAAAATTTCTCACTCCTCAGAAAGCTCCACAAAGCCGATAGTCTGGCCAATCAAGACCTCTTCGCCCCGCAGGATTTTGATCTTAACTAGCCTTCCATCCCCTGGGGCCTTGAGCAGGATCTGCCCATGTCGCTCGATCTCGATCCTAGCCAGCGGCTCTCCTCGGCGAACCTCATCACCTTCGGTTTTTAGCCACTCAAGGAGGCGGCCGCGAGCATCTTTTAGACTATCCATAAGGTCGTCACGCTCTCGCGGCTTACCCTTCTCCTCATCATCCTGTACCCTGCAGAGCGGAACAAACAGGCTTCCCCGGGCTCTACAGAGCTCTCTCTCCTTAGGAGGCTCGGAGGAAACTCTGCCCCTAATTTGCACAAGCCCTGGCTCTCTTCCCGCTCGGTAGGTGCAGGAGGCCTGGCCATTTCGGTTAGTTTGGAGCGTTAAGGCTGAAAGCTCACCATTTCGGGATAGCCTTCCCTGCTCATCCTGAAGCCTTAGCTGGATAATGGCTTGCGGATTTGGATTTTCATTGATATCGGTAACCGTAAGGGCGATCTCAGCCACCTCGTCGCTGTCGGCCTCAAGAGAGGCATCAGGCAAAGCAGTCATGATGAGTTTGGCCGGAGCATCACTCATCAGGATGATACTGACCGAGTCCTCAAGATATGGGGCACCATCGGGATTTTCAAGACGGCTGGCTACGGCGCTGATAGTTACCGTACCGATATTTTTCCCAGCCTGATAAAAGATATATCCGCAGCCTTCCGAATCGGTAATCAGGCTCTGGGGTTGTAAGCTCCCTTCCTCAGCCCCTCCTCCATCTGCCAAAGAGAATGAGACCCGATACTTTTTGCTCACTGGCTTTCCCTGGCTATCGAGCAGCCTAACACTTATTCTTGAGCGGCTTCGGCCATCAGCCGTGATTTTGGGCGGGTCTGCACTCAGGATCATCCTGGCCGCATCGCCTGGCCCTGCTGCCGCCGCCAGAGCCCTATTTCGCTGCCTTGGCCGCAACCAAATGTCCAGACTGCTTTCAATAAAGCTGGTAATATAGCCTACCCCAGCTTGGCCGCTGTCTAGGTCTTTAGCAATAATCAAGGCTGTCTTGGCGGCAAAGCCAGCCGTATAGGTGGCCTCACACCGCCCCAAGCTATCGGTAACTCCCTCAAAGTCAATGGCCAGTTTGCCGTCAATTTCCTGGCCAAAATTTCCCCCACCAATGACATCGGTGTATTCGTCGGTTGTGGCCAAAGTCAGAGCTACATGATGGCCGCTTACAGGGTTCCCATTGGCATCCTTAATCTCCACGGTAAGCTTGGCTTGCGATTTATTATCAGCCCGAAGCTCTTGCTTTTGGGCAGATACGGTAATCACTGAGCGGGTGTCGATGGAGAGGGTCTCATCACTGCTCTTAGTGGTTAAATTGCCAGCCTGATCGGATAAGTAGCCAAAGATTGCGATCTTATCCGCATCATCCCCAATTTGAATAACATAGCTGCCCTGATACTCTCCCTGAATGAAGCGAGACTCTTGCATCGGGATCTTTTTCCCCTCCGCACCGAGGCTGAAGAAGGCGATAGCACCAGGCTCTCCAGAAAGAATGACCTCCAGCCGATCTCCAGCCACCAGTTTTCCCGAAATCCCAGCTACCCGAGAGCCATTATGCGACAGCTTGCTGATCACAGGAGGCTCTTGATCATCCACCTGTACATTGATCCGCAAGGGTTTTGCTCCCTTGCCCAGCCTCTGCCTCCCTGCCCGATCAGAGACCCTAGCCACCAGGGCCGCCTCTTCGGCCCGATCCGAAGCCCTGACCTTGTATTCACCCCGATATATCCCTGGCCGAACCTCTTCGAGCGCGGTCCAAGGCGCTACTCCCTCGATAGAATAATACGCTTCACAGCCCCGATCTGCCTCAACCTTTATGGTTACTATCCGGCCCGTTTTGACCGGAATACCCAAGGTATCGTCGGTAACTGAAAAGATAGCTGGCGAGTCGCTATATTGAGCTAAATCAATTCGCACCGGCTCAGAGAGTTTTGATCGATTCCCAGCCTCATCCACGGTCCTGACTGCATAATAGTAAACCGCACCGCTCTCGGCCTTATCATCTACATAGGAAGAAATCCCCCGCTTGACAAGAACAGATGAGGGCGGCGGAAGGTTTGGATCAACAGCCGAGGGTGAGCGAATCACCTCTACGGCAGAAAAACTACCTTCAGCCGGCAGGGTCCAGGAGAGTTCAGGCTGGCCATAGGTATTAACCTTACCGTTGAGAGAAAGTACCGGAGGCGGGGGATCATTTTTGATCGAGATCGTGCCTGCGGCCTTTTTCGTGCTTCGATTGCCCTGCGGGTCAGCCAGACATCCCCAAACCGGCGCCTGGCTAAGATTAATTCCCGAAGGTACGGTAAGCTCCTGATAATACACGCCTGGCCCTGTTTCTCTCATCGGCTGATTCTCAGTCAAGCCCTCGATGGTGAAAGAGGCTTGACAGCCAGGCTCACCACGCATGATTAGGGTAATTACATCACCCGCTTTTTTCGGCTTCCCTTGCGTATCTTCACTGATCGAAGCGATATAAAGAGCTTGAGTATAGCAGGAAACCTCAAGCGGAAACAGACTCTCTCGGCCCTCTTTATTCACACTAACCACCGAATAGAGATATCTCTTATTTTCCTCAACCGCTTCATCCACATAGGAGGTGCTGGTTAGGGGGTTTTCAGTAAGCTTTTGAAATTGCTTCTCTTCCAAAGACTCCCGACGATAGACATTATAGCCTACCACCTGAGAATCAGAGCTTGCCGGCCACTCCAGCCTTACCTTGCCAAGTTCATAGGTAGCTTTAAGATCAGAAGGCTCAACCGGATTAGCCATAGGAGTTGCCTCCCTTTCCTCAGACCGAGGGCTTTCCATGCCATCCTCACCCACTGAGGTAATTACATAATAGTACCTTAGGCCATTTTTAACCTCATGATCTTCAAAATAGGTGCACTCGATCGGCACACTGGTAATTTTCTGATAGTCCTGACCAGGCCTTAGCGTCCGATACAGGTGGTATCCACGGATTGAGTCCGAGGTGCCTTCCTCCCAGAAGAGCTTGATGCGGCTGTCAGCACCAATGGCCATAAAGCCGGCGGGCGGTAGAATAGTGGGCGTGGCAAAAACAAGCTCTGAGGGTGGGCTTTCATTGCCGCTAAAATCAACCGCCTTGACAATGTAGTAGTAGGTCTGACCATTTTTAAGCCCGCGATCAATAAAAGAGCACTCAGAGACAGGCTCTTTATTGATTTTCTCGTTCTGCTCCTGTCGGCTGGTTCCCCGATAGATATTGTATCCGGCAAGATCCACCAGGGGTGTTCCATCCACATTTTTCGTGGGTGCAATCCAGGAAATCTGTATCTGCCCATCTCCTCCTGTAGCCCGAATAGCCCAGGCCGAAGAAGAAAAAAGCACTATCCACCACAGGCTAGCCATCAAAAACAAAAAGCTTCCCATAAAAGGGAGCACTCCTCTACTAAGGAGCGCTCCTCTCCCTGCCCCTCGGCCAAATCCACGACTATAACAACCAGCAGGCTCTGACAAAGGCGGCTTATCCCCTCTTGGTCTCAAACTCTTGTCCAGATTCGTGATCAACATGGCCAATCTTGCTCCTCATCATGTTGTGTTTTTGTGCTGGCAGCTCTTTGCGTTATTTAGGTGGCTCAGGAGCCACGGTATCCTTTTGCCCTGATCCGCTCCCTCCTTTTCTGGCGAGCAGAGGAACAAATTTCAGATGACAGGAGGTCGTATTGCAACTTATATTCGTTTTGATCTTGACCGGATTATGAATATGAGTGATACTGTGGCAGCCACCTGCTGGATCATTGATAAAACAGCTTGAGGCACCATCCACTGAGGTGATCACGCCGGTTGCGGTGGCCGGACTCCCCACAGCTTGATATCCTCCGCCAGCGGGAAGAGGGCTGACTACGGCTGAATTAGCTAGCAGCCAGTCTTTCAAGATATGTCCTCGCTGAACACCAATAATTCCAGTGGTTGTACTCCCAACATATGTCCCCAGAGTGCCGTGGGGGTCGTGGCAGTAAGTGCAGGAGGCATTCTTTAAGTGGGTAAAGTGGCCATTTATAGTATTATACGGCTTTATTCCGGTCTTAACCAGATGACAGGTACTGCAGCCGCCCGTAGCCGGTGTATGGGTATGAAGATAGTAGAAATTGGATGCGGTCAAGAGCGGATTGTAATATTTATTGTTAAGCTCAAAGGAAATATTCGGCGCCCCAGGCCAGGGAGGATTAGGAGGAGTGAAGATATCGGGAGCATGGCATTCCAGACAAAAGAGGTCCACAGCCGGAACTCCAGCGGCATTGACATTGCCAACAAAGAAGGGCGATCCTGAGATCGGATAGCCAGCCAGGCCGATAACGGGCAGCGTCGCCTGAGGAGCCGGCGTAACCGGATATAACTCCGCATTTGAGTAAGGATCGGAAATCGGATGTCCGGCTTCCACAGTGGTATCGTGGTGCGGATTATGGCAGTCACAGCAGCCGATTACATTAGTCGGCACACCGCCAAGCAAGACCCCCTCGATATGATGATGTGATGGATTTGAAGGATCGAATTCAGTGGCCTTTTCTGGATGACAGCCGCTCATATAACAAAGCCTAGGCTGCTCAAGCATGAGCATGCTCTTGAAGTTTGATCCGTGGTATTTGTGGCAGTCAAGACAGCGCAGATTTCTCCTGCGGTTTTGAGCATGGCCGCAGGGCAGACTCCACAGGGGAGCAATGATCCGACCCGGGGAGACCACTCCGTTGACACTGAACCAGACCGGCGGATTTGCCGGATCATTTGGGAGATCATGGCAACTTAGGCAAAAATTGTTGGTCATGATCGGATCCCCATTATAGGGATAGGCATCCAGAGGATCAGGATCGCGCAGCAGAACCACACCCCGGGTATGGTTGAGCAGATAATTATGGCAGGCACAGCAGTCCTGCCGAATGGCTTTCACCTTGGTAACCATATCGACTGGGGTCGAAGAGGCTACGGCATTGGGGTGATGATCGGCAAAATTAGTGAACAGACTGGCCTGAAAATCATGACAGCCCGTGCAGCTCAAAGGAGGGCTTGTGGGCGGAGGCAGCGGTACCTGCTGCGCCTCAGCCAAAAGAGTATGCACGATGGCATATCCCAAAATCCCTATACCGACCAACAAAGCGCTCAAGCCCAAGATTTTGATTCCCTTCTTGAATGAAGAATTTTTTCTATGCCCGCCTACCTTCAAAGCAATCTTCATCATCCTCACCTAAATTTTTTATCGGTCAAAAGCCGCCCTTTCTAAGGGATAGCCGGCAGAGGCCAGGGCACTGCGGGTAAAACCGCAGGTGGCAGCGCCTGTGGGGCAACAAGCAGCTTTTGGTATTCAGCATCGAGCAGCGGATTGGGCATCCAGTCAGGCAGCGGAGGTGAAGGAAGTGTTGGTGGAGTTGGGCGCTTGACAGCCAAAGACCAACTTGGGGTTGGATTGATCAGATTCGGAGCCTCATCTGGATCCCCTACCAGAGGATTATGGCATCCCACAAAGCAGGTCTGCTCAATAGGATTGTATAAAGCCGGCAATCCCGGATAGCTCATCTTGGTCGGATACTCTCCGGTTAGCCGGGGAAAACCAAACAGGGGGTTAAAATCAACACTGACTTTTGAGCGGATGAAAACAGGGTTAGCCACCGTAGCCCCACCCGCATTGTGCAGACAGCCGATATGGCAGGTCAGACAGTCATATCGGCAATTGAACACGTGAACCGAATGGGCTCCGGCCCCGCCCGGATAGTTCTCATCCGTATCGCCGGGCCCAGACCAGCCATTGCCAGTGGTTGTCGGCGGGAAGCTGTGGCAGTCAATGCAAAAGACCGTAATCCGGTTATGCTGATGACAATCGGTGCAGGCGTAGGCCCCTAGGCTAGAGTGCTCATAGACGGTCGGGGTCGGTGGGGTAATCGGCAGCGGACTTCCCCAGGATGGATTTACGGCCACAAATGGAACCGAGGCCGGCCCAAGGCCGCTTGAGGGCTGATACGACCAGCCGTGACAGTTGACACAGATCAGGCGGCTTTCGGTGCTGTTGCGCTGCTCTTTATGATAGGCCATATTGCGACTGGCATAAAATCCGGCATTGACCTTGCCGCCGAGCACCTCCTTAATGAAAGCCTGATTTTGGGTCTTAGCCTTGGTCCATCCCCGATGAGGATCATGACAGTCGCTACAGGCTAGCTTATCACCCTTCATAATGCCACCTCCCGCTATCGGCGACTTGATGTAGTGGCCGCCAGTTTTAAACCCATAGGGAGGTACATTTTGTAGCCAGAGAGGAGCCACCTCATAGTAGCCGATCAGCTCTCCGCCGGGCATATCGGTGAAGGCTATATCCTGAGGGATAAACTCTCCGTAGGCAACCAGCGGAGGATCGTCATTACACCGAGAGTGACAATCGTAGCACAAGATAGTGTCGCCAAGGGTATAGGCAGGATTAATTCTCTGCTGGAAACAGCTCTCTTCGGCAGCAAGACTTCTAGCCCACATGATCGGCTTGCCATTCCAGGTTATTCCTGCCGCAGCATTGTGCGGCACATGGCAGGCCGAGCATACGCCCTTTTGGCCGATCTTGCAGCCAAGCCGATAGCCGGGGGAAAAATCATGGGGAGAGTTAACGATACCCGAAACCCCAGGGTGGCAGCGGATGCACATATCGCTGCCCGAGGGATCAAAGTAGTTGTCTATGACCAGGAGATTGCCGTGATTGCCTGGGGCCGACACCCCGTCAAGGGAATGGGGAAAATCAGCCCATCCGTCAAAGGTAGTTGAGGCCGCATGAACGCTGTGGCAGGTCAGACAAATGACCCGTCCGACAACCGGAGCCTCGCCGGCAGGGGTGAAGGTAACCCCTCCTTTTTCACCGCTCAGGCCAGTAGTAAATTCAGGCAGCCAGGTGGTGCTGGTTGTGCCGGAGACAAGATTTGGCCCTCGCCCAAGCGGGTGATTGAGCAGAGGATCAACAAACATGGTACTACCAGGAGCAGTATGACACTCCTCGCAAAATCCCATGGCCACATAGGGAGACTGGGTTCCGTGCAGGTAGGGAGAGCGGGGATTTGAGCGATTATTGTGGACATCATGACAAGTTCCACAGTAGATGAGCCCAGCGCTTACTCCGTAATCATCCAGGGTAGCCAAACCCGGCCCATCCGACAGCGGAAACTTGCCGCCTGGCCGGATATTAATGGCCGTAGTCTCGCTCTTTGGGGCAGTAGCAAAGCGATGACTAAATCTGATACTGCCCGGGATATTCCTCTCTGCCGGATCAAGACTTCGGGGAGGAATCAGTTTCGAGCCAAGAAGCCCCGGCCCCTTGACAATAGCAGAGCGGCCATGACAGCCAAAGCACATATCTTCATAGTCAAATAAATCAATATCATTCCACTTGTCTGCCCAGGCCAGATTCATAGGCGGAACCCTCATCAGAGCATCAAGATCAGGGGTCAAAATCTCTCCCCGCTGGGTTCCGTCCATATTTTGTCCGTCATGGATAAAGTGGCAAAACATACAATTTCCGCAGCCAGTCTCTTTTTGGACATTGGCTTTGGTTTCTGGATCCTTTACGGTTATAACACGCTTGACTGCCGAGGTCCCGACCGTCTGATGATGCCCCTGCCCTTCATCTCCCAGATTGTAAGCGCTCTTGTCTGGATGACAGACGCAGCAAAAGAGGGCCGAATCTTGCGAAAAATCCCAGCGCAGAAAATTATTATTCCGATCGCCCTGATGGAATCCATTATGACAGGAAACACAGGTCAGCTCGCCAGCCTTGTTCATCAGGGATTGACCGCATCCCCTGGCCCGGGGAATCTTCCCGAAAACGGCCTGAGTGCCCATTGGATGATGCTCGCGAGGGGTCGGGCTATCATCGCCATGAATAGTGGTTGCACCTGCTGGCCCCCATTGGGACGCAGCCTGAGGGCCATGGCAGCCATAGCAGAGAGAGGAGGGAAAATCTCCCGTACTACCATCGTCAATTCGCGGCACATTGGGTTTGGCCACAAAGGGTACAGGAACTACCTCCTTGATAAAAATTTTGCGGCCAATGACCTCATTATCAGAGATAAGGGTTGCCCCTCGGTGGGGATGATGGCAGTCCAGACAGTCATTGTCCGGTGCATGGAGATTGCCGTGGCACTCGGTGCAAAATTCCTTCCTCCGGCCAGGAGCACCAACATTTCCATCCTTGGTGCGAAGGTAGTCACTGCCCATCTGGTAGACTCCTGATGGGTCTCCGTGGGGATTGTGGCAGGAGCCGCAATAGAAGCCGCTCCCTCCCCGCTGATAGTTGAGATTCGCTCGACCATGGGCGGTTCCTTCCCTGACCGATGGCACAGTATCCCAGTCTTCGGGATTCAACGGGAAGATCTTCTTGTTGATACTGCCAACCAACTTCAGACTGGCCGCCAGGGGATAGTCGCCTGGTTTGACCGCGGCTGCACCGTGCATGACATGGTCTTCAAAATTTTTCCGGGAAAAAACATCCCGAAGACCGCTATAAGCACCGCCTGAGCCGTCATGACATGAGTAGCAAAGCCCGCGTACTCCACCAAAGGTGGCATTTTCTGGATCTGGGATATCTTTGGCCCAGATCTTCGGCCCCTTTCCTCCATGAGGTATATGACAGATGGCGCAAGCCCCTCGGTAAGCCCCCCGATCAACACCCTCCATATTCGGATCAAAGAAATGCGGCCCACACACAGCTAAGGAGGCCGAAGGTAAGATAAGGTGAAAGCAGCAGAAAACCACCATAGCCGTAACGGCCGAATAGAGAAAGATATAGGAAAAATTTTTCATAATTCGGTCAGCTTTTTTCACAGGTAATGAGCTTCTCTTACTCTATCCTTCAAGCGGCAGAAAATAACCCGCAGGCTATTGCCTATGCGGCCAGCCTCAAGCTGCCATCAAAAAGTAAGGTATTATTTTTAAGGTTAAATCTGACACAGCGATAGGTTATTATGCAAGTTTAGTTCCTGTGCCCTGGGGAGTAGCTTTTTTATTATTTTAACCTACTGTGAAAAAAACTACAATATGTTTTACACGTTGGCAGGATTTTAATCTCCTAGAGAATGCCAAAAAGATAATCGCTCTTATATATCAGACACCATAAACCCTCGAAGGAGCTTAGCTCTTACTTAGGGTTATGTCTTTAGGGTTATGTCTCTCATCTTTAGGGTTATGTCTCTCAAGGGTAGCTAATAAATAAGAGCGAAAAGAATATCGAAGGGAGCGATTTTTGATTTTTACCCCTCTCGCTCTTGCCCCCACCTCTTCCCTTTCTCACTCTGGCGGCTCAGGTGCCGTCCGATCCATAAGTGGACGAGGATAGTAGCGGTAATTTCCACCCACCCGCTGCAGCTTGCCATGACATTCCCAGCAATAAAGGTCTAGGTAATTATCAAGGCTGTCATCATAGACCCCATATTCTCTGCTGCCGATAGAGCCATATTCTTCCCCTTCCTCATCTATCCGATGCTCGATCGCCAGGTCATCTCGGGTCATAGAGATGTAGTGGGACCCATGCGGATTATGGCAGGCCGTGCAGGAGGGCCGGGAGTCCAATATTCCGTCTCGATCAGAATCCCAAAAGGCGTAAGGCCTCTCCTTGACTATGCTTGTGCCGGCATGGCATCGGCTCGAATAGCAGGTCTGCCTTCTGCGGTTATTACTACTACTGCTGCTGCTTTGGGGCTGTGGTCTTATAATCGCGTTCGGATCGATAACAGCATCCGGCAGCGAGAGATGATTCCAGTGAAGATTGTATCTGCGCATGGGAAAGAGCTTGCTAAAATCAATAGTTATGCCCTGTCCCATCTTTCTCAGAGGATAGATCCCGTGCTCATCTGCGTTACTGAAGCTGGTCAGGGGATAGGTATTAACATTAAGATTTACATAAGGATTATGATTGTCAGTATAATCCCAATACCCTGGCGGAAGCCCAATAATGGAAGCCTCCTTATGACAGCTAAAACAGAGAGTAAAATCGGTGCTGCGATATTCTTCCGACCTGCGGGGTAGCTCAAGAGGCAGCCTCAGCCGGAAGTTGTTAGCCTGCCAGTTTTTGAAATTCTTCTTTTTCTCTCGCTGGCTATTAACGATGTGTCTGGCCTGCGGCGCATGGCAAGCAGTGCAGTCAAGCCCAGCGCCCCCTCGGCCTGATTGCTCATAATTTCCCCCCTTAGGCAACCCATGCCCACTGATGTAAAATCCACTGCTTCGATCCGTCGGATCACCTAGGATATTAGGGGCCTGAACCCATAGTGTCTCCGGCAGGCTGGGATTTTGGATCCGGGATGGCTGATCATCATGGCAGCTAATGCACCACTCCTCCTTGCCCGGCTTAAGTTGCCAGTCTGTTTGCTGCTTATCGTATACGCCCTTTTCCCAAGAAGCCTTGGCTCCATTGGTGGCTGAATTCCCATTCACTCCGTCATAACGCCCCCACCGACTGTGGCAGATATCGCAAACGCTGGTTTCGGCCAGGGGTTTCCCATCGTTAAAGATTAATTTGCCGGCCTTAAAGTAAAGCTCCGGAGAGTGGCAGATATCGCAATTTCGGCCTGAGGCAGCAGCCCCTCCCTGGGTTTGCTGATGAAGTAGGATCGAATCCTCCCCGCCAGCCAACAGGCTTCTGAAGTGGAATTCATGAGTGCCCGGCCCAGTACGAGGGGATTTTGGCACAGCCATTCGATTGTGAAGATGGCACTTGGTGCAGGGGGTGCTATGTTCGGCTGCCGTATGCTCAACCAGCCTGAGTTTATCCTGCGAGGGGGTTTTCACAATTTCTACTCCGAAGAGACGCACCGGTGTATTCTTCGGCAGATCTGACTCAGAATAGCCATGGCAGGCGGCACAGATTTCCCGGCCTGTTCCGGTTCCGTTGCGGCTGTTTCTGCTTGCTCGAAGTCTGTCTGAGGTCGTCCCCAAGGGGGAGCGTAAAAAGGCCTCATTGCCGCCAGGCCGATTGTGCGGATCGTGGCAGAGGCTGCACGAGAGCTTGTCACCGGTATTGATGCCGTTGGTAGTTTCAGTTAGGCTGGCTGTCTTTATGTAATGTCCGCCGGTCTCCATCCCTTCGGGAGGAAGATCACCCAAGCCACTTTCGCCTATGCTCCCTGGTGGAATAGTCTCATAAAAACCAACCTTTGAGTTCTTGCCAGGACCATCGCTGAAGGCAATATCCTGGGGCGGGTAGAGAAAGGCATTGATCGGCGGATCATCATCAACCGTAGAATGATCATCATGGCAGTCATAGCATAGCAGAGTTACCCCTAAGGTATAGTTTGGCCTCTCAGTCTGGCTAAATATTTTACGCTCTTGGGCTAGACTGCGCGCCCAGAGCCTGATCTTTTCCGAAGATCCGTGGGGAATATGACAAGCCGCACAGACACCACCAGTCGAAGAGACTAGGTTAAGATTAGAAAAATCATGCCGCGAGCCGACAATGCTCTCATAAGGAGTATGACAGCCGCGGCAGAGGTCGCTCCCCTCTTGTGATGAAAAATTATCCACCACCAAAAGCTTACCATGAGACCTTCCCTCTGCTCTGCCAGCGGCCGCACTGGAAGCTAGCTTGATCTGGCCGCTTGGGCTGGTTTTGGCCGCATGGATACTATGGCAGCTCAGGCACAGAAGCTGGCCGCTTGGGCTCTCGTCAGAGGTGATTCCATAAGGCAGGCCGCTCTTTCCTCCGTAGGCAAAGCGAGGGAATCTCTCATCGGTGATCCCTGGTCTGGGGAAGACATTGACCGGATGGCTCGATTGTCCTCCGGCCGGAAGCTCGCTGTGGCAGCGGGCGCAAAAGCCGCTGCCCCGGTAGGGAGAATCCTTGTCCCTAAGATAGGGGGGATTGGCACTCTTGTGGACATCGTGGCAACTTCCGCAATAAATCTTCCCCTGCCCTGCTCCGTAATCATCCACTACCTTAAGCTGATCCCCATCAGAAATCGGCAGAGTCGGATGAATTTTCTCCGAAGGGACAGATGAGATTCGATGGCTGAAGTATTTGTCAGGCTGTAGCTTAGCTCCCTTTGCTCCGCTGCCCTTCATGTAGAGATCGCTGCTGTGGCAGCCAAAGCAGAGGTCCTCAAAGTCTTCGGTGTCTGTGTCAGCGGCCTGATCAGACCAGGCCAAATTGACCGGATCAGGCCTAAGGAGAGCCTCAGTGGCCGGGACCTTGCGGCTTCCTCGGTCAGGGCCATCATGGATGAAGTGGCAAAACATGCACTCACCCCGCTGGTTCGGGCTCTGGCCAAGGAGCTGGCGGTGAGCGTATCCTGGCGCTCCAAGCTCTTTGGCGCTCTTGTCACAGTGGCAGAAGGTGCACAAGGTGGCAGAATCAGCGGTAAAATTTGCTCTAAGAAAATGTAGATTCTTTCCCCGGTGAAACCCATTGTGGCATGAGGTACAGGTTACCTGCCCTGAGCTATTTAAAACCGCTTTGTTAAGCCCAGGGGCGCGAGGGGCTCGACCAAGCTGGGCCTGGCTGCCCATAGGATGATGAGCCCTCTTAGTCTCACAGTCATCGCCAAACAAAGGCCTGGCCCCGGCCTCCCGCATCTGCGGTGAAGCGCTCGGCCCATGACAGCTGTAGCAAAGGCTGGAGACATCCTCCTCCCCTCCCCCCCCAGCCTCGACTCCCCCAGCCGCAGCAGGGCCAAAGGCCACCACGTTCGGCAGGGCCTTAAACTTTACCGGCCTTACCTTGCTGATCAAAATAGCCCGAGCAAGCTGTGGCTGGCGGCCGAGCTGGTAGTATCCATCGTGGGGATGATGGCAGAGGCTACAGCTTAGCGAGGCTCCGTGCTGTCTGCTATTCTTATTTTTTGAGTCGACCCGATGACACTGAAGACAGAAAGATGTTCTTTGATCTGGTTGCCCGACTGATTTCTCTTCTCTGGTCCGCAGATAGTCTCCCCGGCCGCTGATATCATGATTTGGCTGCGTGTGAGGATCATGACAGCTCGTGCAGGTAAAGCCGCTGTCTCGATTGTCAGATGCGGCCGCAAGAGGAAAGGTGCTCTCATCAAGACTCGCCGGGAGTTTGCCCCGGTTTGGATCAAGCTCCACCTGCTCGGCCATGACGTGGTTTTCTCCAATCCCCAGCAGTGAGGTATCTAGCAGTACGTTGCCATTGATAAAATCGTGCTCCTTCGGCTCATGACTACCCAAGGTAAAGCCGGAGCGGGCATTGACCGCATTGCCCGGATAGTGGCAGCTGCCGCATATCGTCTTAATACCTCTTGCCCCTGGTATGGTTTGGGCCCCAAGCGGAGTGTCTGCCCAGATCTTTTCCCCTTCCTTTTTGCCCGCTTTGGAGAAATGGCAATAGGTACAAACCGGCCCTCTAATAGCTGCTATTTTCTGATTATGGGCACCGCTCTCGTATCCAGCTCCTCCATCTACAGCCAAAGCCTGAGAGCCAAGAGCGACCCAGGTAGCCAAAAAAGAGCCTGCAAGCAGCAGGGGCAATGATCTCTTGGCGCATCCCCTCTCATTTAAGTTCTGAACACTCAGCCTAGAGTACATTTTTAACCACTTCCTGAAAAAGAGTTTCATTAACCACTACCCTGCTTTTGCGTCTCAAAGCGGCAATGTGATCCTGGAGTGCTTTCTCTTTTTTTACAGACAGCAGGATTTCTCTGATTCTTGGCTCCACCTCAGACAGCTTGGCAAAACCCTCGCTCTGCCGCTCAAGGAGCTTTACCAGGTGAAATCCCTTGGCCGTTTTGATTGGTTTGCTCACCTCGCCCAGCCTTAAACTGAAAACCCGATCCTCGAACTCTCTCCCCATACCGCTCCCTCCTCTTGCCCACAAGCCCTTTGGTGTTAATGAATCTGGCGGCGGATATTTTTTTAGCAATTCGCTAAATTGCTCTCCCCGAGCAAGTTGCCGGCTAATCGCGGTTGCAGACTTCTCATCAGGAACGATAATCTGGCTTATCCTGATCCGCTCCGGGACCTGATATTCGGCCAGATGCTCTTGGTAATATTTTTGGCATTCTTCGGAAGTTACGATAAGACCCTTGTAGATTTTTTCGGCAACCAACCTTCTGGTAATCAGGTCATCTTTGAGGCGGGCGATATTTTTTTTAACCTTGGGCAACTGATCGTAGTGGAGCTGTCGGGCATAGTCAGCCACCAGTGCGATCTTGATCTTGCGATCCAGGATTCTTCGAAGCAAAGCAGGGTCTTTCTCCCAGGGGCGCTCGCCGCCGAAGGCAGGGTCTGAGGGGTTGGGGATAATTTCCTTGAGCTGGATAGATCGGCCCTTTACCCTAGCGATCTCAAGGCCACTCATCCGGGCTAGAGCCGAGGCCACCGCTGAGGTCTGGCTGCTGCGGCTAGTGCTCTGAGTGCGGCTTTTTGCTTGCCGAACATCAAGGATGGCCTGCTCGATCTGCTTCCACAAATCCTCATTGATCAGGGGCTGATACTCCTCGCTAAGATTTCTAAGAAGCTGATCCCAGCGCTCTTTTTTTTGCTCCAGACTAATCTGCTGGCGAATATATTGCTTGGTGCGCTCAAGAGCCTCGGCGCTAACTTTGCGAGTTCCGATCACCTGAAACAGGGCATATCCCTCACGGATGGATGCCGGACCGATAATTTCACCTTTTTTCGAGCCAAAGATCTCTTCGACTACCTTTTTGGGGAAAATGCCCTGATCAAAGGCCATATAGCCAATATCTCCTCCCTTATGGGCATCCTCGGCTAGGGAGAATCTTTTGGCCAGGCTGGCAAAATCAGCCCCCTGCTCAAGCTGTTTCCGAAGATGTAGGGCTTTCTGCTGGGTATCGGTTACGATCCGGCGAAGGTGCACTTCAAACTTTTGATTTTCTGGAATTCTCCGCTCAACCTCACGCTCATCGATCCTGATTCCCTTATCAATCTGCTCTTCGCCAACCATATTGACCAGCAGGGTCTGCTCAAAGTCAGCCACTTCCTGCCGATAGCCTTGCAAGGCATCAGGATATAGCCGCCGAGCCTCTTCAGCCATCAACACTTGGCCGATCAGGGCATCGAGCACCTCTTTCGGAGAATCCTGAGCGCTGCTATTCGGAGAGCTCCAGCGGGCGATCCGCGGTCTGGTTTGGTAAAAATCGACAAAATCCTCAACCGTGATTTTCCTCTTGTCAACCGTAGCCAGAATCTTATTGGCCAGCTTGACTGGAAGCACCGCCGCGGCAAATAGAGCAAAGGCAAATAAAAAGGATAAACCTGAAGAAGATATGATGATCGTAACTAAAAGCGGCCTGATCAGACCCACATTGCCTGCCAAAACTGGGCAAGAGCCTTTTTTCCCCTTATCCTTGTCCATAAAATCCCTCTGTTTGGTCGATATTATAAGTCGATATTATAATAACTTCGCTCTTATATCAGACACCATAAACCCTATATCAGAACAACCATAAACCCTCAAAGGGGCTTAGCTCTTATTAGGGTTATGTCTCTTGAATGGTAGCTAATAAATAAGAGCGAATAACTTAAAAAGTGAAAAAGATGACCGTCTTCGAAATTTTATCGCCTTCTCGACGGTGAAAAATCGCTCTACTGTGCTTTCTGCTGACGATCAGGCAAGATGTAGTTTCTACTTCAGAAACCGGCTCCTCATCCTGCAAAAGAGCCTTCTGTTAGTAAAAAAATGTGGATTTCCTTGTTCGCATTTTTACTAATTCCTTGACAAGGAAAACTCCACTCTAGTAATATTAGCGTAACGTAAGCACGAATATAGTGGTACTCCAAACCATACAGGAAAGGAGGTGGTTCAGAAAATGAAAAAGTGTTTACCCCTTCTACTTCTCGTGGTTCTGCTTACCCCAGCAATTGCCTTAGCCGGTGAAGGGCATGAGGAATGTTCCCTTTGCCACGGAGCTCACACGGCAGTAGGGCCAGGCCTTTTGACCGAAAAACCGAATACTACGACCATCAATCCTGCCACTGGAAAGCCGCTGGAGAGAATGGAGCAAATCTGCATGGCCTGTCATGCAGCCGAGCCTGATGGTCTAGGCTATCGGCCCGTCAAAATGGAGAGCACTCATCCATGCGGCATCAAACCAAAGAAGGTCATTTTACCGGAAAGTGCAAAGGGTTTCAAGGGGCAGGAAGATCAGCTTACCTGCATGGGATGTCATGATCCTCACCCGTCAAATACTAACTATATGTATCTGAGAGGCCCTCAGGTTTCGGCGGGCAATACCCAAGCTTTCTGCATCTGGTGTCATCCGGCACAGGCAGGGTCAGCATCTCATCAGGCGGCTCCGGCACCGAAGCCGGCTCCAGCACCGAAGCCTAAGGAGTAGCTGATAATAATCTACAAGTTGAGTTTGCGTTAACACGGCACATATCATGGGGAGCTTAGCTCTTTGCAGCTAAGCTCCTTTTATATTTCAAGGCACCTTATCCTTGAAACCTGTTTTATTTTCACTACCGGACACATTTTATCATCACTCCCGCAGAAAGTGCTAATCCATGAAAGTGCTAATCCGTGTATGGTTGCAGCAACCCTCTGGATTACCACCTACGCGGGAATGACATGAAATGCCTGCACTTTAAGAAGTGCGCATACAAAACCGGAAGATAAAATGTGTCCGCCAGTGAGGGGTTTTATTTAAGGATAAGTTTGTTTTTTGAAGGGTAAATTTATTTTTTTGAAGTTATCAACCAAAACTATCGATAGAGAAAGATAAAATAAGGAAGTGAATTGTGGTGATTTTAATTGGCAGTGATCATGGTGGATGGGAATTAAAAGAATTTTTAAAAGCCTATCTTGAAAGTCAAAACTACCAGGTCAAAGACCTTGGGACCTTCAGCCCCGAGCCGGTAGATTACCCCGAGATCGGAAAACGGCTGGTAGAGAGCATGGTTGACAAAAAATCAGACAAAGGTATTCTTATATGTGGTACAGGAATTGGCATGTCCATTGTGGCTAACCGCTATCCGGGCATCAGAGCGGCCCTGTGCAGTGAGCCGATGTCCGCCCGGCTGAGCCGAGAGCATAACGATGCCAATGTGTTGGTTCTAGGAGGGCGGATTATCGGCAAGGAAATGGCTGCTGAAATTACCAGAACTTGGCTGACGAGCGAATTTTCCGGAGGAAGACATGCTAGTCGGATAGCCAAAATTGATCCTCTAGTAGAGAGTAGGCAGCAGGGTGATCAACAAGGGCAGACTGAACAGACAACAATAGGAGAGAAGGCAAAAAAAATGCACCCGAGCAGACTGCAAGTGGTTGACCCGCAAATCAGTGCCGCGATCGAGCAGGAGACTGAGCGCACTTTCTATAACCTCCAGATGATCGCTTCGGAAAACTACGCCAGTGAAGCGGTCTTGGAGGCTCAAGGGTCGATTCTGACCAATAAATACGCCGAGGGTTATCCAGGAGCACGCTACTATGGCGGCTGTGAATATGTAGACAAGGTGGAAGCTCTGGCTATCGAGAGAGCCAAACAGTTATTTGGGGCCGAGCATGTCAATGTCCAGCCGCACTCTGGCACCCAGGCCAACCTGGCTGTCTATTTCTCTGTCCTCGAGCCCGGGGATACTATCCTTGGTATGGAGCTCTCTCATGGCGGACACCTCACTCACGGGAGCCCAGCTAATCTTTCCGGTAAATACTTCCGCTGCGTTTCCTACGGTGTAGACCGTAAAACAGAAACAGTGGATTTTGAAGCCTTACGAAATCTGGCTCTCGCTCACCGGCCAAAGCTGATTGTGGCCGGAGCAAGTGCCTATCCGCGGCAGCTTGACTGGCAGGCCTTCAGACAAATCGCTGATGAGTGCGGGGCCTTTCTTATGGCCGATATCGCCCATATTGCCGGCCTGATAGCCGCTGGACTTCATCCCTCACCGATCCCGTACTGTGAGTTCGTTACCACCACCACTCACAAGACCCTGCGCGGCCCTCGCGGGGGGATGATCATGTGCAAACGTGAGTTTGCCTCTAAAATTGATAAAGCGGTCTTCCCCGGAACCCAAGGGGGGCCAATGATGCATATCATCGCCGCCAAAGCGGTTTGCTTCAAGGAAGCTCTAAGTGAGGATTTCCGGCTATATCAGCAGCAGGTAGTCAAAAATGCTAAGGTAATTGCTGAGGAGATGCAGGGGGGAGGATTTCGGGTCGTCTCTGGCGGGACCGACAATCATCTGGTCCTTTTGGATCTTTCGCCCAAGGGGATTACCGGCAAGGATGCCGAAGCCGCCCTCGATGCCTCAGGCATAACCATCAATAAAAATGAAATTCCCTTCGATACTAAAGGCTCCCGTATCACCAGTGGCATTCGCATCGGCAGCCCGGCAGTTACTAGCCGCGGCATGAAGGAGCCGGAAATGAAATACATCGCTCAACTCATGATAGAGGTATTGAACCATATTGGAGATCAGGCGGTCTATGCCAGAGTCAAAGAGGCGGTCAGGGAGCTTTGTGGCCGTTTTCCCATCTATCAATCTCGGCTAGGACGCTATGGCGGGGCGGTCAACCAGAGCGGTTAACCGAATCGGATAGGGTGAGGGGCTCAAATTGATCAAGGAAATTGAGCAGGTTAAAGCTCAACCGGATTAGATTTTGTGGCCGTTTTCCCATCTATCAATCTCGGCTAGGGCGCTATGGCGGGGCGGTCAACCAGAGCGGTTAACCGGATCGGATAGGGTGAGGGGCTTAAATTGATCAAGGAAATTGAGCAGGTTAAAGCTCAACCGGATTAGATATGGTAAGGAGCAAGGATGTCAAGACCTTGTTGGAATGAATATTTTATGCAAATTGCATACCTTGTTTCTCAACGTTCTACTTGCATTCGACGTCAAGTTGGTGTTATTATTGTCAAAGATAAGCGTATATTATCTACGGGTTACAATGGTGCACCAACCGGATTGCGACATTGCCTCGATCTTGGCTGCCTGAGAGATCAACTACAGGTCCCTTCAGGAGAGCGGCATGAACTATGCCGCGGGCTCCACGGAGAGCAAAACGCCATTATCCAGGCTGCCGTGTACGGAGTTAGCATTAAGGGGGGAGATTTATATTCTACTCACCTGCCTTGTAGTCTGTGCGCCAAAATGCTCATCAATGCTGGTATCCACAATATCTATTACGCGGATGGCTACCCTGATGAGTTATCAACCCAGCTTATGGATGAGGCAGGGGTAAATATCCACAAGGTAAGTATATGAGTAAGTATATGATGAGTATAAATCCACAATATCTATTACGCGGATGGCTACCCTGATGAGTTATCAACCCAGCTTATGGATGAGGCAGGGGTAAATATCCACAAGGTAAGTATATGAGTATAAAATTAAAAACATTTTTAGGTGGCATCCATCCACCGGACCAAAAACAACTCAGCGCCTCGCGCCGCATCGAGGACACGCCGCTGCCCAAAAGGGTTTATCTGCCGCTTATGCAGCATATCGGCGCCCCGGCTATAGCCAGGGTCAAGGTAGGGCAAAAGGTGCTAAAAGGGGAAAAAATCGCCGACAGCGAGGCCTTGATCTGTGCTCCTATTCATGCCTCTATCTCCGGCACGGTGGTGGATATCAAAAACCATCCTCACCCAAGCGGAAGCGAAGTGCCTACGATCATCATCGAATCAGACGGAAGGGATCTGTGGTTTCAGGAGCCGCACAATGGACAAGATCCCCTGGAGCTTGGCCCGGAAGAAATCAGGGGGATGATCCGTGAGTCTGGGATCGTGGGACTAGGGGGGGCTGCCTTTCCCACTCACGTGAAGCTGTCTCCACCGGAGGGAAAGCCGATTGATGCGATCATCCTGAATGGAGCCGAGTGTGAGCCTTATCTGACTGCAGATTATCGGCTGATGGTGGAAAAAGCCAAAGAAATCGTTCAGGGCTTGCGAATTCTGCTCCACGTTTTGGGAGTAGAGCGAGGCTATATTGGAATTGAGGCTAATAAGCCTGAGGCGATTTCGGCCATGAGCAAGGCGGCCTCAAGCTTTCCTCAGATTGAGGTAGTCAGCCTCAAGGTGCGCTATCCCCAGGGTGCGGAAAAGCAATTGATAAAAACCATCTTAAATCGAGAGGTCCCGCCACCGCCGGCTCTGCCTCTGGATGTCGGGGTAGTGGTGCAGAACGTGGGCACTGCCTACGCCATTTATGAGGCAGTCAGTCTAAGAAAGCCTCTCATTGAGCGAATTGTTACCGTGAGCGGCCGGGGAATAAAGGAGCCTAAAAATTTGCGCCTTCGCCTCGGTACCCTCTTTGCTGAGGCCATTGGCTACTGTGGCGGTTTTCAGGGAAAGGTGGAAAAAATCCTAATGGGCGGGCCGATGATGGGTCTGGCCCAGTATACGACCCAGGTTCCGGTGATCAAGGGAACCTCGGGGATTTTAGTCCTGACCAAGGAGGAGTGCCCGCAGGCAGCAGAGGCTAGCCATTGCATCAACTGTGGCCTGTGCGTCCGGGCTTGTCCCATGCGGCTGGTGCCGAGCCTGATTGGGACCTTTTGTGAGAAGGGTCTGCTTGAAGAGGCAGAGGCTTATCATGTGCTCGATTGCATCGAATGTGGTTCGTGTGTCTATGTGTGTCCGGCCAAGAGGCATCTGGTCCATCTGGTGAAATATGGAAAGAGCGCCATTTTGGCTAAAAAGCGAAAACAGCCCAAAGCGTAACGACAACTGATAACGGAAGAAAAGAATTTTAAGGATTTGCCTATGCCAACCCAAGATCTGGCCGCGGTAGAGAGTCTACCGCAAACTCTTGATATGCTTCTGACCGTTTCTGCTTCACCCCATATTCGCAGTGAAGTGACGGTTTCTAAGATTATGTACACTGTTCTTTTAGCCCTCCTGCCGACCAGCCTGGCTGGTGTTTACCTGTTTGGATTGAGTGCCCTGTGGGTTATCCTGCTTGGTATCTTTGGGGCAGTAGCCACCGAGGCCCTCATCCAGCCGCTTTTGGGGAAAAAGGCTTCAGTGGTTATGGATGGAAGTGCGGCTGTAACCGGCCTGCTCCTGGCCCTGACCCTTCCCCCGGCTCTTCCCTGGTGGATGGTATTGTGCGGCGCTGCCCTAGCCATTATTCTAGGCAAAGCGGTCTATGGCGGGCTGGGAAACAATCCCTTTAATCCAGCCCTGATTGCCCGGGTGATTCTCCTGGTTTCATGGCCAGTGCATATGACCCGCTGGCAGAGTGCAAGTTATCTGTTTGCCAGATCGGTCGATGCCACTACTGCGGCCACTCCCCTCGGAATGCTAAAAACCGATGGGCTGGCAAGCCTGTCTCACCTTCGGCTGCTTGATCTTTTTTTCGGCTATCGGGGTGGATGTATCGGGGAAGTGTCTATTTTGGCTCTTCTTGTGGGCGCGGCCTTCTTGCTCTGGAAAGGTTATATAACCTGGCATATCCCGACAAGTTGTCTGGCTGCCGCTCTGCTGACTAGCGGCTGTTTTTGGGTATCAAACCCTCAGCAGTACGCCAATCCGCTCTTTCATCTCCTCACTGGTGGCTTGGTACTGGGTGCTTTTTTTATGGCCACCGATATGGTTACTAGTCCAATTACCGGCCAAGGGATGCTTATCTACGGTGCTGGAATTGGAATACTGACCATTATTATCAGGATATTCGGAGGATATCCTGAGGGGACCTCATTTGCCATCCTGATCATGAACGCTCTCTGTCCAATGATCGATCGCTATACCCTGCCGAAAGGGTTCGGGAGGAGCGGAAGGAGAAAGAAAAACCATGCGTGACATTCTGGAAATGATCATCGTCCTGAGCACCATCTGCGTTATGGCTGCTATATCGCTGGCTAAGGTATATGATCTGACCAAAGAGCCGATCGCTAGCCAGAGGCGTCTGGCCAGGCTGCAAATGATAAATGGGGTCCTGGCGCCTCATGATAATGAGCCTGATCAGAGCGCGGTTCAGATTCCCCTCGACACAAATGATGGGAAAAATCGGTCTGTGCTGGTTTATCGTGGATTTCAAAACGGCAAGCTGACCGGTGTGGCCTTTGAAATGACTGCCCTAGGGTATGGCGGACAGATTGGAGTAATGATCGGTCTTGATCCTGATGGAACCATCCGGGGGATTGAGATTACCTCGATGAATGAGACCCCAGGGCTTGGGGCGAAAATAACCGAGCCTCAATTCAAGGAGCAATTTCAGGGCAGATCATTAGTTAATGCTCGTTTTAAGGTGAAAAAGGATGGCGGAGACTTTGATCAGATTGCCGGAGCAACTATCTCGCCCAGGGCCGTGGTTCAGGCGGTAAGAGAGGGGCTGGAATTATACCGAAAGCATAAGGAGGCCATTGTCCGCTAGGGTTTTAGCTAAGTGTCTTTAGGTTAAGCTAAGATTAAGCTAAGACTTAAGCTATCTTTTGGCTAAGCTAAGGAGAAAAAGTGTGAATCTGATTCGTGATCTCGTTAACGGAATATGGAAAGAAAATCCAATCTTTCGGATTGTTCTTGGCATGTGCTCAACCCTGGCCATAACTACTCAGGCTCAAAACGCTATTGGCATGGGAGCGGCGGTAACCTTCGTCCTAATCTGCTCGAACGTTCTTATCTCAAGCATGCGCAAGCTGATTCCGAGTAAGGTCAGGCTGGCTGCTTTCATTGTTATCGTGGCTACCTTTGTAACCATTGTTGACCTAGTTATGGCCGCATTCTTTTTCAAGCTTCATCGAGCGCTGGGCATCTTTATTCCCCTGATTGTGGTCAACTGCATTATTCTTGGCCGGGCTGAGGCTTTTGCCTCGAAAAATCCGGTTTTAAACTCTCTGATGGATGGGATCGGCATGGGAGTGGGGTATACTCTGGCCCTTTTGATTGTCGGCAGTATCCGGGAGTTGCTGGGCAGTGGATCATTGTTTGGCTTATCTGTATTTGGGCCCGGCTACATTCCCTTTCTGGTGGCTATCTTGCCTCCGGGAGCCTTTATTGCGCTGGGACTTTTGCTTGGGCTGATGAACAAGATTAACCAAAGATTGGCGCTTTAAATTATTGAGGATTTTCAATGACTAAAATACTTCTGATACTTGTCAGTACGATCCTGGTAAACAACTTTGTCCTGGCAAAATTTTTAGGTATCTGCCCTTTCCTGGGTGTATCTCGCAAAACAGAAACCGCGGTAGGGATGGGGCTTGCGGTAACGTTTGTGGTTACCCTGTCAACGGCTTTGACCTGGCTGATGCAGATGTTGATCTTAAAGCCGTTCCATATTGAATACATGCAGACGATCGTCTTTATCCTGGTCATTGCCGGGCTGGTGCAATTTGTCGAAATGGTGCTTCAGAAAACCAGTCCCGCCCTGTATCAGGCCCTGGGGATATATCTTCCCCTGATCACCACTAACTGTATAGTTTTGGGAGTGGCGGTTCTGGCTGTACAATTAGAATACAGCTTTATCGAGTCACTGATCTACAGTTTTGGCGCCTCAGTCGGGTTTGCCTTGGCTCTGGTGCTCTTTGCTGGCATCCGCGAGCGTCTTTCTCTGGCTGATGTTCCCGAAGCCTTGCAGGGAACGGCTATTGCTTTGGTAACCACCGGCCTTTTGGCTCTGGCTTTTATGGGCTTTAATGGACTGGTTAAATAGAGCCTTAACTTACTGGTTAAATAGATAAGAATTAATAAGAACGATTTTTTACAAAAATTTGATCATTGCTTATAATCTACAAGGATAAGGAATTATGATCGCCGCTGTAGCTACTCTAGGAGGTGTGGCTTTTATCTTGGCCCTTGGGCTCGGCCTAGCCTCCCGTATTTTCGCCGTTGAGCAAGATCCTAAAGTTTCTGCCATCATCAGCCTTCTGCCTGGTGCCAACTGCGGCGGCTGCGGTTATGCAGGCTGTGCGGGGTTTGCGCAAGCCTTAGTGGCTGGCCAGGCCGTACCGCTCGACTGCAAGGCTTCAAGCGATGCAGCCATACAGGAAATATCCAAGATTTTGGGCATCGTTTACGTGCCGAAAGAAAAAATGATCGCCAAACTCTTCTGTCAAGGGGGAAACGATAAGGCAAAAGTCAAGTATCTCTATCAGGGCATCAGAGATTGCAGAGCGGCTGTGCTCCTTGGCGGAGGAGCTAAGGCCTGTGCCTATGGCTGTCTTGGTTTTGGCTCCTGTGTCAAGGCTTGTCCTTTTGGAGCCATTAGCATGGGGCCAGAAGGGCTGCCCAAAATCAATGAAAATGCCTGCACTGGCTGCGGAGCATGTACCCGCGCCTGCCCAAAGGGAGTAATCCAGTTGATCCCTGCCCGGCAGATGTGGTATATTCCTTGTAATTCAAGACAGAGGGGAAAAGCGGTGCGGCAGGTTTGTGATGTAGGCTGCCTTGCCTGTGGATTATGCGTAAAGAGCTGTCCAGAGCAGGCTATCACCCTAGACGACAATCGGGCACTCATTGATCCGCAGCGGTGCAGTGGCTGTGGGATATGTGCTGAAAGATGCCCACAAAAGATTATTCAATCACCTGGTGAGATGAAAGAAGTTTCTGCTGTGTCCAAAGGATAATCGCCCCTTGAGCAATAACTCCCCTTCGGTCTAGTAGTTTTATGGGCTATCTCAAAAAGCTGCCGCGGGCAGGCACAAGCCAGTCTCATTTAGCTTGAGTGCTCCTGTCGCTAACAAAGTGCGCAAAGGTTAGTGCGGACAAAAAGCTCTTGTCCCCTGCGATTGATTGGGTAATTATTGTCGCACTTGGTGATAGTAGTGGGTAAGCCTGAGTGTGTGAGCTAGATTTTAAAATTAAGCTCTTTATTAACCTGTCTTGAGAAATAAAGAGAGCAAATGTAAAATGCCGAGATATTATCCAATTTGTCTAGACATTCGAGAAAAGCCCTGTTTGGTAGTCGGGGGAGGTGCTGTTGCCGAGCGCAAGATTATGACGCTATTAGATTATGAGGCTAAGGTTTCCGTGATCAGCCCCAAGGCTACCCACAGAATTGCCCATCTAGGGAATGAGGGGAGATTAACCTATATGGCCAGGGAGTTTGAGCCTGGCGACACTCAGGGCTTTTTCTTGGTCATCGCGGCTACCGATCACGATCAGATCAATAGAGCCATCAGCCAGGAAGCTCGACAAGGGAATATCCTGGTCAACGTGGTCGATTCACCGGATGAGTCAACCTTTATCCTTCCGGCTCTGATTCGACGGGGAGATCTGACGATCAGTATTTCTACCGGAGGAAATAGCCCTGCCTTGGCTCGGAAAATAAGAGAGGATATGGAAGCCCAATACGGGCATGAATACGAGATTTTAGTTGACATTCTCGGAAATCTTCGAAAAAATATCCTCCAGCAGGAGCCGGACATTCTCAAGCGAAAAAAAATTTTTCAACAGCTGGCGCAATGGAGCGAGCTGTTAAAAATTATTCGAGAAAGCGGCCGAGAAGCTGCTGAAGAACGAATTAGGGAACTCCTATGAATGTCGCCTTTTTTTTGATCTCTCTGGGGTGTTATTTTGGAGCAGTGTTTTGCCATTTGATGAATCTCATTAATCAGAGAGCATGGGCCCGTCAGTGGGGAAACCTGCTGACCCTTTCAGGATTCATCTTTCATACTCTTGCTCTAATTGTTCGGCTCTGGCACTCAGGGCATATTCCTATTGCCAATCTTCATGAGTCTCTCTCTTTTTTTGGCTGGGCAATTATTCTGTTCTATCTTGTTTTAGAGTATAAATATCGAATCCCCTCCCTGGGAGCTTTCGTCCTCCCACTGGCCCTAGTTTTTGTATTCTCCGCCTCGATGCTGCCCAAGGAGATTCAGCCCCTGATACCTGCCTTGCAGAGTATGTGGTTAGGTATTCACACCACGACCTCATTTGGGGGATACGCCACTTTCGCTTTTGCTTTTGTGGCTGGCATCATGTACTTAATTCAAGAAAATCAATTGCGATCAAAAAAAATAGGCCTTTTTTACTACCGCCTGCCTTCTCTGGAAGTGTTAGATGATCTGATCCATAAGAGTCTGGTTTTCGGCTTTCCCTTATTGACTATAGGGATCATCACCGGATCGCTGTGGGCAAACACGGCCTGGGGGTCGTATTGGAGCTGGGATCCTAAAGAAACCTGGGCATTAATTACCTGGTTTATTTATGCGGCCTTAGTGCACGCCAGATTCACGGTCGGCTGGCGGGGAAGGAAGTCCGCTTATCTGGCTATTATTGGTTTCTGCTTTGTACTGTTTACCTTTTTGGGGGTAAATCTCCTGCTCAAGGGTTTACACTCTTATGCCTGAGAGAAATATTGTATATATAGCATAGAGAAATATTGTATATTTTGTAGAAATTATGAGTATTTTTAGACGATGTTAGTAAAACATATATCTATAATGATAGGATTAAAATTCTGCTAAAAACAGATTTAAAAATAGGTATAATCCTGGTAATTAGTAAGTTTGGGTTCATAAGGCGATGGAAGTTATTGTTTTTGGATTAAATCATAAGACAGCTCCAGTAGAAATCCGAGAGAAACTCTCTTTTTCTAAGTCCCAGATCAGCTATGCCCATAAGGAATGCATCAATAGCCAGATTGTTCAGGAACTTATGATCCTCTCAACCTGCAATCGTGTTGAGCTATTCGCTGTGGTGAACTCAACCGAAGAAAGTGTCAAGGCACTTAAGGAATTTTTAGCTAAATTCCACCATATTTCGCCGCAGATTCTTGATGATGTGAGTTATTTTTATACGCAAAAAGAAGCTATTCGGCATTTATTCCGGGTGGCTTGCAGCCTGGATTCTATGGTCATCGGAGAGCCACAGATTTTAGGCCAGCTCAAGGAGGCGTATAACCAGGCTCTTGAGGACCGCTCAATCGGCAGTTGGCTGACGGAACTGGTGGAAAGATCGTTCCATGTGGCCAAAAAAATTCGGACCGAGACAGGGATCTGCAAAAACGCCGTCTCTATCAGCTTTGCTGCGGTAGAGCTGGCTAAAAAGATCTTCGACAAGATCGAGGGGAAATCCGTATTGCTCGTCGGCGCTGGAGAGATGAGCGAATTGGCTGCTCGGCATCTTTTGTCAAATGGGGTAACTAATATCTACGTAGCTAATCGGACTCATGAGCGGGCGGAGGAGCTAGCCAGGCAGTTCAATGGCCAGGTGCTTCCTTTTGCTTCGGTGAAAGAAAATCTTGAGCTGATGGACATTATTATCACCTCTACCAGTGCTCCTCATTTTCTCTTCAATAAGGAAGAGGTTCAAAAAACCCTTCACCGGAGAAAAAACAGGCCTCTTTTCTTCATTGATATTGCGGTTCCCCGAAATGTGGATCCAGCGGTCAGCAAATGTAGCGATGTTTACGTTTATGATATTGACGACCTGCAGATGGTGGTCAATTCAAATCTTCTGGAGAGGCAAAAAGAGGCCAAGTATGCGGAAACGATTGTCGAGCGATTTGTGGAGCAGTTCTGGGAGAAGCTAAATTCCAGGAATGTCGTGCCGACAATCGTAGAATTGACGCAAAAATTTGAGGCTATACGTCAGCAGGAATTGAAAAAGGCTTTCTCTAGACTGCCCAATCTTTCTGATGCTGAGCGGGAGGTTATTAGCTGTCTGGCTTCGGCCATAACCAAAAAGATGCTTCACGATCCAATTTGCCTGTTAAAAAAAAAGTCAAATTGCAGCAATACGGCATATTACATTCAAGCAGCTAAGGAACTCTTTAATCTGGATGGCTTTAAGAGGCCATAAAGCATCTATATGCCATAAAGCATCTATATATGGAGGAAAGACGAAAATTCATGCAAGAACTTTTCAGAGTCGGTACCCGGGCCAGTAAACTTGCCCTGCAACAAACACGATGGGTCATATCTCAACTGGAAAATCTCAACCCAGATTTGCAATTTGAAACTGTGGAGATCAAAACTACAGGAGATAAGATTCTCGATGTTCCTCTCGCCAAAATCGGTGGTAAGGGGGTGTTTATTAAAGAACTTGAAGAAGCCCTTCTGAATGGCCAGGTCGATTTTGTGGTGCATAGCATGAAGGATGTGCCGGTGGAGTTGCACCCTGAATTAGAGATTGCGGCTATTACTGTCAGGGAGGATCCTCGCGATGTTCTGATTTCCCGTAACAATCTGATCTTAAAGCATCTGCCTAAAGACGCCGTGATCGGCACCAGCAGTCTGCGACGGCAGACCCAACTGCTGCGCTATTCTCCAACTTTTCAGATCGTGCAACTGCGGGGAAATCTGGAGACAAGGCTTCGCCGAGTTGAAGGAAATGGCCTTGATGCGGTTGTTCTAGCCGCGGCCGGAATCCATCGCATGGGCTGGGAGAGCAAGATTGTCGAGTATCTGCCGATGGACATCTGCATGCCGGCCATTGGTCAGGGGGCATTAGGCATCGAGGTCCACCGAGGCCGTCCGGAGATCGCCAAGCTTGTCTGTGCTCTTGACCATATGGAAACCAGGGCTGCGGTCCTAGCAGAGCGGGCTTTACTGAAAAAATTGGAAGGAGGATGTCAGGTTCCGATTGCAGCTTTTGGCGAAGTTACGGCAGACAAGCTCTCTCTCCAGGCTATGGTAGGTTCCTTGCAAGGTGAGAGGATCATTCGGGATTCCATTGAGGGGAGCATTGACCAGCCTGAAGAGCTTGGGCTCCTGCTTGCTCAAAAGCTGATCGACCAGGGAGCTGATGAAATCCTGAGGGAAATCTTTGCCCTCAATCAGGCAGTTTAAGAAAAGGCTCATAAAGGCGTTTCAAAAATTATATTTTCAAAAATTATATTAGGTTAGGGATAGTATTAAAAACCCCCGAGGAGGTTTAATCGAATGAGAAGGGCAGTGAGCTCTTGGTTGATTTTTCTTCTCTGTGCCCCATGTCTTTTTTTCTGTGCCTGCATTGCACCCACTAACCAATTGCGGACGATACCGTTTCGCACCTTGATCGGCACGGTGGTAGATAATAACGGACAGCCGGTCAAGCAGGCCACAGTAACCACTGATCCGCCGACATCCACGGTGCTAACGGATGATTTGGGAAAGTTTATAATTACCAGTCTGGCTGAGGGGACCTATACCATTCAGGTTTCTAAGCAAGGTTTTGCCATTAACTCGGCGGTGATCGCCATAAAGGGGCTTGGTCCGTTTCACGCCGACATACAACTAACCAAAAGGGTATTATCCACTGCTCCTGAGCAGGAGAAGCTAATTCCCCAGACCCAGGGTGGTAATTCTCGAAAAGAAAAAGAAGAAGGGGCTTCTTGGTGGCCAACTAAGTAACAGCCGCTGCTAAGATAGAAACTTACAGAATATAAACTTACAGACAAATAAGCAAAATGAGGCTAGTTTAAGGTGGAACATAAAAAAGGTATTGTCTATTTGATCGGTGCCGGCCCAGGCGATCCTAACCTAATAACCTTGCGGGGAAAGGAGTGCATTCAGGCGGCTGAGGTGGTGATTTACGATTATCTGGCTAATCCCATCTTTCTCTCCTGGGCAAAACCGGAAGCTGAGCTGCTCTATGTGGGCAAGAAGGGTGGAACTCAGCACATTTTGCAGGAGGAAATCAATGAGCTTATCCTTGGCAAAGCTCTTGAGGGGAAAAGGGTAGCCCGACTAAAAGGTGGAGACCCTTTCATTTTTGGCCGTGGAGGAGAAGAGGCGGAAATACTGGCTGATCATGGTATCCCATTTGAGATTGTTCCAGGTGTTACCTCAGCCATTTCAGTCCCTGCTTATGCCGGAATCCCCCTGACCCATCGGCAGTTTACCTCAACCGTGGCTTTTATCACTGGCCATGAAGACCCAACCAAGGAAGAATCAAACATTGACTGGGAAAAGATCAGTACTGGAGCAGGAACACTCGTTTTTCTGATGAGCATGTCCCATCTGTCAACCATTGTTGAGCGGCTACAGCAGCATGGTCTTTCAGCCACAACGCCGGTAGCGGTTATCCAATGGGGCACCAGCCCCAAGCAGCGGACCCTGGTGGCTGACCTACAATCTGTGGTTAAACGGGTGGAAGAAGAAGGCCTTGGGCCGCCATCTATTATTGTCGTTGGGCAGGTAGTGCGACTGCGGGATCGGCTTAAGTGGTTTGAGAAGCGGCCCCTTTTCGGCAAAACTATCGTTGTTACTCGATCAAGGGCGCAAGCAAGCAGCTTTAGCCAAAACCTGGCTGAGCTTGGAGCCCAGGTGATCGAATTCCCAACGATTCGCCTGGCTGGTTTAAAGGACTATAAATTGCTTGATGAGGCCATTGCTGCTCTCTCAAGTTATCAGTGGATCATCTTTACCAGTGTCAATGGGGTTGAGTTTTTCTTTAAAAGACTCAATGAATTAAAAAAAGACAGTCGAGCCTTAGGCCAAGCCAAAGTCTGTGCCATCGGCCCGGAGACTGCCGCTGGCCTGCGACAGCATGGGATTATCCCTGATTATGTTCCCCCTGAGTATCGGGCAGAGGCAATCGTTGATGGCCTCATAAAATTAGGAGTGCGAGCGGTGCGCATTCTGATCCCAAGAGCCCTTGAGGCACGTGATATCCTGCCTGAGAAGCTTACCGAAGAGGGTGCTTTTGTTTCAGTGATTCCGGTTTATGAGACCTTGCCAGACAGTGCAGACACTGCCTATCTTTTAGACCTTCTGCAAAAAAATGCAATCAACATGGTTACCTTTACCAGTAGCTCGACGGTAAAAAATTTCTGGTCAGCTTTAAAGGAAAAAGTTGATCTCTTGCCCAGCGAGCTGCTCAAGGGAGTGGATATTGCCTGTATCGGCCCTATCTGTGCTCAGGAGGCTAAGTCCCTTGGGCTTGAGGTCAGCCTTGTGCCGAAAGAATATACCATTGCTGCCCTGACCGAGGCGATTGTCAGTTTTTACCAATCAGCTTCTACTAAAACGTAAAAGAAATAGACCCGAAAAAAGGGGAGTCAGGAGGAAAACGATCATGCCCTTTCCAGTACATCGCCCGCGGAGAATGCGCCTTAGTGAAAACTTTCGTCGAATGGTGCGGGAGACTCATCTTGCTGTAGATAATCTTATCTATCCTATGTTTGTCGTCCCCGGCCAGGGGATAAAACGGCCCATCCAATCCATGCCCGGCATAAACCATTTTTCTGTCGATCTTCTCCTAGAAGAGCTGAAAGAGGTGTGTGAGCTGAAGATTCCGGGTATTCTGCTTTTTGGTATTCCACAAAAAAAAGATGATTTTGGCAGCGAAAGCTATGACCCTGAGGGGATAGTTCAGCAGGCTGTCCGAGCCATTAAGAGTCGGTTTCCAGATCTTTTGGTCATCACCGATATCTGTATGTGTGAATATACTGCTCATGGGCACTGCGGGATCATCAAAAACGGACAGGTTGACAATGACCGAACCCTGGAATTTCTGGCCAAAATCGCCGTATCTCATGCCGAGGCTGGAGCCGATATGCTCGCCCCTTCCGATATGATGGACGGAAGGGTTAGCGCCATCCGCAAGGCTCTGGATGAGCGAGGCTATAGCCATATTCCGATCATGTCCTATGCGGCTAAGTATGCCTCTTCCTTTTACGGCCCATTTCGTCAAGCAGCAGAATCGACTCCCCAGTTCGGAGACCGCCGTGGCTACCAGATGGATGTAGCCAATGCTGAGGAGGCTCTGCGGGAATGTGCCCTAGACCTTGAAGAGGGAGCAGACATTATCATGGTTAAGCCGGCTCTTGGCTATCTGGATATCATCTACCGGGTCAAGAGTAAATTCTCTGTGCCTGTAGCCGCCTATAACGTCAGTGGAGAGTACGCCATGATCAAGGCCGCGGCCGGCAATGGGTGGATTGATGAAACAAGAGTTATGATGGAGACTCTGATTTCAATAAAGCGCGCCGGAGCGGATATTATTCTCACCTATTTTGCCAAAGAAGCGGCTTTTGCCCTGCGGCAGTCGCTGCTTCCATAAAGACCTGCACTGTAACAAGGCAAGCTACGAGCTATAATAAGGAATAAGGCAAGCTACGCTCTCGATCGACTCTTTCCAAAAGAGTCTAAAATTTTTATTCACAGATTTTTATTGGCCGTACGACGGCTTTGGCCAACAAGCCGAAATTGCCTCACTAAATAAGATCAAACGCCATGAGCCAGGAAATACTTCTAACCCAGACAGACCTTTTTCAGCACCTGCCGCCAGAGGCCCTCAATAAACTCAAGAGTTTCTTTACCCTAAAAACTTTTCGGGCAGGCGAGACTATCATCCGCCAAGGGTCCAAAGAGACCCAGCATTTCTACATCGTGGTCAGTGGCCTAGTGGACCTTTTAGTCGATGAGGAGGATGGCTCACGGGTTTATCTTGCCTCCATAGGGCCGGGCGACTACTTTGGCGAGCGGGCCCTTCTGGTTGAGGAGGAAAACTCTTGCAGTGTAGTTGCTCGTGAGGATACTGAGATCTATCTTCTGTCTAAGGAAAATTTTTATCAATTCCTAACCAGCTATCCTGAATTAAGCCGCCACTTTATCTGGACCTTTACCCAGCGACTCCACAAAACCAATAGGCTCCTTGAGGAGAAGGAATACAAAAAGGCTCTTATTGACCTCCTTTCCGAAGAATACAAACCTTACGCTGAATCGATTTTTATTGCCAGAGGCAACCTCATGCGGCCAGTGCTTGAGGGCATAAAGCGGGCGATCAATAATTCTGCCCCTGTGTTGATCGAAGGCGAATACGGAGCTGGCAAGCAGCTTCTGGCCAGGCAGATTCACGCCAAAACAGCTAGATCAAAAAAAGCCTTTATTCCAGTAGACTGCGGAGCTCTGATGGAAGAGGGAAATTGGGAAGAGGCCCTCTTTGGTCGGGAGCACAACCAGCCCTTTTTTCACCTTACAGAGCACGCCTTCGGGTACATTGAGCTGGCTGAAGGTGGAACCTTATTCCTCAAAAACTGTGATCAACTCCCCTTGCAGGCCCAGCAGCGGATCCGGCAAGTGGTTGAAACCCGCTCCTACAGTCGGCTTGGCTCGACCCAGGTCCGGCAGGCTGATTTTCGGCTCATGGCCAGCACTAGAATAAATTTAAACCATAAGGTCGAGGCAGGAGAGTTTGACCCAGGGCTAGCTAAACTCCTCCTTGGCGGCACTTATATCTATCTGCCTCCGTTGAGAGAGCGCAAAAACACAATCCCCAAGCTGGTCGACTATTTCATCGCCAAATATGCCAAACTGGTCAATAAGAACATTACTGGAGTTACTCCAGAGGCCATGCAGGCTCTTCTTAAACATGACTATAAGCTTGGCAACATCAAAGAGCTTGAGCAGATCATCGAGCGGGCTGTGGCCCTGCCAAGCGATAACCAGATCTGGCCTCGGCACCTTTTCCTTGGCGCTCCGGCAGTCAAGCCTGACAATTGGTATTTCAATCTGTTAAAAATCAAACCCTTTGCCCGATGGGTAATGAATAAAATTTATCCTGATAAGCTTCAGTATATTACTGCTACCATATTTATTTTGCTGATGCTTTTATGCTTTCTCGGCCCAGCGAGTGCTGCCCGCAATCCGGCTGCCTTTTTGGTCTGGAGGGTTTGGTGGCCGCTGATGTTTCTGTCATTTTTCTGGATTGGCCGCACCTGGTGTTCTATCTGTGCTTATGCGACCTATGGCCACGTCGTCCGAAAGATTAAGGCGTATCAGCTTCCGGTCCCCTCATTTGTTCGCAAGCATGATGCCTTGCTGGTAACCTTAGCCTTTCTCATCATTCTCTGGGCTGAGGAGATCACCCACATGCGCTCATCTCCCCGAGCCACTGGCTGGCTTATGGTTACCATGCTCTCTTTGGCCATAATCAGCGCGGTCATCTTCCGCCGAGAGAGCTGGTGTCGGCACCTTTGCCCAATGGGTGGGCTGATTGGGGTCTGCTCCATGAGCTCGGTGATCGAATTGCGCTCTGATACCACGATCTGCGAAAATCAGTGCAAGGGGGCCGAGTGCTACAATGGGACCGCGGAAAACCCTGGCTGTCCCTTGTTTCAGCATCTTCTCTTTGTCGACAACAACCAAAACTGCAAATTGTGCTTGCAGTGCATCCGAAACTGCCCTAATCATTCCGCGTCCTTGAATCTTCGCCTACCGGGGCGTGAAATCTGGCTCTCCAATCAAGTCCGGGCCAAGATGTCCTTTTTTGTCTGTGCCCTACTTGGCTCTCTTTTGCCGGTTATCTATCTTGAGACTAAAAAAATCGCTCTTCAGGGAGGAGAGGTTAAGCTGCTCTATAGCCTAGCTCACTTTCTCATACCGGTGGCCATAGCTGCAGCTCTTTTCATCCCTGGCCTGCTCTGCTCCCCTAGGACAAAATCGCTCCTTTGGGCCCGCTTCTGGCATACCTCCTATGCCTATGTTCCCCTGGCTCTGGCGGCTCATATAGCCCACCAGTTGCAATTTATTCCTGGTGGGGAATATTTCCACTACTTAATTCGCTCAAAGGCCGGTTGGCTAGCGCAAGGGCCGATTGCTCAGCCGCTTCAGACAGTGACTTTGCTTGTCGGGCTATTTTTCTCCTGGTTTTGCCTGTGGCAGATCTATCAGCACCGGCAGAGAAAAACCGGCGAGGCCAAGGCGTGCTTCTGGCTTGGTCATGCTCTCTTGATGGGGCTTTATGCGACTATTGTTTTTCGGCTGATGGTGGTTAGGTAAAAAGTGGGAAATTGCCAAGGCGTTTTTTTGTTTATCCGCGGGAAGGCTTTTCGCTCAGCCATGAAATCATTGCTAAACCTATCCCTCGAACCTAAATTCCTTCGCTCTTATATATCAGACACCATAAACCCTAGAAGGGGCTTAGCTCTTATTAGGGTTATGTCTCTTGAATGGTAGCTAATAAATAAGAGCGAATTCCTTTGGCCGCTTTACTGGTCTTCTCTTTGCCGTTTTTTCTATACTTTTGCAGAAATTTCTTAACGCCTTGAAATTCTTGAAAGTTACCTCTAATAGCAAATTCCAGTAAAATCAAGGCCTTGGAGAAAAAACGCCAAAGCATAGTTTTTTTATCTCAAATATCCTGACAGGCGGATTCTGAGACCGAACTCAATGGCTCTTTGCGTCTGGCTCGGCCGAAGCAGCAGCAGGAGGAGAGCCTACTACCCAGCGGGCCGGGCATCCGGCCAGCTCTCGACAAGAGCGACAGCCAAGGAGGGCATGTTCAGTCAAAAGGCCGCCGACAACCACAACCAGCCCAAGCCCTAACCAAAGGCTCAGCCGATCCTGCCAGAAAATAATCCGCCACACAGCCCCGGCCAGGGGAAAAAGACCAATAGGCATTAGGAAAACATTGTGCCAAACCCCGTCGGTAAAGACATGGTGGGTATCCTTGCGGTAGAGCAGGCCAGCCACAAGTCCAAAACCAGTGCTGCATCGCCGCCCGTGATAGAAGCATCTAGTGCAGCGAAGACCGGGCATAATCATGATAGCCGCAGCCAAGCAGTAGAGGCCATACAAAATGGCCAGGCTTAGGTGAATCCCGGCGAGGGTCCAAAGCCCAAGCCCAAAAAGAGCCAGGTTGAACAGATTGCGCAGTAGAGGAACATAGATCGGATAATTATTCTTTGTCTCTTTCATAACCTCAAAATTTTTCTCTCTCATAACCTCAAAAAGCCTCTATAAAATTCGATTAAAAAAAGCCAGGAGAGCCGAAAATCAAACCCTTTCTTTCGGCCCCTGGCTTTTGACTCATCTTCGTTGAATCAGACACCGCAAGCCCCACACTAAAATAACCTATCCCAAAAGTGTCCTCAAGACACCCATTGTCTGCTGATTTTTTAAAAATTTTTCGGATAGGCTCTTAAAGCTTTTAGCAGTCCTTAAAGCTTAGTCTTTCCCCTTGTCTTACTTGCTCGACTTTTTGGCTGGTGGCGGGGATGAGGTTTTCGACCCACTAGCTGCCGCAGCAGCAGGAGGGGTTTTTAGGGTAGAAAGGTATTGAACCAGAGCCTCAATATCAGCATCGGTAGGATCTTCCTCGAACATATCAATCCGCGGCTCCTCAAAGAGATGCTTTTTTAGCCACTGCCGCAGGTCCGCCTGGTCACGGCGGATACCTACCCCGGCCAGGTCCTTGGAATTATTCAGTGGATGCCCCTTACCATCTCCCCCTTCTCCATTGAGAAGATGACACATCAGACAATTCACCTCATCAAAAATCTTTTTCCCAGCAGCTATCTGTTGTTGTACCTGCTTGGTATTTTGCGCTCTGGCGTTCGAGATGATCCCTCCGGTAAAGAGTACAATAGCCAACAGCATGAGAGAGAGCCTAACTCGTTGTCTAACTTGGGTGGACCAAAATTGCATAGATCATTCTCCTTTTTCTGAACAAACAACGGGGTAATAACTGCTGATCTTGCCTTGTAACCCTATGGTGGTAAATTTTCACTTAAAATAATAAATTAATAGATACCATCCTTAGTCTGATTTGTCAATGTTTCCAAGCCAGGGTCTCGTATAACTTTTTATAAATTCCCCCCTGCTCAAGCAGCGTGTGGTGAGTCCCCTGCTCGGCCACCCTCCCCTTGTGCAGGACAAGAATCTGATCCGCATCGGTAATGGTTGACAGCCGATGAGCAATGACAATCGAGGTGCGGTTTCGCACCAGCTTCCGCAAGGCATCCTGAACCAGGCTCTCGCTCTCAGAATCGATACTGGCTGTGGCCTCATCCAAAACCAGAATGTCCGAGCCAGCAGCCAAAGCCCTGGCAAAGGCCAAAAGTTGCTTCTGCCCGGCAGACAGGCTATTTCCCCTCTCGGTCAGAACCGTGTAGTAGCCTTCGGGCAGATGCTCAATAAAGCCACTGGCATTTATATATTCGGCAATTTCCTGCACCCTCTTCAGACTTATGGCTGGATTTCCCAGGGTAATGTTATGGAGAACAGTGGTTGAAAATAAAAATGTATCCTGCTGAACCATTGATATAGCTGATCGAAGCTCCTTAAGATCGTACTCCCGAATATCCAGGCCATCGATTAGAATCCGGCCTCGCTGAAACTCGTAGTAGCGGCCCAAGAGATTAACGATGGATGTTTTCCCTGCTCCTGTGGTGCCGACAATGGCCAGGGTTTTCCCCTTCGGCAGACAGAAAGAGACATCCTTCAGGATATAATTTTCCCCCTCGTAGGCAAACCAAACCCGATCAAAGACAATCTCCTTCTGCAAGCCAGGAAAGGGCCGAGGATTGACTGAGACTGCGATTTTTTTCCGGCTATCCAGCAGGCCGAAAATCTTCTCTGCCGAGGACATAGTGGCTTGCAGCAGGTTGTATTTCTCGCTTAACTCCCTAACCGGACGGAAGAATCGTCCCATGTACTCGATAAAGGCTACCAGAAGACCAACGGTCAGGGTGCCTTCATAGGCACGACAGCCTCCATACCAAATGATCAGGGCAGTTGAAACTGAAGCCAGGACCTCGACTAAGGGGAAAAAAAGGGCATAGGAGAAAACAGCCCGCAGGTAGGCATCCTGGTGTTCGCGGTTAATTTGGTCAAAGTGGTGAAAATTCTGCTCTTGACGCCCGAATAGCTGCACCTCTTTCATGCCGGTAATGTTTTCCTGCATAAAGGAATTGATCCTGGCGATCTTTTCCCTGATTTCTCGAAAGGCCTCCCGCACGCTGGACCTAAATTTCAAGCTGGCGGCAACAAGCAGTGGTAGGATGGAGAAAGCTACCAGGGCAAGACGCAGATTCATCCAGAGCATAACCGTAACAATGCCGCACAAGGTAAGCACATTTGCCAGCACCATCAGTATCCCATCTGCCAGCATCTCGTTGATGACCTCAACATCATTGCCGATCCTGGTCATGATCCTTCCTACTGGATATCGATCGAAGAAGGAGAGAGAAAGAGACTGCACGTGAGTGAAAAGCTCCATCCGAAGATCACGAATAACCCGCTGTCCGAGCAGTTGAGTGAAGTAATTATCGAGAAAGCTCAAAAATGCCTTAAGCAGTAAGGTTATCAAGAACAGAAGAGCGATCAGGGACAGACCGCTAAAATCCCCCGCCTTAATGTAGGTATCAATAGCTACCTTCACCAAGTAGGGGCCGACAAGCTCAAGGCCTGCACCAAGGAGGAGAAAGACTAGGGTCATGGCCAGGAGGGGCCGATAGGGGGCAAGATAGCCCAGGAGCCGGCGGATCAGCTTCCAGTCATAGATTTTGCCAGTGAGCTCATCACTTGAAATTGGTGTATGCATGACTCTGCGGCTCTTAATCCTCCTTACTCAAGCTCTTGGCTCAGAAGTTGCCTCTGATAGGTTTGGGCATAGAAGCCGCCAAGGCTGATCAACTCAGTGTGAGTGCCTGACTCTACGATTTTTCCCTGCTCAAGGACATAGATTCTGTGACAGTCGCGGACCGCGGACAGCCTATGGGCAATGATCAGACAGGTTCGCCCCTGCATGAGCGGACGGATTTTCTTGAGAATCTGCTGCTCGGTCTCAAGGTCCACACTTGAGAAGACATCATCGAAGATCAGAATCGGGGGTTTGCGAATAAGGGCTCGAGAGATGGCCATCCGCTGCTTCTGTCCCCCTGACAGGGTAAGGCCACGTTCTCCGACTACAGTTTCAAACTGGTCAGGAAAGCTCTCAATATCGTCAAGCAGGTGAGCGAAAAAGGCTGCTTCCCTAATCAGGTCAGGGTTTTCCTCTCTTAGACTCAGGCCGATATTGTGCTTAATCGACTCAGAAAAGACAAAGGTTTCCTGGGGAACATAGCCGATATTCTCCCGCAACTGCTGCAAAGGAATCTGTTTGATCGGCAGGCCATCAAGCCTAATTTCCCCGCTTGAGACATCATACAGCCGGGGAATAAGGTTAGCCAGGCTACTCTTGCCGCATCCGGTCCGACCGACCAGACCGATTGACTCTCCCGGGTTGATCCTTAGGGTTATATCCGAAAGAACCCTAGGGCCAGAAGGAGTATAGGCAAAATCAACATGATCAAACTCGATCTCTCCCCTCAGAGGGCTGGCAAGAGGAGTTGTCGCCGCAGTATCTCTAATTTGAGGCTCAATCCGCATCACCTCATTGATCCGGCCCATCGACACCGCTCCCCGCTGAAAGAGATTGATTACCCAGCCAAGGGCCACTGCTGGCCAAAGAAGCAATCCAAGGTAGCCAACAAAAGCAGCCAAGCCCCCAAGGCTCATCTGCCCCCGGATGACCTGAAGACCTCCAAGCCAAATAATCAACAGCAGAAAAAAGCCAGTCAAAAAGGACATCATCGGATGGAATATGCCGCTGACTTTGGCCAGTTGCATATTCCGCTCCAAATACAGATCATTGGCCCGCTGAAATTCCTCGGCTGCCCAACCCTCCCTGGCATAGGCCTGGATCACCCTGATGCCGGAGAAATTTTCCTGAATCTGGGTATTAATCAAAGAAAATTGCTCCTGTACAGCCTTAAACCGAATATGAAGACATCGGGAAATGTGCATAACCACAACGGATATCAGGGGAAAGAGGATAATGATCGACAGGGTAAGCCGCCAGCTAGTGGCGATCATAAAACCAATATCCATAGGAAACAGAATCAGGGTATGGAGCAGATACATAATACCAGGGCCAAGAAGATTACGAACAGCATTAAGATCATTAGTCGCCAGAGACATCAGCTCTCCGGTTCGCCTCTGCTGAAAAAAAGAAAGGGAGAGGGTCTGGAGGTGGGCGAAAAAGTCATTCCTCAGAAGATACTCCACCTTGCGAGAGATGCCAATCAGAAGGTTTCGCATCCAGAACCTGAAAAACCCCTGAATGAGTGCAAAGAGGACGATCAGGCCGGCGTATCGCAACAAAATAGCCGGCTCGGCCCCAGCCTTGATACCATCAATCGCTTTTCTGAGCATCCAGGGAATAAGCAGAGTGAAGATACTGGTCAGGATAAGAGAAATAAACCCTATCGTATAGGCCAGCTTGAATCGAAGGAGATATTTTTTTAGACTAACAAGCTCAGCCCATGCCTTAAAACTCATACCTCTTTTGCCCTCTTTACCTACTCTCTCTTGCCTATTTACTTACTCTCTCTTGCCCTCTTTACCTACTCTCTCTTGCCTATTTACTTACTCTTGCATCACTTGCTGATAGTACTGCTCATATTCAGCCGCCTTACTCTGGGCTGAAAATCGGCTCATGGCCAGAAATCTTCCCCTCTCGCCAAGCTTGTGCCCGAGCTTTTCATTCTCCAGGATCAGCAGAGCAAACCTAGCCATAGCCTCAATATCTCCCTTGTCAACCAAAAAACCACTTCGGCCATCTTCAACTACCTCAGGCAGCCCCCCTACCCGGTAAGCCACCACTGGCACCTGGCAGCTCATGGCTTCGAGCGCAGCCAACCCGAATGACTCATTTTCCGAGGGGAGCAAAAGTATATCGGTGATATTTAAGATTTTCTGAACCGAGTTGACAAATTTTAAAAAATGCACCCTTGAGGCCAGGCCCATCTCACAGGCAAGCTTCTGGGCGGTTGGAGCCTGCGGCCCATCTCCCACCATAAGCAGCACCGCGGGCATCTGCTGCTGAATGAGCTGAAAAGCCTCCAGCACATCAGGGATTCTCTTGATCATCCGAAAGTTTGAGATATGGGTAATGATCCTCTCCCCACAAGGAGCATACTTTTTTCGTCCAACCTGATTTTCTGTTTTCATAAAGATATTGGGATTGACAAAATTATGAATCACTCTGATAGGCTGGAAAAATTGAAACTCCTGTCGGGTAATTTCAGCCAGATAGCGAGAGACCGCCGTAACTCCATGACTTATCTCTAGCCCAAAGCGGGTGATACTGCGATATGAGGAATCCATCCCAACCAGATTGACATCGGTGCCGTGCAGGGTAGTAATGATCTTGGCCGGATAATCACCCAGGGCTTTTAGCGCCAGATAGGCGGCCATAGTATGCGGCACCGTATAGTGGACATGAATAATCTCTAGGCCATATTTTTGAATCACCTCGATGATTTTGGCCGCCAGAGCCAGGGTATAGGGAGGAAATTTAAACAGCGGATAGGAAACCACCTCTACCGGATGGAAGGTGATCCCCCGCCTTAGCCCTGACTGAAGACGCACTGGAAGATGATAGCTGATAATATGGACCGTGTGCCCTCTCTCAGCCATTAATTGGCCAAGTTCTGTGGCCACAACGCCACTTCCCCCATAGGTTGGATAACAGACAATGCCAATATTCACTAGAGTATCCCTACCTGTAAAAAAATTTCGCCCAAAACAGAGCTAGTATAACATCACAAGACAGCAGTAAGCAAATTTATTGGACTATAGTTATTAAAGTTTTAGGAAAAGGGTGAGAAGGGGGAAAACCCTTTTTAAAAAGGGTTTTCCCCTTACTCAAAAGGGTTTTC
>Ga0078972_1001628_pt1 | contig 82548 bp, 73 predicted proteins | sample YelNatPaOPGAMG01_FD_67568 | JGI IMG/M metagenome (GOLD analysis project Ga0078972, IMG submission 67568) | Hot spring thermophilic microbial communities from Obsidian Pool, Yellowstone National Park, USA - OP-RAMG-01 (SPADES assembly) (version 2) | ecosystem: Environmental > Aquatic > Thermal...
AGATGGAAATAACAATTGGTTATTCAGAATAGATGACTACGAGAAAAGAATAGCAGGTTGGAATTTCGATTATCAAAGATTTTATAATATATCAGCATCAACTGGAATAGAATTAAGCACTGGGACTTCTAAGACAATAACAACAGGATTCGCAGTATGGAATCCAAGTTCGCCAAAGTTATTCATTGGTTCATCATCAAGTTATATGGATTGGAATAATATCAATGCAAACAAACTAACGGTTTCGGGAGATATTCTATCAAGCAGATTTAGTACAATATCAGATTTTAATGAAAGTAATAATACAAATTTTGTGATAATAGCAGGGGAATATTTGCACTCAAGAAAAATTATCTCATCTCTTACATATGACCTGCTTTTATCAGGAAATTTCTTATCTGTTCAAGCATCTGATATTGCTTATCATATTGCAATGTACGCAGAAACTCCAGAACGTGGGGGTTCACGTATTCAAATTGATTATAAAAATGTTCCTAAGTTTCATGGGATTTTGTCATCGGCTCCAACAGTAAATTGTCGCCCTGGAGATTTTTATATAAATACAAGTAACAAGGTCTATATTTATGATGGTTCAACATGGATAATTTTAAATTAAAGGAGGCATAATGCAGTTATATTTAACAAAAGAAGAAAAATATCATTTAGAATCAATTATTGCTAAAGCTAATTACTCGATGTCTCAGATTCAACTGCTACAGTCTCAGATTCAATTGCTGCAGAGGGAATTAGACAATGTTATAATAGAATTCTGCAAACGAAATTCTATAGATGTATCAAAAGCAAAAAGTTTAAATATAGAACAGGGTTTTATTGAATTTGAAGATGATGTAAAGAATAATAAAAATAAGAAAATAAAAAGCAGTTAATAAATTATTAAACAGGTTTTATTATGAGCATCTTAGACTTTGATAATGTAATTAAAACAAAAGTAGCATTTTACAGAAACAATCATTACGAAAAAATGTTTTTAGTAAAAAAGAACGGAATAGATTATGATTGGGCGGATGTGGAAAATATTATTGTAATTGCAAAAAAAGATAAGAAAAGTAATACTGAAGATATGAGATTATCTTTAAGTGAGGGAAATATACAAATAGGCACTGGATGGATGAAATGGATTCTAAATGCAACAAAAACAAGTTTAACACCTGGCGAATATAATTGTTTTGAAGTAATAATTGTTTATACAGGCAATAGACAAAGAGTCTGGTGGGATAGTGGATTAATAGTAAAACAGAGAGGTTACAATGGCTGAATTAGATAGCACAATTATAGATTTGTCTAATGAGAATGAAGTTATAGAATTAGAGATACAAGATGATTATCAACATGAAATTGAAGTTACGACGGGAGATATAAATGTATATCAAGGTTTTGGAAATTGTTACATTCATCAAATTTCGCAAGTGGATATTGATAACAAATATGTAATAATAAGTGATTTATCGAATGTTACTGATAAGAAAAATATTTTAATATTTGTTGAGAATGCTGGTATTGCTTTAGAATATCAAGTTGATTATGATATAGTTGAGGGCAATAAAATGACATGGCAAGGATACGAATTAGATACAAAACTGCAATTAAATGATAAATTAAAAGTTTATTATTAAAAGGAGGAAATAACATGGCAATAATTGACGCAAGATTTATTAAGAAAAATGCAGATACACTTAAGAGCAATACTTCTAAGGAATTAGAAGTAAAAATTAAAGCTGGTGGTGTATTGCAGAAAACGGTAGATGGACTTGAGGTAAAAGTAAATGATACAATAACATCAACGGATAATCTTTGGAGTTCATCTAAGATTTCAAATGAATTATCAACGAAGGCATCAATAAGTTATGTTGATAATGCTGTTGCTGGCTTAAAATGGAAACAGCCTGTAATTGACTTTAAGACTCAAACACAAATTGATGGTTTAACACCGCAAACGGGTGATAGATATATTGTTACAGACGGAACTAATATCAATAAAATTGCAGAATATAATGGGACTACATGGACTTATACGACTCCTGGCGATAACTGGACATTGATTCGTAAGAGTAACGATAAAGCATATACTTATGATGGTGATACATCTTCATGGATTGAGGTTGGTGGAATTACACAGCAAGAAATAGATGTAGTTGAGGAATTTACTTTAACATCTACAGACATCACAAATAAAAAAGTAACATTGACTTATACTCCAGTCAATGCAAATTATGTAAGGCTTGATGTAATAGGCGGCGGAGCGCAAGACAATGGAGTAGATTTTTCTGTAAATGTAACAACAAAAGAATTATCTTGGTCTGGACTCAGTCTCGATGGTATTCTTGAAGCTGGAGATATATTGAGGGTTACTTATAATAGATTAAGTTAAAGAGGTAATATATGGGATTGATTAAAAAGAAATTTATTGAAAGAATAACAAGCGGGAAGATATTAGGTCGTAAGAGTTCAGGAACTGGGTTAATAGAAGAACTATCTCTTAGTGAAGTTCTTGATTTAATTGGGAGCGCACAAGAAGGTGATATACTTTATAGAGGAGCTTCAGCTTGGCAGCGATTGGCAAGGGGAACTAATGGACAAGTATTAACACTTGCTAGTGGATTACCAAGTTGGGGGAATGCAAATAGTGGATATAATCAAACTCAATATCTGACTTCTAGGTTCGATAACTATAATACATCAGAAGTTACAATTCCAGATATAAATTTTATTATACCATACGGATTATATCATTTTGAATTAGGTATTTCAGGTTTTACTGAGAATTCAGCGGAAATAATTACAGCAAGGGTAAGATTATCATACGGTTTAATGAAGTTATATCTAACAAAAATAATTAAGGATAGTAATACTACATTTACAATAGCAAACGAATTATCTTATACTGATTTAAATTATATTAATTTAATCTCTGCATCATATTCAGGTGGATGGTGTTATTTGAATGGTTTAATAAATTTTACCGCTGATTCTAATTTAATTGTAAAAGTCAACAATAATAATGGGACTTATAAAGGCTCTATATCCCTGTTGTATGTTCATATTTACAAAATATAAACAAATGAGGTAAATTTTCTCAAAATAACTGATAAAATTTCTCATTTTTTGTGAAAAGTGCTGAAATTTGTGCTGAATAAAAATTAATTAAATTTTTCTTTAAACTAAAAAAGCCTTGTAACTTCTTTAATTACAAGGCTTTAGGTTAGTGGGCGCTGAAGGATTCGAACCTACGACCCCCTGCTTGTAAGGCAGGTGCTCTGAACCAGCTGAGCTAAGCGCCCTTAAATTTTTCATATTTTCAAACGGTGCTCTGAACACCACAAACAGACAAGCAACTTAACTGATCAACCTTCAGTGATGACATCAAAATTTTTGTGCTTAATCATCACTTAAGATGCATCAGATTTATAAAGAACTTAAAAATTTGCGCACCAATTATAGAATATTTAATTCAAAGTTTCAATTAGTAAATAAAATTTTTTTGAGCGGGCGACGGGACTCGAACCCGCGACATTTAGCTTGGGAAGCTACTACTCTACCAACTGAGTTACGCCCGCTTCTATTACAAAAATAGAAATGACTTAAATCTAATTCAAGACTTTTATTTAATTTTCATCCCATAATTTTTCTTAATTATTAACATGACGCCTTACAATAAAAATATATTCGAACTCATACTTTTATTTTTATTAACCGCACTCTCGTTTTTTATGTGGGACTCAATCTTATTTTTCCCAATTAAACTTCTTGTTGTTATTTTACATGAAATAAGTCATGGTATAATTGCAATTATAACTGGAGGCAAAATACTTGCTCTTGAAATTAATTTTAATCTTGGTGGTAAATGCATAACTGAAGATGGTAATCAATTCTTAATTGCATTTGCTGGATACCCTGGCAGTTTTTTATTTGGTGCCGCATTATTTTTTTCAACTTATAAACCTAAATTGAAAATTTTTATTTTATCTATTATTGCTGTAATAATTTTTTTATTTGCAGTAAATACAATGAATAATACTTTACTTAGCTTCCTATCAATTTTAATTGCATTCTCTATTTTTGCTATTAATAAATTCATACCTGAGCCTATCGTAAATTTTATTTTTAGAGTTATTGGTTTAATTAGTTGTGTTTATGTTATTTATGACATTAAAGAAGATGTTTTCAACAATAAAAATTATTTAAGCGATGCTTCTTTGATTTCAGAAATTACAGGATTATCTTCTACTTTCTGGGGATTATTGTGGATTTTTATTTCTTTAATTGGAATTATATTATTAGTAACTTTTTCTTTTAGAAAACATAAACTCTATTGATTATCTTTAACAAATGTTAAAATTATTAAACCAACAATAAAGAAAATGCAAATCGATAGTATTGCATACTTTTGAGTTCCTGTTAGATAACTAACTAATCCAAAAATTAATGGTCCAACAATCGCAGAACTTTTCCCAAAAAATGAGTAAAAACCAAAGAACTCAGTTTTTCTATCAAAAGGAGTTAATTTTGACATCATACTTCTGCTTGTTGATTGTGTAGCTCCCATAACACTACCTGCAAGTAATCCTATCAAATAAAAACTGGAATGTACAACTGTATCTGAGTCTAAAGAAAAATTTTTTGAAATCAATATGACTAAAAAACTTTCTTTTTCACTTGTCTGGAATGCTAATAAAATTGTAAACAACCAGATAATAAGTGAAATAATTAATGATTTTTTTGTACCATAAGAATCTGCTATAACACCAAAAATTAACGAGCCCAATATTGCTGTTGTTTGAACAATAATGAAAAACACAATAAGTTCTTGAAAAGAAAATTTTAATGTTGAGCTTGCATAATTCCCTGAAAAGTAAATTACTGTATTTACTCCTTCAATAAAAAAGAAAAACGACAATAAAAACAATGCAAGATTTTTATAACTCTTAAGATTGGTAATAGTATTTATTACTCTTCTAAAACCTATCTTAAAAAATGAATTTTCCTTTATAACTTCTTTTCTTGAATCTTTTATAAAAACAAATAATGGGATTGCAAAGATTAAAAATATTAATGCAGAAAGAGGAAATATTTCTCTAATCATTTGTCTTTGAATAAAAGGATAAATTATTGCAAGTGTTGTAAATGAACCAAGATAACCCATTGCAAAACCATAACCACTAACTCTGCCATAATTTTTTGGCTTTGTAATTTCTGGTAAGAATGAATCATAAAATACCAAGCCTGCTTCAAACCCAATATTAGCAAGTATGAATAAAATTAGCCCAGATAAAATATTTCCTTGATTAACAAAATAAAGTAATGATGTTGAAACAATACAAACAAGAGTGAAGAAAAGTAAAAATCTTTTTTTACCAGCTGAATAATCTGCAATAGCACCAAGCACAGGTGAAATTATTGCTGTGATAAGCATTGATATACTTGTTCCTAAACTCCAATAAAAATCACCAATTGGTTTTCCTTCTGCAACTGTCTGCTTAAAATAAACTGCATAAATAAATGTAACAACAATGATTGAATATGATGTATTGGCAAAATCAAAAAGGGACCAGATAAATACACGAAATTTTTCGTTCTCTTTAAGAATCTTTAGATTTCTTGGGTAAAGATTTTTCAATAAGTCCTCTGCCCGATTTGTTTAACTGGCCGGAATTTTTAAGGTCATTATAAATTGCATCAAGAATGCCATTTATAAATTTATTACTATTTGAAGTAGAAAAATCTTTTGCGATTTCAATTATTTCATTAATTGTTACTTTTGGAGGAATATCAGGGAAATATAACAACTCAGCAATACCAATTCTTAACAATATTCTATCAATAAGAGCAATTCTGTCCATTTCCCAATTAGCAACTTTAGCTTGAATTTTTTCATCAAGCAATTCTCTGTTTGCTATGGTTTTATTTATTAATTGTTTGGCAAAATCTATATCCGTTTGTGATGATAAATCTGACAATACAAATTCAGTAAGAGCGGATAATCCTTCTCCATTTAATTCATAAGCATAAAGAATTTGTAGAGTCTTTTCACGCAATAATCTTCTGTTCGATTTTTTTGCCATAATTCTATTAAATTATTTTTTAGAATAATATTAAAGATAAATAAACTTAACAACTAAATAGCAAATAACCAGAATAAAAGTAAAGCTACACTTTCACGTAAACGGTAATAAACAGTCTTAGAGAAAGACAATTTATAATCAGAAGCAACAGCAAAAGTTTTTAATCGAAAAAATTTACACATCTCAATAATTCTTGGAAGATGAAAACTATCAGATATTATTAATATTTTATTTTTGTCGCTAATATTTTTCTCAAAATCCTGTAAAAATTTAATTTGCTCTGTTGTAGTTGAAGTTTTCTTTTCAATAATCATATCACCTTCACGGACTCCAAGTCTTGCAAGCAATCTAAAAGCTGCTTCGGATTCAGAAATTTCACCTGGAGCATTGCTGCCAGTTAAAATTATTTTATCAATTTTTTTCTCCTGATAAAGTTCAAATGCTTTGCGAATTCTTCCTTCAAATATTGGACTTGGTTTTTCTTTTTTCCAGACTGCGGCTCCTGGAATTAAAGCATAATCATAATGTTCATCTGGTTTAATATTTTCATTAAATCTTTTTACATTCCACACGAAAAAGGTTGAAAAGATTAGCAAAAGAATTATCATAAAGGAAGTTCTGACCAATGTTCTCAACTCATGTAATTTATCAAAAGCAAATATAAATCCCCACACATAATTTATTGAATACAAAATTAAAGCTTCGCTGAGGATAAAGAAAAATCCAGTATAAACTTTCTTTATCTGAAAAGAAAAGAGATAAGCATTCTCGTCATATGTAAAAACTTTTACAGAAAGTAAAACCAAAATGAGGAGGATTACAGATAAAATCAGAAGTGTTAATAAAAATTTATGTCTTCCAATGTTAAAATTTTTTTGTTTGATTTTAAGAACAACAATGCCTATCAGCAAGAGAGATGAAAAAATTATATTAAGAACATTCCCCATGTAATCGATTTTATAAAATAAAATTGATATATCATTTAAATAATACTTAAGAAATGAAAGACTTACAAATTGAACTATAGTCAAAATAATAGTAAGATTAAAAAAATCTGATGTATAATTTTTCTTACTCAATTTAATAGACCACCGGTATTTGGATTTATCAATACATTAAAAATATTTTTTTCTTTTGACTTGAATATTTTTGTATGAACATGAAAAACATTTTGAATATTTTCTTCTGTAAAAACTAACTGCTTTGGACCGCTTATAATAATTCTTCCATCAACAATAAATGAAATTTCATCTGAATAAATACCTGCCAAATTCAAATCATGAGAAACTGCAAGTATAGTAAGATTTTGTTCTTCTTTTAATTTAGTAAGCAAATCAAAAATTGAAATCTGATGTTCAATATCAAGATGAGCATTAGGTTCATCTAATAAAATAACTCTGGGTTTTTGAGCTAATGCTTTTGCAATTATAACACGTTGAAGTTCGCCTCCAGAAATCTCATTAATTCCCTTTTTTCTTAAATGACTGATTTCAAGCAATTCAAGAATTTCGTTAACAATATTTCTGTCTTCTTTCGTTTCGAATCCAAGAAGGTTTAGATACGGAGTTCGACCCATCATTACAATTTCATATACAGAATAAGGGAACAAAGTAACAATTGTCTGGGGAACATAAGCAACAAGTTTTGCATAATCTTTTCTGGAGAATGATTTTATTTCTTTGCCATCTAATCTAACACTGCCTTTGTAATCATCAATAATTTTCATTAAGATTTTTAATAAAGTAGATTTCCCGCTTCCATTGGGTCCAAGCAGAATTGTAAAATTTCTTTCTTTTAATTTCCAGTTATGGATATTAAGACAAAAGTTATGATTGTTGGGAGAGTTGTAAGTAAACTTCAGATTGTCAATTTCAATAAGCAAGTTGATAACCAAAATTTAATAATTACAAAAATATATAAATGAGTATGATGATTAATTTTGGAAAATACCAGATAAAATAAAGGCGCTTTGAAAGCGCCCTTATGTTATTGAAGCTTAAATACTATAGGAATAGAAACCTGAACTTTAACAGGTTTACCTCTTTGTCTGCCGGGTTTAAACTTTGTTTGCATTACAGCTTGAACAGCAGCTTCGTCGCAGCCAGCGCCAATACCTTTAATTACTTCAGCTTTAACAACATCACCATTCTCATTAACAAATGCTTTAATAAATACTCTGCCCTGAACACCTGCACGTTTTGCAATTTCTGGATAAACAATTTTTTGTTGAATTGCTTCTATTCCACCAATTGGTTCAGGTTGTTCTTCTACAGCTACAAAGAATACAGCTTCTTCCTCTTCTTGTTGGGTCTCTTGCTTTGGTGGTGGAGGTGGAGCAGCTGATACCTGAGCATTTACATCTAACTCTGTTTCACCAATTGCTACATCTTCAAGCACATCTTCTGACGGAGCTTCAATAGGTATTGGGGGCTTTGGTGGCGGAGGCGGTGCACTTTCCTGTTTAGTATTTACAACATCTTCAACATTTACTAATTCCTGAGCTGCCTCTACTTTCACTTTTTCTTTTTGAAATTGTGGAAAATACTTAAAGGCAACTATCATTAATGCCAGAGAAATTATCATTGAGGTTTCAAAAACTCTCTGGTATTTTCTTCTCAAATCGACTTTTGGGTTTTTCCTTAAAGCCACTTAAATCCTCCTTTTTCCCCATTTTTGCGAAGACTAACTTAAGAAATAGGGAAAGAATTGTCAATGAATTCGCAAAATTTTACATTAATCTTTGTAATTATGTTTCCAAAATTTCCTTTTTATTGATATTTACTTTTATAAATGAATTTGATAAAAATATTCCTATTATGCCGCCAATTATATCAGCACTCCAATCATATATATCACAAAAACGACCAGGCACAAAAAACTGATGAAGTTCATCAATAGTAGCATAAAGAATCAAAAATACAATTGTAAACATTAAGTAATTTTTTGAAAGCCTTAATGATTTTTTTTGAAAATGTAAACTCAAAGTAAGCAGAAATGATAATATCAAATAGGCAATTAAATGTTCAATTTTATCTTGAGATGAAAAAATTTGTGGCACCGCATCAAGAGGAATTGTTGTTAAAAAAAATAAAAAAATCCAATAAATACATAATGGAAGATATATATATAAACTTGGATTCGATTTTAAGATTTTATACAAACGAATTGATAATGAATTTAATCGCATAAGGAATTTTTTCCATTAAATCGTTAGAAGTGTAACCGTATTCGCTTTTGTCATTTAATAATAAATCAGCAGCAAGGCTGTGAATGTAAACTGCACTTATAAGACTTTCTTCAATATCATTTGATTGTGCTTGAAATGATGCTATAATTCCAGTTAGAACATCTCCCGAGCCAAATTTTGCAAGTCCTGGATTTCCTGCTGAATTTATAAATGCTTCACCCTGCGGATTGAATATTATTGTTGGAGCTCCTTTCAATACAAGATAACAATTATTTTCTTTAGCAAAATCTTTACCAATCTTCAAAATATTGTTTTCTAAATCTTTAATTTCAATGCCAATTAAATCTGCAAATTCTTTATGATGAGGAGTCAAAATTTTGCCTTTAAGATTTGCTTTTTTGTATTCCTCATTTTGTAATGCGAATATTGCATCGGCATCAATCACAAAATTTTTTGATTTATAAGAATGTAATATTTCTCTTACTGCTGATTGAGTTTCTTCTTGTCTTCCAAGTCCTGGACCAATTGCAATTACATCAGCCCATTCAATTTTTTCTGATATTTCTTTTATGTTATCCGAAGATAAATAGCCTTTGCCATTATCATCATAAGCCAAAACAATTGCAGATTCTATTTTTTGCTGAGCTAAAATTTTCAATGAATTTGGGAAAGCAAGAAAACATGCACCAGCCCCTGTTTTCATTATTGTATTGGTTGTAAAAAATGATGCACCAGGCATCTTTGATGAACCTGCAATTACCAAAACTTTTCCAGCAGAATATTTGTGAATATTTAAATCCTTTACAGGCAAACCTGAAAATGCATCTTCAGGTTCTATGAGATAATCGTTCACAATTAATTTTTCGTAATATTCTTCTCCAATTCCAATAGAACCTTTTACAATATTTCCGCAATTGACATATCCTTTGCCGTAAAATAATCCTGTTTTAAATTCCGAAAGTGTGATTGTTAAATCAGCATTAAAAATTGTTTCTCCAGATGCAGTTTCTAAATCTAATCCTGTTGGTAAATCTACAGCTACATGCAAAGCGCTAAGCTTGTTGACATATTCAACTATTTCTTTGTATGGTTCTGATAATACTCCTCTGCTTCCAGTTCCAAGCATAGCATCAATTATTATTTCACAATTATCAAGCAATGATAAATCTTTAATGTTTTGGTAAACAATTAATTTAGATTCAGGATATTCATTTAAAAGATTTTTAATAATTCTAAAATTAATTAGTGCATCACCTTTTAATTCTTCCTCCGCTCCAAGTGATATCACAAAAACCTTAAAACCATTATTAACAAAGTGGCGTGCAACAGCAAAACCATCTCCGCCATTATTGCCCTTCCCGCAAATTATACCCACAGTTTTACTTTTTATGATTTCTTGTGCATAATCAATTACTGTTGAATATATGCTTCTTGCAGCATTTTCCATTAATACAATGCTTGGTATCCCAAGTGTATTGATTGCATAATTATCTGCATCACGAACCTGTTGTGTTGTATATAATGGAATCATATTAAAATAGAATTTTATTTTAATTCTTTTTTACTGCACACAATAATACATTATTTCTTTTTGTAATTCTAAAGTATCTAATAAAAAACTTAATTAAAATTCTCCGCAATTTTTTATGTAATCTAAAAAATCTTCACTTTGTTTTTAATGATATTACATTTTCAAAAATAATTTTTGCTTCTCCAAAATAAATTATATTAAGTTATTCATTAAAGCTAACTTTAGGAATATTTATTAACTTCATCAATTATTCTTTTAATCAACATTAACAAAATCTTTTATTAATTTTTTTGAGCAATTGGATTTTTAATTTCACAAAATTCATGTACTTCTAAGCATCTAAATGATAGCAAGAACCAGCAAGTAAATTTTAGTGGCAGATTTTTCTGATAGAATTACTTATTCAGAGCAAGAATAATAATTGCTTATTATTAAATTACAATTTAATTACTGATGTAATAATATTCATCAATATATCTGGCATAATTCCAAAAATTAAAACCAATGCACTGCTAATAATTACTGAAGTTAAAGCGTATGGTGATATTTCTACCTGAAAATTTTGAACTGGTTCTTTGAAATACATAAATACAACAACACGCAAATAAAAATATACACTTATGACACTCGAGAGCACACCAACAATAGCAAGCCATGTTAATCCACTTTCAATTGCACCTACAAAGACATAATATTTGCCAAAAAATCCAGCCAGTGGCGGTATACCTGCAAGTGCAAACATAAATAAAGACATTAATGCAGCAAGAACAGGACTTTTTGAATTCAAACCCGAGAATGAATCAATATCTATATGCGAGTCATTTTCTCCTTCTACAATTGATATGATACTGAAAGCGCCAATATTAATAAAAGTATATGCAGCAAGATAAAAAATAATTCCTGCTATACTATCAATATTTCCTGCAGCTAAGCCAATTGTCATATAGCCTGCATGAGCAATAGAAGAATATGCAAGCATTCTTTTTAGATTATTCTGTGAAATTGCAACTATACTGCCAAGCAGCATTGAAAGTGTGGATATAACAGCAAAATAATTTCTAAAGTTGTTTGGGGAATTTAGTGTAAATATAGCTGTTAATGCTATAATTAAAACACTGAATGCTGCAGTTTTACCTGTAGTTGACATTAAACCTGTAACAGTTGTTGCAGAACCCTGATAAACATCAGGCACCCACATATGAAATGGAACAGCAGCAATCTTAAAACTGAATCCGATAAGGAACAAAATAAATCCTGTAACAAAAATTATATTAGTTAATAGATTAGAAAAATTCGAAATTAAAATTGAAATGTTGGTAGAACCAGCAGCACCATAAATTAATGCAATTCCATAAACAATAAATCCAGTAGCAAATGCACCGAGTAAAAAATATTTCATTGAAGCTTCGTTTGCAGTTAATTTTTTTCTGTTAATTCCCGCGAGTATATAAAAACAAATTGACATTAATTCTAATCCAAGAAAAATCATTATTAAATCGTTTGACCCTGCCATTATCATCATTCCTAATACAGAGGACTGAATCAAAATGTAATACTCACCATAATATGTTCCATATTTCTTAATGTAATCAATCGAACTAATCGTAATTAGCATTGCCCCAAGATTAAAAATAAAATTAAATATGGCAGATTTCCCGCCAACCTGCATCATTCCATTAAATAACATTGCATGATTATTAATATTCAATAAAGAATATAAAGCAACAATAAAGAAAGAGATTATTGAAAGCCATGGAAGAATTTCTTCACTCTTTTTTATTGATATTTCTATAATTATAGAAAATAATATTGTGCTGCCTAAAAAAATAAAAGGCATAATCATTAAATATTCAGAAGTATTTGCTGGCATAGTAACTCAGTTGATTATTTCAAAAAATCAAATGTGTTGATACTTACATTTTGTAAAATTGTTTGAACTGAAACTTCAGTTAATTTCAAAAAAGTAGAAGGATAAATTCCAATCCACACAATCATTAAAATAATTGGCAAAAGAACCAATAATTCACGAGCATTCATATCAGTTAATTCTTGAAACAGATTTACATTTTTAACTTCACCAAAGACTACTCGTTGATACATCCATAATAAATATACAGCAGCAAAGATAACTCCTGTTGCAGCAAATATTGTATACCACCAGCTATTCAGAACCTGAGATTTAAATGAACCAAGTAAAATTAAAAATTCACCTACAAAACCATTTAGACCGGGCAAGCCAATTGATGATAAAGAAACAATCATTAACAAAGTAGAATAGACAGGGACAATTTTAGCAATACCACCATAGTATTCAATTTCGCGGTGATGTGTTCTTTCATAAAGTACACCAACTAAAAGGAAGAGAGCACCGGTTGATAATCCATGATTTACCATTTGAATAATTGCTCCCTGTGTTGATTCTACAGTCATTGCAAAAATTCCGAGCACTACAAAACCAAGATGTGAAACTGAAGAATAAGCAACAAGTTTTTTCATATCAGGCTGAACCATTGAAACAAGAGCACCATAAATAATTCCAATTACTGCAAGAATAGAAATAAAAGAAGCATAATGAACAGCTGCTTGTGGAAATAATGGTAAACAAAATCGAACCAGGCCGTATGTTCCCATCTTAAGCAAAACACCTGCTAAAATTACAGAACCAGCTGTTGGAGCTTCGACATGTGCATCAGGCAGCCATGTATGCAGTGGAAATATTGGAACTTTTATAGCAAAGCTTAAAAAGAAAGCAAGAAACATCCAGTTCTGTATTTCTCGAGTAATAGTAGGACCAACTTTATATAAATCTATTAGATTTGTCGTAAACATGCCTGTTTGACTTGAAGCATAAACAGCAAGCCAAATAATTGCAATTAGCATCAACAAACTTCCAAACATTGTGTAAAGAAAAAATTTGATTGATGCATAAATTCTTCTTTCACCTCCCCATATTCCAATTATAAAATACATTGGAATCAGCATTGCTTCCCAGAAAATGTAAAATAGAAAAATATCAAGCGACATAAATACACCAAGCATGCCAGCTTCAAGCAGAAGCATCGAAAAGGTAAACATTTTTACATTTTTATCTATTGCTTTCCATGTAGAAAGAAGTGTTAAAGGAGTTAAAAATGTAGTAAGTAAAATTAATATCAATGATATCCCATCAATACCTACATGATAACTTATATTCAAACTTTTTATCCATAACACTTTATGAATTAGCTGAAATTGCGGTTCAGCGGGATTATATTGATTATATGCAATTAAAGAAATAATAAATGCAATTATAGAAATAATAAATCCAAACCATCGAATAATTTTTTTCTGTTCTTCATGAAAAAAAAGAACAAGCACACTTCCAATTATTGGAATTATCAATAAAGATGTTAGAATTAGATTTTCCTGCATATGTTCCATCAATACTTGAGTTTAGTTTTTATAAAGTAAATATAATCCATAAAAGAACTGCTGCAATTCCTGCAACAATTATAAATGCATAAAGCTGTGCAATTCCGGTTTGTATTTTTCTTATAGATTCAGAAATTATTGCTATTATTTTAGCAACACCATTTACAATTCCATCAATAATAAATGAATCAGTAAATTTCCACAAAACTTTCTCTGAACCAGTTACTATTGGTTTAACTATTGCAGCATCATAAATTTCATCGACATAATATTTATTTAACAGAAGATTATAAAATTTTCGGAACCTAAGAGAAATATTTTCTGCAATATTTTTATTTTTTGTATACACATAAAGAGCAAAGTAAATTGCACTCAAAGCAAGTATTACAGAAATTGTCATCAATAAAATTTCCTGAAAATGAGTATGAAAACCATAATGCATTATTTTTTGTTCTGCAGGTTCATAAACAGGTGCAAGCCACTTTTCAAATAAATTTCCATTTTCTCCGGAAAATATTTCAGGAATTCCTACATATCCTCCTATAACAGACAGAACAGCAAGAATGATTAAAGGAATTGTCATGACTGATGGTGATTCATGAGGATGAACTTTATGATGGTCAAATCTTTCTTCGCCTAAAAATGTAAGTGAGAAAAGTCTAAAAACATAAAATGCTGTCAGCATTGCTGTTAATGCTCCAATCAACCAGAAGATAAATCCACCATTTGCATAAGCATACCACAAAATTTCATCTTTGCTAAAAAATCCTGATAATCCAGGGAATCCGGATATTGCAAGTGCAGCAATTAAAAAAGTTGCATAAGTCTTAGGCATATATTTTTTTAAGCCGCCGTAGTTTTGAATATTCTGTTCTTCATGCATGCCATGAATTACAGAACCGGCTCCAAGAAAAAGTAAAGCTTTGAAGAATGCATGAGTCATAACATGAAAAATAGATGCGCTAAAAGCACCAACACCTGCAGCTAAGAACATGTATCCAAGCTGACTTATTGTTGAATATGCAAGAACTTTTTTAATATCATTTTGCACAAGACCTATTGAAGCAGCAAATAAAGCAGTTAATAATCCAATAACAGCAATTAGCATCATAATTGAAGGAGCAGATGCAAATAAAATTGATGCTCTTGAAACCATGTAAACGCCGGCAGTAACCATCGTGGCTGCATGTATTAAAGCAGAAACTGGGGTTGGTCCTGCCATTGCATCGGGCAACCATACATATAATGGAATTTGAGCAGATTTACCAGTAGCGCCAATAAAAAGGAAAAGAGCAATTAGACTAAAAGTAGTTTCATTAATTGATAATGATTGTGCTTTTGAAAATACTTCATTGAAGTTAAGAGAATCAAAAGTAAGATAAATCAAGAAGATGCCGAGTAAAAAACCAAAGTCGCCAATTCTATTTACAATAAAAGCTTTTTTAGCCGCATCTGCTGTAGTGCCTTTTTCAAATTTTTTGTCATACCAAAATCCAATTAGTAAATAAGAACAAAGTCCAACTCCTTCCCAGCCGAGAAATAGAACAACAAAATTATCACCTAAAACTAAGTTCATCATTGCAAAGATGAAAAGATTAAGATATGCAAAAAATCTCCAGAACCCTTTATCACCATGCATGTAACCAATTGAATAAACATGAATCAAAAATCCTACTCCGGTTACAATTAAAGACATTGTTAAAGAAAGTTGATCTACGAGGTAAGCGAATTTTATATTTAATCCATTTGCTGAAAGCCAGGTAAATAATTCTACAGTATTTGCTCTTTGGTCAACTGGCAATGACAAAGTTTGTAGAAATGCCCCAAAAGAAATTATGAAAGCTAAACCAACTGTAGAACTTCCAATAGTCCCAATAATAATTTCATTTTTTATTTTTCTGCCAAAAAGTCCATTAATTAAAAATCCAATTAATGGAAAAATTACAGCAAGGTAAATGTAATTAATCATCAGCAATTACCATTTAAAGATATTTATTTCGTCAATGTTAACTGTCATTTTATTTCTAAATATGGCAATAATAATTGCCAGACCTACAGCCGCCTCGGCAGCTGCTACAGTCATAACAAAAAATACAAAAACCTGTCCAGCAGGATTTCCGAGATAAGATGAAAAAGTAACCAAAGCTAAATTAGCAGAGTTTAGCATTAGTTCAATACACATAAAAACCACAATTGCATTTCTTCTAATCAACACTCCAATTACACCAACAATAAACATAAAAGTACTTAATATTAAGTAATATTCAATTGGAATTGATGACATACTCATTCCACAATTTTTAGTTATTCAAATTTTTTCTTTGCAAGAATAATTGCTCCAATTGTTGCAGCAAGCAACAAAAATCCAGCTACTTCAAAAGGAATAAAATAGTTTGTATACAACTCTTTCCCAATATTTTGAATAGTCCCAACTTTTACACTCAATTCCTCATTAGGAGTTAATTTTCTTGAGGGTCTTCCATAAGAAATCAAATAAGCAACTTGAATGAATACAAAAGCACCAAGTGCTATAGCAAAATATTTTAATGATTTATTGTTATTTAATATTGATGGTTCGTTGTCTGTTCTTAACAACATTATTACGAATAAGAAAAGAACCATAATTGCACCGGCATAAACAATAATTTGGACAACAGCAATAAATTGCGCATTCAACAATAAGTAAAGACCAGCAAGTGCAAAGAAATTCAGTATAAGAAATAAAGCACTCATTACTGCATTTCTTCTTGTTATCATCATTACAGAAGAAACTGCAGCTATCAAAGAAAGAATCACAAAAAGTAAGATTTGCAAATTCATTTATGGTGTATTCCTGTAAATCATTCTTGGAAATGGAATTGCTTCTCTTAAGTGTTCAAGGCCACAAATCCAGCTTACTGTTCTTTCGAGGCCAAGGCCAAAACCAGAATGAGGCACCGAGCCATATCTTCTTAAATCAAGATACCATTCAAAATATTCTTGTGGCAAATTATGTTCTTTTATTCTTTCGATTAACAAATTCAAATCATCTTCGCGTTGACTTCCACCAATAATTTCGCCATAACCTTCTGGAGCTAATACATCTACAGCTAAAGCAAGTTTAGGATTTTCTGGATCTCGTTTCATATAAAATGCTTTTACTTCTGCTGGATAATGATGCACCATAACAGGTCTATCAAACTGTTCTGAAATAATAGTCTCATCTCCGCCGCCAAAGTCGTTGCCCCATTGAAAATCGACACCATTCTTTTTAAGAATTTCTACTGCTTCATCATAAGTTATCCTTGGAAAAGGACGAACAACTTTTTCAAGTTTTGAAGTATCTCGTTCAAGTTCTTTTAGTTCTTCTTTCTTATCTTCAAGAACCGTTTGAACTACATATTCCAGAAATTCTTCAGCTAAGTCCATATTATCATTCAAATCATAGAAAGCCATTTCTGGTTCAACCATCCAAAATTCTGTCAGATGTCTTCTTGTTTTAGATTTTTCTGCTCTAAATGTTGGACCAAAGGAATAAACTTTTCCAAGTGCCATTGCACCACTTTCAGCATAAAGTTGTCCTGACTGCGTTAAATAAGCTTTACCCAAATCAAAGTAATCCAGTTCAAATAAAGTAGAAGTCCCTTCGCATGCATTTGGTGTTATAATTGGTGGGTCAAAAAGAGTAAATCCATGTGAATCAAAGAAATCTCGAATTGCTTTTACAATTCGATGTCGGATTTTTAAGATTGCAACTTGTTTTTTAGAGCGCACCCAGAGATGGCGATTGTCCATCAGAAATTCTATGCCATGCTCTTTAGGTGTAATTGGATAATCCTGGGAAAGAGAGATTAACTTAAGGTCTATTACATCAAGTTCATAGCCGCCAATTGCACGGCTTTCTGCTCTAACTTTTCCTCTAACTTCAAATGATGATTCTTGTGTAATTTTGTCCGCTATCTCAAATACTTCATCACTAACATTATTTTTTACAACAACACATTGAGTATAACCAGAACCATCTCTTAAAATCAAAAATTTGATTTTTCCACTTGACCTTTTATTATAAAGCCAACCTTTAAGTGTTACTTCTTCCCCGACATGTTTTGATAAGTCTTTAATATAAACAGCAGGTCTCATTATCTGGAAATTCTCGAATTTATTTTTTCAAATATAACTAAGTGATTATCTATTATGCAAAAACAATGATTTAGCTTTCATTAAAATACTTATAAAATTTTTTATTAAACTAAAACACAATTAATCGATATTCAATTCAGATGCTCACTTTAATATTTTTCTTAAAAACTTCTTCAAATAATCCTTTTCGTCTTTCAAAATTCCATATTTCGATATCAGGCTTTAATGTTTCATCACATTCAAGATGAAGAATAACTTCTTCACCTTTAACTTCGGCTTTAATATTTTTTATTATCTGACGATGTGTTCTATCAAAAGAATCAGCAATTCTTAAAATAGCAGATAACTTTTTAATAATTTGTTTTGTTTTACCCGGCAATATTTCAAATTCAATATGGCTTGGTTTGGGATGACTTTTGCGATGATATCTTGCTGTGTGTGCAATTATATCAATCTCATTTTCGTTAAAGCCAAGTAGTTCACTATTTTTAATCAGGTAATAACTATGATGATGATGATTTGCATGTGAAATATTGTAACCTACATCATGCAGAATTGCAGCTGCTTCCAATAGTTCTCTGTTTTCGTTATTTAATTGATGAAGATTTATTAAGTTATCATATAACTGAAGTGCTAATTTAGCTACATGTTCGCAATGTATTTTATCATAATTACATTTTTCTGCAAGATGTTTGACTGATTCCCTTCTTATATCTGAAAGAATTGGTTTATTTGATTCTGAACTATGTTTTTGAAGTGTATCAATTATAATTCCTTCTCTTAATGCATAATTTGAAATTGTCATCTCCTGAATATTCAATAAATCAAAAATTGTCTTTAGAATAATTATTCCTGCAGGAATTATATCAGCTCTTTTTTCATCCATAGCAGGTATTTTTTTTCTTTTATCTGGAGTTTTTCTTTTAAGAATTTCATCTGTAATTTTTTCTAATTCATGTTTATTAAAAACAAAATTGTTGAGATTAACAATCGAATTTGAGTTCCCTTTTTTTAATGCATTAATCATTTGAGCCGTAGATATAATTGTTCCCGATGAACCAACAGCTAATTCAAATCCTTCATTCAATATATGATGAACAATTGGATAAATTTCACCTTTAACCCATTTCTGGCATTCTTTAATTCTTGAATCAGTAAGAATATAATCAGGGAAAAATTTTTGAGATAATCTCACAGCTCCAATTTTTAGACTTACAGAATAAATTGGATTCCCTTTTTCTCCTATTAAAAATTCTGTGCTTCCGCCACCAATATCTATAAGCAAAACTTTTTTATTAAAAATCGGCAATGCTTTTAACGCTCCGAGATAAATCAATCGAGCTTCTTCAAAACCGCTTATAACTTCAATATCAATTCCAACTTCCTGATTAACCATTTGAATAAATTCATTTTTATTATGAGCTTCTCTTACTGCACTTGTAGCAACAGCACGAATTTTAGCATTGTAAGATTCTGCAATACCTTTAAATCTTTTCAAACAATTTATTGCTCGCTCAATTGCTTCTGGCAGAATAAATTTTATGTCACCTCCGCTTCCCTCTCCTAATCTAATTACTTCTTTCTCTCTATCTATAATTTCAAAATTTCCATTGTCAACAATTTTTACAACTATCAAATGAAATGAATTTGTTCCGAGATCTATGGCTGCTAAATTTTGTCCTTTCATATTTTTTTCTTCCCTTTTTCCAATATTAATTTGCAAATATTGAATACATCTTCTTCAGTAACATCAGAAACAAATTCAGATTTACGAATAAAATATTTTTCTGCTCCAACAGGTGCCCAGTTGAAAGGATTTGTTGGACCAAAAATTGAAATCTGTGGTGTATCAGTTGCACCGGCAACATGCATAACACCAGTATCATTTGTTATAAATAAATCACTTTTTGAAATTAAAGCAGCAAGCTGCGGTATTGGCCTGTTCAGAAAATATTTTGCATCAACTTTCAAATTTTTCTTTATGTAGGAAATTTCATTTTTATCAGCATTACTCCCAGTAAAATAGATTTTAATTTTGTAATTCTTATTAAGCAAATAAATTAAATTAATGAACTTATCAAGAGGCCATCTATTTTGTGATTTTCCTGCTCCTACATGAAAGCCAATTAAATATTCATCAGACATATTCATTTTTGAAATAAATTTATTTACTTCTTTTTCATCATCTTTTGTGAATTCAATATGCGAACGAAAATTTTGAGTTGTAATCCCAAATGGTTTAACTATATCGAGAATAAAATCAGATACATGAGCATCGGGATTTTTCTTCCAGTTCAAATTAACTCTATAATTAAAAAGAAAAGCAAGTGAATTTTCATTATTGTCTAACGAAGCAGGACCAATTTTTATTTTTGATTTTGACAAAGCTGCCAGTATGCAACTTGTTTTTGAAACAGCTACTGTTGCAGGCACAATTGCTACATCATATTCTTTTTTCAAAATCTTAATTAAATGTAACAAATAAAAAATGTTAAATAATTTCTTTTTATTGAAAACAAATAATTCATCTATCAAATTATTTTTTGTAACTGCAAAGTAATTTTCAGGACTTGCAATCAAAGTGATTTTAGATTCGGGGAATTTTTCTTTTATTGCTCTGAATAATGAAGTACTTGCAAGCATATCACCAAATTGATTATGCTGCCGCACAATTAAAAAACTTTTTGGATTATCGAGAATGTAATCTTGTTTTTCTTCTTCAGAAAAATTTTTGCGCAGAAAATCAATTAAAAATTTCAAAAATAAATTTTGATGGGGCATTTAGAATCAACTTTTTGAACTATCTTTTGGAACTATATCTTCAAATTTTGCTTCGATAATATCTTCATCTTTTATGTTGTAATTCGATTTAGTCTTTTTCTTATGGATTTCATTTCCCGATTTATAATCTGATGATAATGCTGTTTTTACCATTCTGACTATTTTGAAAATAATAAATATCAATAAAAACCAGATTATTAAACGTATCATAATTTCATTTCCTTGCTTCTGGGTTGAAATATTCTATAAATCCTCTGTCGTCACGAAAAATTTGTTTGTAGAGTTCATCAAAATCTTCTTCTCGATTAATAAAATCAATGTCTGTTGTATTGACAATTAATAATGGAGTTTCATTATACTTAAAGAAAAAATCATTATAAGCTTCTGAAAGTTCAGCAAGATAAGCTCTTGTTAGATTTTTTTCGAATGTTCTTGCACGATGTTTTATATTCTGCATAAGTCTGTCAATACTTGATTGCAGATAAATTACCAAATCAGGTTTTGGAATATTGCGGTTTAGTAAAGGGAAAAGAGTATCATAAAGTTTTAGTTCTTCTCCTGTTAGATTCAGATAAGCAAATATTCTATCTTTATCAAATATATAATCAGAAACAATATAATTATTAAACAAATCAGGCTGATTTAATTTTTGAAGTTGTTGATAGCGACTAATCAGAAAGAATATTTGGGTCTGGAAAGCATACTTGCGTCTGTTTTCATAAAATTTTTCGAGAAAAGGATTTTCTTGAAATTCTTCAAGAATAAGATTGGCGCGTAATTTTTCTGAAAGTTTCATTGCTAAACTAGTTTTGCCTGCGCCAATAACGCCTTCGATTGCAATATATCTAAGTTCTTTCACGGTATTAATTAAATTAGTGAATAATCTAATTTGCCTATTATATATTTTTCAATATTTGATAAATCAAATTCCCGCATCTTTTTCTTTTGACCAGGCGGAACAAAATCAGGTGCTATTTCAATCAACGGTATCAATGCAAAATCTCTTTTATAAACTTCGGGATGAGGAATTATTAAATCTTCTGTTTCATAAATTAAAGTATTAAGAAAGAGAATATCAATATCAATTTCTCTTGGTCCCCATTTTTCAAATGATTCTTTTCTACCAAGTTCTTTTTCAATATTCTTCAAAAAATTATGCAATCCAATCACTCCAAGACCAGTATCAATTTCAATTACTGCATTATAAAAATTTTCTTGATTTGGATTTCCATAAGGTTTTGATTCATAAACTGATGATGCAGCAAGAACTTTGCAGCTTTCAAATCCATGAATTTTTTTAACAGCTGCACGAAGAAAATATAAACGGTCCCCTTTATTAGAACCTAAACCGAGAAAAATATTATTCACCATTTTCTTTTATTACCTCCGCTTCTACATAATCCAGAACTCCGCCAACAGGTACATTGTGTTTGCGGACTCTTACGGCGATTTTTTGTATTGCAGGATATTTTTTTAAAAGTTCATTTGCAATAGTAGTTGCAAGAGTTTCAATTAAATAAAGTTTCTTATGGTGAACTATTTCTTTAATAAATTTATAAACTTCGTCGTAGTTAATTGTAAGTTTAAGGTCATCTTTTTCTGCTGCTTTTGAAAAATCTGTGTAAATATCTACATCGGCTTCAAATCTGCCGCCAATATTTTGTTCTTCCTTTAATGCTCCGTGATATGCATAAAAACTTGCATTTTTTATTTTGATAATATTTATCATACTCTTAAAATTTTTTTGCTTCAAAATATTTTATTAACCCTCTAAAATTAGCAAATAAAATTCCTATTAGCACTAATGAGCTTCCAAAAATTGTATAGCTTGATAAGGACTCATTTAAAATCAGCCACCCAAGTATCACTGCAACTATTGGTGTTATGAAAGAAGATAATGATAATATAACAATATTAATTCTCTTAAGAAGCCAGTAGTAAATTGTAAAAGTAACTACTGTACCAAAGAATGAAAGAAAAAGAATCGAACCAAATGCCTTGTAATCAAATTTCCATGCAGACGAATTTTCAAACACAATTGCTGCCATAATCATTATGAAACCGGAAAATAATAAAGGCAAAAAATTCATTGAGAGTGGATTTAAATGTTCGCCATATTTTTTAATAATAACTGCAATTGAAGCCTGCATAAATGCGCTCAACAATACTGCTAATGTTCCCCAGAAATAATCAGATAAATGAAAACTAAGATTTTCTGAAAATATTATAACTATTCCTGCAAAACCTAAAAATACACCTGTTAATTGATTTAATGTAACTTTATAATTTTCAAAAGCAAGTAAAGAAAAAATTATAACACCAAAAGGAAGCATTGCAAATAAAATGGAAGCTAAACCTGAAGGAATAAATTGTTCTGCCCAATAAACTAAACCAAATGGAATTGTAAAAGAAAATAGTGCAAGAATAAAATATAATTTTAATGATAATGAATCTTTTTGCAGTTCAATTTTATTTAATTTCATAAGAATGTAAATGAAAAGAGAAGCTAATATAAATCTTATTCCTGCTGAAAAAATTGGAGTTAAGGAATCCAATCCAATTCGAATTGCAAGCCAGGTTGAACCCCATATTAAACAAATTAAAATATAACCAGATATTATTTTAAAATTTTCTGAAGCCATTAAATTTTCCTCATTGCAATTACTCCCAGAGCTCGACCAGAAAATTTACCATCCCGCCTGTAGGAATGAAGCAAATCTTTTTCTTCATAAGAACACAGTTCTGAAATTTCAATATGTTCATCAGGAATTCCATTTTCAATAAGAATATCTTGATTTGCTTTTTTTATGTCGAGAAAAATTCTCCCATCAATTTTCTTTAAATACTTTGAATTGAATAATGAAGCCACATCATCTTTAACTTCATAATTTTTTTGTGAAATTGATGGCGCAATGTATACAAATAAATTTTTTGGTTCAGAATGAAAATGTTCGAACATTGAATGAAGAGTTTTCTCAAGAATTTTTTTATGAGTCCCCTTCCAGCCTGAATGGACAGCAGCAATAATTTTATTTTCTGAATCATAAATAAAAATAGCAGCACAGTCTGCAGAAGAAATTGCCAAACCAATTTCCGGAACATGAGTTATTAAAGCATCACTTATTCCTGCAAAACCCGGCTTATCTATAATCTTAACTATATCACTATGAATCTGTTTTTGATAAGCAATGCTAAAAGAATTTAAACCAAGTTTTCTGAAAAATTCTTTTCTATTTTCTTCTACAATTTCTTTTTTATCACCCACGGAATAAGACATATTAAAATAATAAGGTTCTTTTCTGTTGAGTCCAATCTTAGTAGAAAATCCAAAAATAATTTCTGGAAATTTCTTAAATAAATAACTCTGAATTATTTTCATCATTTCAAAAACGGAAGCAGATAAAATTCATTAAATTATTTTCAAACATTGTTCAAGGTCATAAATTATATCATCAGGATTTTCAAGGCCGATTGCAAGTCTGATTCCGCCAGCATCAATTCCTCTATCGGCAAGTTCTTCAGGTGGCACAACAGAATGAGTCATCGAAGCCGGATGTTCAAGCAAAGTTCGAGTATGACCAAGGCTAACAGCAAGTGTCATTGTATAAGCATGTTCAGCAGCATAGTCCATAAATTTTCTTCCATTTTCTTTACTTTCTGCCGGGCTGTCCCCTTTTATTACAAAGTAAATCAAGCTGCCTGGAGCAAAATTCCCATTGAAATCTACCATTTGTTTTTTTGCAATTTCATAAAATTTAAAATCAGGCAAGCCTGGATAATTTACAAATTCAACTTTAGGATGAGAACTTAAGTACTCTGCTATTTTCATTGCTGAATTTATTTGTTGTCTTAATCGAATTGGTAAAGTAGGCAGACCATATGTTAAAATTGACCATGCACTTTTAGGATTAAGAACAGCACCAAAATCTTTTCTATAAAGTAGCAGTAAATCCTGATATTTCTTTTTTCCGATTACAATTCCACCTGTATCCGTTCCAAATCCACCAATGCCTTTTGTAAGAGAATGAACTACAAAGTCTGCTCCAAGTTCAAGTGGTCTCTGACAAAATGGAGTTGCAAAAGTGTTATCAATGACTATTTGAATTTTGTTCTCTTCGTTTCTTGTTTTGTTTATTTCATCAACAACTTTTCTAATTTCCTGAATATCAATAATCTGAAGATTGGGATTAGCTGGAGTTTCAAAATATACTACTTTAGTTTTTTCTGTTACATGATTAAATAAATTTTGTGAATTAGTTAAATCAATTGGTGTCCATTTAATATTATACCTTGGATACCAATTTGTTAATAACGAAAGAGTACAGCCATAAAGTGTATTATGAGTAATAATTTCATCACCAGACTTTGTAAGTATACCAAGCACAGCAGAAATAGCGCCCATGCCACTTGCAAAACTAACAGCCATTTCTCCTTTTTCAACATAAGCTAAATTTTCTTCGAGCATGTCTTTGTTAGGTTCGCCAAGTCTATCATAAATGAATATTGGAGCTTTTTCGCCAAACTCTTGAGTGTGTGCAAATCTCATGAATCCTTCTGCACCTCTTTCAACAGAATCCAATCGAAATGTTGTTGAAGATGAAATTGGAGCGGTTACATGATGTGAATAATCCCATTTATCAGTAATATACTTTCCATAAATTAAATGGGTATCCATTGAATATTTTGATTCATCGTATTTGTTGTTTTTGGCATTATTAGCCATAATAGCCTCCGATTTTTCTGACGAAAATTAAAGAAAAGAATTATGGAAAACTATTGAAGGCTTATAAATATTTTCGAGAAGAAATTATTAAATCAAATTGTTTTCTCTAAGCCAATCATCATTATAAATGGTAGAAAAATATTTATATCCGCTGTCGTTAATAATGGTAACAATGTTGGCTTCACGGTTAATTTCTTTAGCAAGTTTAACAGCACCCCAAATATTTGCACCTGATGAGCCTCCTGCAATAATTCCTTCCTCGTATGCTAATTTTTTTGTCCAGCCAAATGCTTTTTTATCATCGATTTGATACATATCGTCAAGAATATCGAGTTGTGCTGTTTTAATTAAAAATTCATCTCCCATTCCTTCAATCAAATATTTTGAAGGTTTGATAAGTTTTTTGTTTTTGAAGTATTCATAAAATATTGAACCTACGGGGTCAATGCCAATAACTTTTATTTCAGGATTTTTTTCTTTCAAAAATTTTCCAGCTCCTGTAATTGTCCCACCGGTTCCAATTGCACCAATTAAATAGTCAACTTTGCCTTCCATTTGTTCCCATATTTCCGGGCCGGTTGTCATATAATGAGCTTCATTATTATCTAAATTATTGTGCTGGTCAATGTAGTAAAGTGTAGGATCATTCTTTGCTAAATTATATGCATAATTGTTATAAGATTCAGGATGTTCAGGAGGAAGAGAAGCATCTACTTTAATTACATCTACTCCAAGAATTTCAAGCATTTTAATTTTTTCTTTGCTTGTTGTATTTCGTATTACAATTTTTAATTTATATCCTTTTTGTCTGCAAACAATAGCCAAACCCATTGCAGTATTGCCAGAAGAATTTTCAATTATTGTATCACCAGGTTTAATCTTTCCTTCCCTTTCTGCTTTTTCAATCATGTATTTTGCAATTCTATCTTTTAAACTTCCCCCAGGATTCATAAACTCAAGTTTTGCATAAATTTTTGCTTTCAAACCTTTGGATATATTACCTAATCTAACAATTGGTGTTCTTCCAATGGCTTCAAGAATATTATCATAACAAAAATTTCTCATCTTTTCTCCAGATTTATTTTAATAAATTTTCTTCCAAGATGAATTTTACAGCAAAGAGTAACCTCTCAAAAATTCTTCTGCTGTCATTTTTTTTCTGCCTTCCATTTGCAATTCTAATATCTGAATTGTTCCATTATTTGTGCCGATAAATATTTCTTTTTTTGTTTGAAGAATTTTCGATGGTTCTAAAACTTTGTTCTCAACTATTTGGGTTTTATATACTTTATAAATTTTCCCTTGATGTTCAAAAAATGCACACGGGTGCGGTGATAATCCTCTTACAAGATTATGAATTTCTTTAGCACTTTTCGACCAGTCAATTCTGCAAATTTCTTTTGTAATTTTTGGAGCAGGTGATGCTAAAGAATCATCCTGTTTTATTAATTGATAATTCCCTGAATTTATTAATTCAACAGTTTTTAAAACTACATCTGCCCCTAAATTCATCAATTTATCATGAAGAGTACCAAAATTATCTTCATCATCAATTTTAATTTTTTCTTGAAGAATAATATTTCCTGTATCTACACTTTCTTCAAGAAAAAAAGTTGTAACTCCCGTTTCTTTTTCCCCATTAATTATTGCCCATTGAATTGGTGCAGCTCCTCTATATTTTGGCAATAACGACGCATGAAGATTAAATGAGCCTTTAGATGGAATTGTAAAAACTTCTTTGGGAAGAATTCGAAAAGCAACGACTACAAATAAATCTGCATTAATCTCTTTAAGCTGCTTAATAAAACTTTCTTCTTTCAACGAAAGCGGGGTTAAAACTTTTAAGCCTTTTGACAGAGCAAATTCTTTTACAGGGGTTGGTAAAATTTTTTTTCCTCTTCCTCGTTCTTTATCTGGTGCAGATACAACTAATTCAACTGAGTGATTGCTGTTTAATAATTTTTCTAAAGAAGGAATTGCAAATTCAGGAGAACCCATAAAAACAATTTTCAAATCACTCTCCTTGCAAATAATGCTTAATCTTCAACAATAGGATAATCAATTTTAATTTCCTTTCTTTTAATCTTGCTCAAATCTTCCTGCAGCTTTTTCTTAATTTCTGCATCAACTCTATCTGGAATTAATTTGCCAATTAAATGGTCATATTCATGAAGTATTACTCTTGCGAACAAATCATCAGCTTCAATTTCAACTTCATTTTCGTCAGTATCAACAAACTTAACTTTTATTTGTCTTGGACGCTCTACTTCTGCTCTCAAGCCGGGAAGACTTAAACATCCTTCTTCCAGGATTTCAGTTTCATCTGATTTTAAAATAATTTGTGGATTAATCATAACAACTGGTTTGAACTTTTCATAACCATCAACACCTTTTAAATCAATTACAAAAAATGATTCAGTGAAACCGACTTGATTTGCTGCAAGACCAATTCCATTTGCATTCCGCATTGTATCAAACATATCTTTTATTTTTTTTATTAAATCATCAGAGATTGATTTTACAGGTTTGGCTTTTTGCTTTAAAATTTTATTCCCATATATAGTTATTGGTAATATTGCCATTTTATAATTCTTCCTTTTCTTCTGTTTGAATAACTCCTGCTGCAAGGTCTTTAAATAAAATAACCTCGCTTGAGCAGAATAACATTCTAATTAACAATCGAAAGATAATTAACATTTGTTGAAGAATAAAGGAAGCAATTAAAAAGTAATATGGAGTTCGAGGAATTTCGATTACAACAAGATTATAAACTATTGAACCTAAGGCTCCAAGAAATGCAATAAACAAAAACACAAGAAATACTATTGAAAAATTGTCTTGAATAAATTTTGATGCATAAATAATTTCTTCAATTACTCTAACTTTATCTTTTAATGCAAGTGCAACTTTTGAATAATCTGAAATTAGTGTAATTATCCCGATTAAAAACAATAACAATGTATATCTCAAAAAGCGAATTAAAAATTCAGTTTTGACAAATTCAGTATTTCTAAAAACAATAGTAATTAAATCGCCAATAAGGTCATTGATTAAAAAAGCTGCAGAATAAAAAATTATAGATACAAGAAGAACTTTAAAAAATCTGAAGAAATATTTTACTCCACCATAAAAAAAATCTACATAATGATTTTTATTGAATTGATTGAATACAGATATTAAACCTCCAAGATAAAATGTTTGAATTATTGTATAAATTCCTGCGACTGTAAAAATTGCCCATGGAATCTGGTCAAGTGGTATTTCATATAAATTTCTGAATTGTAAATACCAGAAGTAATCAAACCCTGAACTTAGCTTATCACTCATCAATGAATTTTTCAGGTCATTCAAAAGCAAATTGTAGATTGGCACACTAAGAACAATTGCGAATGCTGTATTCGTTAACCAAAATAAAATTACAAATTTAAGATTATGATTTACCGCTCTTATTGAGTTAATTAATATTTCATTAATATTTTTAATCATCCAATACTTCCAAGCATCATTAGTGCATTTTGAACCCAGAAGAACCATCTGAGAGCAATAGAAATTGAAGCCCAATATCTTGGCTCCAAAGCAAGAGAATTATTTGCAAAGTTTATATCAAGAAGATTTTTTCTGTGCGGGTCAATTTCTGCAGCAATAACTTTATTATTCGTGACAAACTCAAAAATTTTCCATCTTTCCCTGCCATCCCACTTTTGATATAAAGTATCTTTTTCTGTATAAAGTGCTATATCATTTTTAAAAATACCATCGCCCAATCTTTCTGCTAAAACATGATAAACATTCGATGCAACTTTTTTAATTGATGTAATTCGATAATCAAATACTTTTGAGTTATAAAAAAAGTTATCCCAGAACCATGACATATCTTCAGTACAATTATTATTAACCTCTCTTATAAAGTCTTCTGACTTTGGATGTTTGTATTTATATTTTTCAAAATAATCTCTCAGAATTTTCATCATTTTATCGAAGCCCAGATATCTCTCGAGCGACAACAACATTAATTCAGGTTTATCATAAGAATTAACTATGTAAGAAAGTCTCGAAGGCAACTTGTAAGAGGTATCGGCTATAGAACCAATTGTAAGATTTTTATAATAATCTTTTGCACTGTTAACACCTTCAACTATTGGAATATCTGCAACTGTATAAATTAAAGGTATATCATTAAAAGAAAGGAAATTGATTCCATAAACAGGGAGATAAGTAAGAATTCTGAAATTTTCTAAAATGTTTGGATAATACTTATACATTATCTTTGTAGATAAATAAGAGGCAAAACCTTCATCGAGCCAGGCTTCATAAACTTCGTTATTCGCAATAATTCCATAAAAATATTGATGAGCAAATTCATGAGCTGTAAGATATTCAGGTGAACCTGTTGATTTGGGAGAAAATAAATTTACATGCACTGTAAATAAAGTTGGATATTCCATTCCTCCAGAAGCACTTGAATGCGGAACATCTATTAGCGAAATAGTTTGATAAGGATATACTCCAATATAACTCTCAAAGTATTTCAAACAATTTTTTACACAATTTATATATCGTTTTGAATATTTCTCATTTTCAGGTTGAATGTAAGCATTAATAAAAATTGATGAACCATCTTTTCTTTGATAAATATCTTTTTTCAAAATAATATTATCCGAAGCCATCCATGCAAAATCGTGAACCCCATACTGAGTAATTTTATACAAAGCAAATTTTTCATTGATTAATTTTTCTATACAAACACCTGTAGAAGCCACAATGTAATTCTTTGGCACTTTTATATTTACATTATATTCTCCGAAGTCAGAATAAAAATTTAGATATGGATGATATTGACTGCATATCCACTTACCATTTTCATATACTCCAACTTTAGGGAACCATTGAGAAACAAAATAAAAATTTCTTCCTGCAGCTCTGCCAAGTCTTTTAACTGAAACAGGAATGGTCATTGAATATTCGAAATATATTTTAACAGTATCACCTGGTTGAATAGTTTTGTCAAGAATTACTTTTGCAACTGTGCTGTCAAAAGGATTTGAAATTTCAGGCTGGAAAAAAATTAATTCTGATGATTTGCCATCAATATTAAAATTCTTAATCTTAATTTCTGTTTGATTTTCTTTTTCAAGTTCAAAAGCTGCAGCAAATAATGTTTTATTGTTTTTATAAGCATTTGCATAAAAATGGAAATGGATTTCTTTTGCAGGAAAGTTTGTTTTATTTATCCAGATAATTTCTTCTTTTGCATTTATTAAATTTTGAGAAGGGATTAATTCTACATCAATATTATAATTGGCAATGTTCTGAACCTTATCATTTTCTGATTTCAGAATACCTTTGAAATAAACGGAAGTATTCTGAACTTCAAATTTCTGGTATGAATCAAAATTATTTTCATAAAAATAGATGATACCAGAAAACAAGATTAAAAAAATCAGAATAAATATTTTTTTCATACATCAGAAACATAAGAACATGAGATATTTAATTCAATTTTATAAATAAAAAAAGGCTGCTCAAAATTTATCAGCAAAATCAGCATTTAATTTTGGGCAGCCTTTGAATTCAGGAATTACTTTATTTCTATAGTTTTTGGTTTTACTCGTTCATGTTTTGGCAAACGAACTTCGAGAACACCGTTCTCAAGTTTTGCATCAATTTTTGATTCATCAATGCTATCTGAAATTTTGAATCTGCGATAGAAGTTTCCAATTTCAGTTTCCTTGAGAACATATTTTCGATTTACAGCTTCGTCATAATCAATTCTGCCCATTATGACGAGATGACCGTCTTCAAGTTTAATCTTGAGATTTTCTTTTTTAACTCCTGGGATATAAGCATTTAAGAAAAATTCATCATCGGTTTCGTAAATATCAACAAGAGGAGCAACCCAGGATTCATTTTCTAAAGCTTCTTCCCAGCTTTTCTGTGTTTTAACTTCTTGCATTTCTTTTACTTCTGCCATATCCACCTCCTTTTTTATTTTTCAAACTTTAGATTCGGTTAAATCTATTTTCATGTTATTTTTTATCATCGTCAACAACTTCATAGGAAGCATCCTGAACATCTTTATCATCTTTTCCAGAACCATCAGATTTAGTTTGTGAATTAGCATTAGCCTGAGAATATGCTCCCTGTTGAGCATAAAGTTGTTGAGCAATTTCGTTCCAGACTTTTGTCAAAGCATCAGCAGACTTTTTAATTCTATCAGTATCGTTTGTTTTGAGAGCATCTTCAACTTTCTGGATTTCACTCTCAAGTCTGCTTCGTTGTTCTGATGTTAATTTATCCTTTAATTCTTGAATTTGTTTTTTAGTCTGGAAAACAAGATTATCAGCATTATTTCTAATTTCAGCGGCTTCTTTCTTCTTCTTATCTTCAGCAGCATGTTCTTTAGCTTCCTGCTTCATTCTTTCAATTTCTTCTTTTGTCAAACCGCTTGAAGAAGTAATTCTAATACTTTGTTCTCTATTAGTAGCTTTATCTTTTGCAGAAACATGAAGAATTCCATTAGCATCAATATCAAATGTAACTTCTATTTGAGGAACACCACGCGGAGCTGGCGGTATTCCGTCAAGATGGAATCTTCCAAGTGTTCTATTATCTGCTGCCATCGGTCTTTCACCCTGAAGAACATGAATTTCAACAGAAGACTGGTTATCGGCAGCAGTAGAGAATATTTCACTCTTTCGAGTTGGTATTGTTGTATTAGCTGGAATCAGAACTGTCATAACACCGCCTAAAGTCTCAATACCTAAAGACAAAGGTGTAACATCAAGCAATAGAACATCTTTCACATCACCAGCTAAAACTCCACCTTGAATAGCAGCTCCAACTGCTACTACTTCATCAGGATTAACTCCTTTGTGAGGTTCTTTTCCAAATATTTTTCTTACTATTTCCTGTACCTTAGGAACACGAGTAGAACCACCAACAAGAATAACCTCATCAATTTGTGAAGGAGTTACTCCTGCATCTTTCATAGCTTTTTCACAAGGTGGAATTGTTCTTTGAATTAAATCATCAATTAATTGTTCAAACTTTGCTCTTGTTATTGTAATATTTAAGTGTTTTGGACCATCTTGAGTAGCAGTTATAAATGGCAAATTAACATCTGTCTGCATTGAAGAAGACAATTCAATCTTAGCTTTTTCAGCAGCTTCTTTTAATCTTTGAAGAGCCATCGGGTCTTTTCTTAAATCGATACCTTCCTGTTTCTGGAATTCATCAGCAAGATAATCAATTAATCTCTGGTCGAAATCATCACCACCTAAGTGAGTATCACCATTTGTTGATTTAACTTCAAAAACACCTTCTCCAATCTGAAGAATAGAGATATCAAAAGTTCCACCGCCTAAATCATAAACAGCAACAATCTGGTCTTTATGTTTTTTATCAAGACCATAAGCAAGAGCAGCAGCAGTAGGTTCATTAATAATTCTTCGCACATTTAAACCGGCAATTTCACCAGCATCTTTTGTAGCCTGACGTTGAGCATCATTAAAATATGCCGGAACAGTAATAACAGCTTCTGTAACTTCGTGTCCAAGATAATCTTCAGCTGTCTTTTTCATTTTTTGCAATATCATAGCAGAAATTTCCGGCGGTGAATATAATCTATCTCCAATTTTAACTCTTGCAGAACCATTTTCAGCAGCAACAACTTCATAAGGCACTTCCTTAGTTTCTTCATCTACCTCATCAAGTCTTCTACCCATAAATCTTTTAATGGAGAAGACCGTATTCTTTGGATTAGTAATTGCCTGACGTTTTGCAGGCTGACCTACAAGTATTTCTCCTGTTTTCGTAAAAGCAACAACAGATGGAGTTGTTCTCCCGCCTTCAGAATTCGGAATAACTACCGGTTCATTACCTTCCATTACAGCAACACAGGAGTTAGTAGTTCCTAAGTCAATTCCAATTATTTTTCCCATTTTTCTTACCCTTTAATTTGTTTATAAATAAAAAAAGGATAGAGTTGAAGTAGTGATTACTTCAACTCTATTACTTTTTCGTTTTTTGGTTTAGGATGCAATTTCTTCATGTTGATTCTGAGCATACCATCTTCAAACTTTGCTTCAACATTGTCGGAATCAACTTCAGCAGGTAATGTGAAGCAACGTTTGAAGCTTCCAAATACTCTTTCAGCTCTGTAATAATTCTTTCCTTTCTTTTCTTCTTCTTTTTTCTTTTCACCTTCTATTGTCAAAATATTATCTTGCAATGTAATTTTTAAATCTTCTTTTTTTACGCCTGGAATTTCGGCAACAACATTGATATTATTGTCATCTTCCGAGATATCAATTCTCGGATTGAAATTATCTGTAAAGGAGAAGCCAAAATTTGCAAAGTCTTCGAAATATCTTTGAATTCTGTCATGTAAGGTTTCGAGTTCTTTTAAGGGTTCAAATCTTACGAGTGTCATGGCTATCACCTCCTTCTTTTGTTAATTTTTTTGCTACTATATTAACAAGAGGTGTGCCAGACACAAAATATTCTTATAACTCATTATTTTACAATAAGTTATAAGAATTTTATAATTATTCAGTAAATTTGAAAGTTTGACAGATGTTTCTGAATTTTTCTGCTAAAAATTAATTTTTGACAGAAATATATGTCAATTTTATAAATAAGCAGTAGGAGGTGAAATTGTTTAACATCGAAGAATTTGATATCAAACTCGATACTGAATTTATAGGTCGCAATTTTATTTATTGCGATGAGGTTGATTCAACTAACACTGTATTGCTAACTAATAAAGATTTTAATCGAGATGGAACTGTTTTACTTGCTGAGTATCAGAGCAAAGGGAGAGGTCGAAAAAATCGCACATGGGTAAGTAATGCTGGACAAAATTTAACATTCTCAATTTTATTGAAGGGAGATTTCAAGGAAAAGAAAGTCAATTTAATTAATCTTGGCAGCAGTCTTTCTGTTGCTCAATCTTTAGAAAATTTATATCAGTTTGATGTTGAACTTAAATGGCCCAATGATGTTTTAGTTAATAAGAAAAAAATAGCTGGAATATTACTCGAATCTACTTCAAAAGGAAATAAGATTAACAAATTAGTAATTGGGATAGGAATTAATGTGAATCAACCAAACTTTCCCGGGAAATATGATATTCAACCGACATCAGTAAGAAAAGAATTTAAGTCAATAGTAAGCAGAGAAAAATTATTAAGCGAAGTTCTCAACAATTTTGAAAGTATCTTACAACTTGTTAAAGAAGACCCAAATAAAATATTGAATGACTGGCGTAATCGATGCAAAATGATAGGAGAAAAAGTTAAGGTTGTTTTTGACGATAAAATTAAAGTTGGAATTTTTGACGATATTGACGAGAACGGATTTTTAATTTTAAAGGTTGGCGATACAATAGAAAAAATTCATTATGGAGATGTAAGTTTAAGATAGAAAGTAAATTATGAAAGTTTATTTTGATAATGCTGCAACAACACCTCTTAATCCTCAAGTTTTTGAAAAGATGAAACCTTACCTTACAGAATATTTTGGTAACCCCTCATCTATTCATTCATTTGGAAGAAAAACAAGAGTTGCAATTGAAGAAGCACGAGAAGTAATTGCAGAGTTCATCAATGCAAAACCTGGTGAAATTTATTTTACAAGCGGAGGGACTGAAGCAAATAATTTTGTCATAAATGGTATTGCTAAAACCGAGTTCTCAGAATCAAAAAGGAATAAAATTATTACTACAAAAGGAGAACACCACAGTATTCTGGATACTTGTTATGAATTAACAAAACACGGTTTTGAACTTCAATTAATTGATATAGACAAAAATTCAAAAATAATTTTAAGTGACTTTGAAAATAAAATTAATGAAAATTGTTCTTTAACTTCAGTAATACATATCAATAACGAAACAGGAAGTATTAATCCAGTAAAAGAATTAAATACAATTGCAAAAAAGAAAAAAATTTATTTTCATACAGATGTAGTCCAAAGTTTTGGAAAAATTAAAATTGATGTTAAAGAATTAGGAATTGATGCACTTAGCGCTTCGGCTCATAAAATAAATGGTCCAAAAGGGACAGGCTTTGCTTTTGTAAGAAGTGGTACTCCAATTTCACCATTAATTTTTGGCGGTTCACAGGAAAGAAATCGAAGAGGTGGAACGGAGAATGTTGCTGGAATTGTAGGACTTGCCGAAGCAGTTAAAATTGCTAATAAAGAAATGACAAAAAATTATGAGCATGTAAAAAAAATTCGTGATGAATTTGTAAAAGGTATAAAAACATTAGATAAAGATTTTATAAAAATTAATGGTGGAGAAGATGCGTTCCCCTATATTTTAAGTATAACTTTTCTTTCTGAAAAATATAGAAATGAAGCTGAAGCAATGTTAATGTTTCTTGATATAAATGGGATTGCAGCTTCGAATGGAGCTGCATGCACTTCAGGGACTTTAAAACCTTCTCATGTAATTATCAATTCAGGGTATAAATTAGAAGATGCATCAGGAACAATACGCTTTTCCTTTGGCTCACAAAATACACTCAAAGAAGTTGAATATGCATTAGAAGTTTTGAAGAAAATGATTGAAAAATTTCGGAAATAAAATAAGAACACAGATGACACTGATAAAACATGATTTACACAGATATTAATCTTGTGGTCATCTGTCTAATCTGTGTTTTCTGTGTTCAACTCAAATTTTAATTCAAGTTAAATAATCAATCATCAATGATAGTTTTTCTTTCAATTGTTTTCTTGGCACAATAAAATCAATAAAACCATTCTCAAGTAAAAATTCAGATTTCTGAAATCCTTCGGGCAGGTCTTTACCAATTGTTTGTTTGATTACCCTTGGTCCTGCAAATCCAATCAATGCTTTTGGTTCAGCAATAATAAGATCTCCAAGCATTGCAAAACTTGCAGTAACTCCGCCTGTTGTAGGGTCTGTCAATACAGAAATGTAAGGGACCTTTGCATCGGCAAGACGAGCAAGACGTGAACTTGTTTTAGCCATTTGCATTAATGAATAAGCACCTTCCATCATTCTCGCCCCACCGCTTTGGCTGATAATAATCAAAGGAATTTTTTCTTCGTAAGCCACATCAATTATACGAGCAATTTTTTCTCCAACAACCGAGCCCATACTTCCACCGATAAAATTAAAATCCATGCATGCAAATGCAACTTTTTTCCCATCAATTTTTCCAACTCCAGTTCTTACTGCATCATATAATCCTGTTTTCTTTATTGTCGATTCAACTCGCTCGGTATATTTTTTCGTATCCTCGAATTGCAGCGGGTCTGCAGAACGCATTTTTTTATCATGTTCTTTGAAAGAACCTTTATCCAGTATCAATGAAATATATTGTTCACTACCAATTCTAAAATGATATCCACACTTTGGACATGTCCAGATGTTCACTTCAAGTTGTTTATTATGAATTATTTCGCCACAATCTTCACATTTTGACCATTGCCCATCAGGCAGTTCAGTTTTTTTGCTATCAGGTGATATGTTTTCTTTTTTTCTTTTAAACCACGCCATTATTTTCTCTTCTTAATTATTGCAGATAAAGTTATTACATGAACAGGTTGTTCAGGGTCGTTTGAATAAATTGCTACAGTGCGGACAAACTGACCAATTCTATTTGAAGTGTCTAAATTAATTCCAATTGTTCCTGTTTCTCCGGGTTGAAGTTTTTTGCTGCTCAGCATAACAGCTGTGCATCCGCATGTTGTTTTAATATCATTAATTTCAAGTACACCTTTCCCTTCATTCTTAAATTCAATTTTAGCTTCTACAACTTTACCTTCATCAACTTCGCCAAAATTATATTGATAACTATTTAAAACTAATTTGGGATTATTCCCGTCGTTTGAACGAAAAAGTTTTTCAACTACAACTACATCAAAGGATAATCTGTATTGAGGTGTTTTTGGGTCGTTTGAAAATACATATACATATTTTTTTTGAGGACCAATTCTTCCGCGCGAATCAAATTCTATCTTAATTTTTGTTTTTTCTCCGGGCTTCAAAATTTTCTTTTGAGGTTGAACTGCTGTGCAGCCACACGATGCTTTAACATCATTAATGATTAAATCAGCATTGCCTTGATTAATAATTTCATATTCATGTTCAACTGTTTGTCCTTCAAGTACTTCCTTAAAATTATAATTTGGTTCAGGTGAAAATATTTTTGGTTCTTTTTCCTGTGCTAAAATTAATGTTGTAAAAATTGTTAAAAATAAAATTGTTCTTTTCATTTTTTCACCTTTGCAATAAATTGTTTTAAGTAAAATGGTTCTAAATAATCATAATTGTAAGTTAATAATTCTTTCCCATACAAATATGACCATAATGCTACATAACTTGCATGCGGTCCAGATATAATTTTTATCTCAGTTGTAATATCTTTATCTGCAAATATAATATCAAATTCTTTTATTTTTTTACTTAATTCATTTTTGTGAATTAAAGATACATCTTCAATCTTTTTATATCCACTTTTTTCGGTTTCATAAACTGCATAATAAAAATCATCAATGCTTGCTGATTTTAGTATTGCAAATTTTTTCCCCTCTTCCATTTTTTCTGAAATTTCAAATGCCATTACTTCAAATGTAGGAACCGGAACAATAGGTAAATTACTTCCGAGTGCTAAACCTTTTGCTGCCGATAAACCAATTCTTAAGCCAGTAAAAGAACCCGGACCAATTGATACTGCTATTTGATTAAAATCATTCAATTCTATTTTTGAATTTTTCACAACATAATCTATCATGTCAAAAATTTTTTCTGAGTGAACATGCTTTCCTTTAATATTAGATTCAATAAAATGTTTTTCGTTTAGCATTACAGCAACGCTGCACAAATCGCCTGATGTTTCTATTGCAAGTATGGGTAAGTTATTTGTCATATTTTTCTAATTGAAATTAATCGTGAATTTTCATCAACAAATTTAAAATTCATTTCATAATAATGTTCTGGTAAAATTTCTTCCCACAAATTTGCCCACTCAATAAAAATTATAGCATTTTCTTTTAGATAATCTTCAAAACCCAAGTCGTATAGTTCTGTAATTTTTTTTATTCTATAAAAATCAAAATGATAAATTTTTTTCTGACCATTATATTCATTTACAATTGCAAAACTTGGACTTGAGACATTTTTAATCCCTAAATTTTCACAAAATGATTTGACAAAAAAAGTTTTGCCTGAACCAAGTTCTCCATTTAATGCAACTACATCACCTTCTCTAAAAACTTCACATAGAGACTTTGATAAAGCTTTAATCTCAATTTCTGATTTCACTAAAATTTCATCAGGGATGTTCATCAGGATTTACTCTCCAAAGTTACAACTGGCAAAATCATTTCTTCCATCGAAATTCCACCATGTTGAAAACTATCTTTGTAATAACTCAAATATTTATGGTAATCTGTAGGATAGACAAAATAATAATCTTCTTTAGCAATAATATAACTTATTGCTACTCCTCGTCTGGGAAGTTTATATTCTTGAGGATTTTTAATATAAAGTGCATGTTTATCATCCACTTTTAGATTTCTGCCAAATTTAAATCTAAGATTAGTTGAAGCTTCGCGGTCGCCTAAAACTTTTGCCCCTCTTAATGTTCTGATACTACCATGGTCTGTTGTAACAATAATTTTTGCTTTAGGAATTTTTGAAATTAATCTAAAAGAATTAAGAAGATATGAATGTTGAAACCAGCTGTTCGTCAAAGAACGGTAAGCAGATTCATCGGGTGCAATTTCTTTTAGAATCTGGGAATCAGACCTGCCATGAGCAATCATATCAAGAAAATTTACAACTACTGCCATAAAATGATTATTCTGGAAAGACAAAACATTTTGTTCAAATGAACGCCCAACTTCTGGGTCAATAATTTTTATGTACTTTAAATCGTTTCTGAGTTTTATTCTTTTTCTATCTAACAATAATTGTAACAATTCTTTTTCATACTTATTCATACTGTTTTCATCATCATCAGGAACGGAACTCCACAAATCAGGATAATATTTTTCAATTTCTGAAGGAAATAAACCTGCAAATAATGCATTGCGAGCATAAGGAGTAGCAGTCGGAAGAATTGAAATGTAATAATCTTTTTTAATATTGAATAAATCTTTGAGGTGTTTTTCCATAACAAGCCATTGGTCCAATCTCAAACAATCAATTACAAATAGAAAAATTGGACCTTGAGCATTTACAACATGAGGCAGAACATATTTATTAAGAACTGATACTGTTAAAGTAGGATTGTCTTCGCTGTTAAGATTATCAATCCAGTTTTTATATTCATGTTCAACATATTTTGAAAATTCTTGATTGCATTCTCGTTTCTGGTCAATTAATGTTTGCCGGAAATCAACTTCTGGATGAATATCAAATTCCATATCCCAATAAACAAGTTTTTGATAAATTTCAATCCAATCTGAAAAATCTGGATTCATTATTAATCTTCTCGAAATCTCATTGAAATCACTCAAATAATCTTTTGCAACATATTCGCTTGAAATTTTTTTACTTTCTAAAATTTTTTTACAAACCATTAAAACTTGAGAAGGAACAATTGGCTTTATGAGATAGTCACTTATTTTGCTTCCAATTGCATCGTGCATTAAAGATTCTTCTTCACTTTTTGTAATCATTACTACAGGAATATCAGGATTAATTTCCTTGATTTGAGCTAATGTTTCTAATCCACCCAGACCGGGCATCATCTCATCAAGAAAAATTAAATCATACTGATTGTTTTTAACCTGGTCAATTGCATCTTCGCCGTTGGTTACAGTATCAACTTCATAACCTTTTTCATTCAAAAAAATTATATGAGAACGAAGAAGTTCAATTTCGTCATCTACCCAGAGAATTTTATTTTTTTTCATAGCTCCCAAATTATTGATAACTAATTTTACTGAATAGCAATATGAACATCAACACCAGCTTCATTCGTTGTAGTTGGTGGAATTCTCGAAGCTCCTTGCGGTTGTATTGTTGTTCTTCTGTAGAAAATTGACATCGTTACTCGTGAACTCATTACATACCTAATTTTTGGTTCTATAGTAACATTTGTTTTTCCATCTTGAGGGGTTCCGCCTTCTTTAAAATTTTCCATATCATAAATCACACTTGATGTTTTTCCATTCGTATAAGAAAATGAAATTTCAATATCATTCTTTAGTGAAATTCCAAACATAGGCAATTCAAAGCCACTTTTTGAATAACTTGCTGAAATATTTATATCCCTTGATAAACTTTCAGTAATATTTCTTGTTGATGCACTCAGACTGTAAGAAGTTCTTGCTGTATAACGAATTGAGCTCTGTAAAGAACCACCAAATAAATTATCAAATTGAAAAGTTAATCCAAGCAATGGAGAAAAAGCATAATCAATTCTTTGACTCTGGACTTCCTGCAATCCATCAGGATTAATTTTCCAGCCTTCACTATAAGTTGAAGTATAAGTATGACTCAAAGAAACTCTTTTTGCAAATGAGAATATTTCATATTTCTCAAGTCCAGACCAAGAAAAATTCCAGTTTGGTCTTGGAATGTATTTAGCAAATTTAGAAAGAATAGGAATTTTCGAAAGGAACGAGGTGGTTTCAAATCCTTTCACGAAAGCATCTGAAAGACTTTGATTCGGATTGGGAGAACGTCTATTGTAAAGTTCACTTACTTTTTTGATGCCATTACCAAAGAACGAAAAAATTAATGTAGGTGGAAAAGTTAAGAAGGAACGGTCTATAGTTCCAGTTGAATTTAATGTAGTTGAATAAATATTTCCGAGTGAATCTGTTCTGAATGTTATTGACTTATTAACTCCCCATCCAACTTTCCAGAATATATCAAGCTGTGCACCTTCCCAGAGCGGTCGAGATGTTTTTAAATCAATATCATTTTTATGAGAATAATTATCAGATATATTTCCATTTGCTGCTCGCGGACCAATATCATTCGATAGACCGAGCATAAACAATCTGGATGGACCTTTTAACGGTGATTGTTTGTAACCCCAGAAATTATTGAATCCAGTTCCTTCGCCAAGTAAACCGCCGCCAGTGTAACTGCTTGATTGAGAAAAATTTACAGAAATCTGGTCATAATCAAAAAAGAGCCATTTAATTCCTAACTTCAAATACTGCAATGCAATTTGAATATTGCTCGGACCTTTTATTGTATCCTCTTCAGTTGTATTAATGTCAGTCAGCTGTTTTTTTGATTGTAATGTTGTATCTGTTACATTCGTGCTGTCATTAATTTTAGTTTGTTGAGATTGAATTTTTTCATCAACATTTGTAGAACGCTGACTCCTTCTTCCTCCTCTTCCGCCTTCAATTCGTTGTTGAGGTTGTGCAGGAGATTGTGTTTTTGGAGCTTCTTGAAATAAAGGAGCAAAAATTGATTTGATTCGAAAAGTTACACCGCTCGAAATTCTGTTTGAATAACCTGCACTTCTTCCAAGTTCTGCCTGTTGAAAATTATTTTGCCATGAATATGCAACTCCATAAGAGAAATTAACATTAATATATCTGTTCAAATCCCAGATTGATGGAAGTTTTGGATTGAGTCGAAAATCTAAGTTTTGTCTGTAATTAAAATCTCTTCCAAAAAGATTTTTGGTGAATATGTCACGCCAGATTTCACTTTCAGGTCTCTCAACTTCATTAACAACCCACAAATGAGTAAGAGTTGATTGAACATCAAAATTATATGCTAAAGAAAGATTTAACAAACCGCCTTCAGTAATATTCCAGTTAAATCCTGCACTTCTTGATGCAGTAAAGTCTCTTTGAATATTTGGTTTATTTGCAAGTGTTCTATTTTGTGTAAAGTTTCTTCTCCTTGTTGCGCTGACAGAAGCATTAAACATTTGCGGCAGAAAATAAATTCTAACATCTTTATAATCATTAAAGATACCTACAATATCTCCAATAAGAGGTATATCTACAGGTTTGATAAATAAATCTCTGCTTAAATTTACTGAATAACTTGCACTTGCATTCCATACCCAACCATTACTTTGTAAAATTATAGGAGAACGGCCAGAAGTTTTGTTATAATTAAATCCAAAAGTTAAGTTATTTATAATATCTCGAATGTACCATTTTTCTGTAGGAACTTTTATTCGAATATTAGAAAGAGACCATGTTTCAGAAAGATTGACAGTTTGAGATTCTCTTTTTACACTTTGAACTGAATCTTCAATTACTGCAGGGTCAAGATTTTTTTCCGTCAAATATTTTCTTAATTGATTTTGGGCTTCTACAACTTTTATATCTGTTCCGGGTTTGAACAATGGATTTGTTGTTTGTTCATTGCGGGAATATGAAATTCTTAAATTACTTCCTGCAAGATTTATAGGAATTAATTTCAATAAATCAAGGTCGACAGAAACACCCCAATTTAATCTATCTTCGCGTGTTCCAAATCTATCATTCAATTTATGGAAATATGGATTAGATTGATTAACATTAAAATTCACACGCATCAAATCAGCAAGAGCAAGAGAACCGCTTGCACTGTAAGCCCAACCAGGTGTATCGTCAGCTTCAAGAACACGCAATTCATTTATCCAAACAGTTCCAGATATTTTTTCTCCCGGTGTTCCTTTATTCGATGGATTTACAATTCCAATTGTAAAAAATGTAATTCTTGTTAAAGTAGGATTTCCTCTTATTCCATAAGTATGTCCCTCTTTACCTTCAACCGGGACAGTGTATAATTCTTTAAAATGAGATGAATCTCTTCTCTGCTTAATTGCAGTTAATTCTGAGAAAACAATTTTAACTTCATTCCAATTTTTATCAGAAATTTTTTCACTTGGTCTTAAAGGCTGACGATATTCATAAAAGTTAGATGTATCTGAACCAAATCTGATATAAACTTCAGCAGCATAATCATTAATATCTTTATAATACGATACATTTCCAGGAAAAACATTTTCATCTGTATGAATAAATAATTTCATCTGTTTATAATTAAAAACATCAAGCGGTTTATATAGATAACGAACAACTTCTCTTTTATCTCCATCTTCCAATCCTTTAATAATAAGTTCAAGAGATTGTTCGTTCTTATAAATTTGATAATCTGGTTGACTTCTATCTCTTTCTCGATGAACTCCTGGTGGTGAATGATACTCAGGATTATCTTCAACATTTACAACTGAAACTGTAAGAACGGTATCGTCAACTGTAACTTTTCTGAGTTTATTACTGTTTGGAGGGTCAAGAACTTTTTGCCATTGATTTCCAACAAGATTCATTTCAGCAAATCTTAAATGAACCGGTTGATTTGAACCTGAAATCCAGAACCGAATAAATTCAACTACAGAAAAACTTGGGTCCCCTACTTTTTCTTTGAAATCTTTTAATGGAACTCGAAACAAATACCATCCTGAATTACTGCCCCCACCTTGAACAAACGGATTAACTTGCTTATTTGTATCTATTGGAACTACATAACGAAAATAACTATTAACTTTGTCGAGAGTAAAATTATGATTCAAATCCTCAGTATCCGGCAGTCTTCCTAAATCAATAGAAACTGCGTTCCCTTCTGTTCCATTAATTTTTGAATAATCTGCATTTGCTGTTAATTGAAAAGCATAATTATCATGACTTGGGTCTGGATTATTTACAGGGTCGTAATTAGGTTCTTCAGAATCTTTTAAGCCATCCATTCCAGTATCTTCCCCCTGGTCAACAAGGTCATTGAAATTTTTGTCTTCGGTATCAAGTCTACCATTTGGAATTACATCTTCACTAATTTGTCCTAAATCTATATTTAATTTCAAATCAGGTGGAGCATTTTCCACTTTCATCCAGAATTCAATGAACTGAATATTTTCTTCAACAAGATTATTTGCTGTAGAAGAAAGTACTTTCATAATGCCTGCCCAGTTTTTGCGTGTGTCACTCAAATCTGGATACCAGTTATAATAACCTGGTTTATCAGGCAAATAAACAAGGTCTAATGCAGTAATTAAACTTTGGTCAGGCGGAGCTTGCTTTCTATCTCCATAAAGGTCTCTAATTGTAACATCAGAGGGAAGTCTATTAAACCAATAAGCTTTTGCTTTGTAATTCATTTTTTGCAGTTCGCTCATTCCTTCAAGATAAGGAATATCATCTGGCACACTTATATCTTTCCATGAACCATATTGCATTCCAAGTGGAATAGTTCTTTTTGCACCTTCGAAGTCATCAATGTAAGCAATGCTTTTAGCTTGGTCACTTTCAATTGTACTTTTTTTCGTATTTGGGTCTGGGCTCATGTAAGCATATTCAGCATTAATATTAAAAGTTGAAGCAGCACTTGTTGAAATTACTTTATCAAGAGCTTTCGTTAGGAAAGGCAAATTCATATTCGATTTAAAATCTATTCCGAACATTGAATTATTCAAAGGTTCTTCGCCAATACGAACTTTGTCACTAAGTGTTTGTTGATTCAAATTAAAGAATGAAAATCCAAGTGTTGTTTCGCGGTTAAATTCATAAAGACCTCTTAATCCTACTAAAGTTTTAGATGCAAGCTGAAATAAATCATTTTGTTCATAGGTAATTCTTAAATCCGCACCTGGAACAAGTGCTTCAGGTTTTCGAATAATAACCTGACCAATGTTATAATCTACAGTATAATCAACTCCTTCACGAAGCTGATTTCCATTCAAAATTACTTTGACAGAATTTTCTACAACATTAAAACCAATACTGTAAGAAGAAGTTACAGCAGCAGAATATTCTCCTGTAATTAAAAATTTATCTTTCGAACGGTCTTGTTTTGCAAAAGTAACAGTTGTATCATAAACAGCTTGATATTTTAATGTATCAGGCAAGCCATTTGAACCCGATGGAAAATTTCTGCCAAATGGTTCAAGAACAGGAAAAACAATTTCACCTGTTTGAGGGAAAATTGTTCTTCCGGGAAAGAAATCGAATGCTCCATCTGGTCCTCCAGTTCCGCTTTTATCTGTTTTATCCAGACCAAAAGCCTGAATCAATTTTATTCCGTTATAATCGCTTTGAGGTTCACTACCTTCAAATTGATATTTAATATCAAGTGTAAAACCTTCTTCTTTGACATCTCTTCCGCCAATGGGATAAATATTTCTAAGCTGAAGTTTCCATGCTTTTTTGAATTGAGGTTGAAGATTTGGAGGTTTGACAAGTTTCAATACAATTCTTGCACTTGAATCCGCAGCAACATCTTGAATAAATTCACCATAATAAATATCATCATCCGGCGAAGAAGTAGGTCCTTCAATTCTATATGCTACTGCAATAGCATCTTGATCTTGAATTTGAGTTTTAAAACTTATGAAACCAGTTTCTTTATGAATAACATAATCAACATCCTGCTGAAGCATAATCCATCTTCTATCAATTTCTTTTACACCTGGAACAGTTTGTTCATTTGTATTTCGTAAATTATCATATCGTTGATTTTTAGTTCTTCTTGGCAAATCAATATAAGCATTTCCTTTTCGTTCATTGGGGTTTACAAGTCCAGTAATAGTTTTCCAAACTTCAATATCTTTCACACGAATTGAATCGTGAACAATTGGAATTGAATTGCCATAATAATCATTAAACACATTTAGTTTTGGGTCAGCATAAACATCATTAATAAAATAATGATTAGGAGAATAATCATAAGCATGAATCTGGAATTGTTGAGTTTTTGCCCCGCCTGTTACAGAAACTTCTTGAACCTCGCCTTTCTTTTGAGAAGCTAAAGCAGTCAACTTAAATGGACCCATTTGCATTTGAGCCTTAATTCCAAATAATGCTTCGCTACCGCCAACAAGTGGAGAAGATTGCAGAGAAACATTTCCTGCTTCTATACTTTGAATTATTTCATCTTCATAACCTGTGTATTTTATCTTTAATTGATTTTCATATTGAAATGTTCTTTCAGTATTCCAGTCTGCAGAAAGATTAAGTTTATCTCCAATTGTTCCATTAAGATTAATTTGAACCTGCTGCTTAAAATCAGGTTCATTTCTTGTATTTCCAAGTGCAGATGTTGTGATACCTTCTGTAGTTTCATTGCGCCAAGCGCCATGAATGTCAACAGCTCCAGCAATTTTTATATTTATTTTTGGTGGACCAAATATGCTGAACAACGATTTACTTGGAAGCGGAATTTCAATATTAGTAATGTCTGTTATTAATTGACTCAAATCTTTTTTTGTATCTTTTAATTTGTATTGATAACCAAGCTGTTCCCAGTTATCTCTTGTAATTGCATCAAGGCGTAATTTAATATATTCTTCGAGTGGCATTTCAAGAAATATTTTTGTTTCCTGCCCCCCAATTACTTCTTTTATAATTACTTTGGTTCCTGTTGAATCAAGCTGAACAATTCGATTTAAAGTTGCACTTGATGGATAAACAAAAAATGGAGATTGTCTTTTCGGTCTGAATGGAACAACATAATAGTCTTCTCTAAATGCACGAAAATATTTTAGTCTTGCAGTTGAATCTGCTGAAAGAGAATCAATTCTTCTGATTGAATCCTGCTTAGCCTTAAATCTGATTGAATCTGCTCTTGACATTTTTACTTGAACAGTATCTTTTCCAAGTAAAGGTTTTTCTTTATTATTTGTTGTATCTGGAATAATCAGCTGTGAATTAAGATATGCAAGATATTGATTAAAGAGTTCTCTTTGTGGTTTAGATGGTTTATCAAATTCAGGATTTGTAGAACTAACAAAATTGAAACAAGCATCAAATAAAATTAAATCGGTTTTTTGTCTGGATTGACTGGTAAATCCAAAAAAAACTATGACACTGAATAGAAATGACGGGATGAATAAAACTTTTATCCAGAAACCTAAAATATTTTTGTTTGTGGAAGAGATAGCAGAACCTTCTAATTATTTACAATAATGGTAGAAAGAAAGTTATAAATCCTCCTCTAATTTTTGGGCTCAAATTTAATAAAAAAATTCTGGAAATATCAATTATTAAACTTGTCTTCCTCAATTCAAAATAAATTTTATTTTATTCTAAGCCAATTAAAATTTTTGTTCTTCTAATAAATGACTGCAACATTGGATTCATCTTTTTGGGTTATCTATTCACACAAATTAAATTATATCATTCAAATGTGTTTTTATTTGAATAGTATCTACGATTGTATTTTTATCGATTATTACTGCGCTCAATTTATTCCCCACACATGCACCAGTATCAATGTAAAGAGCATTTGAATCTTCTACATAAGTTATATCTGGTTGTTTAGTGTGTCCAACTATCTGAAGTTTACCAAGATTTAATAATGGGTCACGAGTCCACATAATTCCTCTATCACTTGAAATATCATTTTCAATTAATGGAGCTAATAAATTTAGATTATTCCTAAAATCTGGCGGCAAATATTTTTCGTAGTGAATTGAAATTCCTGCATGAGAAATAAAACAGTCATCAAGATTATGAAAAAGAGGAGCAGATTTAATGAACTCTATATGTTCAAACATTTCTTTTTCATGATTTTCATAAGAAAGCAAAGTTGTTTCATTCCCATTAAAAAACCATGAGCGGGCAAAAATGCTGGAAGGCTCTTTAAAAAAATGATAAAACATATAATCATGATTGCCGGGTGTTAGAATTATATTTTTTTCTTTAACAAATTTTATAACTTCATAACTGTAGTTCCCTCTATCGACCAAATCACCAACTGTATAGATTGGGACTTCGGGATAAAGCTCTACAATTTTATTATAGAGTTCTTCCAATGTATAATAACAGCCGTGAATATCACCAATTACAGCAACCATAATTAGATATGATAAGTTTTTTTAGCGAATTCAGTTAATTCATCTCTAAAAGCTGGATGAGCAATATTAATTAGTGCTCGTGCTCTTTCCTGAATACTTTTACCAAATAAATTTGCAATTCCATATTCAGTTACAACATAATGCACATCACCGCGTGTTGTTACAACTCCTGCACCGGGTTTCAAAATAGGAACAATCTTGGAATATTTTAAATCTTTTGTTGCAGAAGGAAGTGCAATTATTGGTTTACCACCTTCGGAACGGGAAGCACCTCGAATGAAATCAACCTGTCCACCAATTCCACTAAAAAATTTTGTGCCTATGCTGTCTGCACAAACCTGACCGGTTAAATCAATTTCAATAGCAGAATTGATAGCCACCATTTTATTGTTCTGTGCAATTAGGAATGGGTCATTTACATATTCTTGGGGATGAAATTCAAATACTGGATTGTTATCAATGTAATCATATAATTTTTTTGTACCTAAGACAAAGCCAGCAACAACTTTACCCGGATGTAAAGTTTTTTTCTCTCCATTTACAACTCCTTCTTCAATTAAATCAATTAATCCATCAGAGAACATTTCTGTATGAACACCTAAATCATTTTTATCATGCATATAACGCAACACAGCATCGGGAATTGCACCAATTCCCATTTGCAAAGTAGAACCATCTTCAATTAAACTTGCTACATTTTTTCCAATTTTATCAAATATATCCAGCATTTCTGGCGTTGCATCTGGGTCAACCTGAGGAAGTTCCTGCAAAGGCTGGTCAACTTCAACTATATAATCAATTTTATTAACATGAATAAAACTATTTCCTAAGCCGCGAGGCATTTGTTTATTAACTTGTGCTATAACACATTTAGCTTTTTCAGCTGGAGTTTTAATATTTCCCACATCAATTCCAAAACTGCAGAATCCATGTTCATCAGGTGGCGAAACATGAATTAAAGCAACATCTGCCTGAATAACTCCTCTCTTAAACAACAAAGTAACTTCAGATAAAAATATTGGAATAAATTCTGCTCTTCCTTCATTGATTGCCTGACGAGCATTTGCACCAATAAAAAAAGCTTTGTGCTTAAAATGTTTTTCCATTCCAGGTTTTGTGTACGGCAAATCTCCTACAACAAGTATATGATAAATTTCAACATCATAAAGTTCTTCTTTTCTTTCTACAAGTGCATTTATTAATTCGAGAGGAGCGGCACATCCTGGCTGGATAATAATTTTATCCCCGCTTTTGACAGCTTTAACTGCTTCTTCTGCAGTTGTAACTTTTGAGTTATATTTTTTAACCCATGCTGCATTAGCAGGTTTATCAATTTTAATTTTTTCTATTGTCATAGCAGTTCCAAATTAATTTTAACCGAATTAATTGGTCGGGAAAACATGTAGACGTCTGTATTCAAGATTAAAAGCTTCTGCAATACTTTCATTTGTGCAATATCCGTTATAAGTACAAACACCTTTAGATAAACCGGCATCACTCAATAATGCTCTTGATAATCCATTATCAGCAATTTCTCCAATATATTCAATTGAAGCATTTGTTAAACCATAACTTGCAGTTCGCGAAACTAAAGCTGGCATATTTGGAACACAGTAATGAATTACATCATGCATTACAAAAATTGGATCAGAAAGAGTTGTTGGTCTGCTTGTTTCTATGCATCCTCCTTGGTCAATTGAAACATCAACAATTACTGCTCCTTTTTTCATTGACTTAACCATATCTTCTGTTACAATATGAGGTGTTTTCCCTGCTTTAATTTGAATTGCTCCAATCAATAGGTCTGCAAATTTAACACCTCTTGCAATTGTATATTGATTTGCTGCTACAGTTGTAATGCTTTTTGAAATAAGGTCATTAATTCTTTTTAGTTTTCTCAAATCTTTATCAAGAACAATTACATGTGCACCGCGTGAATAAGCACTTCTTGCTGCATTAAAACCCACAACACCAGCTCCAATAATTACAACTGCAGCAGGTGCTACTCCTGCAATTCCTCCCATTAAAATTCCTCTTCCATATTGTGAATCACTTCCAAGAAATCTTTCTCCAACAGAAATAGCTAATTGTCCTGCAATCTCACTCATTGACTGCAGAACAGGCAGTTGCTCATCTTTTTCAATTAATTCGTATGCAATTGCTGTTATTTTTTTTGCAAGTAATTTTTCTAAAATGATTTTTTTGCCAACAGCGAGATAAAGAAACGAAAAGATAATTTGTTCTTCTTGAAGCATATCTACTTCATCTTCAGTCAAAGGAGCTACTTTAACAATCATTTCTGAACGATGATATACTTCTTCTGCATTGTATACTATATTAGCTCCAACAGCACGATATTCATCATCAGTAAAATGACTTTCAAGTCCAGCCCCTGTTTCAATAAAAATTGTATGACCTGCTTTTACAAGTGTATTTACACCAGCAGGTGCAATAGCAACCCTCTTTTCTTCTCTCGTTATTTCTTTAGGTATTCCTATTCTCATTTTTTTATGAAAATTAGTTTATAAATTCTTGTTCACTTTTTACTTTTTATTTGAACGAAAAATACTTATAAAATCAGTTTCTACAAACAATTATTTTTGAATTAAACTGGTGTTAATGGTTCGTTACCTTTTAAAACTTCCACAACATTTTGAGCAGCAAGCAAAGCCATTTTAGTTCGAGTTTCATAAGTAGCACTACCAATGTGAGGCAATAAAAATACATTATTAAGTTTCAAAAGTTCTGGATTGACATTCGGTTCGTTTTCGTATACATCAAAACCGGCTGAAAATATTTTATTCTTTTTTAATAATTCGATTAAGAATTTTTCGTCAATTACTTCTCCCCTTGATGTATTAACCACAATTGCACTCTTTTTAAGTAAAGAAAGATTTTCTTTATTTAACATGTGATAAGTTTTTTCTGTCAGCGGAACATGAATTGAAATTATATCAGCATTTTTTAATAAATAATTCAAACTGACTTTCTTTGCATCGGTTTTCTTTTCAAGTTCATAATTACTTGAACGGCTGTAATAAATAATTTTTGTTTTGAAAGCTTTCATTCGAACTGCTACTTCTGTTCCAATTCTTCCTGCTCCAATTATTCCAATTGTTTTATCTTTAATATCATAACCAAGTAGTAATGATGGTTTCCAGCCTTTAAACTTTCTTTGCCGCATCATTTTATTGCCTTCATGAAGTCTTCTTGCACAGGCCAGTATTAATGCTACAGCAATATCGGCAGTTGCATCAGTTAAAACATCAGGTGTGTTAGTTACAACAATATTTTTTGATTTTGCATATTCAACATCAATGTTATTATAACCAACAGCATAATTGGCAATTATTTTACATTTCTTAAGATTATCAATTACTTCTCTATCAATTTTATTGCTTAGCAAACAAATTAAAGCATCAGCATCAGATGCTCGTTTTATAAGTTCATTTTTTGTAATTAATCTATCTTTCTCAAAAGTTTCTACAGAAAAGCCATGTTTTTTAAGATAGGACTCAATGTTGCCGACAAGTTTTTGAGTTATAAAAATTTTCTTTTTCATGTTTTATCCAAAAAGTAATTTAACTATAAAAAATGCACCAAGTATGCCAGCTATATCTGCCAGCACACCTGCAGCAACTGCATGTCTTGTTTTTCTAATATTAATTGAACCAAAATAAAGAGCCAGCACATAAAATGTAGTTTCTGTGCTTCCCATAATTGTAGAAACCAAAATTCCAATGAAAGAATCAGGTCCATGAACTGAAATAATTTCAGACATTATTCCAAGAGAAGCGCTTCCTGAAAGAGGTCTCATCAATGCCATTGGCAATGCTTCTGCAGGAAATCCAATTAAATTTGTTAATGGAGATAAAATAAAAATTAAAAATTCCATTGCACCGCCGGCTCTAAAAATACCGATTGCAATCAACATAGCAACAAGATAAGGAATAATTCTTACAGCTATGTTAAATCCTTCTTTTGCACCTTCTACAAAGACTTCATACAACTTTATTTTTTTTATCAATCCATAGATTACAAAAATTATAATTATCAATGGAATAGCTAAAGCAGATAAAATTTCTATGAAATTTTTTATAACACTAATTTCAATTTCTTTTAGATGATTTTTTATTAGTAAGAAAAGTAAAATCAATCCAATTATAAATGAAAAAGCTATGATGATTGATTTGATATTTTTTTTAATTAATGAATTAAATTGATTAATTCTAAGAGGAAATTTTTCTAAAGTCTTAGCTGCAATAATTCCCATAATAGTAGCACATAAAGCTCCAAAAAAAGAAGTCCCAATAATTATGGTTGGATTGCTGCTGCCGGCAGCTGCACGAACAGCAATAGCAGTTGCTGGAATTAATGTTAATCCAGCAGTATTAATTGCAAGAAAAGTACACATCGCATTAGTGGCAGTCCCTTTGTTCGGATTGAGTTTGTCAAGTTCTTCCATTGCTTTTAAGCCAAAAGGAGTAGCAGCATTTCCAAGTCCAAGCATATTAGCAGAAATATTCATAATCATTGATGCAATAGCAGGATGATTTTGTGGGACATCGGGGAATAAAAATTTAGTTAATGGACGAACAGCATTTGCAATTATATTTATAATTCCTGATTCTTCAGCAATTTTCATAATACCAAGCCAGAGTGCCATAATTCCAATTAATCCCAATGCAATTTTAACAGCAGTAGATGCATATTCAATCGAAGCATTTGTAACTTCCTTCATCTTCACAAAAGATACTTTTTCTAAATACATCGCAGCTGAATAATGAAGTGAATCAATTTTATCTTTTAATATTAATTTGCCTGTTATATCATCATCTTTTCCAGAAGATTTTGCAATTGTATTCCATATTTCAGGTGAATCTTTTTCAAGTGTGAAATAAATTAAGAAGGTATTCGGATTTTCAGTTTTAGTTAATTTGATATTTTGATTAATATCATTCTTGATGGTTGTTCTGTAAAAATCATTAAAAACTTTTGAACTAATATGAAGTGTAGAGTTAAATGAATTTTTTTCTTCATAATTTTTATCATCAAATTGACAGATTACATTTAATGGTTGACCATTATTATATTGGTTTGTGGATATGTCAATTATATCTAAAGTTAGTGCAGTGCCAATTCCAAGAGCCAAAATAACAAACCAGATATAATTGAGCATAACTTTTCTCAGAATAATATTTTTTGAATATCAAATTAAAAATTAATAATAAAAAACACAGATTTTTTTAGAGAATTGTTATCATTGACAAAAGAATTAGATAATTTGCAATATCTTTGTAAAAATATTTTTCATTTTAATCATAAATACGAAATAAAATATGAAGATAGGATTAGTACAATTTTCTCCTGAGTGGGAAAACAAAGAAGCAAGCATTCAAAAAATTGAAAGATTGTTAAATGATTTATCCGAAAAAGTTGATATGTTAATTTTTCCGGAAATGACTCTTACTGGTTTTACAATGAACAATAATATTCACGCTGAAGAAATTGATGGAATTGGGATGAAATATTTTTTGTCGTTAGCTGCCAAACTTAAATCAAATATTTTCTTTGGCATAATTGAAAGAAACGGAAACGATATATTTAATTCACTTGTTCATATAAGCAAAGAAGGATTGATTACTGCATACTATAGAAAAATTCATCCTTTCAGTCATACTAAAGAAGACAAATATTATAAAGGCGGTAATGAACCTGTAATTACAAAAATTGACCAGATAAAAATTGGATTAAGCATTTGTTACGATCTTCGCTTTCCTGAACTTTTCAGAATTTATGCAAAACAAAGAGCAGAAATTATAATCAACATTGCTAATTGGCCTGTTGATAGAATAGAACATTGGAAATGTTTACTCAAAGCAAGAGCTGTTGAAAATCAGTGCTTTATGATTGGCGTTAATAGAATTGGTGAGGACCCATTTTGTAAATACAATGGTTTTAGTGCCGTATTCGACCCAATGGGAAATGAAATTGTAATTAACGAAAATGAAGAAAAAATTATAACATGTGATATTGATTTAAATAGAGTGCATGAAGTCAGGACAAAATTACCGTTTTTGAATGATATCAAATTAATTTGATAAAGTCAGATTAACATTACAAATATTTTGCAGAGTTTATAATTCTTGCAGTTGTACCATTTTTCTATGCTAACTTTACAAGAAAAATTAAACGCAAAGGCGCAAAGAATTCGATTTTTAATTATGTAACAACTTTCAGAATGCTTTAACAAATTTTATAAATATTCCTTGAGTTATAAAAAATCTTTGCGAACTTAACGTTTCCCTTTGTGAACTTTGCGATTCAATAATTCCAGAATTACATAACTTTTAAAATTGATAAGTATTGCCTACATAAATGTTTATTCTTAATTCTTAATTCTTAATTCTTAATTCTATTTTTTCTCTTCTAATTTATGTGTAATTAATCTTATTCCATTTCGATTAGTAATATAAAGCCAAATCCATTCTGCCATTACACGATAGCGATTTCTAAAACTAATTAAATAAAGAATATGAACGAAGCACCAGATAATCCAAGCCAGCAAGCCACTAAATTTTAATTTCCAGATTTGAGCAACTGCTTTCGCTTTGCCAATCGTAGCCATTATTCCTTTATCAAAATATTTAAAAGGCTTTCTATTTTCAGGTGGAATATTTTTCTTAATAATATTTGCAACATATTTTCCTTGCTGAATTGCAACAGGAGCAATTGCTGGCAATGGTTTATTATCTTCCATGAATAAAGCAGCATCACCAATTACAAAAACTTCAGGATGATTTTTCAAAGAACAATCTTTTTGAACAATTGCTCTTCCAATTTTATCTACTTCGACATTCAAAGATTGAATTAGAGAAGGGATAGAATTTCCTGCTGCCCAGATTACATTATATGTTTCAATAAACTTACCATTAATTTTAACACCATCTTTATTAATCTCAGTTACTTTTGAATTTAGAAAAATATTAACACCTAATTTTGTTAATGATTTTTTGGCTTTATCACTCAAATATGAATCAAAAGCAGGCAGAATTCTATCTGAGGCTTCGACTAAAAGAATCTTTGTTTTAGATGGATCAATATTGCGAAAATCTTTCAACATTGTTCTTTTAGCAATTTCTGCAATTGCACCTGCTAATTCTACTCCTGTAGGTCCGCCGCCAACAATTACAAAAGTTAAATATTTTTCAATTTCTTTGGCATCGTTCAGCAATTCTGCTTTTTCGAAAGAAAGCAGCATTTTCTCACGAATATAAAGAGCATCAGAAATTGTTTTCAAACCCGGAGCATATTTAGCCCACTCATCTTTCCCAAAATATGAATGCTTAGAGCCAACAGCCAAGATTAAGTAATCATAAGAATATTCTTTCAACATCTCCTGCTCGTCTTCAATGCTTACAAATACTTTTCTGTTATCAAGGTGAACTTTTTTAACTTCGGACAAAATTACTTTAACATTCTTCTGTTTATTAACAACCGACCTTATTGGAGTAGCAATATCTGCAGGTGATAAAGCTGCTGTTGCCACTTGATATAACAATGGTTGAAATAAGTGATGATTAGTTTTGTCGATTAATAAAATTTCACAATCAGAATTTTTTAATGACCTTGCTGCAGTTAATCCTCCAAAACCAGCTCCAACGATAATTACTTTTCTTTTCATATAAATTTTTTATTTAGAAAAACAAATGATATTGTTTGAGAGTTTCCCAAAAATAAAATGGGATAACCCTCAAACAAATAATTAATCTATAAAGCACTTTCTCCTGATTCACCTGTTCTTATTCGTATTGCATCTTTCACATCATAAATGAATATTTTACCATCTCCTACCTGTCCTGTTTTTCCAACATTTATTATTATCTCAATTGCTTTTTCTAATTTGTCATCTGTACATATCAATTCTATTTTTACTTTCGGTACAAAATTGATATTGTATTCTGTACCGCGATATACTTCTTTATGCCCTTTTTGTCTTCCATAACCTCGAACTTCTGAAACAGTAAGTCCGGCAAATCCTGCTTCGCTTAATGCTTCTTGTACCTCATCTAACTTATGAGGTCTAATTATTGCTTCTATTTTTTTCATAAGTACCTCTTAAATTTTTTATATTTATTAAAAACTAAATGATAAACCTAATGAAATTGTGTTTGAAGTTTTTGCAATGCCATTATCTTCGATAAATATTTTTTTATTAGAACTATCCAATCTATATTCAAATCTGAATACTAATCCATCAAATTTGAATGTAGGTACAACTGTAAGATTGAATGTTTTCAAGTCGGTTATTCCTGTTCTTGCACCTTGTTCATCAGAGAAATATTCAGCTCTTAATCCAAGATCAAAATCTTCGCTTAATTTAATTACTGGTTGAATTCCAAAACCCATCCACTTTGTATCTTCATTATTAATTTTTTCCATTCCATAATTAAATTGGAAATTAAGAGCTACATTCGATATTAAATTTGTAATACCTGTTATGTCAAAAGAATTTCTTGCATTGTTTGCATTAACCTGTTCTACACCGTATGAATATGAAAATCCTACGGAAAGAGGTTCTCCCAGATTGAATCCCAAACGTGCAATAATAGTTTTATCTTTATTGTTATCTACAAGTAAATCCCATCCGTTTACTACTCCAACTTTTATATCAACCTCAGAAGATGGAATATAATTTATATATCCACCGACATGTGTAAATGGTTCAGCCAAGCCAAATAGATATCCTCGTGATATTGTTGGATTACTTGGTCCTTCAATTACTTCAATACCCTCAAAAGTTACAAATTTACCAGCTGTAAATTTCCATTGATTATTAAATGAATAAGTTAAATATGCTTCTTGAAGATCAACGGCAATAGGGCCTGCTCCAATAGCTGTTTGATGTAAGATTCCATGTACTCCAGCATCAGTTCCAAAATCTATTTGTGCGTTATAAGTTAATTTATCGGAAGAATTACCTGTTAATTCAAAATGAATATTATTAATTGCTATTTGATTTGCTTTTGCATCATAAGAGCGCAATGAATTAACAGTACTTTTACTCAGGTTATAATTATATGAAGTTTCCATATAACCATTTAAAGATAATTTAGAATTTTGGGCAAAATTAAATGAAAATGTTAAAAGAAGTATTATGATCAAATTATATATAGTTTTCATTTTATCACTCCTTTTTGTTTACTATTTAGCAACTTTTTCAAATTCTGGATATGCTTCCATTCCGTGTTCGCCAATATCCAACCCTTCAATTTCTTCTGTCATTGATACTCTTATACCAAGTAGTTTCTTCAAAATCAACCATACTACAAAAGAAATAATAAATGTAAAAGCTCCAACTGTTATTACTCCTATCAATTGATTGGTAAAAAGTTTAATACCGCCACCAAAGAATAATCCATTGCCAGTTGTTCCGGGCATAAAAACATCTTGTGCAAAAAGTCCAACTGCTAAAGTTCCAAACACTCCATTGACTAAATGAACAGATACAGCTCCAACAGGGTCATCGACTTTGATTTTATCAAAAAATATTACTGAAAAAACAACGATAACACCTGCAATAGCACCAATTATCAAAGAACTCTCTACACTTACAAAAGCACAGCCTGCGGTTATAGCAACCAGACCTGCAAGACAACCGTTAATTGTCATACTTAAATCTGGTTTACCAAGGACTATCCAGGCTACAACAGTAGAACTTAGTAAACCAGCAATAGCAGCACTATTAGTTGTAACAACTATTCTTGAAATATTATTTACATCAGCTGCCATAGTACTGCCTGGATTAAATCCAAACCAACCGAGCCACAGAACAAAAACACCGATTGTTGCCGATGTCATATTATGACCGGGGATGGGATTGATTTTGCCATCTTTATATTTATTTAAGCGTGGACCTAATATAATTGCTCCTGCAAGTGCAGCCCAGCCGCCAACAGAATGAACAACAGTAGAGCCTGCAAAATCCCAGAAACCTAATTGAGCTAGCCAGCCTCCTCCCCAAATCCAATGACCTGTTATTGGATACATAATTGCAACTAAGATGAAAGAGAAGATAATGAAATCAATATACTTTATTCTTTCTGCTACTGCTCCAGATACAATTGTTGCAGCAGTTCCAGCAAATACAAGCTGAAAAAAGAATTTTGCAAGAAGTGGCACTGTTGCCCAGCTGATTGCAGAATAAACTCCAGAATAAGCATCACCCGTTGCAGGACTATTATCCGCTCCACTTAAACCTATTAATCCTTTATAACCTATAAAACCATTTCCATCTCCAAACATTAATCCCCAACCAATAAGCCAGAAGGCAAACGATGAAATTGCAAATACAATAAAATTCTTTGAAAGAATATTTACTGTATTTTTACTTTGTGTAAATCCTGATTCTACAAGAGCAAAACCAAGATTCATAAAAAATACAAGACATGCTGTGATAAGTACCCATATTGTATCAAAGATTATTTTATTTTCCATAAAGTATACCTCCGTTTATATATTAATTAACATTTATCAAATGAAAGATTAATGAGCATTTTTTATAAATACATTATCTATTTAATGTAATGAACAAATAGAGTTCAGATAAAATAAAATTAGATAAACCTCGCTTGACAATTGATGTTTCACATAATCTTAAAATATATGGACCCTACTTTATGCTTTATTGAAAGAGCAATTTTAGAACAAATTAAATAATGTCATGTAAATCCTGTATGGAACCAAATAAATAGAATGTTTATAGAGCTATATATTTTATTTAAGTTTATTGATGCCATTTGGGGATAATTTTATTGTTAAGAAAAATAAAGAAATAATTAATTAGGTATTATTGTTATATTACCTTAATATATTAGGTAATTCTATATGCAAATATAGAATTATATGGTTTAAAGTCAAGTTTCCCTAAATATTTTTTTTATGAAATTAGAAGCTAAATAGAATAAATAAATGAAAAGTTAGATGGGGCTTCGGATATTTTCAGTCTATGATTATCTTCTCCCTGAGAATAATCCCCGGGATTTTGTAATCTTTATATCCTGCAGTTCAGGTGCTTTCATTCTAATTTCAAATCTAAATCCACGATAATATCCAAGTGGATTCCAGATGAAATTCATTTCCCAGCAGTGAAGGTCTCTGTAGATTGTAATTTGAGGAGTTGTAATTTGCTTTCGTTCAAAATCGTAACTGCCACGAATTGTAAACTTCCAATTTTTTGTTAAACTAAAATTTAGATTAGCACTTATATTAGAATACTTTGATACTGTTGAAGGGTCATTCTTACTCAAATTAAAATTATAACTAAGACTTAAATTCCACGGTATGGTAAATTCTGAGTTCTGACTTTCTGATGTTGATAAATCTCTTTTATCTGTTTGATTTGTTTTGCTAATTATAGATTTTTCACTTTTGCCTTTAGCACCAGTTAAATTTGTTGATACAGAAAAATAAAAATTGGTTAATCTAAATAAACCTTTGCCTGCAGAAATTAGATATTTATTTACTTTTGTTTTATCCACATAATCATAAAATGTATAACTTGAAGAACCATTAAAACTAAGAACATTCCCAATTTGAGTTCTATAAGTGAGAGTTAAATCGGATAATTTAAATACCTGTGCATTAAAATTATATCCTAAATTAGCAGATAAATTTAACAACTGAATTTTATTGCTTTCAGAACTTTTAGATGTATCATCAGGACTTTTTGAAGTTTTCACCTCAAAGACATTCCCAATCGAAAAATTTAACATTTGTTTTTTGCCGGCATCTACACCTCTAAATACTTCGTTGCTAAATTTATCATATTTAATTTTTTCTCCCTTTGAAGTTGTGTAATAATCATAATAGCCCCAAAAATCATCTGCAAAGTCCGGTTGATACACATATGAAATCGATGGTGTAAGTGTATGACGAAAAGCTTCGATGCCAAAAATATTTGGTTGAAATATTCCATACAGTTTTGTGTTCGCAGTTACACTCAAATCAAAAGTTCTGACAAAATTATATTCGTTAATATCTGTTGTTACAACGGAATCTTCTTCTGTTACTTCACCTGTAATCGAATTTACTTTTTTAACAACTATTGTTTCTTTCTTAATTCTTTTGTTATACCATTTTTCTGTGTAATTAATTCTTGGTGCTACACTGAAATAACCAATTTTAGGTGAAGCATTTATTGACAAATTATGTTGTACCCCTGCTCGTATTGATAAATTTCCTTTTACTTTATTTCTATTATTTGAAAATTGACCTGTATATGTATAACCAATTTGTTCATACCATTTTTGTTTACCTACTAAATCAGTATTTTCTTTTTTGAATGGATAAGAAATATTTTTTGTAAATGTTATGTTTGGTAAATTTTCATAAATATCTCCGTTTATTAAATTTTGAGTTCGGCTGTAATTAATAAATAAATTATTACCTGTTTCTTCCCATCTTTTTGTAAATGTTGCATTCGAAATTATATTTTGTGAAAGTATATCATAATAATCAATGCTGTTATTTTTTAAGTATGTTGAAGAATAAAATTGAAGATTAACATTCAATTGGGTAGTTGGATTAATCTGCTGATTGTGATACCATGAAAAATTCCAGTCATCAACATTCTGCTTGTAAGCTGCAGGGTCTTCAGGTTCGCCAATTTTAATTTTAGAATAACCAGCATTAAATGATCCATCAAAATTATATCTCTTAGCATATCTTAAACGAGAACGAATTCCATATCCACCTTTTGAATAATAGTCTCCTGTAAATGCAGCATCAAAATAATCGCTTATTGCCCAGAAATATCCAAAGTTGTAAAAATATTGACCTCGCCTTTCATCTCTGCCATAACTCGGAACAATAATGCCGCTTCTCCTTCCACCTTCACTTGGGAATACTGCAAATGGAATTGGAATAGGAAATGGAACTCCTCCAATATGCATAAATATCCATCGTGCAAATACTTTATCTTTTTGAATTACTTTCATTTCACTTGCAGTAAAGTAAGTATGTGGTGTATCCTTTTCGCAAGTTGTAAACATTCCGTGCTGAATGAAATAAATATTTTTATCTACCTTTTTAACTTTCTCGCCTTCATACCTTGAACCCTGCATTTCATTTTTTGCAAGTGATATAAATCCGCGTTGAGTTTTAAAATTGTATCTTAATTGATTGCCTTCATAAACTTCTGTTCCCTCTTTCAAAACTGGTGTTTGCTTTATTTTAACTTTGGCAGTATCAGAGGTATCAGGTATACCAAATGCTTCGAGCTCATTTGAATTATAGTCAATATTAATTTTACCACTTTTTAGTTCTGTATCTTTATACTTCAAATTCCCATTTCCATAAATAAACATTTTTTTACTGCTTACATCAAAAACTATAGAATCTGAAGAGGCTGCATAAACAACATCATCTATATCAAATTTCTTTTTTGATTTTGTTGTGTCAATTGCTGTGCTATCAATCGAAGATTTTATGGTATCGGTCACTAAAAAAATATATTCGCGTGCTGATAATGAAATATTTATTAAAAATAATATGAGAATTATTTTCTTCATCTGAATATTTGAAAAATAAAAATTGATTTTTAGCTGGTTATGTTTTCTAATTTATCAAATAACCAATATCTTAATTTATAATTTTTGCTCTTTCAATAGATTCTTCAATTTTTTTAATAATCATATCAGCTACTTTCAAGGCTTTAAGTCCATCGGCACCAGTAACCGCAGGTTTTGTATCATTCAAAATCGAATTAACAAAAAGCTGCAATTCATATTGCAGAGGATTAATATTAATCTGAGAAGGACTTTCATAAACTACTGTTCTCTTTTTATCTCCAACACCGATTTCACCAAGATTCAGGTAACCGCCTTTAGGCAAATTATCAGGTGGTAATAATCTAATTATTTCTGTATGACCTTCAATAAAATCAATTGAAAAGTAAGTATCACGCTGAAAGAGTCGCATCTTTCTCATTCTCTTTTGTGATATTCTGCTTGCAGTAACATTTGCAACAGCAAAATTTTCAAATTCAATTCTTGCATTTGCTATATCAATATTATTTGAAACAACAGCAATACCGCTTGCCTTAATATCTTTAATCTCACTTTTTACAAGACTCAAAATTATATCAATATCATGAATCATTAAATCGAGAACAACTGCAACATCTGTCCCTCTCATATTAAATTGTGAAAGTCTGTCTGATTGAATAAACATCGGATTTAAATCATAACTCTCAAGAGCAACTAAAGCTGGATTAAATCTTTCAATATGTCCCACCTGCAATTTTAATTTCTTTTCTTCTGAAATTTTTACAAGTTCTTCAGCTTCCCAGATATGAACAGTAATGGGCTTTTCAACAAAAACATGTTTATTAAATTCAAAAGCCTTTTTAACCAGTTCATAATGTGCACTTGTAGTAGCAACTATCACTACTGCTTCCGAGTCTTCAAGAAGTTTTTCTAATTCTTGATATTGTTTAACATTAAATTCTTCCGCTACATTTTTTGATTTGTTAAAATCTTTGTCATAAACTCCAATTAATTCACAGTTATTAATTCCTTTAAGCAATTTTACATGGACTTTGCCTAAATGGCCTGTGCCTATAACTCCAATTTTAATTTTGTTCATAATCCACCACTATTAATTTTTTTATAACCAATTATTTTGTCATATCCTCCTTTTTCTGGAGACTTATAATACAGGAATATATGATAATCATTTTCAGTTTCCCAGAAGTTGCCTTCGAGAACATACCAATTAATATTTTTTATTTCTTCATTAATTTTATCTGCTGTGACATATTGATAGTCATAAATTCCTCTTTTGAGTTCTATGGTCAAATTAAGCAAGCCTTCATCATCATATAATTCATAATCAGGCAATACCTGCCAGTTATTAAAATCACCTACAAGAAAAACAGAAGAGGTTATATTTTCTGGTGGACGAATCTTAAATGTAACATTCAAATATTCTGCATAATCATTTTTATAATTTGTAAGAATTGAAGCACCATTTAAATCTCTATTTCTTTTCTTAAAAAAATTTGATACTTCAATTCCATCATATTGAGCATTTACATTTTTCTGATTGAAACGATTGATATCTCTCAAATCCGTTTGTCGATATTCATTTCCAGGTTTAATATCTTTTGCAATAAATAAAAATTTATTGCTCCCATTCCATTCGTAATAATTTTGTTCTGTCAATTTTGTTTTATCAATTCGAATTGGGTAAGAAATTTTTTTGTTCTCAATAATTTCTACAAGCTGAATATTTGATTCAAATAATGTATCTGGCAAAGTGAATGAAGTAAAAATTGTAATTGTTCTTCCCAATGCAGCTATTTCTGGAATTACATTTTCCATTCTGTTTTTTGTAATTGAAATGTTCAACTTTACTTCTGGGATAACTACAAAGAATTTTCCTTCTCCATAAACTTTATCCGGATTTTGCGAATCAACAATAAAAAATTTCCATTTACCTGAATAAGGGAATGTAACATTTTGGTTCGGGAATATCCCTGTATAATGATATCTTGCATCAGTAACTCTAAGCGGAAGCTTTTCTAACCAGAGATTATATTCAGTATTATAGCCAATATTTGCTAAAAAAATATTTTCATAAGGCTGCCAGTCTTTATCACAAAATTTGAAAATTATATTTAGAGCAGGAGCATAATTACCCTGAACATCAAATTCAATTGTAATTGTTTTTTTTGAAGAATCTGATTTATCAATTATTGGAAATGATATTTCACTAAGTGAAGAATAAACACGCAGGCTTTTTATTACAAAATCATCTGCATTATTTTTTATAAGAGGAATAATTATCAGAAAAATAATTAAAATATTTCTACACATTTTATAGAAGTAAATGGTACAAAAATATTGTATGATTGTTCATCCCGTTTAGATTCGAGCAACAAACCATCATCATAAGCTGCAATTAGTTTACCAGTTTTAAATACAATTTCGTAAAAAGTTGGATGCTCATCTTCAGATTTGCCATAAACTACCCCATAATTTTCGTACATGGTTATATTAAGCATTTTGCCATTGAACTGAGACCAGTCTAATTTCATAGTGTTCCTCTTTCAAAATTGTTTTAAATGTTTATTCAAAAAGTATGGAAAAATGAAATCTTTTCCAATCATTCAGCGAAGAGATTTATTCAGGATTAGTATTAAAAAAGCACAGAAACAAAATATTTCTGTGCTCTATGAAAGATAATTATTGATTAAAAAATTTTATTTCTCTTTTAAGATTATATCACCGCCGCTTGTTTTAGCTTCGAGTTTTTCACCACCATTATTTAATTCTGCAATTAATTTATGCTTTGTTAATTTCTCTGTTTTAATATGTGAAAAATTGCATTCAATCTCGCCCCCAAATGTTTCAAGAGTTGCAGAGGCATTTGCATTAGAAGGTAATTCCAAAACAATATTTCCTCCAGATGTATTTGCTTTAATACCATTAAAATTATTTTCTAAAGAAATTTTAATATCCCCGCCAGAGGTCACTGCATCTATTTCCCCTTCTTTTGCTTGAATATTGATATCACCACCAGAAGTTTTAACACTGATTTTACCAGAAATATTTTTACATTCGATATCGCCCCCTGAAGTTGTAGCATTAATTTTTCCAGAAGTATTTATTAATTCAATGTCTCCTCCAGATGTTTTCACAATTAATTCACCTGTTAAACTATTCAGTTTAATATCACCACCCGAAGAAGTTAAATTAAATTTGCCATTCAAGTTATCAGCATCAACATCACCACCGGAAGTTTCGATATTGACATTAAAATTTTTTGGAGTAATAGCTTCTATTCTTAAGTTCAGTCCTCCCCAGAAATTAAAAAAAGAATTCATCTTTCTTTTTGAAATTACTCGAACTTCATTTCCTGATTTTTCAATTACAAAATTCATTCTTTCTTCTGCTCTCTTACTTCCCAGTATCTTCACATATACTTCATTTTTATCCCAGGATTTTATCTTCACATCAGCCCCTGATGTCTCAATTGTAATAGTTTCTCCTTGATTAACATCAAATGATTTTTCTTTTATAATTCTTTTTTCCTCTGCTTTAAGTGCAATATTCATAACTAAAAGCGAAATAATTATCAGGAAAAAAATTATGCCGAGCTTATTTTGTAATTCTTTCATTTCAAATCCTCCATTTTATTCATATCTTTAGACTAAACATTTAAGAGAAAGTTACATTTTTATTTTAATAACATTCATCGATTAATAACAAATAAATTTTATGAGCAACAGAAAAATTTATTTACTGCTGTTTTTATTTTTTACTTTAAACAATTATGCTCAGAACAAATACAATTTATCTCAATTGAGTGATGAATCAATTAAATTCATAAAACAACCATTTGAATGGGAAAAGAAAGATTGGATAAAATTTAGTGCTGTAAGCATAGGAACAATTTTAATAATGAATATTGACCAGCCTGTTCGAGATGAGTATTTGAAGAACAGGAGCTATTACAAAAGTTTTCCAATTGAGTTCGGAAGAAAATGGGGAGAAATTTATACTACAGTAATTTTTGGAGGAACTTTTGGATTATACGGAATAATTCAAGATGATATTTCAACAAAAAGAATTGGATATGAAATATTTCAAACTGCATTTTATTCAGGAATTATTACACAGTTCTTAAAAATTTCTATTGGAAGAGCTAGGCCATTTACAAACAACGGTTCTAATTTTTATAAACCATTTACTTTTTTTAATGATGATTTTCATTCACTTCCTTCGGGACATACAACACTTGCATTTGCACTTTCTACAATATTATCTGAAAATGCAGAATCAAGATTTCTAAAAATTGCAGCATTCATTCCAGCAGTTTTAACTGCTGTATCAAGAGTATATCAGGATAATCATTGGACTTCTGATGTTTTTCTTGGTGCAGCTGTTGGATATTTTGTTGGTGAATGGGTTCATAAAATTCATAATGAAAATAATTTTTCATCATCCTCCTTAGAACTTGGAAGCACTAATAATTATGAGTGGATAAGTCTCAAAATAACTTTTTAATATTAATTCGTTGTTGCATCAGAAAAATTTTTTATTTCTATCACTACCTGCTATTTCAAACATAACTTTTATGCTTATTCAAATATTAAGAAACTTCTGATAAGTAGATTTTGAATTATCTCTCATTCTCTCTGCCATAAACATTTCAATGGCAGAAAGCTGTAATCCAATTAATAATCAATGAATTACTAACTGCTCTTTAAGGCAGGTTTATACAGAAATGCTTCATTGAATTTTTTAAATGACTTTCATAATAAACTTTTTTAGTCATTAAAATATTTTTAAAACAAAAAAGGCTGACATTTCTGTCAGCCCTGAACTAAAAAAAATTCTTATTAATAATTTTTAATCTCGTGAACTAACTTAGTTATCGCATCTTTAGCATCGCCAAAGTACATTAATGTATTTGGATAGAAGAACAATTCGTTATCAATACCTGCATAACCAACATTCAACGACCTTTTATTTATCACAACAGTTTTTGCATAATCAACATTTAAAATTGGCATTCCATAAATTGGGCTGTTTTTATCATGACGGGCTGCAGGATTTACAACATCATTTGCCCCAACAACGAAAGCTATATCTGTATTTGGGAAGTCATCATTAATTTCTTCCATTGCAAGCATTTTTTCGTATGGAATTTGTGCTTCAGCCAATAGAACATTCATATGGCCGGGCATTCTTCCAGCTACAGGATGTATTGCAAATCGAACTTTTTTACCTTTTGCTTCAAGAACATTGACTAAATCTCTTACAGCATGTTGAGCTTGTGCTACAGCCATTCCATAACCCGGAACAATTATAACAGATTCAGCAGCATCGAATATCATTGCTAATTCCTCAGCATCAACAGACTTAACCTGACCTTTTTGAGCTACAGATGAAACTGCAGGACCAGTTGACCCGGCAGATTCCCAGCCTCCTAAAACAACATTCATCAAAGAACGATTCATTCCTTTGCACATAATGTTAGTCAAAATTATTCCAGAAGCACCAACTAATGCACCTGCAATAATTAATTCATTGTTTTGAAGAACAAATCCTGTTGCTGAGGCAGCAAGACCTGAATATGAATTAAGCAATGAAATTGCAACTGGCATATCAGCTCCGCCAATTGGAAGAACTAAGAGCACTCCAAGTATTAGCGAGATAATTCCTATTGAAATAATTAACCATTGAAAAGATGGATTCAAAACGAAATAAACACCCCCAGCAAATACTGCAATTAATAACAATGCATTCAATGGATGCTGCAATGGATAACGAACAACTTTTCCTGTAACCAAACCCTGTAATTTACCAAATGCAATTAAAGAACCTGTAAATGTAACAGCTCCAATTAATACACTTAATACAATAGTTATACTTGTTTGATAATCATAAGTAAACTGTGGGAAATTGATTATTTTATAATATTCAGAAAAAGCAACAAGCATTGATGCTCCTCCGCCAAAACCATTTAGCAAACCAACCATTTGAGGCATACCTGTCATTGGAACTTTTAATGCCATCCATGTTCCTGCAAAAGCACCAATTACAAATCCTAATAAAATCCATTCATAAGTTAATACATGCTGGTCAAGTAAAGTAACAACTATTGCTATAAACATTCCTAAGGCAGCAAGGAAATTTCCTTTTCTTGCAGTTTTAGGTGATGCAAGGGATTTTATTCCAAAAATGAATAATATTGATGAAATTAAATAAGAAATCTCTATAAAAATTCTCATCTCTCAACTCACTTTTTTTTGAACATTTTTAGCATTCTATCGGTAACTAAAAAGCCACCAACTACATTAATAGTTGCAAATATCATTGCTATCAAACCAAGTATTGTGCTTACTGTAAATTCATGTAATCCTGCACTTAAAATAGCTCCTACAATGGTTATCCCAGAAATTGCATTTGAACCTGACATTAATGGAGTGTGTAATGTTGGTGGAACTTTTGTAATTAATTCAAAGCCAACAAATATGGCAAGAACAAACACATAGATTAACATTAAAATTCCTACACCGTCCATAGAAACCTCTTAATTATTTAATAAAACTTTTGTTCTTTCATGAACTACAACTCCATCTTTAACAATTGTAGCTCCTCCAATAATTTCGTCATCCATATTGTGAATAAAATTTCCATCTTTACTCGAATAATCAATCAAATTAAATAAATTTCTTGCATACATCTCGCTTGCATGATAAGGAATTAAACTTGGCAAATTAGGTTCACCAATAATTGTAACATTATATTTATTAACTACTTTACCTTTTTCACTAAGTTCACAGTTTCCACCAAATTCTACTGCCATATCAAGAATTACAGAACCGGGTCTCATATTTTTAACCATTTCTTCAGTTACAAGAACTGGAGCTTTCTTACCCGGAATTAAAGCAGTTGTAATAACAATATCTGCTTCAGTTATATGTTTGAAAATTAGTTCTTTCTGTTTTCTTAAAAATTCTTCTGATTGTTCTTTTGCATATCCACTTGCATCCTGCATTGATTCATCAGTCGGCACTTCAATAAATTTTCCGCCCAAACTTTGAACTTCCTCTTTTACTTGTGGACGAACATCCGACACTTCAACAACTGCACCCAATCTTTTTGCTGTGCCAAGTGCAGAAAGTCCTGCAACGCCGGCTCCCATTATCACAACTTTAGCAGGTGATATTGTTCCTGCAGCAGTCATCATCATCGGGAAAATTTTATGCAAATAATTTGCTGCCAGTATAACGCTTTTATAACCAGCTATATTTGCCTGAGAACTAAGTGCATCCATTCTTTGAGCAAGTGTAGTTCTTGGAATTGCATCCATCGAAATAACATTAATTCCAAGTTCAGCAGCCATTTTAGCTGTTTCAGGATAATGAAGTGAATAAAAAAATGAAATTAACAATGTCCCCTTTTTCATCAATTCTAACTCATGTTTCCCTTTTTCTGGATGCATTATTGGTCTTTGAACTTTTAATACGATATCTGCATTTGAGTAAAGTTCATTTACATCTTCAACAATATTGACACCTGCATTCTTATACTTCTCATCAAGGAAACCTGCTTTGTTTCCCGCTCCTGATTCCAGATAAATTTCAAAACCTTTTTTTATTAACTTATTTGCTACATCAGGAATTAATGAAACCCTGTTTTCCCCAGCCATTATTTCTTTGGGCACTGCTATTCTCACTTCTTACCTCTTTTGTTTTTTTTGTTACGAAACTTAATAATATCTGTTTTAATACCAAAACTCTCCTTTCTTTATTTTTTCTAATTAATCCTAATTAAATATTTTTATTCAGATTAAAATCAACCTAATGTTTTTTAAATATTGAGATATGCTCATTTACAAATAGCAATTGAAAAATTTTTCTCTATTTTTGTCTATAAAATTATAAATTCATCGAGCTACAAGCTTATCAAAAATAACATTTTTTGTAATTTTGTTTATGCTTTAATATGAAGCAGTTTATTTGGATTAGAATTCATATAACTCTAAAATTTTTCTTTTTATAAACGATTATTATAATAAGATAATTTCTATTATAAAAAACAGTATGTCAATTTTAAGTAAATTTACCACACATATCATTGAAAAAAGAATTTTTATGTTAATACTATTTCATAAAACTGTCTCAGGTTATAATTATATTATATTGATTTTACTCATCAGCACATACATCACTACAAATTCACAAACATATAGATTTGAATACTTAACTTCTGATATTGGTTTATCTCAAAATTCTGTTCTTTCAATTTATCAAGATAGCAGAAATTTTTTATGGTTTGGTACATACGACGGTTTAAACAGATATGATGGATATTCTTTCAAAATTTATAAAACAGAAAAAAATAATCCTAAGAGTATTCAAGGACAAACATTCAGGTCAATTGTTGAAGATAAAGATGGGAATTTATGGATTGCTTCAATTGGGGGAGGCTTAAACAGATACAACAGATTAACAGATGATTTCACAAATTTCAATCATAATGAAAATGATAAAAATTCTATAATATCAGACAGAGTAAGAATTTTATATATCGATAAAAAAAATCGACTTTGGATTGGAACAGAAATAGGATTATGCAGATATGATTTTCAAAAAAATATATTTATCTCTTACCGAAATAAAATTAACCACAATCAATTCCCAAAATCAGATTATATTTTATCTATAAATGAAGATTCAGAAGGCAATCTATGGCTTGGGACTCAAAATGGTTTAATAAAATTCAACCCCGAAACTAATCAATACAAATTTTATCACAGTCAAGCTAATAATCCCTTTAGTCTCTCAAGTAATTTTATTGGAAAAATCTACATTGACAAAAATAATGATATGTGGATTGGAACAAGTGAAGACCTGAATAAATACGATAAAGAAAATGACAGATTCATCAGGTATGTTAATCCTTTCACTGTTAATACAAAAGATAAAACAATTACAGATATTATCCTTGACAGAGATGGTAATTTGTGGATAACAACTTTATTCAACGGACTCCAGAAATTTGATCCTAAGACTTCAACTTTTTCTAATTATAAAAGAGATTTGATGAATCCCGAAACAATTGGCAGCAATATTTTATTTACAATTTATGAAGATAAATCCGGGATAATTTGGATTGGAACAGAAGGAACAGGAGTGAACAAGTTAAATAAAATGAGGTCACATATTGCTTATTACAAAAATATTCCATTTAATAACGAAAGTTTAAGCAATGACAAAGTGTATTCAATTATTGAAGATAAATCCGGCATAATATGGATTGGAACTTTTGGAGGAGGATTGAATCGTTTTGACCCCAATGCTAAACAAAAAAAATTCATAAGATATAATTTAGACCCTCAAAATAGTAATTCCTTGGTTGATGATAGGATACGCACACTCTGTGAAGATAATGAAGGTAATTTATGGATAGGCACTGAATATGGCCTTTCAAAATTTAATATTAGGACAAACAAATTTACAAACTTTATTAGTGATGGCACTAAAGGTAAGTTGAGCAATAATATTATTTTTTCAATCTGTCAGATTAAATCTGGGGAAATATTAATTGGAACTTATGGCGGTGGATTAAATATTTACGATAAAAAAACTAATTCATTTATAAGTTATGAATACAATCCGGATAATCCTAAAAGTATAAGTAGCAACAACATCTGGTGCATCTTTCAGGACAGCAAAGGGAACATCTGGATTGGAACCGATGACCAAGGATTAAATTTATTCGATATAAAGAAGAAAGAATTTTATCGCATAAAAAATGATCCCAAAAACCCATCAAGTCTAAGCAGTAATAAAGTACTTAATATCATGGAAGATAGTAAAGGGAATTTATGGTTAGGCACCATTCAGGGATTAAATAAGATGATTATTCAAAACAACGATTATAGAAATCCAAAATTCATTAATTATTCTGTTGAAGATGGATTACCTGATAACAACATTCAAGCAGTTCTCGAAGATGACAAGGGGAATTTATGGATTAGCACTAATAAAGGGATTTCAAAATTTAATCCTGATAAAATTACTTTCACAAATTTTGATATAAGCGACGGATTACAGAGTAATGAATTTTTTGTTAGAGCAGCTGCAAAAAGAAAAAAAACTGGTGAAATGATTTTTGGCGGTAATCAAGGATTTAATATTTTCCATCCTGATAGTATTAAGGAAGATAAATATATTCCAGATGTATTGATTACTGATTTTCTAATAATGAATACTCCAGTAAAAATTGGTGAAAAAATTAATGATGAAATTGTTCTCGAAAAAAATATTACTGAAACTAAAGAGATAATTATTTCTTATAAAACAAACTTTGTAACATTCAACTTTGCTGCATTGCACTTTGCTAAACCTGAAAAGAATACTTACGCCTATATTCTGCAGGGATTTGAATCAAACTGGAATTATGTAGGTAATAAACATTATGCAAGTTATAGTTACTTGCCTCCAGGTAAATACATTTTCAGAGTTAAAGCTGCAAACCCAAATGGCTATTGGAATGAAAATGGTGCAAGCTTGGTACTTGTTATAACTCCACCATTTTATCAAACATTTACTTTTAGATTATTCATGGTCTTTGTAATTGGTTTTGTCATATATGGAGTTTACAATCTAAAGGTTAGAGGAATTAAAAGACACCAAAAAGAACTTGAACAATTAATTCAGGAAAAAACAGAACTAAATGAAAAATTAATGCAAGAAATTGAAGAAAGAAAAAAAATTGAACAGGAACTTATAACAGCAAAGGAAAAGGCTGAAAGCTCTGAAAAACTCAAATCTGAATTTTTAGCTCAAATGTCACACGAAATTCGTTCTCCTGTTCATACGATATTAAATTTTGCAGAATTAATAAAAGAGCAATTAGAAAATACTAATAACGAAATAATCAAAGAAAGTTTTGATTCTATAGAACGAGCTGGAGATAGAATAGTTAGAACAATTGATTTAATTCTCAACATGTCTGAACTTCAAACTGGCACTTATGAATGTATTTATAAAGAAATTGATATAAATGAAAACATATTGAAGCGTTTATACCCTGAATATTTATATAAAGCAAAAAAGAAAAATTTAGAATTCACATTGAATGTAAAAGAAGAAAACCTAAAAGTTATTGCTGATGAATATTCTACAACACAAATTTTCATAAATTTAATTGACAATGCAATCAAGTACACTCACAAGGGGAAAGTTGAAATAACTTCTTTTATTACTGAGGATAAAAGAGCTGCTATTAAAGTTTCTGATACGGGGATTGGAATATCAGAAGAATTTTTACCAAATCTATTTACAGCTTTTCATCAGGAACAAAGAGGTTATACAAGAGAATTTGAAGGGAATGGTTTAGGGTTAGCTTTAGTAAAAAAATATTGTGATTTAAATAATGCAGAAATTTTTGTTGAAAGCAAAAAAGGAATAGGTTCTACATTTACAGTTATTTTTAATAACACAATAAAAAAAGCTGCAATCAGTAATTGATGCAGCTTTTAAAATCATCATAATAAATTTTTAAGACAGGGTTTCGTAAACACTAACGTATTTTCTATTATTTTTCTTTCTTTCAAATTTCACATAGCCATCTATTAAAGCAAACAAAGTATGGTCGCCGCCAAGTCCCACATTTCTGCCTGGATGAAAATTTGTTCCTTTTTGACGAACCAGAACAGAACCAGCAGTTACTCTTTCTCCGCCAAAAGCTTTAACTCCAAGATATTGTGGATTACTATCTCTACCATTTCGGGATGAACCTTGACCTTTTTTATGAGCCATAATAAACCTCCAATTTCTAAGCTATCTTTGTAATTTCAATTCTTGTTAATTGTTGTCTATGACCTCTTTTGCGTTTGTAAGAGATTCTTCTTTTCTTTTTGAAAACAATAATTTTTTCGTCTTTAAGATGTTCTAATACTTTTGCGTGAACTTTTACATCACTTAAATATGGAGTGCCAATTTTTACTTTATCATCTTGATTAAATAAAAGAACACTATCAAAGACAATTTCAGAATTTGGTTCTGCATTTAATTTTGGCACATAATATTTATTATTCTCTCTTACAATAAACTGTTGTCCTGCTATATTCACAACAGCAAACATTATTCCTCCAATTTTTCAAATTTTGAGTTGTAAATATATGGAATGAATTACCATTATGTCAATAAAGTTGAACTGTGAAAATAAATTTAATTCAGCATAGTTTATTTCAAGAAGTTGATAAAATTTTTCTTTTAGAATTTATTTCCATAAAATTTTTTAAATAAAAAATAGAAAATTTTTTTCTCTTAACTATGTGGGCAGAGACGGAATCCATGTCAGCCTCTGGCTGACCTGTCAGCCTTTGGCTGAGAACCGCCGACACAAGGATTTTCTTCAACAAAAAAGGGATGATTTCTCATCCCTTTTATTTGAGTGGGCAGAGACGGAATCGAACCGCCGACACAAGGATTTTCAGTCCTTTGCTCTACCGACTGAGCTATCTGCCCATCCATTTCAAAATTTGTGGCACAAATCTATAGAAAAATGTAAATAATTTCAAAGTATTTTTTGATACTTTTAAGATAACTGAAAAAGGATTTTTGCTAATATTTAATGAATTTATCAATGTGTAAATAATAATCATAAATCAGATGAATTTAATCTCTATTATTTCTAATAAAATACTCAGTCTGTTCATCAAGTAATGTAAGTTGAGCTTCAATATTCTTTAATTCATATTTTTTCATGTTCAGTTTATATTTTTCATCAATCTTTCCATTTTTTAATCTATCTAAAATCATGTTGTAATATTTCTCATCAATCTCAGCTGAAATAAATTGTCTTTTAAGAACTTTACAAATTTCTATTTCTGCCCCGCTACCTCCAAAAAGAATTAAAACTATATCATTTGGCATTGTGCAAGATTTGATTAACATCTCAGAAAGTTTTTGAGGAATCTGGCATGCATGAAATGTTTTTTCTTTGCTAACATTTTTAACTAAGTCGAAGTAAAACCAATCATAAGGCATTCTTCCTTTTGAACCATTGGCTATATTTTGCAATATCCGTTTATCTGTTGGATTTTTATAAGGAACAGCGACATTATCCTTGTAAAATTTATTATTCTTTGTCTTTCGACAATGTAATATACTTCTGTGAGCGGTTGTAAAGCGTTTTGGTGTGTGACCAACATTTGTATTGTATACCCAAACATAATCAGAAACTTCATAGCATACACTGTCTAAATATTTTACTCGTAAATATGCATTTTGTTTTGGATAATTAATTAAAAACATGTTCCCAGTATCTTTTAATACTCTCAATGATTCTTTAGCTAATTCAATATACCATTCAATATATTCATCGAAATTTTTCGTATAAGTTTTATCGCCATATTTTATACCAACATTATAATCAGGATCTCCAAAAACCATATCTACGCTTTTATCTGGCAATTCTTTCAGAAGCTGCATTATATCCATCAAAAATACTTTGTTTAGATATTTATTTATTTTGTTTAACTCACTGCCCATTTTACTTTACCCCATACTAAAATCATTCAGCTCTTTTAGTAAGATTATATTGAGCACACTTTAATAATTTTATTGATGCCATATTATTTTCGTCTTCAAAAGTATAATTATATAATCTAAGTATTGAACTACCTTCTTCTTTCTTCCTTAAAACATAACAACAATTAATTTGTTTAACATCAAGTTTATTTTCTTCTTTTAATACAGAATAATATTTGAACGGGTGAAATATTTGATAAGCAGCAAAGTTTTCCGGAAATCCATTCTTACCCTCAAATATTGTTATGACTCCATTTAACTCCATCGTTAAATCAATTTCCATTTGTAAGTTTTCTGTAATTATCTCTTCATCACCCACATAATAATGTAAACTCATTTTAGTTCGTCTTGCATTATAAACCTTTGGACTTGCCACAATATCTTCATAAAGAAAATCATGAATTATTCTTTGGTTATTTGCTACAGATAATATATTTGATTCACTTGTATCAAATTCATTTAGAATACTTTTTCTATATTTCCATTTATAAACATTACTATCATTAATCTCTTCGAAATTGTGAAAACCATTTCTTATACCCTTAACAAACTTATGCCTTCCGTTTCCAAGATGCAAAATAAAATAATCTTCATCTATCAATATCTGCGGAAATTTTGAAGTATCATCAAGTTTTGTTGCATCAAAAGGATTTCCAAAATTAAATCTCTTACATATTTCTTTTACTAAATCATTATCGAAAACATAATTATTCCGTTTCTGGCATATCTTAAAAATTTCCGTAATAACTTCTTGTTTATTCCCCATTTTTAATCTCTATATAAATTTAATTAACAGGCACTAAAAATTAAATATTCATTAATATGATAGTTTTCTCACATCACCAGTGCCATAATTGCTTTCTGAACATGCAATCTATTTTCAGCTTCGTCAAAGACAATTGAATTCGGGGAATCTATTACTTCATCAACTACTTCTTCACCTCGATGGGCTGGAAGACAATGCATGAATAAGTAATCATCTTTAGCATGCTTAACTAACTCTAAATTCACCTGAAATTTCTGAAATACTTTTTTTCTTTCTTCTGCCTCTTTTTCTTGTCCCATACTTGCCCACACATCTGTGTAAATAACATCAGCATTTTTGACTGCTTCAACCGGGTCATTAATAATTTCAACTTTGCTACCCATATATTTTGCAGTTTCAATTGCATGTTCTACTATTTCTTTTTTGGGTTCATATCCTTTGGGAGAAGCAATTGAAATATCTACTCCAACTTTAGAACAGCCATTAAGCAAACTGTGAGCCACATTATTTCCATCTCCAACATAAGCTAATTTTAATCCCTGCAGCTTTCTTTTCTTTTCTAAGATTGTAAATAAATCTGTTAATACCTGACATGGATGCAATAAGTCGGTTAGCCCATTAATTACTGGGATTGTTGCATATTTTGCCAAATCAACTACATCTTGATGAGAAAATGTTCGAATCATAATCCCATTTAAATATCTCGAAAGAACTTTGGCAGTATCATGAATATTTTCACTTCTTCCGAGTTGCAAATCGTTTTGATTGAAATACATTCCATGACCACCAAGTTGATAAATACCCGTTTCAAATGATATTCTTGTTCTTGTGGATGGTTTTGAAAAAATCATTCCCAGAGTTTTTCCTTTGAGGAGCTTATGTTCTTCTCCTATATAAAGTTTTTCTTTTAATGTTTTTGCAACATCAAATATTTCGTAAATTTCTTCTACGGAAAGATCTGCAATTGAAATTAAATCTTTCCCTTTCATGTTTACAGCCATTTTTACACCTTTAGTTTTAGAATGAATGAGAATTTTTTTAAATAAAATTTTTGTATTTCTAAACTAATATCCTTTTACAAAAATAATGGTATATAATTAAATAATCTTTTATGAAATGTGTCATCTATATTATTACTGCTAAATATACATTCAAGGCATTTAACCACAAAGAACCACAAAGGAATTCACTAAGGACACTAAGTTAAATATTTAGTGTTTGTTTGTACTATCATAGTATCCAATAATGGCATCAACAATATTCTATTTTTACTTTTCTAAATTATTTCAATTTCACAAACGAAAATAATATCAAAAGTTATTCTAAAACAATTCGAGTTCCACAATTTTCTTTTTCAATTTCTTCTTCGTTAGTGATTATTGCTTCTTTTCCACCGCCTTCAATAAATTCAATCGCTGCTAAGATTTTAGGTCCCATACTTCCTGGAGGGAATTCGCCCATTTCATAATATCTTTTTGCTTCTTGAATTGTAATTTTATCTAATGCTAATTGATTAGGTTTCTTGTAATTAATATAAACTTTTGGAACATCAGTGATTATATAAAATCTATCTGCTGAAATTTCTTTTGCTAAAAATGCAGAAGCAAGGTCTTTATCAATAACGGCTTCAATTGCTTCGAGATATTTTGTATCCTTATGCCAATAGACTGGAATTCCACCACCACCGACAGCAATAACAATGTGACCTTTCTTCACCATATCTTTTATTACTCTTTTATTCATAATATCTATTGGCTTGGGAGATGGAACAACTCTTCTCCACCCTCTTTTTGCCGGGTCTTCTTTAAATATCCATCCATTAGTTTTTGAGAGCAGTTCTGCTTCTTCTTTCAAATAAAATCTTCCAATTGGTTTGGAAGGATTTTGAAAAGCCGGGTCGTTAATATCAATTAGCACTTGAGTTATAATTGCTAAAACATTTCTTCGTAGATTAGTTTTACTCAATGCATTTCTCATCTGTCTTTCTATCATGTAACCAATTCCACCTTGAGAATCTGCTACACAAATATCGAGAGGCATTTTGGGAATGTTATATAAATTAAAACCTGCTTCGTTGCGAAGTAAAATATTTCCTACTTGAGGTCCATTGCCGTGAGTAATTACAAGATTATAACCGAGTTTGAGTAATCCAATTAATTTTTCACAAGTTCTTAAAGTATGTTCTTCTTGCTGCTCAATTGTCCCAACTTCATTGCTTCTTAAGAGTGCATTGCCTCCTAAAGCAACTACTGCAATTTTTTTCATAAAAGACCTTTTAATTTCAGAACTGATTCTAAAGTATTTTCTCCAATTTCCTGCAGTTCGTACATCACACGAGTTGAAGGTTTGTTAATCTTCAAAATTCTGCCAAGGTCAATTGGAGTACCGATAACTACAGAATCGCAGTCAGTTCTATTAATTGTTTCTTCCAAATCTTTAATTTGTTGTTCTCCATATCCCATCGCTGGAAGTAATTTACCTATGTTAGGATATTTTTTATAAGTATCAGAAATTGATTTTACAGTATATGGTCGAGGGTCAACAATTTCTTTTGCTTTAAGTCTTTGAGCAATTACAGTTCCAGCTCCATATTTCATTTCACCATGAGTTAATGTAGGACCATCTTCAACTATCAAAACTCTTTTTCCTGTTATTAATTCCGGTTTATCAACTGTAATTGGTGAATTAGCTTCAATTATAATTGCATCTGGATTTACGAGATGAATATTATTTCTTACAGTTTCAATTCCTTCTTTTGTTGCAGAATCAATTTTATTAATAATTACTGCATCAGCAACTCTTAAACAAGTATTGCCTGGATAATAATGTAACTCATGTCCGGGACGATGAGGGTCTGTAACAGTAAAAATCAAATCAGATTTATAGAAAGGCATATCATTATTGCCGCCATCCCATAAAATTACATCTGCTTCTTTTTCAGCTTCTCTCAAAATTGCTTCATAATCAACACCGGCATAAATTACACCACCTCTTGCAATGTGAGGTTCATATTCTTCTCGTTCTTCAATTGTGCAATTATATTTATCGAGGTCAGAATAATCAGCAAATCTCTGAACTTTTTGTTTAACTAAATCGCCATACGGCATTGGGTGCCGAACTGCAACAACTTTTTTACCTGCCTGTGTTAATATCTTAACAATTTTTCTTGATGTTTGAGATTTCCCGCATCCTGTTCGAACAGCTAAAACAGAAATCACTGGTTTAGAACTTTTCAGCATTGTCTCTGAAGTTCCCATTAATCTAAATGATGCACCTGCCGCATTTACAATTGATGCTTTTGTCATAACATAATCAAAAGGAACATCAGAATAAGCAAATACTACTTCGTCAACATTAAATTTTTTTATCAAATCAACGAGCTGCGACTCCTCATAAATTTTAATTCCATCTGGATAAAGTTTGCCTGCTAATTCTGCAGGATAAATTCTTCCATCAATATTTGGAATTTGTGTTGCTGTAAATGCTACTACATTGTAATCTTCATTATCTCTGAAATAAACATTAAAATTATGAAAATCTCTACCGGCAGCACCCATAATTATTACATTTTTGCGTTTCATAAAATTCTCCTGTAATTAGATTATAAATTTTAGATCGTTCAGTAATTTGATTTTTAATTTCATTTTATTTTTTGAAAATTCTTTTCATCTGTAATAATCAATTTAAATGTCTTTAATCTGTGGGTCATTAATCATAAAAATCATTATGCAATTTTATTTTACATAGAAGTTAATTGATATCATCTAACTCATGTTATTCAACAGTTACACTTTTAGCTAAATTTCTCGGCTGGTCAACATTCAAACCTTTTTTAACTGCAATATGATAAGCAAGTAATTGCAGCGGGATAACACTTAATATTGGTTGCAGCATATCAATTGTTTTAGGAACTCTTATAACATGGTCAACCATTTTATCTATATGATTATCTTCTTCATTAACAATAGCAAGAATTCTACCTTTTCTTGCTTTTACTTCTTGAATATTACTCAATACTTTTTCATAAACACTATCTTTTATTGCTAAAAATACAACAGGCATATTTTCATCAATTAAAGCAATTGGACCATGTTTCATTTCTGCAGCAGGATAACCTTCTGCATGTATATAAGAAATTTCTTTTAACTTAAGAGCACCTTCAAGTGCAACCGGGAAATGGTATCCTCTTCCTAAATAAAGAAAGTTTCTGCAATCTGCATATTTATCGGCAATTTCTTTAATGTATTTATTCTGTTTTAATATTCTTTCTACCTTAGAAGGAAGACTTTGCATTTCTTTAATAATTTCCTGTCCTTCAAGCAAATTCAAACTTTTTCTTCGAGCCAACAACAAAGTAATTAACGAAAGAACAACTAATTGAGAAGTAAAAGCTTTAGTAGAAGCAACTCCAATTTCTGGTCCTGCATGAATATAAACACCAGCATCACTTTCACGTGCAATAGAACTTCCGACAACATTACAAATTCCAAGACAAAGAGCACCTTTCTTTTTTGCTTCTCGAAGTGAAGCAAGTGTATCGGCAGTTTCTCCACTCTGTGAAATAAAAATTATAGTATCATTAGAATTTATTACTGGTTTTCTATATCGAAATTCAGAGGCATATTCAACTTCAACTGGAATTCCAGCATATTGTTCTAACATATATTCACCAACTAAACCAGCATGCCAGGATGTTCCGCAAGCCGAAATAATTATTCTATCAGAATTAGCAATTCTTTCTTCGTAACCTTGCAATCCACCTAATTTTGAAATGCCATCTTCATAAACCAATCTTCCTCTCATAGAATTATAAATTGACTCTGGTTGTTCCATAATTTCTTTGAGCATATAATGAGGATAACCGCCTTTTGTAATTTCATCTACACTTAAGTCAACTTCATGAATTTCTTTAATTATTTCTTCGTCATGAATATTTTTTGCATGAAAATGGTCTTTATAAACTTCGGCAATTTCACCGTCTTCTAAATAAACAACCTGGCTTGTATAAGTAATTAGTGCATTAACATCTGATGCAACAAAATTTTCATTTTTGCCAACTCCAATTACTAAAGGTGAACCTTTGCGAGCAACTACAATTTTATCCGGTTCATTTTTATAAATTACTGCTATTCCATAAGTACCTTCAACTTCATTTAGAGCATATCGCACTGCTTGAAATAAATTATTTTTTAATTTCAGATAGTGGTCAATTAAATGAGCTAAAACTTCTGTATCTGTTTCACTTACAAATTTATAGCCTTCGTTTAATAAACCTTTTTTAAGAGAAGCATAATTTTCAATAATTCCATTATGAATGATGAACAAAGTTTTATCATTGTTCATATGTGGATGAGCATTTTCAATACTTGGTTCACCGTGAGTAGCCCAACGAGTATGACCAATGCCAAGATTTGCATAAATGTTTTCGTTATATAATAATTTTTCGAGGTCTGCTACTTTACCCTTAGTCTTAACAACTTTGCAATCAGTCTCATTAATTATACCAATGCCAGCAGAATCATAGCCGCGATATTCAAGGCGTTTTAAACCTTCTAAAAGAATTGGGACACAATTTTTGTTGCCAATATAGCCAACAATACCACACATAGTGACTCCTATTTTTTAATTAATAAAAAATTGATGAAGCAATAAAACTAATGATCAGGGCAAGGGCGTAATAGTAGCAGTTTTGACTTGATGGATTCCCTCTTTTTGTTACAATTATAATTTTGCTTTTTCATAATAACTTATTTAATCACACAGCAAATTTCTAAAAAAGAAAATGCATTATCAACTAATTTCTTTATAGTAATATTACTTAAGGTTAACAATAAAATAGAGAAATTTTTCCCTAACCTTTTCTTGAGCAACTTAAAATCAAATATTTATATAACTCTTCAACCGAAAAAATAATTTTTTATGATTCAGTGCTTAAAAAATCTCATAAATTCAACCATTGAGCAGCAAATTGTTTTATAAAGATGATTTTAAGAAATAGCAGCTAAAATTTTATGGAATAAGAAATTTATTTTT
>Ga0078972_1001629_pt1 | contig 82496 bp, 79 predicted proteins | sample YelNatPaOPGAMG01_FD_67568 | JGI IMG/M metagenome (GOLD analysis project Ga0078972, IMG submission 67568) | Hot spring thermophilic microbial communities from Obsidian Pool, Yellowstone National Park, USA - OP-RAMG-01 (SPADES assembly) (version 2) | ecosystem: Environmental > Aquatic > Thermal...
AATCCGACTGCACCAGCACCATAATTTCGTCCAAATAATTCTGGATAAAAAAACCAAATTGATGAATTTAATAATGTAATAAAGATATCATAATCTTCTGAATTTTTTAATTTTGCCTCATACATGGTGCAATCTATAAAAACATCCTGATGATTAAGATGATATTTAAAAGAACTGAAAAAATACATAGTAAATAAAATTTTCCAGGGTTTTTTGTTTCTTAATTCCCACCATCTATTCCTTGATGCACAAGATGGTCTTTTATTAAATCCTTTTTTCTCTCCCCACTCAATATACTCCAATGCTTTCGTTCCTTTTAGTTCGGACTTGCTTTTGTTGCACATGAAAAGCCTATATCTTAGTTTTTTAGGATCTATTAAAATCGTGTCACATTCTCGCGGGCTTTTGATTACTGGTTTGAGAAACTCTTCTTCAATTTCTCCTTCCCAGCTAGCACCATTTCTAACATGCAAACAGCCTTTACTTGCTGGTTTTCCGGTCGGTTTAAGGTAAAAGAATTCATTAGCACCTGTTATCAAACCAATGCGTATTTCGATAATGTCCCCAAGTTTTATTAGTTTTCCTTTTCCTTTTTCCAAAATCGTGTAGAAAATGTCTGGTGCTCTGAGGTATTTTCCGCCCAACTTGTTGCCTGCATAATAGCCTCGCGCAAGCCGTCCTTCTTTGTTTATATCATAGTTTTCTGGGTACTCCCATCCATCTTCCAGCAAATCTCTTTGGCTGATGGGGTAAACGCGGTATTCTGGCGTCTTTTGAATTTGCTTTGCAGCCTCTATTTCAAGAAAATTTTTCGCTGAAAGCACTTCTTCAAATGGTTTTTTGAACATTACAAAGCGTGCGTAATTGTCCAACGCTTGGTTTTTTGCTTGTTGCCCGCCTTCAGAGTCAAAGTGATTCTTACCTTCTTCTGGAGCGCCGAACAAGGAAATTATTGTGTTCACATCTGCGTGTTCAAAACTGCGCTTTGCTTGGTTGTCATAAATAGCATGAATTGGTACATAACGCAAAAGAAACTCTTGCAATTCAGCGCCATAACCTACATCCAGCCAAGAATTGGAACTAATAAAGCAAAGAGTACCTCGCCGGTTCAGAAGTGAAAGCCCATGAAAGTAAAAGTAAACATAAAGATCACTTCTGGCGGCTGGAGGCTTGGCTTGCGGAAAACGCTTTTTGACTGATTGAATAAGCTTGTTTTTGTAAGCTCTTCTATCCTCCAAACTTACTTCACTTTTGAGCTTGTTTGGAGGGGAGATCATTTCTTGCCGTACATAAGGTGGATTGCCTATTACTATATCAAAACCTTGTTTGTCGCTAGAAAAGATTTCTGCAAAGTCAAGCTCCCAAACAAAAGGCTTCTTTTCCGGTTTGTTCAGCTCATTTCGTATTTGCTGGAGAATAGATATTTCTCCTTCATTAGCTGCAATTTTTTCTTGAATTTCTTTTTCTTTTTGCAGCCATTTCTTGTCTTTAACTGGCTCTTCATCAAATAATGCCTTCTGTTTTCCCCTCAAAGATTGCGCAAGTGTGTCGTTGTCTGTTTTAAGTGATTCTATTCTATCATCAATAATTTCCTTGTATAAGTTAACTTCTTCCTCGAATATCTCTTGTGGGCTATTGAATTTACAGGTTGGGTCGTTATTGACGTATTTTTCTTTTTCTTGCTTTAGGGTTTCAAGTTTGTTCTTTAGAAATGTCTTGAGGTTGTTGGCGCGGACGTGAAAGCTGATTCCTCCTATTTCTTGCACAAGCGAATCTCCAATTCGCAAGTTCATATCTAAATTAGGCAAGAGAGGAGTTTTTCGCAATTCTTCAAGCGAAAAGTCTGTTTCAACAATCAACTGCAGCCAAAGCCGCAATTCTGCTGCATGAATCGCCCAAGGCATTACATCAACACCATAAAGAGATCTTGAGATAATGCGTTTTTTGATGCGAAAATCAGATAAATTGCGGTTGAGGTTCTTGTAAACCAACTTATATACTTCAGTTAAAACATTGAGCATTCCTACAAGAAAAGCGCCAGAACCACAAGCTGGATCTACAACAGTCACACTATCAAGTTTTTCTTCTATCTTGCGCCAGGCATCAAGTTTCGTAATAGCTTTTTCTACCTCTTCCTTATCTTCGTCAAACAAAAGCCGATAGATGTGTTCTTTTGGAATCTCTGGTAGGTTTTTTGCTAGGTATTCCACCAGAGAGCGGCGGCACATAAATTCAACTTCTATTTTTGGGGTGTAGAATATGCCCAAGTCGTTTCGGTCGTAAATTTCTTGTGCCACATTTGCAAGAGACTCATAAACATAGCCTATCATTTGTGGATCTACTGCTACCTCAACTTCGAAAGGCAGGTCTTCGCGGATGGTGAAATTGTATTTCTCGAAGAACTCAAAAATGCGCTTGAATAAACCGTCAGAAATTTTTATTGGCAGTTCGTCTAAGTGATTTTTCTTGAATAATCCTCCATTTAGAAATGGTGCTTTTTCAAGGATTTCGCAAACATCTGGCGGTAAAGCCTTGTTTCCTTTGAACTCATTGTTGAATGCCTCGAAGAATATTGTTTTTAGCCATACGCTGTAAAAAGAGTCTTTGATGGCTGGATTCATGGTGCAAGCTTGCAGGTACTTGTCATGCCAAAGCCATTTCATAAACTTTGGGTTTGTTCCCAACCACTTCTTTTTTGAGATGAAATATATAAACATTATTCTATTAAGCAGTTGTAGGGAAAACTCATGTGCGTCTTTAGTCTGGATTTTCTGAGCGATAATAGCTTTTCGAAGATTCAGAAATATTTCTTTATAGTCTGCGAAAAATGACTCAGTTACTTTCTCTAGTTTGAATGCATCTCTCCATTTTCTCCAGAGTTCTCGGCTAGATTTCTCGCCAGCGTAGGCAAGCCCGGAAAGAACTTCAATATCTGTGCGGTATGGATTCTTTTTTTCTACAGAGAGCTTGGTTAATTTTACTTTACTTTTGCCTTCTTCAGTAATGATTACATCTGGCAATACGAAAGTAATCTCATCAAAGTCTTTAGTAACAATTAAAAGAAATTTGTATGGCTTGTTCGAAAAGTATTTGTTCAAAGACCGTAAAAGCGAGTTTGAGACGGACTTTACTTTAACAAAAAATACGTTAATTTCTGCTTTAAAGCCACCTTCTTTCCTTCCAAAACTTATTACTGGATGGATAGACTCAACCTTCTGGGCTTCATCTTTGGGCAGCTCGAACTCTTGTTTATAAGTCTTGTCAAAAAAACGAACATTGTCCCCTGCTTTTTCGTAACCTAGACCTTTAAAGAAAGAATAGATGCTCTCTGTTGAATTCAGCGTGCTTAGCAGAGTGCGCATTTTTTCATAGGAAATATCAGCATTATTATTCCCATTATTATTCCAGTTCATGATACTCCCGCTTCTTTGCGCTCTTTTATTAAATATAAACATCACAGCATTATAAATCTTTAGCTTTTTTTCCTCGCAATTTAGTGCTTTTAGACTGATAGAAATAAATTACCTGCACATATTCCTGTTGTGAGTTAAACTAAAGAAAAAGAAAGTGCAACAATATGCAGGGGGAGGGATTCGAACCCTCGAAGGCGCTAGGCCAATAGATATCTCACCCAAAATTTAGAGTAAGATCAAGAGGTATTGGATGGACTTGAGTCTATCGCATTTGACCGCTCTGCCACCCCTGCAATTTAAATATTGCAAACAAGAATTTATAAAAATTTAGATTATTTTTATTTTAGCTTTTATTTTAGAAAATTTTTCAAAACTTGAAATTCTATCATTTATAAAATCAAGCAAAGAAGAATGGCTAAACAAAACAAAATCATTTCCATTTCTTATTTCAAGCAAAGCGTTTTCTATTGCATGAAATTTATGATGAACTGAAATTAAATTTTCTTTAGCAAGTTTTCTAGCATAGCTTCCAACCACACCTGTTTTATTATGTTCAACTTTTAGATTTGAAATTTCTTGAGGAGTTTTTTTATCCACAAGCACTATTGTTAGCTGCCCTGTTTTTTTATGCCCTGCTGGAATAAGCTTTTCTATTAGTTCAACATAAGATCTTGGAAAGGGCAAAAGCTTGGTTTTCTTTCTTTCATGCAGATAAAAATTTAGCTGAAAACTTAATGGAGGAGAGATCCCTACTTGATGCATAATTTTATCTTGGTTAAGATAGAAAGACTGCACATCTCCAGTATATAAAACCTTACCTTTGTTTAAAACAACTAAATCATCAGCCCATTCCCACAATGTTTCAATATCATGAGTAGAGAGTATAACACTTATTTTATCTCTAACTAATTCCTCAAAGAGCTCTAATAATTCATGCACCATCTCTATATCTAATCCTGCTGTTGGTTCGTCTAATACTATTGCCTTTGGTTCCATAGCCAGTGCACCAGCAATAGCAACTCTTTTTTTTTGCCCAAATGAAAGATTTGAAATTGGAGCATCCCTTAAATCCTCCAGCCCAGTTATTTTTAGAGCATTCTCTACTCTTTTTTCCACTTCTTCTCTAGGAAGAGATAAGTTCAATGGTCCAAAGGCAACATCTTCCTCAACAGTGGTGCAAAAAATCTGATGTTCTGGATTTTGAAAAACTAAACTAACCTCACTTCTTAAACTTTTTAAAAAAGTATTATCATATTTTAATTCCTCCCCTTTGTAAAAGATTTTACCTTGGTCTGGTTTTAAAAGACCTACTAAAAGCAAAAAAATAGTAGATTTGCCTGATCCATTTGAACCAACAAAAACAGTTTTTTTATTTGGATAAATGTCTAAGTTTATATCCTCAATTGCTTTCTTTTTTCCGTCATAAGAAAAACTAAGATTTTTTAGACTAAAAAGTGTACTGACCATTTTTATACCTCACAAAAACCCTGACTCAATTGTCTTCTCTATCAAAAATAATAATAAAAAATTGAAAATAATTATCATAGCCCACTTAAAATTTAATTTATTTGGTTGTTTGTATTGAACAAAATTTGATGTAAAATTTTTAGATTCTAGTGCATAAAAGGATTGCTGAGCAAAACTTAAACTTTTGATAAATAAGTTTGCTGCTATTATTGAAATGGACGAAATTGATTTTTTTAAATCAGAAAATCCTAATCTGCTATCTGCTGCATAAAACATTTGAAAAAATTGCTCTAAAATCACAAAAGAATATCTATAAATAAGAATTGCTAACTCAGAAATTATTGGTGGAAAATTTATTTGTTTCAAAGATGCAAAAAGATCTACTGAAGGCGTGCTAAATGAAAACAAGAGCATTAAAAAAATTCCTGCTGCTGTTTTTGCCAAAACAAGTATTGCTGTATTTAAAGCTTCTTTACCAACTTTTAAATTTAAATTAAAAAATTCAAACTCAAAAAATGAACTAGATGGAGTTATAATAATGATTATCAAAGCACTTAATACAAACAAAAATAATGTGCTAGCACAAATAAATTTAAAAAAATTAAAAATTTTAAAATTGTTAGAATAAATAATCAAAAAAATTGCTAAAATTGCAACTAATAAAGAAAAGGTTGCTGATTTGGAAAATAAAGACAAAACTAAAAAACTAAAAACAATTAAAAATTTTGCAATTGGTGGAAAATTTCTAAACTTATTTTGATAGGCAAGTGAATCAATATCAAACATTTTTTCACCTCAATTTTTTGAAAAATGTAAATAACCTAAAAAATAGCCTAAAATAATTCCACCTATTGCTGCTTGCAATGCAAATAACATAGATTCTGTTTCTGGAGGAGGTTCCCAAATTGGAGAAAACCAAGGCTTATAATCTGGATTTAATTTTTTTATCGCTTTAGCCCCTTTATCATCTGCACCTGAAAAATCAGCACTTGGGTTTAAAAAAAATGCTAAGGAAAAGATCAGCACAACTAGGCCTATAGCAGCAAACCATTTAAAAAAATAAATATTGTTCATATCAAACCCTTTAATATAGTTGGCTTTGATTTTAAAATGAAATCAAAAAACACATAAACTAAAAGCGATTCTGCTATTGCAAGAGGAATTTGAGTTAGGGCAAAGATGCTGAAAAACAAAACAAAAGAATCAAGTAACTTTGAACCTGGATAAGCTAAAGCAAGTTGTAATGAGGTTGTTATATAAGTAAAAATATCTGCTAAAAATGATGCAATAAAAACATTTATCAAAAAATTTACTTTGAATTTTTTTAATAAATTGAAACTAAAGGTTGCAACAGCAGGGCCAATTATTCCCATTGAAAAAATATCTGCTCCAAGAGTAGTTATTCCACCATGAGCAAGCAAAAGTGCTTGAAATATTAAAACAATTGTACACAGAACAGAACTTACATTAAAACCAAATAGTATTGCACTAATTCCAGTGCCAGTTGGATGCGATGAAGAACCAGTTACAGAAGGTAATTTTAAAGAAGAAAGAACTAATATAAATGCTCCACTCATTGCTAGCAAAAGTTTTTTTGATTGATCTTGTTTAATTATATTTTCTAATTTTTTTATGCCTAAAAAAATAAAAGGTAAGGATAATAAATACCAAAAGGCTGCCCAAAAAGGAGGCAAAAATCCTTCCATAATATGCATAAAAATCACTTCTTTTTATTTAATTATTTCATTTATTAATTATTTTATTAAATATGGATTTATTAAATATGAATTGTTTTATATATAAAACTTTCTATATTTATCTAATTATTTGACCATTTGAAATAATAAGTGGTTTTTTCTTTGAAAAAATCCCATTGTCTATAATTCCACTAATTTGATTTATTTTATCTTCAAGTTGTGCTGGATTTTTTATTTCTCCAAAGTAAACATCTGCGATGTAATTGTGATTATCTGATATAAAACTTTGTGAGCCTTCCATCCTTTGTTTAATTTCCTTTGCGCCTATTTTTCTTAAACCTTCAAAGACCACTCTTTTAGCAAATGGTAAAAATTCCACTGGCACTGCTTTATTTAATTTATTTGAAAGTTTAGAGTCATCAACAATTACTATAAATTTTGAGCTATTATATGCAACTATTTTTTCTCTTAAAAGAGCCCCACCATATCCTTTGATTAAATTTTTTTGCTTATCTACTTGATCTGCTCCATCTATAGCAACATCTATTTTTTTGACATCATCCAATGAAACAATTTCAAGATTATAATTAGCTGCATTGTTTTTTGTACGAGAAGAAGTTGCAACACATTTAATTTTTAGACCTTCTTGCTGAACTTTTTTTCCTAATAAAGAAATAAAAATATCTGCAGTTGTGCCAGTACCAAGGCCAATAACTGAGCCATTTTTAACAAACTCAAGTGCTTTTTTTGCGGAGAGAAATTTTTTTTCCTCTTTAGATTGCCCAAAAGATTGCATACTCTCTCCTTAAGAAATATTTGGAGTTTATTCAAAAAATTGCACTATGCCTTTTAGACAGAACAAAACTCCTAATATTCCGGCCAACAGTACAAAGTTTATTAAGCCGAAGGCATAGGATACAAGTAAAAAGCCCAAGGCAATATTATAAAGGGCTTTGCCTTTTTTGAAATAATTGTCTGTGTACAATTCTACCTTTGGCATAGATGCTTGAACAACTTTTTTGACTTTTTTCATATTTATCACTAAAATAAAGAAAAAGAATAAAAATATAAACTATTAGGTTAATGTTTAAATAGTGAATTTTTAAATGAATTTCTTTTTTAGGTGAGATTTATGAAAATTGCAATAATATATTCTTATCCTCCAGCTGCTGAGCATGGCTCTAAAATACTTCAAAAAATAAAAGAGGCTTTAGAGCAAAAAAATATAGAATATGTTTTGTTTGATTTATATTCTGAAAATTTTAATCCAGTTTTAAGTAAAGAAGAATATGTAAATTATGGCTCATATGTAAGTTATGACATTGCAAAAATACAATCAGAATTAAAAAAAGCTCAAATTTATATATTTGTTTATCCTGTATGGTGGTCTGGGCCACCTGCAATTTTAAAGGGTTTTATAGATAGAGTTTTCTTACCAGATTTTGCTTTTAGAATTGAAAATAAAGAACTTATAGGAAAATTACATTCTAAAGTAGCTTTGGTTATTTGCACTTATGGTTCAGGGGCAGCAGCCGAACAAGCAATAGGATTTCCATCTAAAAAATTCATTCAAAAAGCAGTACTTGAAAGATGCGGCATAAAAAACCAAATGCTTGAATTCTATTCTTTAGATATTATGGATAAAACAACATTTGAACATATGCTGCTAGAAGTACCTGCTGCAATAAACAGAATAATTGCATATTATAATAGCTTGTATATGCGCCAGGAATCTCTAAAAAGCCTTATTGAAAAAAGTCAAAAGAAAGAAGAAATGCAAAAAGCAACTAGAAAAATGCCACAAAAGAATTTGGAGGATCTAAAATATTTCCAGCAAGAGCAAAGAAAGGCTAAAAAGAAGGCAAGAAGATAAAAAATAAGTTAACCTTAAAAATAAAATAGTATATATATTATTATAGGCCATACGTGGATGGCACCCAGACGAATGCGAATGAAAAAGGTGTCAACAGCGTATGGCTAAAAGTCAAAGACAAGAACTGGCTAAAAATCTATCAAGTTTGTTAATAGGTTTGATAATAATGCTTATAAAAAATTATTATAAAAGATTTTTAAAAATTCTATATTTGGCAGCTATGCTGCACATACTGCTAATACAACCAGTCAGCCTTTCTACTTGTTAGATTTTTTTGGCCAGCACCTGTCTTTGGCAAAAAAGAGGTGCTATAAATGGCAAAAACATATATTGATACAGTAAAGTATATTGTACATGCATATTGTGAAATAGATGGTTTAGTAGAAAAACCAGATGTAGTTGGTGCTTTATTTGGGCAAACAGAAGGATTGCTTGGAGATGAATTAGACTTAAGAGAACTTCAAAAAAATGGAAGAATTGGAAGAATAAGTGTAGAGCTTTCTCCAAAAGGAGGCAAATCAGTAGGTACAATAAAACTTCCATCTTCTTTAGATATGGTTGAGACTTCTATTTTGGCTGCTGCACTTGAGAGCGTGGATAGAGTAGGGCCTTGCGAAGCAAAAATAAAAGTGGAAAAAATAGAAGATACTAGAAGTTTGAAAAGAAACCAGATAGTGGCTAGAGCAAAAGAATTACTAAAAACAATTCTTGCAGAAGAAATTCCAGAATCTAGAGAGATATCTGAACAGGTTAGAGCCGAAGTAAAGGCTGCTGAGATTTCAACATATGGGCCAGATAAACTTCCTGCAGGACCTAATATTGATCAAAAGGATAGTGTTATCTTAGTAGAAGGAAGGGCAGATGTACTCAATTTATTAAAAAACGATATAACAAATGTTGTTGCAATAGGTGGAGCCAATGTCTCTCAAACTATAATTGATCTCACAAAAGAAAAAGAAACTATAGTTTTCTTAGATGGGGATAGAGGAGGAGATATAATATTGGCTGAATTGGCAAGAGTAGGTGACATTGACTATGTTGCAAGAGCACCGGCTGGAAAAGAAGTAGAAGAACTCACCAGAAAAGAGATTATTAAATGCCTAAGGGCAAAGGTTCCATTTGAGCAAAGAATGGTTTTTTCAGATAGCTCATCTTTTTCAGAAAAACCAAAAAACACAGCCGAAACAATGAATTATCAAAATAACCGATACAAGAGCTATCAGGCTCAAAAACAAGTTAGTGGCCCAAAAAAAGCTTATGAAACAATTCAACCAAAGCAACCATCTCAACCAATAGATCTAGAACCCATTGAAAAACCAGATGTAGAAGACTTTGCTCAAGATCAACTAAAAGATATAGAAAAAAGTTCTTTGGAACAGGAGCCATTTACTCAAGATTTAGAACAGCAACTACCAACACAAGAAGATAATGAATTTAAACAAAAACTTTTAGCTGATTTAGAACAACTTGAAGGATCTCTAAAAGGTAAAATATATAAAAATAAAAACGAAGTTTTGGCAGAGATTGCAGTAAGGGATATAATAAAAACACTTGAAAGTCAGCAAAATGTGTATGCAATAGTGTTTGATGGATTGATTACAAAAAGATTAGCTGAACTTGCAGCCCAAAAGGGAGCAAAATTTTTAGCAGCAATAAAACTTGGCAATGTATTCAAAAAACCAGATAATTTATACATTTATACCAAAGAGTAAAAATTTTTCAAAAAATTTAATTTTTACCAAAATCTTTTTAATTTCAACTATAAAATTAAATTATGGCAAATATACAAATTCCAAACCAAGATATTTTAATTTCAGTTGTTCTTTTAGCGATAATTTATTTAACTGGAATTTTATTTTATAGCCACATCGAAGGCTGGTCTTATGTTGATTCAGCTTATTTTATCACTGCAACAATTACAACTATTGGTTATGGGGACCTTGTTCCAAAAACAGATTTTGGAAAAATCTTTACAATAGTTCTAGCATTTAGTGGCATATCCTTAGCATTTTTTATTATAAGTGCAATAGCTTCCTATAGACAAAAAACAATAGAAAAGAAATTAGCAAAAAACTTACCTATTCCAAAACCAAAAAAGTTAAAATAAAAAATTTTTCATATCAAAATATTTTTTAATCTTTCTGAAGTTTTAAGTTTAAAAATTTTATGTGGGCAAAAAATCCTTTCCTTTAGAATAAGAGCCAAACCGAAAGGTTTATATACCTGTCTTTACTATTTGATTACTATCAATCTTTTTTCTAATTAAGCAAATTGAGGTGTTTAGTACATGGCAACAGACAAGTGTCCTGAATGTGGGTCTAAAAAGCTAATTAAAGACTATGCCAAAGGAGAGCTTATTTGTGGAAACTGCGGCTTTGTAATAGAAGAGAATATCCAAGACCCTAGACCAGAGTGGAGGTCATTTGATAATGAGCAAAGAGAAAAAAGGGCTAGAGGTGGAGCACCCATAAAATACATGAGACCAAACAAAGGATTGGTTACAGAAATAGACCAGTACAATAGAGATATTAGAGGTGCAAAAATCTCACCAAAAAAGCAAGCCCAATTATATAGGATGAGAAAATGGCACAAGAGAGCTTCAATTGCAACCTCCATGGAAAGAAATTTGGCAATAGCCTTATCCGAACTAGATAGAATTGCTTCTTATTTAGGTCTTCCAGATTCTGTAAGAGAATCTGCTGCTCTTATGTATAGAAAATGTATAAAAGCAGAACTTATTAGAGGAAGACTTATTGAGTCAGTTGTAGCTGCAGTTATTTATGCAACCTGTAGACTGCAAGGCAACCCAAGAACATTGGATGAACTTTCCAAAGTTTCTGGAATTGAAAAAAAAGAAATTGGCCGGGCATATCGTTTTATTAGAAGGGAGCTCAATTTAGATATCCCGCTAACTGATCCATCACAATATGTTCCAAAATTCACAGCAGCACTCAAACTTTCTGGCCAAGTGCAAGAAAAGGCAATAAAACTTCTAAGGAAAGCAATAAGTTTAGGTTTAATCTCAGGCAGAGGTCCAACTGGTGTTGCTGCAGCAGCAGTGTATATTGCATCGGCAATGTGCAATGAAAGAAGAACACAAAAAGAAGTTGCAGATGTTGCTGGAGTAACTGAGGTTACAATAAGAAATCGCTATCGAGAACTAAAAAAGGAGCTTGGGCTAAAAATAAATCTTTAAATTTTTCAATTTTTTCTTTTTATTTTTTTAAAATTTTCTTTAAAAAATTTTAAATACTCCTTTTGCTTAATTTTATAATATGTCAAAGTTTTATAATATGTCAAAGAACAATTTTAAATCAAAAATTCTAAAACCTATTAAAAATCTAACACTTGCAAGCACTTTAGCAAGCACTTTATTTTTTGGTGGTGTTTTAGCACCAGATCTTTTTTGTCAGATAAGATCTTCTGTTAGGCCTAAGACTTATCAAACCCAGCCTTCAAATTCTTCTGAGCAGGAAGCAAAATCTAAAAAATTACCTCTTGCCCCAAACAGAAATTTAAATATTGATCCTCATAACCAAAACAACCAGAAAAATTCTATTGAAAAAATCAACAATCAAATTAATACTAACCAAGTCCCTCCTTCAATTCATCAGCAAAAAATGCCAATTCAAAAAATTCAAATAGAAAAAAATGATCCTCAACCTCAGAGAAATAATCCAAATAGATCTAATTCTACAAACTACAATCAAGATTTAAATCAATCTAATTTTAGAAATTCTAATCCAGGAAAATTAAAGTATCCAAAAAGCAACTATAGAGGAGAATCTTATTTTCCAGCTCAAAAAGAAAATTCAAACACTACAAATTTTAAATCCTATTTTCGTGGTTGGAGCCATTCTAGAGAAATAAATAAACATTTTTATAGATCCTATTATTTTGATTATTATTTTCATTATCGCCCAAATATATATTGTGTTTATCCAAGGAGGTTTGTTTTACCATCCAATCCAGTTTGGATTGAAATCATAAGGCCATACTATCCGGTTTATTCAAAATTTTATTTTCATATAAGCTCTTTTAGCCCATATAGATCTTGTTTTGATTTTTGGTTTGTAAGGTTTGACTATTCAGCTAATACTGTTTATTGCTATATTGATAGTAGGTATGCAGCACAAAATTCTTTATATGTTCAAGTTGCTAGTGCATTTAAAGCAGCAGAATTTTTTTTAGAGCAACATGTTTCTAATTATCAATTGAATCAAATGTCTGAATTATTTTCTTTATTTTTAGAAGCAAATGGCTCAAAAATTGTTTATTCTTCTTATGGCAGGGAGATCAAAGGTACACTAAATAATGAACTAGGAAAATTATTTGATTTGCAGCGCTATATTAGCGGAAGAACTTATAATTCTGTTTTTCAGGATGAGTTTGAACTTTTTGCAGCAGCAGCTACTGCTATGGAAATTTTCCCAGACCGCTTTTTGTATAATCTAAGAAACCTAAAAACAGTTGCTCCAGCACACTATGATCTTGCAATCGATATATGTAGGCTCGTAATAGAAATATATGATTCAAATACAAATGTATATTTCTTTGATCAAGTAAGAGGAGAACTTAGGTAATTATTCAATACAGCAATTTACAAGTTCTTCTAATTTAAATTTTAGTTTTTTTACCAAATCCTTTTCATCTTTTTTTTGTTCTTGAGAACTATTATCCTCTTTGTTATTACTCTGAAGTTGAAAATCAGCATTCTTTTTTAAATTGATTTCCCAAAAAATACTATACAATCTATATGACATGTTAAACAATTCCTTTGCTTGCTCTATTTTTGACTCATTTAAAAATTTTGTTCCAACTTCCATTAAACGCATAGAAGATGCTAAAAGGTGCTTGCTTATACACCAAACCTCTCCTTCATATTCTTTGATTAATTTTTTGAGCAAGACCTTTCTCATATCCCTTACTTCTTTTAGTAGCTTATAATATTCATCCTTTTTTGTCTTTTGAGCAGTAAAAAACAAGTGCTCCTCTATACTAATTAAATTCATAATTCCTATACTAAGATCCTGATCTGATGAAAGGTCTATCTTTTTTTCTTTGATTGCTTTTTCTACCTTTTTTAAAAGTTCTTGATATTTTTCTTCTTCACTCATATTTTTCATCTCCTTAGATTGCATTAAAAATAATGCTACTAATAATTAAATATAAAATAGGAATTATAACTTTTTGAAAAGGGAAATAACCCTTTCCATTATTTTTTTCTCTTAATTTTTGGTCAGTTATTTTTGCTAAAAACAAAATAATGCTACCTAAAATCACACCTAAAACTATTCTATCCATTCCAAATATCTTTTGCGTTGATAGATTTAATTTTATATCTTCAAACAAATAGATTGGTGCTACAAATACTAAATATGTTAAAATAAAAACAAGCAATTTTCTAAATAAAAATCTAATATTTTTTTTCTCTAAATAATCTATAATACTAAAATATGTTGATAAAATTAATGCCCCATACCAAATACCGCTAACTATGTCATCTATTCCATAGCTTTTTAGAATTCCTACTCCTGCTCCAATTGCAACTACGCAAAGAGGGCATATAGCTAAACTTGTGCTCAAAAGATAAATTAATAAAAATAATTTTTTCATCCATTCACCTTCAAAATATTATCAAACAAATTTTTTGCTTCGTCCTCCCCAACATAACATTTTTGCTTATAAACCAAAAATGGTATTCCAATCATAGAAGAACCTAAGCCACATCTTTGTGCATCCATTCTTAGCATTTCAAGGTTTTTTTTATCATTATATACTTCTCTTTCTTCAATTAATATCTTTTTATCTATTTGATTTTCTTTTATATATTCCTTTATGTTTTCACAATGTGGGCACCCAACGCCCCAATAGAATATAACTTTATTCTCTTCATCTTTGGTTTGAGGATTAGTCGAGCTTAAAAAATAAGCAACAGCACTAATTATCAAAATTACAACTAAACCAATTAATATTTTTTGATTATTGTCCATCTATTTCACCATTAGATTATAGATTCTTACTAATTAATAATTTTACTTTCGTATTATTAAAAATTTGTTTAATTATGTTTTAATAATTATCTGGTTATTTTCTAGCAGTTGTACTATTTTTAGAAGTTCATTTTCTGCAAAACCATAATAATCTATTGGGTATCTTTTAAACCAATCAAAATATCCTGCCCAAAAATCTTTATCAATTATTTTTATAGGCACTTGCTCCATATCTCCCATCTGAATTCTTACAATATAATCCGTAAGGGCATCTATCACTTGAATATTGCCAGGATAAAATATCAAAAGATCTGATGCACCAAGTACAAGTTTTTGCGTTTCAAACAAATTTAATGAGATTGAGAGTTTTTCATTCACTAAATTTTTAGTTTGTTTAGCTTCTATTGTATATTCATCCATTAATTTTGCAAGTCCATTCACATCTGAATAATAAATAGTATATTTATCCTTTTGTAGTTTTTTTGTAATTTGTTTTATTGTCTGAGCAATTTTTTTAAATTTATATGCTGGATTTAGTGTACAAAAATAAGAAGCAGAAGGCGAACCTATATTTTCAATATATTGGTAAATCTTTTCAATATCATTTAAAAAAGAATTTATTAGTCTTTTTGCCTTTGGTGTATAACTAATTGGATTTTGATCAGTTGTTTTTTGAATTATTTTAAGAGCTTCTTTTGGATTATCTACTAAATATATGTTTTTTAATATATCTGGCTTTTCATAGCCATTTCGTATAAGATTTTTTTCAATCCAAGAAACCAAGCCGCTCCAAAATCTTTTTTCAATTAATATAAAATTAACATTTTTCATAAATCCATTTCTCAAAAAATTCAAATATTCAAAAAGTTCATCCATTGTTCCTGCTCCACCAGGAAAAAATACCAAAGCCTTTGCATTATTTGCCATCAAAATTTTTCTCGTATGCAAACTATTTACCCTAAGATGAACCTTTCCATCCATCTTAATTGGTTTTTCTTTTTCTTCAATAAACCTTGGTTGAAATCCTATGCTATATGTTCCGCCTTCAATTGCTCCCTTAGCACTTATTTCCATTATTCCAGGACCACCACCATTTACTATAATAAAATTGTTTTTTGCTGCCAAATAACCAAGTTCAAAAGCCTTTTGTGTAAGCCTAGGATAATTTTTTTCGTTTACTCTTGCTGAACCAAAAACTGCAATTGCATTTTCATATTTGATTTTATCCACAAGCTCTATATCTTGGGTAAAATACTTTACTGCGTTTGCTCTATTTAAGTGATGACCATTTTTTCTAAAAAAAGATTTTGTTATTTGCATCCCTTTTTTGGCAGAATACAAAACCGATAAATTTTTTTGTAATTCATTTTTTAAATCATTTTTTAAACTAGTCTCTAATCTCATCCCTACACCACTTTATAAATTTTATAATAAAAAAAATTTTTAAACCTTTTAGGTCAGTTTAGGTTCTAGTATACTCTTTTGCCAAATTAACAAAATTATTTAGCATTTCTATTCCATGTTTTGTATGTAAAACTTCAGGATGAAATTGAAGTCCAATTATTGGTTTTTTTAAATGTGCAAGCGCTTCTATCTCACAATTTTGAGATTTTGCTAAAACCTCAAAATCAGCTGGTGGCTTAAATACCTCTTCTTGATGTGATGCCCAAACTTCAATTTCCTTAGGTAAGCCTTCAAATATCTTATGCTCTTTTATTATATCTATTTTTATTAATCCATATTCTGCATTTTGAGCCTTTCTTACCTGTCCTCCTAAAATATGAGCGATTAGTTGATGGCCTAAGCATATTCCAAGAATTGGTTTGTCTAGCTTTCCATCTTTTTCAAGTTCTAAAATTTTTATTGCAGTATTTTTTTTCATTTCATTTACTGAAGATGGTCCACCTGAGAGTATAATACTATCAAAAAATAAAGCGTCCTTTAAAAAAAGATTTGGCTCTTGTATCACTGCCTCTATGCCAAGATCTCTTAGGGTTCTCCAAATAAGATGGGTATATTGTGAGCCAAGATTTATAATTAAAATTTTCATATATATATTATATGCACGAATTTAAAAAAACCACTCCCTTTAATAAAACTCAAATTAGTTCTAAAACTCGCACATCCTTTAAAGATCTTGAGCCACTTATTGGCAAACCTTTTTCTTCTGGCAGGCCTCCTATGAAAATAGAAAAAATTTTAGAAGATTTTAAAAAAGAGTTTATTTCCAAAGAAAATATTCTTTCAAATCCAACTATTTTAGCCTATAATCGCCTAGATAGAAAATATAAGTCCATCAAAGGGCATTTTTTTCATAGCTTAAGAAATTTACACAAAAGAGCATATGGTATACATGGTGGTTGGTACTCCCCTAAAGGTCCTCTTGCATATGTTCTTGTTAAAATTGGTTGGTTTAGCGAACAAGAGGTTGGGCCTTTTTTGAAAAATGTAAAAAAACAATTTTCTTTAGAACTAAAAGAGCACCTTTCAAAAAAGGCTTCTCAAAGAATGAAAATTATCAATAATAGGATCAAAATCGCTCAAACTCTTAAAGATAAATGGAAAGAAGAGTCTTTTAGGCAGAGAATGCTCAATGTATTTGAACAAAAAAAGGAGACGCGCTCTTTAATTGCTAAAAAATTGTGGAAAAGAAAAGATTACAGACAAAAATTAACTCTTTGTTTAAGAATCTCAAATTTTTTAAAAAGCAAAGAATTTTCTAATCTAAAAGAAAAATTTTCATTAAATTCTAATGAGCCAATCATAAGAATAGATACAAACAATAGAGAATGGCTACTTACTGATAAAAGTCATTTTTCTTTAGGCTATAGTCGTCTTCCTCCTCTAGTTGGTTTATATTCCTTGATATGTTTGAAGCACAAAAAAATTCTTCCGTTCAATGAAATAGAAAAAATAAGTAAAAAATTAGCTTTTTTATTAGAAGAAAAATACTCCTCTTTTGATAAAATAAACCAAATACTTCTAAATCTAGGTTTTGATTTAAATTTTTATATTCAAGAATGGAATATCCCATCTAATAAATATACTAAAAAATTTTGAATTAAATATTTTTTCTTTTATTAAAAAAGAATCAAAAGATTTTAATCCGATTATTCAGATATTTTATATTTTCTTTATTTATTTTATTCATATTCAATTGTAGCTGGTGGTTTGTTAGTTATATCATACACTACTCTATTTACCCCTTTAATTTCGTTTGTAATTCTACAAGAAATTTTTTCTAATATTTCATAAGGTATTTTTACATAGTTTGCAGTCATTCCATCTATTGATTCAACAATTCTAATAGAAATAATATAACCATAATCTCGTTCATCCCCCTTTACCCCAGTTGCTTTTGAATTTAATAAAACTGCAAAATATTGCCAAGGTCTATTTATTTTATTTTCTTGTATTGCTTTTTCGATCTCATTTTCCACAATAGCAGTAGCTTTTTTTACTATCTCTATTTTTTCTTCATCAATCGGACCAATTATTCTAACTGCAAGCCCTGGTCCTGGAAATGGCTGTTTTTGTATAAAACTTTCATCAAGCCCAAGCTCCTTTGCAATCATTCTAACCTCATGTTTGTAGCAGTCTCTTAAAGGTTCATATATTTTTATCCACATTTTTTTCGGCAGCCCGCCTACATTATGATGTGATTTGATTGTTTTTCTTCCCTGCCCTCCTGATTCTAACCAATCTGGGGCAATTGTTCCTTGGATTAAAAATTTTATGTTGTTCTTTTTTGCATATCCTTGAAAAATTTCTATAAACAATTTTCCAATTATTTTTCTTTTCTTTTCAGGATCAGTTACATTTTTAAGTGCTTTTAAAAATTCTTTTTTTGCATCTATAACATTTAATTTTATCCCAAATTTTTCAAAGTTTTGTTGTATTCTTTTCTGTTCATTCTCTCTCATCAAACCAGTGTCTACAAACAAAACATCTAAATTATCTTTTATTGCTCTATAAGCAATTATTGCTGCAGTTGTGGAGTCTATGCCACCTGAAACAGCAACCATTGCTTTTTGGTTTTGCAAGAGCTGTTTTGCTTTTTCTACTTCCTTCTCAATAAAAAGTTTTGGTTCAAAGCCAACCATCTTATGACCTCATTACGACCTCATTCTATTTTAATTATGCTATTGTCTGCTTGATTGATGTATATTAGAATTTTTTGTCCAGTAGATTCGTCTTTCCATTCTATTTTCCAAACCTTATTATAATTAGAATAATTTTCTAAAAATTCAACTGAAGGCTTTGCTTTAGGATAAATTTTTATAAATTCTGCAACCTTTTCAGTTCCAGGGTAAGTGTGAGATGCAATTATTGCTTCTTCAGGGTAAATTATATAACAATTTTTTTTATCTTCTATACAAACCTTACAGCCGCCAACTAATTTTGTTTGTGTACTAAGAAAATTTCTTATTGGATAAGTATACTCCACTTCGATTTTTTCAGGACAAGGTGTGTAAAAACCTTTTGTGACATGTGCTTTTAGAACATAGTTATTTTGATCTATTTTTTTTACTGACACAATTTCCCTTATATCTGCATCCGGGTATGTATAGGCCAAATCTTCTTGAAAGAATTTTTTTGCATCCTCTTCTGTGTGTGTCCTATAAACATTAGTATAAATTGCAAACATTAAAAAAGCAACAATTACTAAAAATACAATAAAGTCAAGAGCTTTCATATTTAATTTTTAGATTAATAAGATTTTAAACTTTTTTATTTCTAAATATTTAAGTGGTCTTAATGCAAAAAACAACAAAAAGAACAGATTATATCTCCTGGGATGAGTACTTTATGGGAATAGCCCTTCTTTCTGCCCAAAGAAGTAAAGATCCTAACACACAAGTTGGTGCTGCAATTGTAGATCAAAGAAATAAGATTGTAGGAATTGGTTATAATGGCTTTCCTATTGGATGCTCTGATGATCTTCTTCCGTGGGCAAGAGAGGCAGAAGATATAAATCAAACAAAATATCCATATGTTGTTCATGCAGAGGTAAACGCAATATTAAACTCCACTAAGGATCTTTATGGAGCAAGAATGTATGTTGCTCTTTTCCCTTGCAATGAATGTGCAAAATTAATAATTCAATCTGGAATAAAAGAAGTAATCTATCTCTCAGACAAATATAAAGATAGTAGTTCTGTAAAGGCAGCAAAAAAAATGTTTGATATGGCAGGTGTAAAATATCGCCGACTTAACACAAAATTAAAAAAAATAGTGCTAAGCTTTGAGGTTTCTGAAGAGCAGGAATCACTTTAATCTATTCTTTAAATCTATTAAATCTAATAGATAAAAAATTATAAATAACTTTATGCATTTTATATTATGACATTTTTCAATACATTGGATTTTAGTATTTTCGTGTTAGCCTTTTTTGCTGGTTTTTTTGCTAAGGCAGCCGATAGCACAGAGAAATTCAACAAACTTTATGCATATGTTTTTTCTTTTACCTATGCCTCTTTAGCTGGGTTTTTGCTAATAAACTCTCCCCTTTCTAGTTTATTTATTGCTTTAGCTTTGGCAAATCTACTGGCTGGGAAGTTTGATTCTAATCCTCATCTTTTTGGGCTTGTAGTGTTTTGTGTTTTTGTAATCTTTTTTAATTTTGAATTTGATCCATGGTTATTTATTATATTTTTCTCTGCAGCTTTGCTAGATGAATTATTGCATGATGCTAAGAAGTACAATCTTTTAAAATATAGATTATTAGTTCCCTTTTCAGGTTTAGTTTTATGGTTTTATCTAAAAAACCCAATTTATTTTTTAGGCATATTTTGTTTTGATTTAGGCTATAATATTTTTGAAAAAATTAACAAAAAATTTATTATACCAAAACAAAAGAAATGATATTTATGATTAACTCTACTGAACTTGAACTTATAACTCATTATCCTTTTTTATCTGCTGCAAAAGATTTTGTAGCAAAAAAAACATCAAATTTAGATTTGGAAATTTTAAATCTAGGTAAACAAAGAATTATAGCTGCACTTTTATTGGACCAAACTAATTTTACTTCTGATAATGTTAAACAATTTTACAAATACTCTGAAGACTATGTTTTGGCATATGCAGCCTCAAGATTTATCTTAAGTGCTTGGTCCAATCTTTATATAAAGCAAAGAATGGCACTAATAGAATCAAAATTAGCAAAATATTTTTTGGATCATGATCCTTTAGAAAACCTCAGTATAGTTTCTAAAGAATTAGGAATAAATTTTACTTTAGAAGACAACTATTTTTTGATAAAAGTTTTTGACTATTTGAACTATCATCCAAATGATAGAAGTTATAAATTATTCTATGTAAATTTGCATAATGGTTTTGTAAAACTTTCAAGAAATCAATTTACCAGGGTGCTGGAAGAGGCTATTAGAAAAAGATTAGAAAATTTTCCAAGACTAAAAAATTATCCTAAAGAAGTGGACAAAATTATAAAAGAAATTGAAACAAACTTTATACCAAAAAGAGAGGTTGCATCTATAAATATAAAAGCAGAGGATTTTCCGCCCTGTATCAAAAAATTAGTAGACCAACTAACCTCTTCAGTAAATGTTCCTCATATTGGCAGAGTTGCTCTTGCAATTTATTTAATAAAAGCTGGTTTGAGTAATGAGCAGATTCAAAAAATTTTTTCGTATGCTCCAGATTTTAATTTAGATACTACCAAATATCAAATAGAGTTCATAAGAAGAAAAAATTACAATATGCCCTCATGCAAATTAATGGAGTCTTATGGTCTATGCATAGCAGAATGCAGATGCAACTCCCCATTATTATTTAGAAGACATCTTCATCTTGAAAATGCAAAAAAAACAGTTCTGGAGGAAGATCAGAATTATGTCAAATGAAATTGATATCCCAACTTGGATAAGTGAAAAATTTAAAGAGTATTATTCTAAAACTTTCATCAGTGTTTATGAGATAGAAAAAAGAGAATTTGGTTTTGGGGGTTATGATAAAAAAATAGAGTACCGCCATCTTTCTTTTTCTTCAAATAGTGAATTAAATAAAAAGCTTGCTTTAGATGGTCCCCATTATGTTTCTTATTCTGCAGCATATTATCTTTATCCCTCAGCAAGACCAATGCAAAAGAAAAACTGGCTTGGTGCTGATTTAGTTTTTGATTTGGATGCACAGGATGATAAGCTTTTTTTCCCATTCACAAGTCCTGCAAGTTTAGAAAAAATAAAACAAAAAATGCTTATACTTCTTAATATTTTGTTAGAAGATTTTGGCATAAATAAAAATGAAATAGAACTCAATTTTTCAGGCTCAAGAGGCTATCATCTTTGGGTAAAAAGTCCCCAGATAAAACCTTTGGGAAGATATGCTAGAAAGGAAATAGCCGATTATATAGATGGCACGGACATAGATTTATCTAAATTTTTTAAACTCCAGCAATTTGATGAGGATTTTCAACTTCTTGGGCCAAAACCAACAGATTCTGCTTATGCCAAAAGATTGTTTAATCTTATAAAAAATCTATTTAAAGATGATAAGCGTCTTATCAGTTATTTTGGAAAGAATTTTTCAAAAGCAGCTTTAAAACAAAAAGCATTAGCAGATTTAGAAAAGGGCCAATGGACTTTATTTTTACAATTTGATAGAAAACCAACTCCAGAAGGTTTACAAAAAGCAAAAGAAAAATTTATTTTGGCACTAAACAAATTTGTAGAATCAGAAGCAAAATTAAATCTTGGTTGGGATGTTGATCTTGATACTCAAGTAAGTGCAGATACTTCAAAGCTTTTGAGACTGCCAAATTCCTTGCATGGAGGCTCTGGTTTAATTGCAAAAACAATTCCTTTGGACAAATTAAATGATTTTGATCCATTTAAAGATGCATTAGCTTTTTCAATGCAAAAAGAGCAGAGAATAAAAACACTTCTTGATATTCCAGCATTTTCATTTGGTGGAAAAGATTTTGATAAAATTAAAAAAGAAACAATCATTGACTTGCCTGAGGCTTATGCTATTTATTTAGTATGTAAAAAAGCAGCAATAGTTTTAGAATAATTTTAATCTGTCCAAAGGCAAAGTTTTAATATAATAAAATTTTAGCTATGTTTATGCAAAACATAAAAGTTTCATTTACTTCAAAAAAAGATTGGCTTAAATTAAAAAAACCAAACCCCAATTCACACAAGGGCGAAAATGGTATTTTATTAGTTATTGCAGGCTCCAAAAAATATTTTGGCGCAGTTTTTTTTGCAATTGAAGCAGCAATAAGATTTTGTGATTTGGTTTATGTTTATTCACCAGAAAATAAAAAATTTTTAGAAAAACTAAAACTTCAGCCCCATATTATTCTAATAAATAAAAATGAGCTTAAAAAAACCTTAAATTTAGCAGATGCTATTTTAATTGGTCCTGGCATGGATTTAAATAAAAAAACAAAGAACTTGGTTAATCAAGTGCTCAAATTAAAAAAGCCTTGTGTGCTTGATGCAGCAGCAATAAAATTAGCAAACAAAAATCTATTTTCTGATAAAACAATTCTTACCCCTCACAAAAAAGAATTTTTTGATGCATTTTCACTAAAACCTTCATTATCTAATATTTATTTTATGGCTAAGAAATATAATACAAATATCATTCTTAAAGGCAGGGAAGATATAATTTGCAATTCTAAAGAATGTAAAATAAATAAAACCGGAAATGTTGGTTTGACTAAAGGCGGCACTGGGGATTGTTTAGCAGGATTGCTAAGTGCTCTTTTGGCAACAGGAAATGATCCTTTTTTAGCAGCCAGTGCAGCAGCATTTTTAAATGGTTTTAGTGCTGATTTACTTAAAAAAAAGTATTCTATTTATTATAACACATTTGAACTAACACAAAATCTTGCTATTGCTGCTGCTTTGATTGAAAAAAACAAAAAATAGTTATAATTTATATTTTTTAGACACAAAATATTATTGGAGAAAATGAAACAAGATATTGAATTTTTGCATTCAAAAAATAAAAGGCTCACTAAAAAGGCTTACGATTATTTGCTAAATAATCAGATTGAAAAGCATTTATTAGAAAAGATAGCAGCCTCAGCCCAAGCCATTATAGATCTTGATAATATTTTGGAAATAATTTCTTATCACAAAAAAATTAAAGATAGTTCTGAGATTCTTAGGCCTCAAACTCAAATCCAACAACAGCCTGCTAATATTGTTTATTCTCAGCAAACCCAATCTAAAGTTTCTGAGGCTAAAGAAATTAAAGAAAAAAAGCAACAAGAACAGCCAGAGAAGGAAAATTCTCAGCCAGATCAAGAAAGAAAATTTGGCCTAGAGGTCAAAGAAGTAGAGATAATTCCTTCACCATCTTTTAAGCCAATTGCAAAAGAATATTCTCCATCTATTAAGGTGTTTGAGCAAACAGATATTTCAAATAAGTCTAATTCTACTGGTACAATAGAAAATTTTATTTCATATTTTCGAGATCGGTTTGCTGCCCAAAAAGAGATTTTAAAAAATCGCCAAAGTATTTTACCTGTATTAAGATTGGACGAGCTCTCAAAGCACATTGGCTCAGAGGCAAGAATAATTGGTATGGTTTATGATAAAAAAATAACCTCAAAGGGCAATTTAGTTTTTGAATTAGAAGATGAATACTCCCAAGCAAGAGTGGTTGTACCTTCTAATGAGCAATGCTTTAAAGAGGCTCAAAGAATAGTAAGAGATGATGTTATTGCTTTTGATGGAAAAATTTTAGAAAATTTTTTTATAGTAAAGGCAGTACACTGGCCAGACATTTCTGTTTTAAAATCATTCCCCCAAGCCCAAGAAGATTTAGCCATTGTTTATTTATCTGACTTGCATTTTGGAAGCAAGTATTTTTTAGAAAAAGCATTTAAAAGGTTTTTACATTGGCTTGAAGGAAAAGAATCTTATAGTTCCCTTGCAGCCAAGGTAAAATATATTATTATTGCAGGAGATTTAGTGGATGGAATTGGTGTTTATCCAACACAAGAAAACGATTTAGTTTTAAAAGATATTTATAAGCAATATAAGGAATTTGAAAATGCACTAGAAAAAATTCCAGATTATATTTCTGTAATAATCTGCCCAGGGAACCATGATGGTGTAAGAAGGGCAGAACCTCAACCTGCAATAGAAAAGGATTTAGTCCAATCAGATGTAATAAGTGTAGGTTCCCCTTGTATGGTGCAGATTGAAAATTTTAATCATTTGATTTATCATGGTACCTCTCTAGATTCAATAATAGCAAATATTCCAGGTTTGAGTTATTCTAAACCAGAGGAGGCAATGAAAGAGATTTTAAAAAGAAGGCACCTTTCTCCAATTTATGGTGAAAATTTGATTGTTCCAGAATTAAAGGATTTTATGACAATCCCTCAAGAGCCAGATGTAGTTCACATGGGCCATATTCATAAAAATGCATGTGCAAAATACAGAGGTGTGCTTATGATAAATTCAGGCACATACCAAGATAGAACCGAATATCAGATTAGAATGGGCCATACTCCAACTCCAGCAATTACTCCTGTTTTTGAAATGAAATCTGGCCAGGTGTATCATCTAAGATTTTTAGAGGAGGAGTTATTATGAACCAAACACAAGAGGATTATTTTTCTAGTTTGCAAGAAAACTTATCTAAAGCATATGAGATAGCTCAGCATGCCAGAAAGCTTATGCTTGATCCAGATGACAAAGTAGAAATTAAGCTTGCTTCAGATGTTGCTTCAAGAGTGGAGGGATTAGTTGGACCTGCTGGCATAGCTTCAGAGATTAGAAAACTTGAGCAGCAGGGAAAATCTAGAGAAGTTATAGCAAAAGAACTTGTTGTAAGAATTTGCAAAGGAGAATTTTTTAATGCACCGGCCGAAAAGTTAATCGAACAGGCAGTACGCACTGGTGTTTGTTTACTAACTGAAGGTGTATTAGTTGCTCCAACAGAGGGAATAGCAGGTTTGAAAATCCATCGACATATCCCAGGAAAAGATGAAGGAAATCCAGATGGTTCAAGTTATCTTGCAATTTATTTTGCAGGCCCAATAAGATCTGCAGGTGGAACTGCCTCTGCTCAAGCAGTGCTTTTAGCTGATTTAGCTAGAAGGCAATTTAATATTGGCCGTTATAGGCCTACGGAAACAGAAATAGAGCGCTATGTTGAAGAAATGACAATCTACAATGATAGATGTGCAAGATTACAATACAAACCAACTGATGATGAACTTAGGCATATTGTAAGAAATTGCCCAGTATGTGTAAGTGGAGAGCCAACAGAAGAAATCGAAGTTTCAATTTATAGAGATTTAAAAAGAGTGAAAACAAACAGAATAAGAGGAGGTGCAATATTAGTACTCTGTGAGGGAATTGCACAAAAAGCATCTAAGGTTTTTAAATATGCTTCTACTCTTGGTTTTGAGCAGGATTGGGGCTTTTTAGCTGCTTTAAGCAAGGGAGTAAGAAAAACAGAGCAAAAATTTGAACTAAAGGCTGACAATAAATTTTTAGATGAAGTAGTTGCAGGAAGGCCAATCTTTTCTTTTTCTATGGCAAATGGTGGCTTTAGGCTAAGATATGGTAGAACAAGATCAACAGGAATAGCTGCAAAAGCAATTCACCCTGCCACAATGTATATTTTAAATTCATTTTTAGCTGTTGGTACACAAATTAAAATAGATCGCCCTGGTAAAGGTGCAGTGGTTTCACCAGCAGATTCTATAATGGGGCCTATTGTAAAACTAAAAGATGGATCTGTTGAATATATAACTGATGTTTCTAGGGCTAAGGAAATTGTAAAAGAAAATCTTCTTGAGCAAATTTTATTTTTAGGAGATATTTTAGTTAGTTATGGGGATTTTCTAAAAGCAAATCATCCTCTTTTACCCTCTCCATTTGTAGAAGAGTGGTGGGAGCAAATAGCTCTTAGCAAGCAGATAAAATTCAAAAAACCAATGCTGGCACAGGAAGCATTCGAATTATCTTTAAAGCATTCCATACCACTTCATCCAAACTTTCTTTATTTTTGGGAAGAGCTTAACAATTCGCAAATAAAAGAATTGGCTATTTGGCTTTTTGAAAATGCAACATTAAATTTTGATTTTTTAGGATCATTAAAAGATTTAGTTATAGAAGCAAGTCCTACTAAAAGATATTTGGAACTAATAGGTTTGCCTCACAAGGTATTAAGCAATAAAATAATAATTGATAAAGAAAATGCATTTGCTTTAATTTTAACCTTAGGGCTTTACAAAAAGAATTCAAAAAAGCTTTCATTTGAAAGATTTGAAAAACTTTTTGATTTAAATAGCAGTGTTTTAGAAAATCTAACTAAACTCTCAGGAGTAAAAATAATGCCAAAAGCACCTGTTTATTTAGGAGTTAGAATGGGAAGACCAGAAAAAGCAAAGCCAAGGCAAATGTCCCCTCCTGTTCATGTTCTGTTCCCTGTTGGATTTTACAATCGCTCAAGAGAAATATTAAAATATTACTCAAAGTTAAAATCTTCTAAAAAATCTGAAAGCGGCTATGAGGCAGAACTTGCAAATTTAAGATGCACTGCTTGCAAAAAAATAAACTATAGACTAAGTTGTTCTTATTGTTCAAACAAATGTGTATTTGAGCCAGTTCAAATAAAAAAAGCAAATGAAAAAGAAAAATCAGAAGTTTTTTATACTAAAAAAAATATAGATCTAGTCAAAGAAGTTGATTTGACAAAAAAAAGATTAGGAAATAATTTGCCAGAAATAAAAGGTGTGGAGGGTTTAATTTCTTCTTATAAAATACCAGAAATATTAGATAAAGGTTTTTTAAGAGCAAAATATAATCTCACTATTTTTAGAGATGGAACTTGCAGATTTGATAGCACAGATATGCCACTTTTGCAATTTAAGCCAAAGGAGATTGAGACCAGCATAGAGAAATTACACCAACTTGGCTATTTAGTAGATATTGAAAATAAACCGCTCAAAAGCCCAGATCAATTAGTTGCCTTAAAAGTGCAGGATATAATAATTCCAAAAAAAGCAGCAGATTATTTATTTAATGTATCTAAATTTATTGATGAATTGCTTGTTGAAGTTTATCAGCTCAAGCCATTTTATAAATTAAAATCAAAAGAGGATTTAATAGGCCAACTTTGTATTGGACTTTCTCCACATACCTCTGCCGGTGTGCTTTGTAGAATCATTGGTTTTACAGATGCTCAGGTGTGCTTTGCTCATCCTTATTTTCATTGTGCAAAAAGAAGAAATTGTGATGGTGATGAAGACTCCATAATTCTTTTATTGGATGCTTTATTAAACTTCTCAGTTAAATTTTTGCCTTCTAGCAGAGGAGGTACGATGGATTCTCCATTAATTCTAACTACAAAGATCGACCCGCTTGAGGTAGATGATGAAGTTCATTGTATGGAAGTTGTGGATTATTATCCTTTAGAGTTTTATGAAAAAACACATCAATTTGTTTTGCCTTCTGAGGTTAAGATCACTACTGTTAAGGATTTGTTAGGAAAAAGTGCTCAATATGATGATTTAAAAGCAACGCATTTGGTATCTTCTATTAGTTTAGGTCCTCTTGCTACCTCTTATACTGCACTCGAAAAGAAAATGGAAAAAAAGATAGAGTTTGAGTTTGAACTAGAAGATAAAATAAGATCAGTCAATGCTGCAGAGGTTGCAAAAAAAGTTTTATTGTCGCATTTTTTACCTGACATCTATGGAAACTTGAGATCTTTTTCAAGGCAAGAATTTAGATGTTCTGATTGTAATACTAAATATAGAAGGGTGCCACTTAAAGGAAAATGTTTAAAGTGCGGAGGGAATTTATTACTTACAATCTACAAGGCAGGCATAGAAAAGTATTTAAAAGCAACAGAGAATTTGATAGAACGCTACAAACTTGAGGATTATCTAAAACAAAGATTGGAACTAATCAAAAAAGATATAAATTCAATATTTGTAGAGGATAAACCAAAACAAGTTCATCTTTCAGATTTTATGTAAGTTTAGGTTTATAGTAAATAGGTTTATATTAGGGGGTTTTATGAAAAAATTCGAGCATTTATTTTTTGATTTAGATGGAGTAATTTATTTAGGAAACAAACCAATAGAAAGGGCCGCCTCTTCTATTAAATTATTAAGCGAAAATGGCTTTAAAATATATTTTGTAACTAACAATGCAACTAAGTCAAGATCTCAAATTGCTCAAAAACTAAGAGGGTTTAAAATAAAAGCTAACAAAAATCAAATAATCTCTTCTGCTTTTGCAGCAGCACAACTTGCAAAAAAACTAAATTTTTCAGAGGCTTTTGTTATTGGTGAGGATGGGCTTAAAAAAGAACTTCTACTTGCTGGTCTAAAGGTTTCTAGCAAACCTAAATTTGATAAAAAAGCAGTTTTGGTTTCAGGCTTAGATAGAAATTTTAATTATAATCAATTGAAAATAGGATTAAGATTAATTTTATCAGGCAGTAAATGGATTGCATGCAATTTAGATCCAACCTATCCTGTGGAAGATGGAATAGATCCAGGTGCAGGTTCTCTTGCAGGGGCATTGGCTTTTGGGGCAGGAAAAATTTCCAAAGATGGTTTGTTGATCCCAACCTATCCAGATTATGTTGTAGGAAAACCAAATAAAAATTTACTTTCGGACTTTTTAAAAGAAAATAATATTAAAAATGCACTATATGTTGGAGATAGAATAGATATTGATGTTTTATTTGCAAAAAATTTGGCTATAAAATCAGCATTGGTTTTAAGTGGAATATCTAAAAAATCAGATATAAGTTTTTATAAAAAACATTATAATATTAGTCCTGATTTTGTGTTTGATTCAATTGCAGATTTAACAAAATATCTGATTGACTAATTTATTTTCTTTTTGTTAGTAGTATGTAAATTAAAAAGAAAATTAAAATTCCACTTAGAGCAGTAAACGAAATCAAAAAAATTATTTGGCTTTCTTGGTTTGTTTGAATTGGCTTGGTCTTAATTTGAGTTTTTGGCTGCTCTTGTTGATTTGTTTGTTTTATACCCTGGGTTATTTGTTGAGCATTTTCTTTAATTTGTTGTGTTTGATTATCTTTCTCAGGTGGGCTTTCTATAAAGATTTTATATGCAGTTGTAATAAAACTTATGTTTTGGTATTTGAATACATAATCTCCTTGTTCTATAGCATTTAATCCAACTTTGCCGTTTTCATCAGTAATCAAAGAAAGATTTTTGCCATTTGGTAAAATAGCTAAAACCTCTTTATTTGCTAAGGGGTTTTGGCCTTCTTTTAAAATCAATTCTATTTTAGATGGCACTTCTACTTTTTGTGGACCAAAAAATTCAATTTGAAAAGTTTGAAAATTCTTTTCTTGTTCTAAATCAAGTTTAACAAAATAAGATTTTGGCTCGGGGTAAGAAAAATAAGGTCCAAATTTTTTATTTTCAATATCTATTAAAGCCAATCTATATTTTTTATTTGGATAAAGATAATTAACTAAAAAATATCCTCCAGGATATATTTTTGATTTGAAGGCAGTTTTCCCACTTTCATCAAGAGCATAAATTGTGTTGCCTTCATAATTTGTTGCATTTTCAATTGTTCCATAAAGAGTATATGTAGATGCATCTTTTAGAAGAATTATTTGTAATTCTATATCCTGGGATAGTTGAATAAGGTCTACATATTCTTTGTAATTACTTCTTAAAACCTTTATAAAATAAACTCCAGGCTCTAAAGAAAAAGATGCAAGTGCTTTTCTTTTTTCACCATATTTTTGAAACTCAATAGCAGTTTTGTTTTCTATTAGTTGCTCTCCTTTGTAGATTTTGATTTCACTGCCAATCAGTGGGGTTAAATCAGAATCAACAACACTAATATTTAAAACCAAAGCATTTAACAAACAAACAAAAAAAGCCAAGAAAATTAAAGTTTTCATATATAAATTAAGTTAGAAAGAATTAAAAAACTACTTTTGGTTTAATAAAGAAAATAAAAAATTAAAAAGTTAAAAAAGCTACTTTAACTGATTATTTGGTGCTGGCGGTGGTGCTGGTATGTATAACTGAACACCCACCGTAAACAAGTAGGATAGTTTACTTTGAGCATAATTCAAATTCACTTTTCCACTAATGATAAAGTTCTTACGACTCTCTTGATCAAGGATATTATACTGAACTCCAAGGTCTACTCCACCTCCATAATGTTCATTGATGTTAAATATATTTAGCCCTGTTGTTATATTGCTATTTTTATTAGGGTTATGTCCAAATGCCAAAGAAAGTGTTTGTAAGCTTGATACCCCTTCAATATTGTAATTATCCTTTGTATATCTTGTTTCTCGAATGTTAGTATATGCTACTGCAAACTTCTTTTCAGTTCCATAATCTGCAGTTTGATAATATACATTAAGCCCTAGCCCCCTTTGGTCATTTAGTGGATCCCACTTATGCCAATAAGAACCTCCAACTCCAAATATTTCTGATAGTGTAAATATACTATCCAGAATACTATCCAGACGAGTACCTACGTCTGCTCTGATGTTGCCATGCTCAGAACCAGAAATTTTTAAAGACCATATATTATTAGCTCCAGCGGAAATAGCCCAATTATCTCCTTTTTGTCCTGCTAATGTTAGAGTAGCTCCTTTAGGAGATGTATAACTAACTATTGCGGATGGTTTATTGTCTAAATTTGTAAGAGTAGGGCTATAACCTATAGTCAAACGCCCATATTTTTTATGGTTTATTATTATTGAACCTAGTGGATATGAACTAAACCCAAAAAAGTTTATTCCTGAAGTTAAATAATAAATCCTAGAATTAATCTCATTTAGAAGCCTTCGTTTATTTTCGCTTTTATCCTCTGTTGCCAATTCTTGGAGTGTTCCTTCAAGATTCAATAAATTTGATTTAAAATAGTCTCTGTTGGACATGCTAAAAAGAGGAGGGGAATTTCCAATTAATGTTATATCCATGTCATCGTTTATATGTATGTTATCTAAAATAAAATTTCCAGATATTTTACCATCTTCGGTTTTTCTTACATCAACAAATAATCCAAAACCGTTTGGTGTTTCAAAATAAAGATCAAAAGTACCGGAATTATTTTTTACATAAAGAAATGTGTCTACTGTTGCCCCAAAAACCTTACCCTCAAACCTACCTGCACCTCCCTGGACCTTTTTAAAAGAAGAATCAACATCTACATGTGCTCCAAAAGCATAATCATCATGTCTAAATATTGCCCATAAAAAGTCTGTAGGGTCAATTGTTCCAAAAGTTGTTTCTTGCGTAGGAACAAATCTCCCACCTCCAATAAACAAGGAGGCGTTACTTTCATTAAATTTCAATCCTGCTAGACCTTGCGTAATATTACCATCACTGGCTGCTCCTACTGCGACATATGGGATAGCAGCTATAAAGTATCCTCCATATTTTTCTTTTTCATCTGGTGGTGTTTTGTATTGGGCTCCACCACCTAAAGTAACACCATTTCCTAAATTTTTGATAATTTCTGCAAATTCATTATTATTTTTCAATTCATTGTTCAATTGGTCTATTTTCTCTTTTTTTAATGCAATATGGTAAACATCATCTCCTTTAACAACATATAATCCTGCATCTGTTATTTTCATTTTTCCGTCATTTGCGTTTTGTTCTTCATACATAACATGAGGTAGAATCACTATCTTATCTTCTGATTCAATCGTTATCTTTGCAAAACTTACCGGAAGTGCATATGTATTTAATTTTTCCACGGTCATATCTCTACCAATATATGTGCTTAGGTTTATTTCTTCGAGCATAGATTCAGTATAGTCTATCCCACTCGTCTGAAATTTTTTCGTATTTTCTGTTTGTGTTCCATATACAAATAGCTCATTAATATTGGTATTGATATTTTCTATAACTGTATTAAGAATTAGCGCTGCTAGCTGTTTTCTTTCTTCATTGTATGCGATACCACCAGCAATAATTTTATTATATCCTTCGCGATAAGCACCAGTTAAGATTCCAGCAGTATCGCTACCGCTACCTTGTAGAGTTTTGTTTATCTCTTGTTCTTTTTCTTTTTTTCTAAGGGGCAAATTTTTTTCAATAAGTGCAATATAGTTAAAAAGTTCTCGATGTGCTGCTAGAAGAAATGGAGATAACTGTGGTTTTGATAATATTACAACACCACCCCCCATTCCTTTATAATAGCGGTCATATGTACTTAAAAATTGGGCTGTGGGAGGGTAAAGCCAAGTAGTATTTCCAAGAAGTGAACCATAGTTTGTTAAATTTGGAAGACTTAAATCTCCTATTCTGTTTGGTATAAAATAGTCAGGATGTTGAAATATATCTGCCCAACTTATTCCCCCTGGTCTTTGGCCAAGGCTATAAAAATTTAAAACTGGCCGTATAACTACTATATTTCCTTTGCTGGCTTCTAATGGATCTATTATTAGTCCTCTGCTTTCATCAAACAACCCTCGGTCTTTGTCTATATCCTCTGCAAGATTTTTTAATCCCTTTCCAATATAATTTGTTATGTCCATAACTTCTTTATTGTCACCTAGTGTTCTATAATTTATTACATCTAAATTTATAAGTTCTAATCTATTTTGTAACTCTAGCATAAATTCTTTTATTGTTTCTGGGTCTATATTTTTTTTTGCAAGTTTTTCTAAAATATCTGCAATTTTTTCATAATTATTAAAATAAACATCACCTAAATTCCTATAGCCAATTGCATATTCATTTCCTTGAATATCGTATCCTCCAATAATAAGCATGTTTTCTAATGTTTTATCCAAGCTTTCAAGTTGTAGTTGATTAAGTTCTCCGTTCTTTACTTTATCTTGAAGATTTTGGTATATTTTCAGTACTCCACGTAATGTACTTCTACAATTTTTGATTTCTTCTTCTTTATCTTTTTTTGACTTTTTTTCCATATCTTCTATATGTCCTAAATACTTATTAAGCGCATTTTTAAATCGTGGTAAATTTTTTATCTCGTTTATTTCAGTTTGCCAATCCTGTAATATGTTCTGCTGGTCAGTATTTTGCTTTGTATCTTTTTCCATCAAAGCTTGTGGGCACATTTTTCCACCATTATTTACAGCTTTTTTATTTTTTTGTTATCGTTAATATATCTCCAATTTTAACCTTACTAAATTTTTTATCAGACAAGTCATCTTCAGCCTTCCATATCAACAATCCATCCTCATCAGTAAATTCAATCTGAACTTTCTTCCCAGCGTTAACTTCGTTTATAATTTCCTGTTTTAGGTTGTTCCATTCTTCCTCTGACCCTATTGTGTACTTAACTATGCTTTCTTCTGTTTCTACCTTTTGTGTACTCTTACTCTTCTGTTCAGTTGTCTTTTCCTCATTTCTTTGACTTATTGTTTTAGTTGGCTCGTATAGTTCTTTGGATTGTTTTGTTTGTACTTCTTGTGTACTCTTATTATCCTGTTTAGTTGTGCTTTTTTCTTGTTCTTTTGGTTTTGTTGTGTTATCTACCCTAACTGGCACATGGTCTATATAAATTCTCTTTATTTCTTTGGTTATATTCTTATTTCCTGTTTCAATTGTTATTTTTATTAAGTTTTTGTCACTTTTTTCTTGTGTAAGCTTTTCTTGTGTAAGAAAAATATCATAATTTTGAAGTTTTTCTTTCCAGTCATTTAAATTCGATTCTATATTATTTATTTTTTCTGGTGTGTCCGTCAGATAGTAAATATAATAAATAGTGTTATCATCTATTTTATATTCTCCAGAATTTTTATATATTCTACCTAAGTAGTGGACTCCTTTTATATTTAGGAGTTTTTCTTGGTCCTTAATAATTGTTGCTGAAACAGTTAAAGGTGGGGATTCTATATTTATAATTTCAAAATTAAATATAGGTGCTAGTGTTATCATTAGTTGGCCAGCTTTAATCTCTGGCAAGACTATGAGCTTATCTGCCTCAAACTTTTCTTTTAAGTTATCTAAAGTTTTTTTTACCTTATTGATGTATTTCTCATCGACTGGTATAGTAATTGTATATTCTTGATCAGCAAAAAATTCAATTTGCTTTTGACTTAGTTCCCCATTATAAAAAGACTTTATATTTAAGAATTGTTTTCTATCCTGTTCAGTTATATTTATGTCTAAAATTTTCTTATTTTTATCAGAATAATTTATAATTGAATAAACAAGTTTTTCATTGTTTTTAGTTTCAGGAAGTTGGTTGGTCTCTGTCTGGTCAGTGTGCTTTGGAACAATTTTAGGTATTTTATTTAGATCTACCTTCTTTCTATTTTGTGTTTGATTAGGTTGGTTGGTCTTTGTCTGGCCAGAGCGATTTGAAACACTTTGAGATATTTCACTTGGATCTATTTCATTGTTATACGGAGTTCGTAAAACTTTTAAAGTTTGTTCATTATCTGTTCCCTCTTCTGTATTTTTTACTATTGTTGTCCCCTCTACTTTAAATGGCCTGAATGGCGCTGCATTTTCAATTCTTCCTATAATTTCATTTGCAAGTTGGTCTATGTAATCTTCGGTGTAATTTCGCTTAGTCGTTCTTATAATTTCTATAAGCTCATTTCTTGTAAGTTGGTTTTTTTCTGTTAAAGCCTTAGCAATGTTTTCAATAATGTCGCGTGATACATAACCTATAAAGTTGTTAGATTCTGTTACGCCTTTCGGCTTACCAAGTATCTCATTTAATGCTTTAAATAGTTTATTGTATTCCTCTAGTTGTACTTTTTTTTCAGATTTTATCTCCCCGGGTATTGCATGTTTTTGCTCAGGATCTGGTCCTTCCTTAAATCTTGGCATAATTTTCTTAATTTATTAATATTTAAAAATTTATCTTATACAAAAAAACCATTAGATTTAAAAAAATTACTGCTGTTTTTATAATCGTGGGGGTAGATCCAATGACAGAAGCACCAGCAGGTAAAGAATTTATTTTTAAATTGCCCAATGGGACAGTAGTAGGTAGAGCAAAAAATATTGATGAATTAATTCATCTTATAAAAACAGCTCCAATAGATGCTGTGCTCTATCATGCAAAAGGAAATCATTTTTCCCCTTGGCTTGAGATGCTAGGCTTTAGGGAAATAGCAAAAAAACTATCAAGCACACCAATCAATGATAAAACAGCAAGAATCACTCTTTTAAGAATATTAAAATCCTTTTAGAGTTAAATAAAAAATTAGATCTCTAATTATTTCTTTTTATTTCAAAAATGGTAAAATTAGTCTAATTTTTTTATTCTATTTTTAAAATATCAGATAAGATTTTTATTTGCTCTATTGCTGCTTGTACATAATCCTTTCCTGTTTTTAAATAAGCCCAACTTATTTGACTTGATGAATTCACTAAACTATATTGTTGCATTTTATATTCTTCTAGCAATTGCTTTATTTTATAAGCATCTCCTCCTTGTGTCCCTATGCCTGGAATTAGCAATGCAATTTTATTTTCTTTTATTTTTTCCAAAACCATTTTTAGATCTTGGGGGGCTGTTGCTCCTACAACTGCACCTATAGCCCCTGGTGCATATTCTCCCCATTCTAATATTTTTTCTATAGTGTATAAATAAAGAGGTCTATTTTCAATATTTTTTAATAAAAAATCTTGTGCAGAAGGGTTTGAAGTCCTTGCTAAAAAATATAATCCAACTTCACTTTCATTACATTTATCTAAGAAGGGTTTAATTGAATCAAAGCCCATAAATGGCCAAATCGTGGTTGCATCTGCTCTAAAAAATTCAAATATTTCCTTTACATATGCTTTAGATGTATTTTGAATATCCCCTCTTTTTGCATCTAAAATTATAAGATATTTGTCTTTGTAAAAATCAATTAATTCTTTAAGTGCAAAAATACCCTCAAAACCATATTGAGCAAAAAAAGCATAATTTGGTTTTAGTGCTGCAAAAGAATTTTTTGGAGCATTGTCTATTATTGAGCAATAAAAATTAACTATTCTTTGTTTTGTTGAGCCATTTATTGTCGAAGGTATTTTTTCTAAATCAGGATCCAAACCAAAACAGAGCATTGTTTTTTGCTTTTTTATATATTTTTCCAAAAGTTGATAATACATTTTTTCATTCCTCGTTTTTTAGCATTTGCTTTAGCTCCTCCTCTCCCCATTCTTGAAAATATTGTTTTATAAATTCTCTTGATTGCTTTGAAATTTTATTTTTAATTGTGCTATAAATTATCCTCATATTTGCAAGACTATAGACCTTGCAGCCTAAGGTTTTTTCTATTTCTTTTTTAGCAGATTCCATTTTTTCAGACCCTACTTCCTCTCTATCTATTGCAACTAATATTCCAACTAAATTTATTTTTGCTATTTTTAGAAGTTTTTCATAGGCTTGGATTTTTGCTTTTCCAGATGTTATTACATCGTCCACTAACAAAACATTTTGTCCGTCCTTTATTTGGTCCTGCCCAACTATAATATTATCTGCACTTTTATCTCCATATTCTTTTTGCTCTTTTCTATCATAAACAAAAATAGTATTTATTTTATATTTTTGATACAATTTTGCGGCTGTAAGTGCTGCCAGGCTAATTCCTTTATATGCTGGGCCATAAATAACATCTATTTTTTCTATCTCTTTATTTTGCAAAAGTTTTTTTATTTTATCTGCATATGCATCTGCAAGATAATCCAAGGATTTGCCATCTATAAGTCTTCCAATGTTTATAAAAATTGGGCAAAGCCTTCCAGATTTTAATAAAAAAAATTCGTTTTTGTTGGCTGCAATCTTTATGCATCCATTTTTTTCTAAAAACAGCACAAAATCTTTTTGATTAATGTTTTTTTGCATATATTTTTTTAAGTAGTTAATTTAATAAAAAGTTTGTTTATATTTTTTATTACCATGGCGACCAAAAAAATGGATAAATTAGTCTTTTCTCTATCTACAAAAGAAGAGATTTTAAATTCTATAATGATTGGCTTAGGGGAGAGCTTTGTTGTTCCTTTTGCATTAGCTCTTTCTTTACCTCTTAATTTTATTGCTATTTTATCTTCCTTACCAGTTTTTATAGGTTCAGTTTTTCAATTCCTTTCTTTATATCTGACTAAGTTTTTACACAACCTAAAAAAATTAGTTCTTTTTTCTGCACTTTTTCAATCCCTAGTTTGGCTTTTGTTTGCTTTTATTTCCTATAATATTATTACAAATTCAGACTTTAGAGCATTTGATTTAATCTTAATAATACTATTTATTGTCTATTTTGTTTTTTCAATGCTTTTTAATTCATTTTGGAACTCTTGGGTTTCAGGACTTGTAAGCAGACAAAATCTTGCTAACTTTTATGCAACTATAAACCAGTATCCGTTATTTTTTCAGCTTTTAGCATTGATTTTAGCTGGTTTTATTTTGAACTCTTTTTTTAGCAATTTTATTTTTTTAGGATTTTTTTTAATATTTTTGTTAGCAGCAATTGCAAGACTATTTAGCACATATTTTCTTGTGCGTATTCCGGATTCAAATAGCTTAATTTCAAATCCTATTTCTTTAAGAAAGTATTTTTCTAATAATAAAAATTCCAAATATATAAAATTTTCAATTTTTAATTTTGCCCTGATGTTTGGAACCTATTTAGCCGCTCCATTCTTTGATGTTTTTATGCTCAAGGTTTTAAAGTTTGATTATTTTACATGGAGTATTTTAGTGTTTTCATCAGGTTTTATAAAAATTTTAGCTGCCAAATATTGGTCTGCTATAATTAAAATCTTTTCTCCAAAAAGTGTTCTAATAGCATGCATCAGCGCAATTTCTCTTCTTCCAATTTTTTGGCTATTTACAAAAGATCCCTTTTTATTACTACTTATTAATATCTTTTCTGGTTTTAGTTGGTTTGGCTATGATCTTCTTAGGTCGGTTTATCTTCTTGAAACAAACTCAAATCAAACAAAAATCATAAACTTTTCTTTATACCAAGGCACAAGAGCCTTTGGAATGCTTTTAGGTGCAATTCTTGGAGGATTTTTAATTTCTTATTTTCAAGAATTGGATTTGGATCCTTTTAAGCCATTTTATATAGTTTTTCTATTAAGCGGGCTATTAAGATTTTTATCAATCTTTTTATTTGTTGATCCAAAATCTAATTTTTCTATCTTTGAGCAAAAGAAATATTTCAAAAAAATATTTTATTCTCATCTATTACACTGGCTTTTGAATCAAAAGATAAGTCAGACCTATTTTTTATTTCCAATCAAAAAAATTATATCAAGATCTAAACCAATTCCAAAATGAGTTTTATTATAAAAAAGCTTGCAATCAAAACAAATATTTTTCTAAAACTTCTATTATCAATTCTATTAGTTAGGATTATCCATGAGCCAATCTCTGAGCCAATGATTGCTATCAAAACGATCGGAATATAATTTATAATTTCTAATTTCGATCCATTATTCAAATGTACTAGAAGTGTAATCAAAGAAGCAAAAAACACACAAAAATGCGAAATAGCAATAGCGTTTTTTGTATCAAGCCCTCTTTTTACCAAATAAGGTATGAGTAGTATTCCCCCTCCAATTCCAGCAATCCCAGTTCCAATCCCTACAATTAAACCAAAGATTATATCAATAAATCTATTCTTAATTTTTGTTTTTGTTGTGTGTGGGTTTTCAGTTGCAATATTAATTGAGCCAAGAATCAAAAAAATAATTAAAAAAATCTTAACAAAGCTTTGATCAATAAACTTAAAAAAAACCGAGCTTAATAAACTTCCTGTAATTATAGTAATCAAAAAAGTTAGCAAAACTTTTTTTTCATTAACTATAATTCCTTTTCTATAAAAATTAATTGAAGAAAAAAAAGTTGTGCTTATGTTTAAAAAAAGGCCCAAAGCAATAGCTTGATTTAGTTCAAATCCAAGAGAATAGAATAATGGAACATAAATAGATGCCCCTCCAATTCCTATCATTGAAAAAAGTATAGATAAGAAAAAAACAATAACTGCTAGCAAAAAAATTTCCATTCAATCACTTAACCTTATTTTTTCTTTGTTTTAATAATAAACAAGATAAGAAGAATTAAAACAACTAAAATACCAAAGATTTTTACTACTAATAAATTATCTTTAACTTCAAATTTAATCACTTTTTCATCATACCCCACTTTTTTTACAGCTATTGTATATATTCCTGGCTCTAGCGGAGCTTTTAGTTTTATAGGTGAATTAGAAGTTTTGGATTCATTTTTATATTTTATCACAAATTCTTCTAAGTCCTTTGCATTTTTATCTTGTACATACAAAACAAATTCCTGTCCAGGATTAAGATTTAATGATGGTTCAATGTAAGCATAAAGTTTTGTTTTTTCTTTATTTAAGTTTAGCAATGCTCTGGTCTTGTATCCCAAAACATTTCTTTCTATTCTTCCTTGTAGATTTGTTGCTTTGCAATCTATATCTACAAGCCCCATTGCCTCGCTGCTAAAATCAATTTCTTTTTCAAAATATTTCCCATTTATTCCTTCATTTATTATATTTTTTTTATTTACATCTATTGAAATAGCCTTTATTCCATTTAAAGAAAATACTGCTCCTTCAATTTTATTATAAAGCCCTATCTCTTCTCCATCTTGAGGTGAGATTATAGAACAAAAAGGATCAAACTCGATATAATACATTCTATTTTTAGTAGTATATACAATCATTGTTTTATTATCCAGAATTAGTGGATAATCCGCTCTTCCTTCTAATTTTTGTCTAAGTAAAACCTCCCCGCTATCAATATCTATTCCTATTAATTCTTCATCTAAATTTCCAAAGAACGCATAATTGTTTATTTTTGCAGGTTTTGACCAACTAGGGGAGTTAATGTTTTTAATATACAAAACATTTCCTTGGTTTTTATCTAATCCAATTGCTTGGCCTTTATTATCCACTATTAAAATTGTGTTAGAACTAAAAACAGGCTCAAACATCAAAAATCCTTTTGTTTGATAGTACCACAAAAGCTGACCAGTTGTTAGGCTAAAAGCAAACAATATTCCTTTATTTGCAGAAGCAACATATACATTGTTTCTTTCTTCATCGTATACTGCTTGATGATAAACTTCTCCTATTTCTGCCCTCCAACTAAGCCTTCCATTTGCTTCATAAACCTCAAGATTTTTGGCAGTGTTTAAAAATATTTTATTACCTTGCACTTTAACCTTTAGACCGTTTTCTATTTCTCTTGAAAATAATTCTAAACCGTTATCTGGTTTTAAAACAACCAATCTATTTTCATACACAATTGCTAGCGCATATTCAGAAGCATCCAAAAATTTTATTTTAGATAAATTAAGCTCTCCTTTAGGCTCAAACTTCCAGCTAATTTTTTTATTTAACAAAGAATAAGCATAAACCACTCCATCTTTGTCTGCAAAAATTAAATTATTTTTTGCTATTACCATTGGAGTTGAACTTGGTCTATATGTAGAATAAATAACTTGCTCTCTTTTAGAAAGAGGTGAAAACGAATATACAAATCCATCATTTGTTAGATAATAGACATCTTTTCCATATGTTAAGAGCCAATAATTTATGTTTGTTTTCGGCAGATATGGCTCATCCCACAAAAAGCCTGCTAAAACAAAATTTAAAATAAAAAAAATAAAAAAGAAATTTTTTAAGCCCATTTTTTATTCACCAAGCAAGCTGTCGTATTCACCTTTTTTAACTTTTTTAATTATCTCTTTAGGGTCAGAATTTTCAACACTCACTCCCATACTTGTGCATGTTCCTAATATCTCATTTACAATTGATTTTAGGCTTTTAGCAAGACTTGCTTGCTGTTTCTTCTTAGCAATAGAAATTACTTGTTGCATACTAAGATTTCCAACGATCTTTGGATCTTGCTCTCCGCCTTTTCTTCCTTTTTCAATTTTTAATTCCTTTTTTATTAATTCACTTGTTGCAGGTGAACCTATTTCAAATCTCCATTGTTTTGTAGCTTTATCTACGATTACTTTTACAGGTAATTTTGTTCCTTCAAATGCAGCAGTTTGTTTATTTAAATCTGCAATAAGTTGAGGTATATTCACACCAAGCGGAGCAAGTGCAGGAGCAAGAGGAGGACCTGGAGTTGCTTTTCCACCTTCTATTATAACAGAGATTGTTGTTTCAGCCATATAATCACCTTTAAACTAATTATTTTTCTTATTTTTTATTTATTTCTTATTTTTTATTTTTAATCTTTTTAAAATCTCACTTTTTAGTGTTTGAGCATTTTCTTGACTTAAACCATCTATATGTGCATTTAAATATCCTTGTCCGGAGGCAGTAGAAATGTATATATCTGAAATTCCAAAAAATTGATCTAATGGATCCTGGATTATATAAACATCCTGTATTCTATAATAGGGAATGGTTGTTTCTTTATAACTTATCAGTCCTTCTTTTATAATAAGGTATTCTTTAGTTAAATCATAATAATATTTTTTGTAATAAAAATAATAATAAAAATATAAAATTAACATTATTGCTCCCATTAAAATCAAAACTAAACTAAATAGCTCTTTTAGAAGGCTAATAATAATTGTCCAAAATATTATAACTCCTATTCCTAATGTAGAAAGCAAAGAAATAAATGTTGCTATAGTATTTTTTACAATCTTTGCTCTTTCAATCGGGTACTTATCAATTGTTGCCATAATTTTATTTATCTTATGCTTTTATAAATAATTTCTATACTATATTATTTTATATTTAGTTAATTTTTCAATCTTGATTTCAAGGTGTATGCAAATGAACGAATTTGATGTTATAGTTGCAGGCGCAGGTCCTGGGGGTTCAACCACTGCAGCATATTTGGCAAAAGCAAACAAAAATGTTTTGCTATTAGATAAAGCAAAATTTCCAAGAGATAAAACCTGTGGAGATGCTTTATCTGGAAAATCTATGTCTGTTATAAGAGAACTTGGTTTAGTACAAGAAATAAAAAAACTTCCACATGCAACTATAACTGGTGTTTTATTTTCTTCACCATCAAAAAATGTTGTAACTATTCCATTTAAACAAGATGACAAAAACAGAGAGGAGGGTGTAGGCTATTGCATGAGGCGTATTTATACTGACAATATGCTATTTAATGCAGCAAAAAATTTTGGTGCAAAAGCACAAGAGCAAATGCAAGTACAAGAGGTTATTTTTGAATCTGGCAAGGCGGTTGGTCTGAAGGTGCTAAATCTCCAAACTCGGCAAGAGGAAGAATTTTATTCAAAAGTAGTGGTTGGGGCAGATGGTGTAAATTCCTCAGTTGCAAAGAGTGTATTAGGAAAAGATGCAGAACTTGATCCAGCACATAGTTGTATTGCCATTAGAGCATATTATAGTGGAATTTCTGGTTTAACTTCAAATATTGAAATACATTTTATTGATTTAGTTCAACCAGGTTATTTTTGGATATTTCCTTTAGAAAACAATACTGCAAATGTTGGTCTGGGTTTAGTGCAATCCGAACTAAAAAAAAGACTTGCAGACAAAAAAACAATAGTGTCTTTATTTAACGAGGCAATAGAAAATGACCCAATTTTAAAAGAAAGATTTAAACAAGCAAAGCAAATCTCTCCACTAACTGGTTGGACATTGCCATTTGGTTCTAAAAAAAGAAAAGTGGCTGGGGATGGTTGGGTTTTAGTAGGAGATGCTGCTTCATTAGTTGATCCATTTTCTGGAGAAGGAGTGGGAAATGCAACCTATTCTGGAAGATTAGCAAGCCAAATTATACTTAAGGCTTTCCAAAAGCAAGATTTTTCTTATTCAACCTTAGCAGAATATGAAAAAAGATTGTGGCAAGATTTAGGTCCAGAACTTCAAACTAGCTACATAATGCAAAAAATTGGCTCCATCAAATGGCTTTTAGATAGAACAATTTCAAAAGCAGCAACTGATCCTAAGATAAAAGAAATGATTTCTGATTCCCTTGCAAATGAAGAGAGCAAAAAGCAATTTTTAAATCCTCTTTTTTATCTAAAGATTTTAATCTAATTTTCTATTTTTTTTTATTAATTTTCTAATTTTTTAATTTTATTCTATTATCTTTTATTCTATTATTGCTTATTTCTATTATTAGTTATTATTCTACTTATTCTACTGTGACTGATTTGGCTAAGTTTCTTGGTTTATCTGGATCTTTGCCTTGTTTAGTTGCAATATAATAAGCAAGCAGCTGCAATGGGATAATATAAAGTATCAAAAACATTTCATCATCAAAATTAGGAATTTTAATCTTGATATCAGCCTCATCAAGAAGTTCCTTAACTTCTGATAAAATAATTGTATTTGCTCCTCTAGCTTTGCATTCTTTTATATTTGAGTGCAAATTTTTGATGTTTGAATCATTTTGTCCAATCACTATAACTGGTGTATTTTTTTCAATCATTGATATTGGCCCATGTTTTAGTTCTCCAGCAGCATAGGCTTCTGCATGAAGATAGGTAATTTCTTTTAGTTTCAATGCACCTTCCAAAGCGCAAACATAGCCTAATCCTCTTGCAATAAATAAAAAGTCTTTTTGATTTTCTAGTGCTAGAGCAATCTTTTTTATTTCCAAATCTTTTTCTTTTATAAATTCTTTTAAAATTTGTCTAAGCTGGTGCATTTTTTTTATTTTTTCATTTTGTCCGTTTACCAAATAGGCCAATCTATATAAAACAACTAATTCTGCTAAAAATGTTTTTGTTGCAACTACACTTATCTCTGGTCCAGCACCAATATTTATAGTGCAATCGCTCAGTCTTGCAAGACTAGATCCTATAACATTTATAATTGATATGATTTTTGCTCCTCTTTGTTTTGCTTTTCTTACTACTTTAAGAGTATCTGCTGTTTCGCCTGATTGCGAAATTGCAATTATTAAATCTTCATCCTCTGCAGACCAATTTTCATATTCTGATGAAACATAAGAGCAAACATTTTTTTTATTTCTTTTCAAAAAATATTCTAAAACTAATGAAGCATAATAAGATGTTCCACAACCAATCAAAGCAATTTTTTTTGCATTTTTAATCATTTGAGGAGCTTGTGATAGCTCTGCACCTAGAGCATTTGCAACTGCTTGGTCTTGTTCAAATATTTCTTTTAGCATAAAATGCTCAAAGCCTTGTTTTTGAGCCATTTCTTCATCCCAATCTATTCTAACTATCTCTCTTTTTACCTCATGATCTGAATTATAAATCTTTAAGCCGTCTTTTTGTATTTGGGCAATATCCCCATCTTCAAGCACTATTATTTTTTTAGTATACCTAAGTATTGCAGGAATATCTGAAGCAAAAAACATTTCATTTTCTCCAATGCCAATTATAAGCGGGGCATATTTTCTTGCAACAAAAAGTTTATTTTCATTTGCAATCATTATTCCAAAAGCAAAACTTCCTTCTATTTTTTTAATTGCCTTTTTCACAGCCTCAAAAGAATTTTTTTCTTTTTTTAATTCTTCTTCAATTAAATGAGCCAATACCTCGCTATCAGTTTCACTTTCAAACCTATGGCCCTTTTTTATTAATTCCTCTTTCAAACTCAAATAGTTCTCTATTATTCCATTATGAATTATTGCAATCTTTTTTGTGCAATCCAAATGGGGATGAGCATTTTCTTTACAAGGAGGACCATGGGTAGCCCATCGTGTATGGCCTATTGCTTTCTTAGAATGGTTTTTTGCATCTTCTGGAATTATATTAATTATTGTGCCAACATCTTTTATTAGCTTTATTTGATTATTTTCTTCAAAAGCAATGCCTGCAGAATCATAGCCTCGATATTCTACTTTTTTCAATCCATAGCAAACAATCTCTATAGCATTTTTATCTCCAATGTATCCAATAATGCCACACATATTTTTCACTTCTTTATTTCTGCCTCTGCATATGTTCTTGCAATTTTTGTTATTTTAATCTTAACTTTTTTTAATTCATTAATATTATTTACAAAGATAACAAATTCATCTATTTTGGCAAGGCCTCTGTTTCCTGGAAGAAGGCTTTCAATCTCAACTTCATAAACTTTTCCTACTTCAACAGGGGGTTGCATAACTTTATATTACATTTGAATTTTTAAAATAATTTACTTTTAATTTTTTTTGGAATTTTAAGCAAACTATATATTTTAAATATTTTTCTATCATATATTTAAGCAATTATTGAGGGTGGTATTCATGGATATAGAAGAAGACGAGGATTTTGATGAAGAGGAAGAGGACTTTGATGAAGACCTAGAAGATGAAGACGAAGACTTTGATGAAGATTGGGACGAAGACGAAGAATAAATTTCTTTTTCTTTTTTTATCAGTTTTTATTTTTAAAATTTTTAGGTTTTAGCCAAAAGGCTTTAGATCATTTCTTTGATAGTATACTGCACTTTCTCTAAAAACTTTGTTATAAATTAAATTCTTCACATCCGCAAGCTGTTCCTTTGTAAGTCTAGAGCGCTGATCTGTTTCCACTAAAACAGAAGGATAAGAATAATTGCTTGCCTTTGGGCATAAAGAAAGAAATACCTGGTCTATTTTTTTATAATCTTCATTTAATAAAAATTCTATTCGGAGAGGTTTCATATGTTTGGTTGTTCTTATATAAAATACAAATATTTTAGATCCATAGTCTTGAATATCTTTTATTATCTGTTCGTTTTTGTTTTCAGAATAAGGAAAAATAACAGACCTTGTTTTTTCTTCTAAAAAAAAGGTCATAAATAAAAAGTCATCAGTGTTAGGAAAATCTTCTAAATTATATATGTTTTGGAGATTTTGCTTGAGTAGTTTTAAAAATTTTTTACTTTTGGTTTCTTTTACTACTCCAAGAAGCATTATTTTATTTTTTGTGCAAACATCAAAAAGTTCAATATATTTTTTTATAAGATTTTGATATCTATCAAAAAGTTTAGTTCCTCTTTCTGGTCTATCTGCTGGAAGAGGTAAAATAGAACCATCTAACAAAATTATATCTGGTTTGAGTTTTTTTGCAATATTGATTGCATTTGAAATTTCTGCATTTAGTCTTACCAAACTTGCAAACTTTTGATTTTCATCTTCTTCTAAATCTTCTTCATATTCGTTTTCTAGTTTTGCAATTCTTGGCTCATAAGCATACTCTGTTATTCTGCCATTTTTGTATTTTGCTATAAATCCTGCTACCTTATAAATCAGAAGTTGTGAATTTGCAATCTCAATTAATTCAAATCCACTATCTATTGCAGCTGCAGTTAAATTGCATTCGCTTTCTGGTATTTTAACTAAAACTTCATTTTCAATATTATCCTTAAGCGTTAGGTTGTTTTCTTTTAAAAAATTTATGAGTTTAATTATTTTTTGATCTCTTTGCCTTAGATTGTTTTTAAGTTTTTCTATATCATTTGAATCCATATTATTATTAGCAGCATAATGATTTAAGAAACTAATTAAAGTATTTTTTATAATGGAAAATGAACTTAAGCAAGTTATTATTATAAGATCAGATTTGAAAATGGGAAAAGGAAAAATTGCCTCACAGGCAGCCCATGCATCTGTTTTAGCTTATCTTAAGACTTCTTTGTCAAATCCAAAACTTGCAAAAAAATGGCTAGAACTTGGCATGCCAAAAATAGTATTAAAGGTATCCACTTTAGATGAACTTTTGGATATTTATAAAAAACTACAAGACAATTCAATAGTTGCAGTTATTATACAAGATGCAGGAAGAACACAAATCCAACCAAATACAATAACTGCACTTGGAGCAGGTCCGGCTCAAAAATCAGAATTAGATAAATTTACAAAACATCTAAAACTTTTATAGGTAGAAAAAATGACTAACTTGGATTATTTAGCAAAAAAAGAATGGTGGATAACAAACAATCTTGGAGGTTGGGCAAGCTCTACAATTTCTGGAGCAAATACTTCTAAATATCATGGGCTTTTTGTTATTAGCGATTTTGCAGGAAATAGGACTATGCTTGTTAGCACACTTGATGAATATGCAATTTGTTCTAATGAAAAATATGAACTCAGTACTCATTTTTATAAAAATGCTATTCATCCCCAAGGCTATAAAAATATTTTGGATTTTTCATTTGACGGTTTTGTACCAAGATGGACATTTGATATAAATGGCCAAAGATTAGCAAAAGAAATTTGGGTTGGTAAAAGATTAGAACAAACCTATATTCGCTACACTCTTTTAGAAGGTGAAGGTTTAGGCTTAAACATAATCCCTCTTTTTGCTAATAGAAATATTCATGCAATCGGTTCAAATCCAATTTTCCTTGAGCAACTTTTATTTTCTCCAAGGGAAATAAAATTTTTCAGCCCAATTTCTTGGGGAATAGTTTTTAGTAGGGGAATAAGCACAAAGCACAATTATACTTACTATGATTTTTTTTATCAGCTTCAAGCCCAAAAAAAAGAGCCAAATACAGAAAATCTTTTTTCTTTATTTGCAATTAATGCATATCTAAAAGAAGGCCAAAATTTAGAAATATGCTTTTTATCAAACCTTCAGCCTTATGTTGATGTTGAATATTACAATTATGCAAAATCCTTTTCAGTACCTAAAATTTTTAATGTGCTTAATTCTTCTTCTTTGATGGGTCTTTTGAGAGCCTCAGAAGCATATTTTTTATATTCGGAAAATAAGCCAAGCATTTGCGCAGGCTATCCATATTTTTGGCAATGGGCCAGAGATAGTTTTATCTCTTTGCCTGGACTTTGTTTACCATTAAATAAAAAACAAATCTTTTTAGAAATTGTTCTAAATTGGATTGAAAAATTTAAGCAAGGCCTTCTTCCAAACAGATTGGATTATCAACCAATTTATGAATCTGTGGATGGAACATTATGGCTTATCTGGGCATTAGGAGAATTTGAAAAAAGATACAATTTTATTCCTAAAAAAATAATTAAAAAATTAGAAAAGGAGTTTGACTATTGGTTTTTATCAAACGAATTTTTTGAAATTGATAACGATGGTTTAATTTTGCTAAAAAAGCCACGCCTTACTTGGATGGATGTATCTTTAAATGGCAGCCCGCTCAATCCACGAATTGGAAAACCAATCGAAATAAATGCTCTGTGGGTTTATGCTCTCAGAAAAATGCTAGATTGGACTAAAAACAATTTTTATTTATCATATTTGCAAAAGGCACAAAAGTCTATGTTAAAATTTTATTGCAAAAAGGAAAATTATCTTTATGATTGCATTGACCCAACTGATTCTTCATTTAGACCAAACCAACTTTGGGCATTTGCACTCTTGCCAGATTTGTTTGAAAATAAAGCCAAGGCCCTTTCTTTGTTAAAAGAAAAACTTTTTGTTAAAGGATGTGGCTTTTATTCCCTTTCTAAAGAAGATAAAAATTTTGTTTTGCATTATAGCGGCTCACAAGAAGAAAGAGATAGGGCTTATCACAATGGGGCAATCTGGCCATTTTTTATAGGAGCGTATACCCAGGCTTGGCTTCAAGCAGGTTTAGATCCAATCGAACTAAAAAAGGATTTATTAAGTATTATAAATTCTAGCACTAGCGGTGCTCTTTTCCATTTACCTGAAGTCTATGATCCAGCCACATTAGATCCTGCAGGCTGTCCGCTTCAGGCCTGGTCGGTTGGAGAAACAATAAGAGCAGCATTTTATTTATCTTATTATCTTAAATACAATAGATTATTTTCTCAAAAACATAATCCTTTTAAGGTTGCTTTCACTAAAAAATTTACAAAATAGCATTAAACTTTTAGTTAAGGGATTAATATGGACTATGAGAAAATAATCAAAACAGTCAATAGCACAATTAAAGCTGATTATTATTATAATTTTGCACCAGTAAGAAAAGAAAAAAAATCCCTGGTGGAAGAACTAGAAAAAGTATTTTTAGAAGGCAAGATACCTTTAGTAGTTGAAATAGTTTATTCAGATGAAAAAAAATCTTATTTTTCTTCTAAAAATTCCCTTCTTTCATATTTGGATTTGCTTTCAAAAGAAAAAAGAATAAGTGCTTTTGATATTATGTTAGAGCCAAGAATTCATGGCGGGGATTTACGCTGGCTAAATAAAGACATATCCAAATTATTAATAGTGAACGATTATATTATTGATAGCTCCCAGCTTGTTGGTGGGGATGCAGTAATTTTAGATCCAAATCTTTTAGCAGCTGCAAATGTAGATCTTAATTATATGATTGATCAGGCACATGATTTAGCTTTTGAAACACTTATAAAGGTAAAAACATATAAAGAATTTCAAATTGTCAAAAAAACCGAAGCAGATATTATTTTAATAGAAAACATTTCTGGTGCTTCTGAAAATGCTCTTTCTATTTTAAACAAATCAGAAACAAAAAGACCTATATTAATAAAAAATGGTTTTGCTACTTCTCAGGATATAAGGGATTTAATAATTTCTGGGGCAAAAGGTTTTGAGTTGAGTATAAATATTAGCGCAAATCATTCTCTTTTAATTCAGAAAATAAATCAAATAGATAAGGCAATTAAAAGCATAGATAAAGACAAATACGAAGATATGATTATAGTAAACTGATTTTTTAAAAGTAAATAATTATTAACTCTTTCTGCTTTAAATTTGTTAGGTGGTTTTATGTCTTCTCTTAAAAAAACAATAATTATTGATGGTAAAGAACATTTTATTAGCATTGAATCAAGTTTAGATTTAAATGAAGTGGAAATAACTGCAACTGATCCTATTAGCAACAGAATAATTCACATTAGTTTGAGTTCTTTGCTAAAGCCTCATTTAGAACAAAATCTGCAGCCTAATTCGACCTATCAGCTTCAAAATAATTTAACTCAAACACAAGTGCAAGATATTTATCAAGAAGATCAAAATAAGGTTCTTAATGATATATTTGGCTGATTATATTTGGTTAAGTTAAATTATAAAAATTCGAATTTTTAGATAAACTTTTATTTTTTATTTTCATTATATTGCTTGATGGGCCTGTTAGATTTTTTAAAATCAATTTTTTCACCAAAGAAAGAAAACATTAAGGTAGTTTGTCCAAACTGCAAAAAAGAATTTTTTTTACCTGCAGATAGATGCCCACATTGCGGCGTGCATACAGATTTATTATTTGGCATAAGATGTCCAAAATGCAAAACCATAAACAGCCTAAATACAAAAAAATGCAAAAATTGTAATGCAGATTTAGAAGAAGTTGCTTATTCATATCAAAAAGAAAAACAAATATACATTTGCCCTATTTGTGGTTATAGAGCAGACTATTATATGACTTCTTGTCCAGTGTGCAAAACAAAATTTGTATAATCAAAGTACAATATTTATTTTTGCATTACAATTTGGGCAAAATGGTTTTTTATTTTTTTCAAAAACATTTTTTTCTATAAAAAAGCGATTTCTTTTTATTAGCAATGTTTTACATTCTGGGCAATATGTATCCTCTGCACCCTCGATGTCAGTATTCCCAATGTAAACATATTTTAGTCCAACTTCTTGTGCAATTTTTTTTGCATTTAATAATCTGTTTAATGGTGTTGGAATTTTATCACTCATTTTATAATATGGAAAAAATCTTGAAAAATGTAATGGGATTTCATCTGAAATAGAGTAAATCTCTTTAGCTAATTTTTCAATCTGATAATCCTGGTCATTTTCATCTGTTATAAGTAGATTTATTACCTCTAGATGTATTTTAGATTTATAGACTTGTTTTATGTTTTCCAATACAGGCTTTAATCTTCCTCCTGTTATTTTATAATATTTATCATCTTCTATAAATTTAAGATCAATTCTTATTGCTTGGAGCAATTTGTTTTCTTTAATAAATTCAAAAAGTTCTTTTGAAAAATATCCATTACTCACAAAACAACTGAAAGCATCCATTTTTTTCTTTCTAGCCTCCATAATAACATCATAAGCATATTCAAAAAATATTGTTGGTTCAGAATAAGTATAAGCAAATCCATCAGCATTTGCTTTTATTGCACTTTCCACGATCTGCTGGGGAGTAATTGTATTTATTTCATCCAATATTGTTTTTCCAAATTCTTTTACACCTTGAGATAAATCCCAATTTTGACAATTAAGACAGCGAAAATTGCAGCCAGGAGTTCCAAAAGATAAGACAGAACTTCCAGGTTTAAAATGAAAAAATGGCTTTTTTTCTATAGGATCTAAATTAAGAGAAACAGCCTTGCCCCAGTTTATACAATAAAGCTTGCCTGAAATATTTTTTCTAACAAGACAAAGGCCTTCTTTACCTTCTGGAATTATACAATAATGATTACAAAGTTTACATCTCAAAGCCTTTGCTGCAGCTAAAGGAGTTGGAGAATAAAACATTGCCTCTCTTAGTCCTAGGTTTTTTTTCATAAAAACATTTCCCACAAAAACATTTATATTTTAGTTTTAATATCTTTATATTAATTTCATATTAATTTGGATATTTTTATAAATATTTAGAAATAAAATATCTTAGTCTTTAAATTAATTTTGAGGGTTTTTATGGATGTTGTAGATAAACTTGCTGAACAAATCACAAAGCAATCTGCTTCAGAAGGAGATGTTGATGCAGAGCTTTTAGCATTTTTAGAAAAATCTAAGCCAAAAATAGTGGTAGTTGGCACTGGGGGTTCAGGTTCAAATACTCTAAATCGTATGGCAGAAGTTGGAATAGAAGGTGCAGAATTAATTGCAATGAATACTGATGTAAGGCACCTTCTTAAAATAAAAGCAGATAAAAAGGTTTTGCTTGGAAAAATGACAACAAAAGGCATGGGAGCAGGTTCAAATCCATTAGTTGGGGAAAGTGCAGCAAAAGAAGCTCAAGAAGACATAAAAAAAGCACTAACTGGGGCAAGCTTAGTTTTTATTACTTGTGGCTTGGGTGGGGGCACAGGCACTGGTTCTGCTCCTTTAATTGCAGAGATCTCAAGGCAATTAGGTGCTCTTACAATTGCAGTAGTAACTTTACCTTTTGCCTCCGAGGGCAAGGTGAGAATGCAACATGCTCTAGAGGGTCTAGAGAAATTAAGAAGAAATGTGGACACTGCTATAATTATTCCAAATGACAAATTGCTTACAGTTGCTCCAGATTTACCTCTAAACACTGCATTTAAGGTATGTGATGAAGTGCTTACATCTGCAGTAAAATCAATAGCAGAACTTATTACAAAAGCAGGTTTAGTGAATTTGGACTTTGCTGATTTAAGAACCATTCTTTCTAATGCAGGATGTGCTGTAGTTGGTGTGGGAGAGGCAAACATTGAGGCAAAGCCCCAAGAGAGGGCTATGCTAGCAGCAGAAATGGCTTTAAGTTCACCTTTGTTAGATGTTGAAATCTCTCAAGCCCAGAGAGCATTAATTAATATTACTGGTGGAGAAGACATGACATTAAAAGAAGCAGAGATTATTGTAAGTGCAGTTGCAAAAAGAATAGATCCAAATGCACACATAATTTGGGGGGCACGAATTGAAAAATCTGCTAAAAAGAGTGCTATAAGAGTGCTCTTAGTAATAGCAGGAGCAAAATTTCCAAAATATGATTTAAATACTTTCAATACAACAAATATAGAGTTTGAATCTATGGATTTAGATTTATTATCTTAAACTTATAAAAGTGATTTTATGAATCTTAAACTAAATGTAAATGTATTAGAAAAGATTGATAGTGAACTTAAAAAAATAATAAGAGTATTAAAGATTTCAACCAAGCCCTCATTTAAAGATTTTTATTTTATTTTAAAAATTACTATTGCAGGTATAGCTATTATGGGTTTAATTGGTGTAATTGTTGCATTTATTTTTTCATTATTGGATAAATTGTAAATTAAATTAATATAAATTAAAGGTGAATATAAATTAGTGAATATAAATTAATGTGAATATAAATTAAAGGTGAAAGTTATGCCAATTTTTGCTTATAGAGTGGTTTCTGGCCAGGAGCAAGTTGTTATGAAAATGCTTCTAAAAAAAGTAAAAGCAGAAAAACTTGCAGTTTATTCAATTATTCATATTGAAGACATGAAAGGCTATATGTTGGTGGAAGCAGAAAATGAAATGGCAGCAAGACTAGCAGCTGCCAAGATTCAGCACATAAAAGGTGTGCTGCCTAAAGAAATAAAAATGGAAGAAATTGAGCACTCTTTGAGTGCAAAAATGAAGTCAATATCAGATAAGGTTTCAAAAGGAGATATTGTAGAGCTTATTTCTGGACCATTCAAAGGAGAGAGAGCAAAAGTCTTAAGATTAGATGATAAAAAAGATGAGCTAACCGTAGAATTGATGGATGTTGCTGTTCCAATTCCAGTCACAATAAAATCAAATGTTATAAAACTTCGCCAAAAGGCCTCTGATGTCCAGCAGGACGAATCCTCTTCTAAAAACAAATAAATACATAAATAAGCAACTAAATATAAATAAACAACTAAATAAAAAATAACAGATTACAAAATAGCAGATGCACTTCTTTATATATTGGCATAGACATTTGTCTATATTTTAGGCACTCTTTTTTAAATTTTTGTTTATAATATTTCTTTCAATGGAAAAACTAAAATTTGAAATAGCAGGCCAGATTGCACTTTCAAAAAATCCTGGCTCCACTATGAAAAAATGGAGAGAAATATTTCAAATAAGCCAGTCTGAATTAGCAAGATATCTAAAAATTTCAAGTTCTACAATTTCTGATTATGAAAGCAACAGAAGAAAATCCCCAGGCTCAGCAATAATTGCAAGATTTGTGGATGCATTGTTTGAAATTGATAAATCAAAAGGAAATGTAGTTTTATCTAAGCTTACAATGCAAACCCCATTTCAGATGCAAGATTTTTTTGAAACACATGAATTTGCAAGTGCAATTTCTGGCATAGATTTTAGCAAGCTTTTAGCAGCAAATGTGGTTTATGGGGAAGAGCTTCTTGCAATCAAAAAAGTATATGGTTATACTCTAATGGATTCACTAAAAATTATAATGGAAATGCCAATTGATAAGTATCATCATCTTTTTGGATCCATGGCGGAAAGAGGTTTTATATTCACAAAGGTTTCTACTGGGAGATCCCCAATGGTAGTAATAAGGGTTACTCCAATGAAACCTTCAATAGTAGTACTTCATGGCATAGATCAAGTGGACGATTTGGCTATAAAACTTGCAAAAAAAGAGCAAATTCCTTTACTTACTACAAAATTAGATTTACAAAAAATTCGTTATGCACTAAACAAACTTTAGCAACTAAACAAACTTTAGCAATTTTATAAATTAATATAAATCTAATACAAATTTAAAATAAAACAAATTTAAATTAAAACAAAGTTAAATAAAACAAAGGTGAGAATTTGAACAAAGTAGGAATAATTGGATATGGTTGTTATGTACCAATGTATAGAATTACTCCTGAGGAAATAGCAAAGATTTGGGGAGAAGATGCCTCTAAAATAAAATCAAGTCTAAATATTCAAAGAAAATCAGTACCTGCTATTGATGAAGATAGTGCCACAATGGCAGTAGAAGCTTCTAAAAATGCAATCCAAATGGCACAAATAGATCCTCAAAATATAGGTGCGGTTTATGTTGGTTCTGAATCTCATCCATATGCAGTAAAGCCAACTGCATCTATTTTAGCAGAAGCTATAGGGGCTACACCAAATCTTACTGCTGCTGATTTAGAATTTGCTTGTAAAGCAGGCACTGCTGGCATTCAAATGTGCATGGGTTTGGTTTCATCCAATATGGTCTCTATTGGTTTGGCAGTTGGCTCAGATACTTCTCAAGGAAGGCCAAATGATGCACTAGAATACACTGCCGGGGCTGGAGCAGCTGCATTTTTGATAGGAAAGCACAATATTTTAGCTGAGATTGAGGCAACCTTTTCATATACTACAGATACCCCGGATTTTTGGAGAAGACAGGGGGCAGAGTTTCCTTCACATGGTGGAAGATTTACCGGTGAGCCAGCATATTTTAAGCATGTGCTTTATGCCACCCAAGGCTTATTAGAAAAGTTTGGTTATTCTGCAAAGGATTTTGATTATTTTGTTTTTCATCAACCAAATGGCAGATTTCCTCTAGAGGCAGCAAAAAAATTAGGAATTGACGAAAAAAAAGTTTTGAGTGGTCTGGTTACTCCACTAATCGGAAATACATATTCTGCTTCTTCATTGTTAGGTCTTTGTGCGGTTTTAGATCAAGCTAAAGCCGGAGAAAGAATTTTACTTACCTCTTTTGGTTCAGGTGCAGGCTCAGATAGTTTTGCAATCCAGCTAACCCCACAATTAGAGGAGGCAAGAAAAAAAGTCAAAAAAAATTTTGCTTTTTATGAAAAAAGACAAGTTTTTCTTGATTATGGTTTGTATGTAAAGCACAGAAGAAAATTAAAATCTTTATAAGGTGAAAAAATGAGAGAAGTAGCAATTGTTGGAGTAGGCATGACTAAATTTGGAGAAGAGTGGAATAGAGGTTTTAGAGATCTCATATTAGAAGCAGGTTCAAAAGCACTAGAGGATGCACATTTAGAAGGTAAAGAAATAGATGCTATTTATTGTGGCACTATGGCTCCAGGTCCTCTAATTGGCCAAGAACATGCTGCTGCATTAGTAGCAGATTGGATGGGCCTAAATCCAGTGCCTTCAGTAAGAGTGGAAGCAGCTTGTGCATCTGGAGGGGTTGCTCTAAGGCAGGGCTATTTAGCAGTAGCATCTGGACTATATGATTGTGTTGCTGTGGGTGGAGTAGAAAAAATGACTGATGTGCCAGGCCCAGATGTAATTAGTACACTTGGTGGGGCAGGAGACGAAGAATGGGAACTATCATTTGGAGCAACATTTCCTTCAATTTATGCATTGATGGCAAGAAGACATATGATTGAATATAAAACTACTGAAGAGCAAATGGCTGCAGTGGCTGTAAAAAATCACAAGCATGGTGCAAAAAACAAATATGCACAATTTCAAAAAGAGATAACTCTACAAACTGTTCTTTCTTCCAAGGTCGTTGCCTCTCCTCTTAAAGTGTTTGATTGCTCTCCAGTAACTGATGGTGCTGCTGTAGTAATCTTAATGCCTTTAGAAAAAGCAAAAAAATTTTGTGAGCAGCCAATCCAAATAGTGGCCTCTGCTCAAGCCTCAGATACTTTAGCTTTGCATGATAGAAAAAGTCTATCTGAAATTTATGCAACTAAAGTTGCAGCAAAAAAAGCATTTGAGCAAGCAAAACTTTCCCCCAAAGACATTGATGTTGCAGAGGTACATGATTGTTTTACTATTGCTGAAATTATGGCAATAGAAGATATTGGATTTTTTAAAAAAGGTGAGGGAGGAAAAGCAACAGAAGATGGCCTAACTGCACTTGGTGGTCAAATTCCAATAAATACCTCTGGTGGCCTAAAAGCATGTGGTCATCCTGTAGGGGCAACTGGAATAAAACAGGCAATAGAAATTGTCTGGCAACTAAGAGGAGAAGCAAATTCAAGGCAGGTCAAAGATGCAAAGGTTGGTCTTACTCATAATGTAGGTGGCTCTGGGGCAACCTGCGTTATACACATATTAAAAAATCCTTCTGGTGATTAAAATGGCAAATATAGCAATAACTTGGAGAAGAATTCCAGAAAAATATTGTTTGGTTGGTTCAATTTGTAGAACCTGCTCTAGTAAGTACTTTCCATTAAGAAAATTTTGTCCAAAATGTAGAAGAAAAGGAAAGATTGAAAAATATGTTTTCAAGCCATATGGAAAGATTTATTCCTATACAGTAGTGCATTCTCCACCTGCAGGTTTTGAGCTTGAAAGTCCATATATTTTAGCAATTGTGGAATTAGATGAAGGTCCAAGGCTAACTGCTCAAATAGTAGATTCCAATTCGATAGAAGTTGGAGACAGAGTGGAAATGGTATTTAGAATTATAAAAAGAGAAGACCCAGAAGGTCTAATTACTTATGGTTATAAGTTCAGAAAAATTCAAGATTAAACAATTCTTAAACAATTTATTAAATAATTAAATTAAACAATTCTTAAACAATTATAAATCTTCTAGCCAAGATTTTATTATGCAAAGGGCTCAAGTTAGTGCAGATTTCTCAATAGTTTTTGCAGCAATGATTTTGATATTTACATTAATTATTATAATATTTTTTAGCAATTACCTTCAACTAAGATCCTATTCAAATTATATTTTAGCAAAAGATGTATTAGAAAAATTTTCAACAAAAGCAAGCAGTGTTTATTTACAAGGACCAGGTGCTTATGAGTTTGCTTTTATCTCCTTTCCAAACTTTGGAATAAATTTCTCAGCTTCTTTTATTTCAAACAATACTATAAAACTTTATGTAAATGATTTTGGAGATGTTTATAAAAACCTTGATTTTAATGTGAGTGGTTATTTTTTTGAAAATCAAACAGATGGTTATTTTCTAATATATAACAATGGTTCTAATATTTTAATCCAGCCAGCCCCCTACATCTATCTTTCTAAAAATGGTTTTTATTTTAACCAATCAAATTCAGCTCAAAGTTTAATAATACAAAATCTTTCCCCAATTCCTGTTTTTATTAATGTAAGTCTTGTTAGCTCTTGTACAAGTTGCACATATTCTGCTGCAGGCCTAAGTACTCTTGCACCTGGTCAAAGTCAAGAGGGCAGTTTATCTACTGGCGCAGTGGGCGGTGATTTATACACAGGTTATTTAAAAATTAATCTTACTAATAACTATAATTATGCAAATTATTCTTTGCTATTGCCAATTACTATTAAAATTAATTAGTTGAATTAATTGAATAAATTAAATTTTTTTAAGTGATTGAAATGAAATTAAAATCATTTGCAATTTTAAAAAATAATTCCAAACCTTGGACAGGCATTGTTGCAAAAAAAATTATAGAATTTCTTAAAAAAGCAAATATTAAACAAACAAATCCAAAATCAGCACAAATTATAATCACTATAGGTGGGGATGGAACACTTCTTTATTATAAAAATTTTTATAAAAAGCCATTTTTAGCAATAGGTACAAAAAAAAGTTGGTTAGCTGCAGCAACAGATCAAAACTATATTTCTTATCTTAAAAGAATTTTAAAAAAAGGATTTTTTTTAGAAAAAAGGGCTATGATTTCTTGGTTTTTAAATTCTAAAAAAATGCCAGATTGTTTAAATGAACTTACGATAAGAAATAAAGAGCATAGAATTGTTGAATTTGAACTAAAAATCAAAAACAAAACCTATAAATTCTTAGGAGATGGAATAATCTTTTCTAGCCCAACTGGGTCTAGCGCTTATGCATATTCTTGTGGAGGGAAAGAGCTTAGCCCAACTTCTAGCAAATATGAAATTGTGCCTATTGCTCCATATAGAAGAAAATTCAAGCCGCTTGTGTTGTCCAAATCTACTAAATCAAAACTTTTAATAAAAACAACATGCCAAACAGATGCGGTTGTGGATGGCCAAATAGAATATCCTCTTAAAAATAACACTCTAATTTATGTGCAACTAAGTAAAAAATATTTTGAATTTGTAAAAGCTTATTAGGATTTATGGTTTTAAGGATTTTAAAATTTTTATAAAAAGCTCTGCTTGAGTTTTTTTAGCATATTCTGTAAATTTTGGTGTTATTGCCTCACTTTCTGAGCCGCTTATAAATTCCCAAGAAGAAATATTGTTTAAAGATTTTTTCATTTGCTCAAACTGACTTTTTGTTGTAGTACTTTGAGCTGAAGTTGCTTTGGCAGTTGGTTTTTGTTGTTGCATAAAAAAATATCATAGAAATTATTTTTAATTCTTTTGTTAGTATTTATATTATGACGGACGAATTGGCTGACAATTTGCTTTTTCAAATAAATAAATATCTTTCTACTAAGGATTTGTCAAAAGCTTATGAAGATGCTCAAGAAATTTTAAGGTTGGCCCCTTCTGATCCTATAGCCTATTATGCTCTTGCCAAAACAAAATATTTTCAAGAAAATTATGAGGATTGTTTATATCTGCTCTCAAAAGCAGCAGAATTGGATCAGCGAATAACTCATGTATGGGTCTTAGCAGGTTATTGTCTTATTGCTCAAAGGCAATATCAACAAGCCCAGGAAGCTTTTGATTACACTTTAAGTTTAGATGAAAATAATTTTGAAGCAATTTTTGGTCTTTTTTTAATAAATTTGATTTTGTTAGATGAAAACAAAGCACAGCATTTTTTAGAGAGAGCTTTTTCAATAAACAAAAGCCTAACTATTTATTATACAAATCTATTTTTCCAAGAGTTTTTTAGCCCTTCAAAAGCCTTAGATAAAACTCAAAAAGAAGATATTTCTATTTTGCTAAAAAGATTAGCAGTTTAGATTTAGCTGTTTAGTATTTTTTGTTTTTTTCTATCTCTATTTTATCAATTCCAACATATGGCCTTAATACCTTTGGTATTTCAATCCCATCTTCTAGTTGGTAATTTTCTATTATTGCAACAAGAGTTCTTCCAACTGCTAAGCCAGAGCCATTTAATGTATGAACATATTCTAGGCCTAAAACATCCCTATATTTTATGTTTGCTCGCCTTGCCTGAAAATCCTTACAATTTGAACAAGATGAAATTTCTCTATATCTATCCTGAGAGGGTATCCATACTTCTAAATCATAAGTTTTTGCTGCTGCAAATCCAAGGTCTCCAGAACAAAGTTCTATCACTCTATAGGGCAATTGCAATTTTTCTAAAACATCTGCAGCATCTTGTACTAATTTTTCTAATTCATTGTTGGACTGTTCTTTTGTGCTAAATCTAACTAATTCTACCTTATTGAACTGATGCTGTCTTATAATTCCTTTTATATCCTTTTGGTAATTCCCAGCTTCTTTTCTAAAGCAAGGGGTAAGAGAAACATACTTTAAAGGAAGATCTTTTTTGTCTAAAATCTCATTTGCATGAAGGTTTGTAAGCGGCACCTCCGCGGTTGGTATAAGCCAATAATCCATTCTCTCTATTTTGTAAAGTTCATCTATAAATTTTGGATATTGACCAGTTCCAAACATAGTATTTGTATTTACAATATAAGGAACTGCAACTTCAATATATCCTTTTTTTATAGCTAAGTCCAGCATAAAATTTGCCAGTGCTCTTTCTAATTTTGCAAGTTTTGACCAAATAACAGTAAATCTTGAACCAGCAAGTTTTACTCCTCTTTCAAAATCTAAACCAATATACTTTGCAATCTCATAATGTGCCAAAACATCTTTTGAAGTAAGTTTTGGCTCAAATACTTTTTTTACTTCTTTGTTAGAATTTTCATCTTTTCCAATAGGTACTGATTCATCTACTAAATTTGGCAGGTTATGCAAAATTTTTTTGATTTCTTTTTGTATCTGTGTCATATCTTGCTCTTTTTGCTCTATCTTTTGATCTATTTCTTTACTTTTTTGCAAGATTTGGGCAATATCTTTTTTTTCTTTTTTTGCAAGAGAGATCTCTAAGGAAAGTTTGTTTTTATCATGTTTTAATTGATCTAATTCTTGCTTTAGTGCTCTAAATTGATTATCTAGTTCTAATAAAATTTTAATCTGATTTTCATCTGCTCCTCTTTTTTGTAAAGATTGAATAAAAACAGCAGGATTTTTTCTAATTTCTTTTATGTCAAGCATAATCTCACCTTTTTATTCAAAAATATTTCTATTCTCTTTAATAATTTGTATAATTTCTTTACCTATTTTTTGCTGTGCCTGGGCAGTGGATGCACCAATGTGAGGAGTAAGAATTACATTATCAAATTTTTTTAAAGGTCCATCATATGGTTCATTTTCAAAAACATCTAATGCAGCCCCAACTATTCTACCATCAATAAGAGCATTTTGTAATTCTTTTTCATCAATTGCATGCCCTCTAGAAAGATTTAACAGATATGTACCTTTTTTTATTTTTGAAAATCTTTCCTTGTCTAAAATCTTAGGACTATTTTTATCTACTGAGGCGTGTATTGTTATTATATCTACGCTTTCAATAAGCTCATCTAAATCTTGGCAGTATTTAAATTCTTTAAGATTTTTGTCTGTTTTATCATAATAATAAACTTGCATTCCTAAGTCAGCAGCTTTTTTTGCAACCGCTTGTCCTATTCTACCCATACCAATTATTCCAAGTTTTTTTGATGCAATCTCTTCTCCAAGAGCATTTTCTTTTTCCCATTTATTTTCAATTGTAAGTTTTTTGTGCAAGTAGCAAACCTTTCTTAATAAGCATATCATAAGCCCTATTGTTAATTCTGCAACAGCATTCGTAGATGAAAAAGGTGTATTAAAAACAGCAATTGATCTTTTTTTGCATTCTTCCAAATCAATATTATCCAATCCTACGCCTGCTCTTATTACTAATTTAAGTCTTTGTGCTTGTTCTAAAAGAACTTTATCTACTTTTGTTGCAGATCTTACTATTAAAATAGAACTATCTACAATCTCCTTTTTTATATCAGAAGGTTTTACAACCACTTGTCCATATTTTTTTAATTCTTCTATTGTTTGTGAATCTATTTTATCAGCAACCAATATTTTTATCATCTAACTCACACCCAATTCTTCTTTTGCTTTTTTTAAACATTCTAAGCCATATTTTATTTTATCTAAATCCAAATCTCCCATAACACAAAATCTTAATGAGTTTTCTTTCCAATCTGCATGTCCTCCCCCAAGTTTAACTCCATATTTTTTTTGTAAATGTGAGTTTAATTCCTTGTTTTTAGAAGTAAAAAAAGCAATAACTGTGCTGGATGCAAATCTTTCATCCACTACTAATTTAAACCCCATTTTTTTAATCTCTTGCCTTGCAAAGTCTGCATATTGTTTATGTCTTTTTATAAAATTCTCTAAGCCTTCTTCTATTAATTTGTCTAATGCTCTATCCATTGCCCACATCAAACTTATTGCTGGGGTGGTAGGGGTTTCAAAAGTTTCTTCTTGCTTTTTTATATAATCCTTTAGATTTAAGTAATTGCATCTAACAGGAGATTTTTTTATTGCTTCTATTGCATCTAAAGAAAGAGAAATTACTGCCAATCCTGGAGGGCAAGCCAATGCTTTTTGTGATGCCCAAGAATAAAAATCTACGCCATCTTTTTCATGATCTAATTCATAAGCAGGAAATGCAGATGTTCCATCTACTAAAGTTAGCATGCCTTTTGATTTTGCATATCTGCAAACTTCTCTTAGTTTATTTAATATCCCTGGACTTGTTTCATGATGCACCATACAAAAAAGTTCTACACCTTTTTCAGAAGCCAAATCAATTTTCTCTTTTGCAACTTCAAGATCTAGCCCTTGCGCATTGTTATACCTTTCAAAAATAGTATTATAATATAATTTAGAATGCGATCCAAGTTTATCTCCAAATGCTCCGTTAGATAAAACAAGTGCATTGCCATCTTTTCCTAAAGCATTTTGAACATTGGCTTCAATTGCTGCCGTGCCTGAGCCAGTAATTATTAAAACTTTTTGTGCATTACAAAGAGGTTGTATTTTTTGGCAAACTCTTTTATATAATTCTTGAAATTCTTTTCCTCTGTGTGTAATCATTTGCTTAACTTGTGCATCTAGCACATCTTGTGCAACTGCAACTGGTCCTGGAGTAAATAAAAGCATTTTCTCACCTTAGGTTAATATTTTTTTATTTATTATATTTCCATCACTATCAAATTCATAAACATATGGTATAGCTGTTGGGATATTTAGTTCTATTACTTCATCAGGACTTAGTTTATCTAAATACATTACCAATGCTCTTAGAGAATTTCCATGCGCAACTACTAAAACATTTTTATTTTTTTTCAAATCCTTTAATATGTGTTTTTGAAAAAAGGGAATTACTCTTGCTGCTGTGTCTTTTAAGGATTCACCATTTGGAGGGGCAATATCATAACTTCTTCTCCACAATAAAAATTGTTTTTCTCCATAAATTTTTTTTATTTCATCTTTATTTTTTCCTTGTAAATCCCCATACATTCTTTCATTGAGTGCTTTATTTTTTATTATTTTTATGTGCCAGTTATTTTCTTTTAAAATAATCTCAAGTGTGTCATTTGCTCTTTTTAAAACAGAGGTATAACTAATATCAAAATGAATATCTTTTATTTTTTTTGCAACCTGTTTTGCTTCCTCCACTCCTTCCTCTGCTAAAGGCACATCAATCCAACCAGTAAATCTATTTTCTTTGTTCCATGTAGATTGCCCATGCCTTATTAATACTAACAAAGCCATATTTTTATTTATACTTAAGTTTATTAAATAGTTTTGTTGATAATATTTAATGCCTTTTTAGGTAGGTGGGATCTATGCAGATTTTTGATGTTGCAATAATTGGAGGAGGTTGCGCAGGGCTTTCAGCTGCAATGTATTGTGCAAGGTATGAACTAAAAACACTAGTATTTGATCCTATGCCTGGAGGCACAATTTCTCTAACTCATTTGGTTGAAAATTACCCTGCAATTAAATCCATTTCTGGCTTTGAACTAAGTCAAAAATTTTTAGAGCATGCTTTAGAGTATAAACCTGATCTGATCCAAAGCAAGGTGGTTTCAATTTCAAAAAAAGAAAAACTTTTTTATTTACAAACTTCAGATGATAAGGAATATATCTCAAAATCCATTATTTTTGCTACAGGTTCAGAATGGAAAAAACTAAATATTCCTTCAGAAGAAAAATTTTTAAATAAAGGAATATATTTTTGTGCAAGCTGTGATGGACCTCTTTACAAAGATAAAAAAATTGCAGTAGTTGGTAGTGGAGATTCTGCAGCCAAAGAATCTCTTTTGCTAGCACAATATGGAAAAAATGTTTATATTCTAGTTAGAGGAGATAGACTAAAAGGAGAGCCAATTAATAACAAAAAAGTATTTTCAAATCCAAAAATAGAAGTATTTACAAATGTGCAAGTGTTAGAATTTTTAGGTCAAAACAAATTAGAAAAAATAAAACTAAGTAGGCAAATTCAACCAAAAGAATATTCTAAACCAACAGATGTTTTAGATGTAGATGCAGTTTTTTTATTTATAGGCCATTCACCAAACACTTTATTGGCAAAGGACATTGGTGTTGCTCTTAATCAAAAAAATGAAATAATAATTGATAAACTTGCAAGAACAAATCTTGAAGGTGTTTTTGCTGCTGGGGATTGCACTGATATTGAATTTAAACAAGCAATTGTATCTGCAGCCTATGGTGCAATAGCAGCTTATAGTGTTCAGGAATACCTAAAAAAAGCCTTTTAGCCTTTAATTCAAAGCCTTAAAAATTTTTTAATTTTTGAAATTATATTAAGTTCTTCCATGCCTTGAATCATTTTTGTAATTGCCAGGTTATTATAAGTTGGACAGCAATTTTTTAGAAGATTTTTAATTGCTTTTGATGCTTTTGAATAAGGATTATATAAAACTAAAGGTGTTTTTAGAGCAATGGACTTTGGAACATTTTCATCTTCTGGTATTATTGCATCAATTCTATTTTCTAGTATTTGCTCTATTTCTGTAGGATTGAGCTGATAAGGCTTTGCTGAATATCTGTTTATTATAAAATGAATGTCTTTTTTTTGCTTTTTTTTGTGTATAAAATCAGCAAGTTTTAAAGCAGACACTGCGCTTGGCATTTCTGGAGAAACCAAAACCATTATTTTATTTGAAACCTCAATTGCATTTTGCACAATGCTAGGAAAACCAGGTGGGCAATCTAAAACTACTATGTCATATTTTGAAGCATCTATTAATGATCGAAGTGTTTTCTTTTTTATTTCTTTTTCATATCTTACTCCAGCTGAGATTATACGCAATCCTGTTTGGGGGTGAATAACAACTATGTCTTCCAAATCTTCTTTTTTTCTAAAAAGTCCTAAGCCAGATTCTCGGTGTGGCATTCCAAGATGAAAAAATACGCTTGGATTATAAATATCTAAATCTATTACAAGTGTCTTAACTTTATTTAAAGCTAAAAGAGTAGCAATATTGGTTGAAATAGTTGTTTTACCTACTCCTCCTTTTCCAGATACTACTGCTAATACTTTTTTTTCCATATCTATCGTCTTGATTTAGATTTTTTAGATTTAGCAGGAGTTTTATTTTTTTTGCTTTTTGTTTTCCACCAAACAAGTATAATTATTATTACTAACAGGATTGCACCTACTACTATTAGTGGATCAAAACCAAAGAAGTTAGAAGTAGTTTGGGATTGTTTTTGCTCTGTTGGGTTGGCTGAAACTATTTCTTCGGTGTATTGTTTTTTAGCTAAAAATATTTCATAATCAAAATTTCTTGTTTGTCTTAGTGCAATTTGGCCGCTTTGACCAAACCAAAATGCGCTAGCACTTATTCTTACTTTATAACTTTTTCCAAGTTCAGCTGTTGATGGAATCTTTATTTTTATAATTGCTTTTTTAGCTTGTAAATAACCTTTTCCAGATGGAGATTTAAGATATTCTATTCCTGGCTCTGGTTGAGAAGGTATTTGTGGCAAAACCTCTCTTGGTTCTACATATAAATTCTCTGATGAATTAGTAAGTATTCCACTAACATTTAATTGTATAGTTTTTAGAGGTGGGTCTATTTCTACTTTCCAGCCATCTGGAAAATATGCTGGCGATAAAGCAACATGTGTAATCCTATTTCCATACTCCTTATCAACATAAAAATAAATACTAAAATTTATTTCTTCTCCTGGTTCAGCACTCATTCCTTTTCCTTGCTGCATAGACCCAAAATCAAACATAGGTCTTTGCTCTTGGGCATAAACTACTAAACCAAAACCACCTATTAATATAAAAAAAATTAATAAAATTAGGGATAATTTAGTGCTTTTCATATTTATTTTTAATCTAAGTAGATTTTTAAATTTATTGTATTTTAATTTTTAGCTGTTTTTTTAGTTTTTAATAATTTGAAGCACTTATTTTAAACCTTTATATTTAAAAAATTAGTTTAATTAATATTTTTATGTTCTTTTCATCAAAATTGTCTATATTTTTGTTATTTTTTATTAGTTTAGCATTTGGTTTGTTAAATTACTCAGATAGTACTCTTAGTGCATCTTTAATTGTAAACTCTTTAGAGAATGTAGAAATAACTAATTTTTTTATTTCAAACAGTAATCTAACTCAATCTGATTTTGCAACATTTAATATAGAGGTTTTAAATGTTGGTAATTTAGCCCAAAACATAACTGTTTTTATAGATATTTTTTATTTGCAAAACAACACTCAAAATTTTGTACAACAACTTGATTTAGGAGATTTTCTAATAGGTCCTGGAGAATATCTTTACTTAACAAAATTGTTTGATAGTGATTCAAACACTCCTGGTCAATATATTGCAATAGCAAATGTAGTTTACAACCAAACAAAGCAAAAAAATCTAACTTTTTTTATTTTTCAAAAGCCTTCTTTACCTTCCTCTCAGTCTTCCTCTTCTTATCCTGCTTTTAGTGGTGGAGGGGGAGGGGGCTTTGGGCCAATCTCTGGTGAAGAAAAAGAAAAATTAAAGCAAGCTCTTTCTTCTCAAAGACTTGCCAGTGCTGCTTTAAGTATTAAAAGTTATGCAGTGTACTCTGAATCTTTTCCAGGAGAAAAATTATTTTTGCTAACAAATTTAAAAAATAATTTAAATAAACCTCTTTTTCTTAATTTGAATTTTTATTCGGATACATTTGCCAGTTCTAATATAAAAAATATGTTAATTAATCCAAGCGAGGAGAGTTCTATTCCTATAGAGGTAGAAGTTCCAATCAATCTAAAACCAGGGCTTTATCTTTCTTTTTTAAATGGTTCAACAATGGAAAATGAATCATTTACTATTCCAGTTTTAATTTCAATATTAAATCCTTCATATATGATGCAGCCTGTTGTACTCAAAAGGACTATAATCCAAGAAAAAATTGCTAACCAAACACTTTCAAGAGTATTTTTAAGCATACAAAACAATAAGGAAGTGCCAATTTCTTTTTTAGAAATTTCTGAATTTTTTCCAAAGGAACTTTTAGAACTTTATTCTCCTGCTTATTCTTCACATTCTCCAGATTCTATTGATTATTCTTCTAATATGCTAAAATGGAAGATTTTAGATTTACTTCCAAAAGAAAATAGAAAAATTTCTTATTCATTTAGTTCTCCGTTCAATTTGGATTATCTTTTTGGTATAAAGGCCTCTCAAATTACTTCTGTTCAATCTCAAAAAAAACTTATGGTTTCATTTTTGAAAATGCCTCAAATTACATCAGAAAATGGAGATTGGATAACTCTAGAAGTGTTTAATCCAAAACTTTCTATTTCCAATTATGAAATCTTTATTGATGGCCCGTCTGATTGGTCTGTAGTTCCAAAAAAAATAGTTGGTACTATTAGTCCAAGAGAAAAAAAGCAAATAAGTTTTTTTGTAGAATCTTTATCTCCAAATTCTAAAGTAGGCAATTTTATATTATCAGTCAAATCCGATGATGGGCTGGAGCAAAAAAGTTTTTATGTGCCCCTCACAACTAATTTTTTAATAGAACAACTTCCATTTACTTCTGAGCAATCTTATTTGCAATCAATTATATTTTGGGCAACAAAAAATCTTCTAATTATTTTTCTAATCTTTTTAGCAGTAAGTATAATGTTATTTGTGATGAGATATATTGTTTCTTATTATGAAGGCAGGGCATTTATAAATAAGGAAGAACTTCAAAACCAATTTAATCAATTAAAGCAAATATTTAAAAACCAAAAAATTTAATCTTTAGATTAAATAACTTTATATAATTTTTTTACATATTTTTAATTATGTTTTTTGGCAGGATTGGATTTTTAGTTTTATTTCTATTTATTTTTTATGCTTTCGCAGAGGATTTTAATCAAACAAATCAATCAAGCAATCAAACAATTAATCAAACAAACAATCAATCAAATAACCAAACTTTTTTTGATTCAGTTAATCTTTCTTCAAATCAATCGGATTATCAAACCAATATCACAGATTTATTTAATCAAACAAATCAATCAAGCAATCAAACAATTAATCAAACAAACAATCAATCAAATAACCAAACTTTTTTTGATTCAGTTAATCTTTCTTCAAATCAATCAGTTTATTTAAATCAATCACAAAATCTATCTTTAAATAATACTAATCAGTCTTCTTCTATTTATAATTTTTCAAGGCTGAACAATTCAAAAGAAGTTATCTCTACAAAAGGGGAATATATTCCATTGCTTAAAAAAAATGTTTTAGTCTCTTATAAAAACAATATTCCAATTCTTAGTTTTAAAAAATCAGATTATTTAATATTTATGCCAGTAATTTTGCCACTTGACAGTAATTTCTTTAACCCAGGTTCTATGCCTTTTTCAATAAGTTTATTTTTTAATGCAAATTCTGCAGGGGGCGGAACATTAGTCTCCAAAATATCCCCAGATGGAGGTTATTATATTTCTATAGAGCCATTTTCAAATAGCATAAGATTTAAAATAGCAGACAAAGATGATGACTTAGACTTTGAAGTTCCTATATCCTATTTAATATCTGATGGCAGATGGCATCATTTAGTTGCAATAAGAGAAAATAATTCAATCTTTTTATACTTGGACAACACTTTAGTTGGAAATGCTTCTAATCAAAAAATTTATTATCTATCTAATAATTATCCTTTTTCAGTTGGTTCTCAAATTATAGTTCCAGAAAATAATTATCCAGCATTTGCATTTGATGGAAAAATAGCAGCAGTACAATATTTTCCATTTGCTTTAAATAATCAAGAAATAGAGAAGTTGTTTAGTCTCAAAGCAACTTTAGAAGGTGAAACATAAATGTACAAACCATTTTTTTTATTATTTTTTTTATTATTTTTTTTAGATTCTATTTATTGCCTAAATGCAACTTTAGTTTATGCTTCTACTACCTCAAATGGTTTAGCCTATCCAAAGTTAAGAGAATGGAACTCCTCTTCAAATTCTTGGGGTTCAGAAGTAGAACTCTCTCCAGGTTCTTCTGCCAATATTAGTTCAATTAGAATTTATTATGCTCCAAATAATCAAAAAAGAATAATAGTTACTCAAAACATATTAGGTGAATTAGACTTATATGTTTCTTGGAATGGAAGTACTTGGTATAGAACAGCAAATATTTCAAAACTTTGGACAACTGCCCCGACTGTGTATTATAGAGGTTTTGATTTGGCTTATGAATATGCTACTAATAATGCTATTTTGGTTTTTTCTGTAGTAAATACTTCTACAACTTGTGATTTAGGATATTTTTTTATACCTGCTAATGCAACTACAATAAATTCTTCTCAATATGGTTGTATAGATGATACAACTGTTTCTACTGATATAACCTCAAGATTTGTAATGATGGCATCTAAGCCAGATTATTCTTCTAGAGAAATAATAGTTGCTTCTACAGAAACTAGCCAGGATGATGTAAATGCTTGGATATGGAATGGTTCTAGTTGGGGAAATCAAAAAGAAGTAGCTTCTGCTGCTACTTCTACTGGTGATTATGAAGCAGCTGCAGTTGCTTATAGCGCAGATGGCTCGCAAGCAATGTTTATTGCTGGAGATGGTACGGTTGGTTATGTGAATTATACTTTTTGGAATGGTTCTAGCTGGTCCACCACATCTTATTTTGATATTGACACTACTGATTCAGTGGATGTTCAATTTGCTTCTTTACATGCAGATATGAATTCATCTTCAAAGTATATGGTGGCAAGTTTTGTAGACGGCGGCGCTGACTTAACCTTTGCTATTTGGAATGGAACTAGTTGGACTGTTAGTCCAAATATTGACACTACAGTTGATGTTTCCACTGGAAGATGTGCAGATGCAGCATTTAATTATTCTAGAACTGGAGTATTAGTTTGGGATACGGATACTACTGGTACTACTCTTTCAGTTAGAAATTTTTCTACTGCTGGTTTGGTTGCTACTACTAATACTTATTCCACACATACTGGTACTGGGCAGTGGATGAGACTTTTTAGTAGCCCAAATATTTCTGATTCTCCAAGATTATTTGGGCTTAGAAAAAACACAGCATTAGGTTTATATTCTTTTTATCATACTGGAAATGGGCTATCTACAGAAACAGCTATTACTACTAATAATGGACCAGTTGGTTATGAGGCGTTTTGGTTAGATTTTATAAAAAAAGTAGATAACTTAGGTCCTTCATTTTCTTCACCAACAGTAAACACTACTTCTACACCAGCAGATACAAATATTTGTTTTAATATAACTATAACTGATCAATATTCTGCACCAATAGTAAATCCAATTGTGAGGGTCACTTATCCAAATGGAACTATGCAGGCTCTTAATCTTTCAAATTCAGAATGCAATCCATCTGGCAATCAAAATGTATTTGGTAAGATAATCAATGTTGGTCCAACTAATGGAATACTTTATATAAATTATTCAAATGCATCTGATGTATTTGGAAACTTTAATTCCACTACATTTGATATCCAAGTAACAGTATCTGGAGGAGTTTATGTAGATATTTCAGTGTCCCCGATTGCTCTTTCGTTTGGTTCTCTAGATGCAGGAACTAATGACAACCCAGCAACAGAAAATCCAATTGTTGTAGTTAACACAGCTAATAGCAACACTGCAGTAGATATTTATCTAAACAATTCAAATATGACTACTGGAACATATTACATGCCAGCAAGTGCACTATCTGTAAATACAGTAAATAATCCTGCAACCTCCACTCCATTCAATGGCCCAACTTATTTAAATGGTATGGGTGTAAATCAAGGCTTTGTAGAAAACTTAGCAGTAAACAATATGGTTTATTTGTATTTTTGGCATGATGTACCAGCAGGTCAGCAAGCAGGTTCATACACAGCAACTGTATTAATTCATGCAGTAGCAGATGGTTATCCACCCTAAAAAAATATTTTAATTTTTTAGAAAGTTTTATAAATGTTTTCTTATTTATATATAACAATTAAAAGGCGACCAAGGTGATAGAAAAATGAAAAGATTTATTTTGTTGGTATTTTTAATTTTAGGGTTAGCTTTTGCACCAACTTTTGAAAACCAAGCACTTTCTGCTTCTCTGTCAGTAAATGCATATGTAGATATTTCAGTGTCCTCGAATTCTCTTTCATTTGGTTCTCTAGATCCAGGAACTAATGACAACCCAGCAACAGAAAATCCAATCACTGTTACTAACACAGCTAATAGCAACACTGCAGTAGATATTTATCTAAACAATTCAAATATGACTACTGGAACATATTACATGCCAGCAAGTGCACTATCTGTTTGGACATCAAACAATGCAGCTTCTTCTAAACCATTCAATGGCCCAACTTATATAAATGGAACAAGTGCAAATCAAGGCTTTGTAGAAAACTTAGCAGTAAACACAAATGTGAATTTGTATTTTTGGCATGATGTACCAGCAGGTCAGCAATCAGGTTCATACACAGCAACTGTATTAATTCATGCAGTGCAAGATGGAAATACCCCATAAAAAATTTTTTACTTTTTACTTTTTTTATTTTTTTAAATTTTTTAGAAATCTTTTTTTAAGTTAATTATTTAAAATAATTAGGCTAAAATATTAATAAACTAAATAGGAATTTTTTTCAAACCAGCCCCCTCGTCTAGAGGTAAGGACGCGAGGCTCTGGACCTCGAGACATCGGTTCGAATCCGATGGGGGCTATTTGGGCCCGTGGTGGAATGGCTAACACGTCTGCCTTACACGCAGAAGAGTCTGAGTTCGAATCTCAGCGGGCCCATTGCCTATTTTAGATTAAAACATTTCTTTTTCTTTCTTTTTTTATTCTAGAGGAAGAGGGGCTTTAGGCTGGCTGCATTTTTATTCTTTAGTTTAATTTTATTTGGCCAAAAAATTAGATTTAGTTAGATTTAGATTTAAGTTGGCTCTATAATTGTATATACATTTATTCTTTTTCTTCTTCTAGCAAATAGCCATTTTTTTGTAGTATTTTAGAGGCTTTTTTTGGTTTATCTGTTTTTATCAAATAAAGTGCTTGTTGATCATCTTCACTAATAGCTGTAAGTTGTGTTATGCTAATAGAAGCATTTTCTAAAATGTTAGATAATTTTGAAATTTCTTCTTTATCATTTTTTAATTTTACAATTAAGGTTTCATCAGAATAGCATTTAAATCCATTGATATTTAGTATTTCCAATGCTCTTTCATAACTTTTTGTAGCAAGTGTAATTATTGTTTTATCTAATATTCTGTTCATTGAAATAGAATCTATATTTATTTTAGATCTTCCCAAAAGAAATGAAATCTGGGCTATATTTGAAGGTTCATCTTCTGTAATTAAATAAATCTGCTTCATACTAAATCCCTCTTTAGTTCTAATAAAATTATAAAAAAAGGAGTTTTAAAATTTTTCTTTAAAAAATTTTTAATTTTTTAGATTTTTATTAAAAAAAGTTAAAAAATTAAAAAGATAGGTTTTGGGATTTGGAGCAGAAGTTGGGGTGATGATGCTAAATAGCCAAGGTGCAAGCGATCCAAGACAGAAGATCAGCCTTGACTATCCACACCAAGGGTTTGCCCAAATCTTCCCACCTATCTTTTTATTTCTTCTATTGTAATTTTAACATATCCTCCTTTGTCAAATCCACCATAGTTTGAAACAGCATAATAATTGCCATTTTGCAAATCTTGAAAGATTGTATTAAATTTTGTTTCTTTATTGTTTTTAGTAAATCCAACTTCAAAAAGTGCTTTGTTAATTTGGGAATTTTGTTTGAGCAGCAAAGAAATTTGCATCTTAACACCATCAAAATCTAAAAGGTAATCTTGTTTTCCTCCATTATAATCAACAGTCCTAGTACTATATTTCATTCCAGTTTCAGCTGGATAAGCATATGTAATGCTTATCTTTGCTTTTATATCCTCTGCCTTTTTCCATACATCTATTACCTTAAAGTTTTGTATACTATCAAACCATACTTCTGATTTTTTTGCAATTTTTAGACCTTTCTCTCCTCTGAACACATCATCTATTTTTATAGAGGCAGTGTCTTCTTTTATTTTTTTAGCTTGCATGTCATAATAGCCTATTAGGCTTTTTGTGAGACTATCTTTTTCAACAAGCAAATATGGATTATAAACAATTATATTTTTTTGATCTGGTGTGTATGATAATAGTGCAACTTGGGATTGATCTAATTCAAAATCTTTATATTGAAAACTATATCTTGAAATATTTAAAATCTGTTCAAGAGAAACAGAAGTGTATTCACCAAACATTTTAATTATTGTATTAGCAGGATCATCAAACTCTGTTCCAACTATAACTGGCCATACATTAGTATTTGCATCTAATTTTATTGTGGCTTCTTTTCTTCCAATAACTATGTATTTTCCTATATAGTTTTTTAGTTGAGAATTAGTATCTAAACTTTCTAGAGCAATTCTTTTATTAGGATATTTTGGCTCATTATATACACTCACACTATTATTCATATAAGTAGTTTCACATGCCACAAATAAACTAGCCCCAGTCATCAAACTAGCAAGTAGGGGTTTAATTGTTCTAAATACACTTTTATTTTTATTTTTTTTAGTATTTTGTTGTTTTATTTGTTTATTTGGATTCTTAAACAAACTCATTTTATCACCTTTTTATATTAATTATTAATATTAAACAATCATATTTATATACTTTTCGTCACATCAAAAAATAGAAATACTTAAAAATTTTTTCTTAAATTCAGAATTAAAAAATTCAAAATTAAATTAATAAATATTAAAAATAAAAAAATTTAAAAAAATTTAAAAAACTAGAAATTAGAAAAATATAGTTTGTACTGCTGCTACTCCTGCACTAATAACAAAGGATATTGCTATTATTACCCCTGCAATCAATAAAGCAACTGCATTATTGCCTTTTTTGAGTTGGATCTCATAGTCTAAGCCTTTGTAAATCTTTCCGACTGTGTATATGCCAATTTTTATTACAAAAATCGCAACCAGTATGCTAACTAACAATTGAATCATTGATATTGCTGCATTTATTAGCATAATCTCCATTGGAACATTTGGACTTAAAAGTAATGTGATATTTTGTATTCCTTGTTGCACTATAGAAGCAATAGCCAAAATCATTGCAATTAAAACTATTGCAACAGAGGTATTTCCTTTCTTTATTTCTTCTAATTCATCTATTTTCTTAGTAGTTTTATTAAAAAGCTGTAAACTAAAAAATATTGTAAATGTAGCAAGCAAAATTGAGAGCAATATTTTCCCAAGCCAAATTAAGCTTGCAAGAGCTGTTTTTTCTATGCTAAACATATGCTCACCCCATTAAAAAATAAAACAAATATTATTTAAAAATATTTCTTTAATATTTTTTTGTGGTATTAAAAATATTTTCAAGTAATCTAAAAGAAATTACAAAAACAAATTTTAATCCAACATATTTTTTAATCTTTTTTGTTTTTTTATTTTATGAAAAAATTTAAAATTAACTCATACCAACAAGCAGGTGTAAATCTAAAAAAAGTGCACAAAATCCAGAACACTATAAACAGCCTTCTTTTTAAAACTAAAAACCAATATACAAAAAATTTTTTAATTGGTCACTATGCAGGCTTATTTTCTTTTAATAATACAAATTTTTGCATTCATACTGATGGGGTAGGTACAAAAATTTTAGTTGCGCAAGCACTAAAAAAGCACAATACTATTGGAATAGATGCAGTAGCAATGAATGTTAATGATATTGTTTGTATAGGTGCAAAACCTCTAGTGGGTGTGGACTATATTGCTTTATCTAAAGAAGATGATAAATTAGTTAATGAGATTTTTAAAGGGCTTATAAAAGGCTGTCAGTTATCTGGCATTGCTTTGGTTGGAGGAGAAACAGCAATTTTGGCGGATATGTTTCAATCCAAACCAAATCAAACTTCTTATGATTTGGCAATGAGCGTGGTTGGGGTTTGCCAAAAGGAAATTTTGGATGGGAGCAAAATAAAGCAAGGTGATTTAATAATCGGTTTGGAATCAAGCGGTTTGCATTCTAATGGCTTTAGTCTTGCAAGAAAAATTCTTGATATAAAAAAATGGGGCAATAAAATGCTAACTCCAACAAAAATCTATTCTAATTTAGTTTTAGAAATTTTAGAGAATGCAAAAATAAATGGGCTTGCACATATTACAGGAGGAGCATTTTCAAAATTAAGCCGTCTTGGAAAGGTTTGCGCTAAAGGCTTTTTATTAGATTCTTTCCCTGAACCTAGTGGGATTTTCAAAGAGATTTATGAAATTATTTCTAATCCAATAGAATGTTACAAAACTTTTAACATGGGAATAGGGTTTGTATTGGTCACACCTCCAGATCAAGAACAAATTATATTTGATATAGCAACTAAGTTTAAAACAAAAGCCTTTAGGGTTGGAAAAATTATTCCTCAAAGAAAAGTAATTTTAAAAATGGATAAAAAAGAATTTGAATTAGCAAACTACTAATAATTAAAAAACACTAACAAAGTTTTTTTAGTTTTTGTAATATTTTTCAAACAAATACTCTAGTTGTTTTTTTAGATTTTGTTTATATTCATCATTTATTTTTTTATCTTCTGTTTCAAAGGATTGCAGATAGTGTTCTATAAAAATATCTACCTCTTTTTTAGAGATTAGATTATTTGCTAGCAAGTTGCAAATAAATATTAAGCTTTCAGTTTCACCCTCTTTTTTATTTGAAATAACTCTAAGTTGAGCAGGAGGACCAAACATAGCTAAGTTTGTGGATTTTTTTACAAAAATATTTTCTAGGGAACTATCCCCAAGTGCAATATTGTTTTTGTGCATTTGTGCTAATGCAAACAAAACCGAGCCAATTACTCTTATTCTTTTTTGCTTTTTTTCTTTTAAGTCTATAAATTTGTCCACATCCTTTGGTTTTAGGCCTATTAAATAAATCTTTTTTTTAGGAATTTTAAAACTATTTTGTTCTATTTTCAAAATACCTAATGGTGAAATAAAATTATTTGAAATTCCTTCTGAAAAGTATTTTTTTTCATTTTTTAATTCTACAAAAAGCTCTAAAATTATGGCTGCGCTCACCTCATTAGGAGTGTGTGACAATATAAAGTTTTTTTCTCCATCTTCTATTTCTAGTCTTTTTTGAAGTTTATTTATTTTAAAAAATCTTGGACTAATCTCAAGGTTATTGCCATAGACTAAAAGCTGATTTTTGTTATCAGAAAATATTCGTTTTAGCCCTAAACCTGTCAAATCTTCTTTTTTTGGCTCTTTTTTATTTTTAAGATTAAGGTTAGCACTAAGCCTAGAGTTCATTTCTCCCACAATTTATATATTTATCTAAAAATATTTATAAAATGTTGTTTCAGTTCTTTATTTTGAATTGTTTAAAAATTATTTTTTAATTATCCAACCATTACTCTTTTAATAGTTTTGAATTAAGATTTATTATATGCTAAAAAATAAGTTTTTTTTATTTCTTTTTTTATTAACTTTTGGTATTTTCGCTCAAGATTTTCTTGTTTTAAATAAAACTTTTAGCTGTTATAATTGTCCTGATTCTTTTTTATATGCAAACACTCCTTTTTTTGAACCAAGAAAGGTTGTTTTGGCTCCTGATGAAAATCTTTTTGTGTTAAATAAAAATATGATCTTTATTTTAAACCAAGAGGATGGTCTTGTCTCAAGCATAGGAAAAAAAGGCTATTATGAATTTTTATCTGAGCCTGTTTCACTTAATTTTTATGAAAACACTTTTTATGTTTATGATAACCAAGAATATAAACTTTTTTATTTTCAAAATCCAGGAGATCCTAAAGATTTAGATATAAGGTTTGATTTTTCTATCTCTGATTCTGTTGTATCTGACAATAAAATATTTTTTTTAAGCAAAAGTGCAAATGCAATTTTTGTTTTAGATCTAAATAGTTCACAAATAAAAAAATTTTTAGAAAAAGGCATTGGGGATGGAAAAGTTTTAGATCCTTTTTCTCTAACAATAAAGAACAATACTATTTTTATAGCCGATACTTCTAATAGCCGTGTGCAAGCCTTTGATAAAAATCTAAGCTTTCTTTATAATCTTGGGCTTGGCTCAAAAGGCTATAATTTTATTTATCCAGTAGCAATAGCTTCCAACAATGATTTTTTATTTGTTGCAGATGAAAAAACAAAGGAGCTTTATATCCTCAACCAAGAAGGAGATCTAATAGATAAATTTAATTACTCCTATCTTAATTTTTCATCTATAAGTTCTTTGAGTGCATATTCGGATTTTATTTTTGTTGTAAGTGAAAAAGACAAAAAAATTTCTAAATTCATTATAAATAAAAAAGCTGCCTTTAATAATATACAACAAAAAATAGACCAGTTTTCAGAAGAATTTGAACTTTATAAATCCAATCTTTCAGCTGCTGCATCTTATTTGAATTTGCCAATTAGCCCTTCAATTTCAGATTTATCAAATTCTATTTCTAGTTGTTATAATTACTTATCAGTTCAAAAATATTCTGATGCTTGGGTTTGTTATAACTCTTCTTTAGAAAAATATTATAATCTAAAAAAAGATTATGAAAAAATTTTAGAACAAAAACTTGATGAAAAAATTTCATCTCTAAAATCAAGTATGAAATCGCTAAAGGATGTAGATTTATTGTTTTCATTAAAAGATGATTTGGATATTGCTTATAATCTTTTTTCTTTATCAAAATATTTTGAACTATCAGCGCATTTAGAAAAAATGGAGAAAAAAATTCAGGCCTCTAGTCCTCCTCCCATTCAGCAGCAAATTCCAAATGAACAAGTTAGTATAAATAATTCCCCTTCTTCTCCATCTAAAATTCAAGAGCTTTCAGAAATAGAATCTAATAATTATAAAACATTTTATACCTCTTTAATTGAAAAAAAGAAAATCGCTTTTCATACTTCTAAGGATTTAGATTATTTTGTTGATTTTAAAGTTGTAGATAATTTTATTTTATTTGCAGATTCCTTTTCAAAATCAGGAAATTATTCTGCTGCTTTAGATTATCTTTTTAAAGCAGATGATGAATTAAATCAAATTCTATTTCAACTTGATCAATATAATCTTACAATTAATATTCTAAATGAATACAAAAAAAATATATCTAATTTTACTAATTTAGATGAACTTTCAGCTGCTTATCTTAAACTAAATAAAGCATATATCTTAGCAAAATCTGATCCTTCGGCTGCACTTAACGAGGCGCAGCAAGCTTTAGAATTGGCAAAAAAGCAAAAACAATTTAGTTTTAAATCTACTGCTACTGATTCTAATTTAGCAATCCTTATTTTCTTTGGTTTAGTTTTAATTATGTTGATTTTTGCAGCTGCAATCTATTATATCATATCAAAGAGAATAAAATCTAAGCAATTAGGCAAATCTTATTTAAATAAAATTATAACATTTAAAAAAGATCGGCTTGTTATCAAAAAAGCAAAACAAATTTAAGCAAAAAACAAATTTAAAAATCAATTAAATCAAGGTACAATCTAAAACTTTAAAACTTAAAGAATTATTAATTTTATTTTCTTTACCAGCCGTATTTTTCTGCTACTGAGTAACTAAATGTTTCCATTGCTTTAAAAAAATTAGTCTTTTTGATATTCTTACCTATTGCAAATAATCTAATTAGAATTTTTATTTTTTGAACCATATCAAGATTTGTTAAATCATTTGGCAAAATCTTAGCAATTGTATTTAATTCTTCTTCGCTAAAAGAATAAAAGAATTTTTTTCCTTGCAATATTTTTTGGTAAGGTGGAAAGTTTTTTCTCCATTCAATTTCATAATTTTTGAGAAGTTCTTCAATGTATGGATCAGCTAATTTTTTTTCAGCTGCAATTTCCTTTGCTTTAGCTAAAGTGTAAGCTGCAATCTGACCTGATTTTAGAGCAAGTTGAGTTCCACCTTCAAACATAGGAGATGTAAAACCTGCAGCATCCCCTACTAAAATTATTCCTTCAGCATATGTTTTTTTTATTGGCCCTGAACAAGGAATCATTCCCCCAAATGGTCTAATTATTTTATTTTTATCTAATCCAACTTTTGTTAAAAAAATCTTTAGGTTTTTATGAATGTTTATACTATCTGTGCTCACAAGGCCTACATTTGCTCTGTCCTTATCCTTTGGCATTAACCACAAGTATCCTCCTGGTGCAAGTTTAGGGTCAATGTAAAATTCTATAAATCCATCATTTTTTACATTGTCTATTAAATATTGTGCTCCAGCAATTAGATTTGGTCCATTTGGATCTAGGTTTAAAATTTTATTTCCTAAACTTTGATAGCCTGTTGCATCTACTATTGCTTTTGATTTTATAAGCATTTTATTAGAATTTATAGACCAAATTCCATTTTTTCTGCTAAATTGAAAAACTCTGCATTCTGCTTGCAAGCTTGCACCTGCTGCTATTGCCTTCTCTAAAAGATATTGCTCAAACAAATCTTTATTTAGATCATAGCCTTCCTCTCTAAAAACAGTGTACTGACCATTAGGAAATATTATTTTAATTCCTTTTATTTTAAGTCCAAGTGCACTAGAAGGAACATCCTCTAAGCCCATTCTTTTTAATGCAAGGCTTGATAAACCTTCCCCGCAATGTACTGGCCTGCCAACTTGTGGATGCTCTTCTAGTATAATTGTTTTTATATTCTGTTTTGCAAGATGGTAAGCTGCACTTAAACCAGCAGGTCCTGCACCTATAACTGCAACTTCATTTTCAGTATTTGGGCTATAAACAATTTCAACCATAGTATCTTTTTTTATTTTCTTTTTTGCATTGCATCTAAAACTTTTTGTTTTGCATATTTTAGTGCAACAGTTCTTGTATCCCAATCCTTGGGCAGGTTTTCTAATATTTTGGAAGTGTTCCTTGTTATTTTTTCTTCAACTAATTTAAACATTTGGCTTTCAGTCATTGATGCATATTCAGCATATGAGGATATAACTCCTCCTGCATTAGCAACAAAATCTGGAATTATTAATATTTTCTTTTTTGCAAGTTTTTTTTCAATTGCATGCTCTATTGGAATATTTGCTGCTTCCACAATAAGTTTTGCATTCACATTATTGTAATTTTTTTGATTAATAACATTTGGCCTTGCCGCAGGTATTAAAATATCTACTTTTAGTTCAAAAATTTTTGGTCCTTCTAAAACCTTTGCACCAGGATAAGAAGTTATGCTAGAAAATTTCTTTTTTGTTTCTATTGCCTGGGAATATTTAAGTCCATCTTCTTTATATGCAACACCTTGTGAATCAGAAATAGCAACTATTTTTGCACCTTTTTCTTCTAAAAATTTGTGAGTAAATGTACCTACATTCCCATACCCTTCAATTGCAACAGTACAAGAACTCAAATCAAGTTTTAAAAATTCTGCTGCTACTTTTGTTGCAATACTTACTCCAAATCCAGTAGAACCAAGTTCATGTGGCAAGCCTCCCATTTCTTTTGGCTTTCCAGTAGCAGCATTTTTATTTTTTAATTCATCTGCAATATATCCCATTTCTTTTTCAGTTGTGTTCATATCTGGGCCAGCAATATAATAAGTTGGTATAAGACAAGAAATTGCTCTTGCAAAAGATCTTATTACTTGCTCTTTATCTGGTCTTTTAGGATCTGCTTTTATACCTGCTTTAGCACCACCAAAAGGAATATCTGCCATTGCATTTTTATAAGTCATTGCTCTTGCAAGATTCAAAACCTCATTTACGGTTATATCAGGCACATATCTTATTCCACCTTTACCAGGCCCAAGAGCAGTATTATCTACTACCACCACTCCATGATAATTAAGTTTTGGGTCATATACCTCTAGTATCTTTTCTGGTCCTAATTCGTCTCCATGTTCCATATTTTCAATCCTCCTTCTAAATCGAGTATAAAACTATAAAACAAGGTTGAAATTTAAAAATCTAACATTTTTTTAGCTGTGGGGCAGAATTAATAGAGTCTAAAAACACCTTTAACTAAAAATACTCATTTCAAGCTTTCTTCAATAATCTTTTTTTCTTCTTCTGTTATTCCATAAAGTTTATACACCAACTCATCAATCTCTCTATCTGTCTTTTTGATTTCCTCTTCAATTTTAAATCTTTCATCTGTTTTTTTGTCGCCAAGTTCATTGAGGCGTTTGTGAAGTGAGAGCATTTTGTCGACAAGAGATTCGATTTTTTGAACAAGAGATTGATTTTGTGGAGTTATTGGGGGAATAGGCATAATTTCAACATACTGATTTGACAGTCTAAATCCTGTAAATCCATATTGATGAACGATCATATTCACATATTTGAAAATTAATTTTGAATTCAAAACCGCCATTATATATTTTAAATTATTTCCAGTAAAAAAGGCCATACTATCAAGGATAAAGATATCTGGTTTAACTAAACAAAATGCCGGTTCCTGTGTTATCCTCTGCCATACAATCTTTTCCTTTTCAAATTCAGGATAGTAAGCGATTTGATCTTGTGTTTCATACCATTTATTGCCTGTTTTCTTTCTTGCATCAAAACCAAGCCCAGGATATTTTTTACCTGATTGTTCCAGTTGTCTTAGATCAAAATTATCAAGAAAATACTTTTTCAATGCCGGATAATCGTCAATCTTCAAGTGCAAAGCAGGAAATGTTCCTATTACCCAAAGCCCAGCCCATTTATAGTTATACCTTTGAATATCTCTTCCTCTTAAAATTGGTTTTATGACTGCTTCAGTGCGCTTTCTTTCTTCTGCTGTCTTACAATTTGCAAGAATTTCTTCTCTTGTTTTAGAATCTATAATAAACGCTTCATTTAGACCTGTTAAAACACCACGATAAATCTTTACATCCCAGTCTTTCAGAGGTTTGCCTATTTTTTCTATTTTTTCTTTTAAATTTTGCTCTGCACTGCTTCCAATAAACCATTGATCTTCTTTGAAATTAGGAAGTTTGACTTTATTTTTATTTATATAATCAGCAAAATTCTCTTTTGCATCTACTTTTACTCCATAAAGTTGATTTTTATTTGGAGAATTTTGAACTATTAAAATACATGTATCTACTGTCGCTTCTTCAAATACGCCAGGGCCTAAGTCAACAACTAAAATAGGGTTATATTTACTTAAGAATTTACGAAGCTTCTTTCCATATCCTGCTCTCATCCATTTATTACTTACTATAAATCCAAGATA
>Ga0078972_1001630_pt1 | contig 82341 bp, 70 predicted proteins | sample YelNatPaOPGAMG01_FD_67568 | JGI IMG/M metagenome (GOLD analysis project Ga0078972, IMG submission 67568) | Hot spring thermophilic microbial communities from Obsidian Pool, Yellowstone National Park, USA - OP-RAMG-01 (SPADES assembly) (version 2) | ecosystem: Environmental > Aquatic > Thermal...
AAACAGAATCTAAGCCAACACCCCCCTCTATCCCTTGGGCCATCTATGATTCAGAGCTTTTGCAGTAATGACAAGGGTTTGAGGGGGGTCAAATGTGGGTCAGGTCAGGAATTGCCGCTATTGGCCTACCACGAAAGCGGCCTTCAGCATCCTCCCCGCGAACCTGAGGACCGCTGAGTAGACGCCGGGCCTTCCCTCCCAGACAAGAGCGTTCTCCCCGCGCCTTCCCTTAAACGGTATCTCATCTATCTCGCGTCCGGAAAGGTCAAAGATGGAAAGCCTCCCGTCTCCCTCGCAGGGCAGGCCGAAGAAGAAGGTAGCGCCCCTGGCTGAGCTCTGGACCCTGAAGCTGAAGGCGCCTCTTGGAGGAGGGGCCTCCGCAACCCCGATGTGGAAATCGGTAAGGTTGTGCGTTCTCCACTCGTAGTAAAGAGGTATGGGTATGTTACCGTAGTAGCCTATGTATTGGGTGAAGGAGGAATCCGCAACCATCCCTGTGTCCGGGCACCACCACTCGTAGCGATCGGTTTTTATCTGGCCCGTGTCGGCTGAACCTGACGCCCAGGTTACCGAGGCCCGGGTTTTCACATATATCTTAAATGAGTTGAAACTGCCGGCCGGCACGGTCTTGAGCTCCTGGGCCTGGACATATGCCGAGTCAACCCTGACGATGATGGTGTCATTTATGAGGTCCCCGTCAATGTCCCATGAGTATTTCCCGGCGAGCCCGGTGGCCCACGAATCGCCCACAGTAAAGGGCGTCCTGTATGCCCGGAGGGTGACGGTCGTATCTCCGGCAATATCCGAGATGAGCATCAGCCACGGTATGGAGTCGTAGACAGTATCCCCCTTGATCATCAGGGTATCCCCCCAATCGGGCGAGTGCGCGGAGTCCTTAGCGTAAACCGAGAGCGCGTGGTGGCCGTTGTAGGTGAACTCCTCCAGTATCTTCGTGGTGTCGTATAGGGCATAATCCTTCATGGGATCGCCGGCCAAGCTATCCCTGAAGATGCCCTCGTAATAATACCAGTTGTTTAGCCAGAACCCCATGTATTGGGAAGGGGCCTGGGCAAGGATAGCAACCAGAGCAATCATCTGTGAAACCTCCTCTTATTCAACGATAAAGCTCAGCGTCCTTTGCCCCACCCTCGCGAAGTAGAGTCCGGGGCCGGGCGCTGTCCACGAGGCCGTCATCTGCCTCACGGGAACCCTATCCATAAGCCTGCCTGAGATGTCGTAGACCGATAGCGCAGCTCCGGGCTCCGGAAACGGGATGAGAAAGCGCGCCGTGCCCCTTGCTGGGTTCTGCTGTATGATTATCCTATCACGGGATAGGCTCGCGGCCCCCCAGGATTGCGCGATCGTGACAGCGGCGTGTCCGTCAACGAGGCCGTAGCCAGTATACATATCCCAGCCGGCGTTGCCCATATCAATAGCGGTTCCCTCAAGTATGGCCCTCGCATCCTTGTTCGTGAGGGATGTGTTAACCGAGAACAGGAGCGCTGAGAGTCCGGAGACATGCGGGGTTGCCATGGATGTGCCGTCGTAGTATTCGTAGCCCCCCTGGGGCACGGTTGAGACAATACCGACGCCCGGAGCCATCACATCAAGCGCGTAGCCGTAGTTTGAGAACCAGGCTCTGTTCCCCGTTGTGTCAAGAGCGCCAACGGCTACGCACGCGGAGTATGAAGCTGGATAGGAGACATTGCCAAGGCCGTCGTTTCCGGCCGCGGCAACCAGGAGAACGCCCATGGTGTCGTAAGCGTAGTTCACGGCTTCCTCCAGGGTTGTTGAGCCGGATGAGCCGCCGAGGCTCATGGATATGACCTTTACCCCCTGCTGGGCGCACCATCTTATGCCGTCTATGATGTCGTCGTAGGTTCCCGAACCCGTTTCGTCAAGGCAACGGGCCGAAAGCAGGGTTATGTTAGCCATGCCCGAAACGCCTACCCCATTGTTCAGGACCCCGGCCACCGTCCCTGAGACATGGGTTCCGTGGAACTCAAGGTAAAGATCGTCCGGGAATGGGTCAGAATCATCGTCAACGAAGTCGTAGCCCTTGTTGGAACCGAAATTGGCCGCGAGGTCAGGGTGGGTGTAGTCAACACCTTGGTCCACGATGCCAACTATAACGCTCTTGCTCCCCTGGCTTACATCCCAGGCGAGGTCCATATACATCACATAAGGCCCCCACTGATCCTTCCAGTGAGGGTCATTGGGAATAAGGAAGGCCCTCGCTTTGAGAAGGGGCTCAGCCCAGAGGACATCCGGATGAGCGTATGCGGTTCTTACGAAATCTGAGCCCGCCTCAACCGATGGGTCGTTTATCTCAACAACGACGAAGTCAGCGCCCGTGCGGCTGTGTTTCAGTATCCTGGCGCCGAAAGAGGAGAAGCTCTTCGCGAGCTCGCCGGCATCAACCCCGTGCCTGTATTTCACGATGAACCGTCCCGGCACCGCGTCGCGCCAGTAATCCGGATCGTTGATGTTTCTGAGGGGGTATGTGGTGTCAAGCGTGATGGGCTCCGAGGCTATGGCAAGCCTCCTCTCCTCCAGCCTTTCCCAGGAAACCGGCTGAGGGGCAGGCCTGCTGGTCATGCCAAAAACAAAAAGCGCTATCGGGGTCATTCCTTCCACCTCCTCGTCTTAAACCTTACATCAAGGTTTGCCTGGCCGCCTGGCGCATCAAAAACCACATAGTAGTTCCCGTCAGAGGGTATGGGCTTAGCAATGTTGACCTCCGAGACATTTTCCGAGTAGTCCAGAAGCCCATCGGTATCCCCTGAGGACATCCACTCCTGGAATTCCGTGTCCTTGGCCCAAAAGAAGGTGAATTTTAAGCCAGAAATGAGCCTTGCTCCGCCAAGGATACTATCGCCCGACTGGGCTGTGAAAAGCAGGGCCTTGTAGGTCCCTGAGGCAATGGTAAGCTTGCCGTGGTAGATGTTATCCTCCTCAACCGGGGACTCCTGATTCAATGGTTCGCAGGCCATTACCGCGAGCAGAAAGAACAAAAACCTCCTCATCATGGATATAGTATATGCTCTACGGCCGGAGGGAATCAACTAGAGCAAGTAAAAGAAAGTAGAGCTAAAGCCCAGCCTGGAATCCCTTGGAAATTTGCGAGAAACCCGGATTATAATTTTGAGGTGATTGAAGCCAGGGGTCTTTGTAAGGTATTCAAGGACAAAAAGAAAGGCGAACTGCGCGCCGTGGACGGGGTTTCTTTCGCGGTGAACAAGGGCGAGATCGTGGCTTTGCTCGGGCCGAACGGCGCCGGCAAAACAACGACAATGCGGCTACTGGCTGGACTGCTGAGCCCTGATGGGGGGGAGGCCCTTTTGGGGGGGAGGCCCCCGGCGGAGGCGAAGGAGTTCCTCGGCTTTCTGCCGGCTGACTCCGGGCTTTACAACAGGCTCACCCCCCGCGAGGTCCTCACGATATTCGGCAGGTTATCGGGTATCCCTAAAGAGGATCTGGCTAAAAGGATCAATTACCTGTCGGAGAGGCTCGGCATGGGGGGGTTCATGGATGCCCGGATCTCAAGGCTTTCTACGGGCATGAGACAGCGCGTTGCTGTTGCTAGGTGCCTAGTGCACGATCCGCCGGCGCTCATTATGGATGAACCAACGAAGGGGCTTGATGTTGAGTCAGCGAGGGCGGTTGAGAGCTTTATCCTTGAGATGAGGGGGGAGGGCAAGGCCATCCTGGTCTCAACGCACATCATGGAGGAGGCGGAGTTCATCGCCGACAGGGTCGTTGTCATAACGAGAGGAAGGATTGTGGCGGAGGGAACCATACCCGAGCTCAAGCGCATGACCGGAAAGGAGAAGCTCAGGGAGATATACCTGGCTCTCGTTGGAGGTGAGGAATGAGGTTCCGTGTCCTTCTTTTCAAGGAAATTAAGGAGATACTGAGGGATAGGAGGGCGATAATAAGCATGATCCTGATCCCCCTCATTGCCATACCGCTCATTTTCCTAGCTGTCTCGTATTTCACAGCCTCTTCCGTTAGCAGGATAGAGAATTCCCCTCACCCGGTCGCTCTGAGGCCCGGACTTCCCCTCTCCGGGCTGGACAGCCTGCTTTCCCGGGCTGGGCTATCGCCATTTCCGTCTGATTCTCCAAGAAAGGCCGTTGAAAACAAAGAAGCTGATCTTGGAATCTGGTGGGAGCGGCTTGATGACGGTACCTTCGTCTTTACTATTTATCACGATGCCTCGGACGAGGCCTCCGGATACTCCCTTGGCAAAGCGAAAGAGGCCCTGGACTCCCTTAAGGAGATGACCCTTCGGAGCAACATGGAGGCCCTCGGCGCGCCCGTTTGGCTCTGGCGACCCCTTTCCGTAAAGGAGGAGAATGTGGCGCCTCCTCAGAGGATGGCCGGCTACATCATGGGCATATTGCTCGGGTATCTCATGGTTCTCCTCGTTTTCACAGGGGGAATGTATCCGGCCATGGACCTCGTGGCAGGAGAGCGCGAGAGGCACACGATTGAGATCCTGCTCTCGGCGCCGGTTCCCAGGCGCATCATAGTTGCGGCAAAGATAAGCGCTGTAGCCCTATCCTCCCTGGTCACCGGACTCCTGAATCTCACCTCATACGGGCTTTGTTTCACCTTCATAGGGAATGCATTTCCGGACCTGGCGAGCCTGCTTAGCCAGATGCCCATGAGCCTCCGGGGTTTCCTCGCGCTTTTGCTGAGCGTCGTTCCCCTCGCGCTTATGGCGGCTTCTGTGGAGGTGGCGCTCGCCTCATACGCCAAGAGCTACCGTGAGGCGCAGACATACCTTACTCCGCTTTCGCTCATAGTGATATTCCCCGCGATGGCGAGCATGCTGCCGGGCTCGCAATTAACCCCTCTGGGAGCGCTCGTTCCGGTCTACAACACTGCGATGACGATAAAGGGTGCTCTGATGGGAAGCCTGGAGCCGTGGCCGTTTATCCTGAGCCTGGCCGCGAATTCGGTTTACGCGGCCGGCGCGACACTGCTCGCCGCAAAGGCCTTCGGCAGGGAAGGGATACTCAAGGCGGATTAGCTGTTCAGAATGACAATGGTGAGGTTAAGGACCGACGCAAAGCTGACCCAGAGGATGTAGGGGATCATCAGGATTCCAGCCAGCTTTGAGACCCTGAGGAACCAGATTATTGTCAGCAGGATGAGGACCCAGAGCGCGATTATGTCAAAGAAGGCCCAGAGCGGCGAGCGAAGGGCAAAGAAAAGCCCTGACCAGGCAAGGTTAAGCGCTAGCTGAGCGAGGAAAAGCACGAGGCCTACCCTGATATCCTTGCTCGCGAGGCCCTTGTTCCAGACCAAAAAGGCAGAGATTCCCATTAGAACAAAGAGGCTGAGCCACACGGGCGCGAATATCCAGTTCGGGGGATTGAAAGGGGGTTTCTGAAGGGAAGCATACCAGGTGGGTATTGATGGCGTTGTCAGTAGGGAACCCAGATAGCTCACGCCAAGGCAAACCAGGATACAAACGACTAACTTAGCGATCCTCATGATCACGGACTTAAGCTTCATACCCGTTATTTATAGAGGAATAAGAAGGTCTCGCCCAACCGCGCTAGCTCATAATTATAGCTACCCAAAGCCCTCCGTCTAATAACGAGAGGCTCTATAATTAAGGAGGTATGCGGAAAGTGAGCAAGCTAAATGGAAATTAGGATGAGATACCGCGGCTCGAGGTCAAAACGCGAGCGTTCGGCCCTCGTGGATGAAGCTGAAGTCCAGGAAACACTCTATAAGGCTACTATCAGGCAGAAAGAAGCAAGGGGGAAAGGGTAGGCCTCAGGTCCTCCAATCTCATGGAAGAGGAGCTCCTTTCAATCTGGCGAGACCTCAATTACCCCTCCCCTGCACACCTCAAGGCCTCCCTGAGCTGGATCATCCCCCTCAAGGAACTGCACGGCCACAGGTTTGATCCAAAGGTAAAGGAACTCATGGCCTTCGCTTCTCGCTCAACCATAGAAGGGAAGGAAGAACGACAACGCCCATGTTGAATGAAGCACACCTGAGGTATGAGACCCATGAGGCCCTTGAGATAATGAGTGAGATATGCCGCGGCCCTTATCCATCTAGCTCAAAATTAACCCCCAAGGAGGAGAAGATGCCCTTCTTCAAAACCAAACACTTGGATCGTGGAATCATCAATTAGGTTGTCTACGATCCTTACACGACAAAGGATACAGAGCTCTACGGTAGCTTTACATCAGATCTCATTCCTGGATTTTGGGTAGCTTTGTATTTTGAGCTCGCGCGGCAGAAAACTCGCAACCCGCAAGCCCCCTGCATCATAATTTCACCTTGCACTGGATAGTTGATGTGGCGTTTTTCCTCGGCGGTTCCGTGTGCCACCAATTGCCCCAGCATTCGCTCCACCCTGGTGGCCACCAGCTTCCGCTGTGCGGCCGTTGCACTGGTATCCACTTTGGTCTCTGGATGGGGCTTTGGTTCCTCCTCTTTCTCAGAAGACGAAAACTAGGCATAGTGCCAAACTGGAAGGTCGCAGGCGCTGTAGCCCTCTCGTTCGCTCTAATGGCCGCCGATGTCTTCACCGGAGCGCTTGGCTTACAGCCTGGCCTTAACGAAACCAGGCTCGCCACAGGCCTCCTGGTCGGTTACTCCCTCTCGCTCCTTATCGGGCCTGTGCTCGCCGGAATAAACACCCAGGAGGCGACGAAATCAACCCTGGGCTGGGCCGATCTGGGGGTCGGCTTCTTCCTGACAGCATGCCTCTGGCCGCTCATTTTTTACGCTCCGGGGTGGATGTTTTATCCCATAACGATACTTGAAGGGCTCTCGGTCATAGGGGCATACGCCATTGTCTGGGGGGTTCTCATAGCATACACCCTCTTCGCGGCAAGAAACAGGCCAACCCCTTGGTGGCTTTGGGCGGGCGGAGGGGCCGCCATCTCTTTGACTCAGGCGGTCCTGATGGGCGCGCTGAGGATAAGGCTTGGGATATAGCTTATGGAGGTCGCGGAGGCTATTCATAGGCTTGAACCATATCTGGCTGGAACAGGCCAGGCGGCGAGAGAAGCTTATTACATAATAACAGAGCTCCTCGCTGAAGCGGGGGAGACCTCGCCTCTTGTCACCGAGATACCTGAGGCCCTCTTCAAAAGGGCCGTGAAGGTAGCCAAAAGAAGGGCAAAGGGCGAGCCTATCCAGTATATATTCGGCAGGGCTTACTTTATGGACATGACCCTCATGGTTAAGAGGGGGGTCTTCATACCCAGGCCTGAGACCGAGACGCTCGCGCTTCTTGCGAAAGAGCTCTATCCGGAGGACTCGGATATAAGGATATGGGACCTGGGCACGGGAACGGGATGTATAGCGATATACCTGGCCAGGCACTACCGGCGAGCGAGTGTCACGGCTTCCGACATCAGCAGGAAGGCCCTGCGGGTGGCCCGTGAAAACGCCACCAGATATGGGGTATCCGATAGAATAAGGTTCGTGAGGGCTAGAGGGGTTACCGCCGCTCAAGGGACTTACGATCTCGTCGTCTCAAATCCTCCATACATCAGGACGGAGGAGATGAAGGCTCTACAAAGGGAGGTTCTCTTTGAGCCAACTGAGGCGCTCTGGGGAGGGGATGACGGCGCGGCACTCTCAAAGGAGATCATCCTCAACCCGCACCTTGTCCAAGGCGGCTGGCTCCTTCTGGAGACAAGCCCATTCATCGGTGAGGCTGTTCTGCGCTTTGCCAACGAAAACGGCTTCAAGGCCGAGCTGTTCCCAGACCTATCAGGGCTTCCGAGGGTCATAAGGGCGAGATGGAATGGGTGAACCTGAAGGGCTACTATGAGCTCACGGCCATAGGCCATTTCGCCGCTTATTTCTCAACAAAGCTCGGGTTCCCCAGTGTTAACGATTTCGTTTGCCTGAACCAGCTCCACACCGGCATCGTCCAGGTCGCACCGGCCGAATCCGGAACCCCCGGAGACGCGCTCGTAACTGATAGAAGAGGGCTTTTTATAGCCGTGAAGACAGCGGACTGCGGCTCGGTCTTCCTTTTTGATAGGCAGGGTCCCGCTCTGGGGCTTGCCCACGCTGGGTGGCGGGGGGCACTCCTGGGGGTCCACCTGAACGCCATTGAGGTGATGGTCCGGCTCTACGGCACTGAACCCGAAAATCTCCTGGTGGCGCTGGGACCGATGATCTGCGGGAGGTGCTACAGGGTCGGTGAGGAGGTCGCGAGGTTTTTCCCTGAGTTCGCTAACAGAAGGAACGGGTCCTGGTTCGTTGACCTTCCTGGCTACATAATCCACACATTGATCGCGGCCGGGATAAAACAGGATAATATAATTTCTCCGCCGGCCTGCACACTGGAGGACAGGTGGCTTTGGTCGGCCAGGCGGGATGGGATAAGAGGCAGAAATTGGGCAATAGCGTGTATAGAGCCACACTGATCCTCGGGATAGGGCTTCTGCTCTCGTGCTCCAGGAAGCCTCCTGAGCGCTACCTGCTTTTTACCGGCTCGCTCTCGGGCTACCTTGAGGCCTGCTCTTGTCCCGGAACCCCTGAGGGGGGCCTGAACGCGGCCGGATACCTGGCGAGGGAGTTCAGTAAAACCCATCCGGACGCTATCCTTGTTGACGCGGGCTGTTTCACGCCGGATACCACGGACACCCTGAACGCCTGGTTCATAACGAGGGGGATGATGGCGGTAGGATACGACGCGGTTGCTGTTGGTTCGTGTGATACCCAAAGCACCTACGCGAGGCTTTGGGAGAGGCTTCCGGCCCTGAGCGAAAAAAGGCCTTGGATGGTAATAAGGGGGGTCCTCCTGGTCAGGGTGATTGACCAAAGAGCGCCTGATTTTGCGGCCGCGCCCAAACATGACTATCTGGTTTTCCTCTCCTCTGCTGGCAGAGAAATTGACGAGGAATTGGCAAAGGAACACGGCCCGGATGCCATAATTGAGGCCCGGGGGGAATTCCAGCCGTTCAAGGTCGGCAAAACGCTCATAGTTCCGTCTGTTCCCAGGGGGATGGCCCTCGGGGTTCTAAAGCTGGGCCCGGGCGGGGCTGATGCCTGGTTCATCAAGGTGAGGCCGGAGACCCCGACCGATCCCGATGTAGATCTTGTCCTTGAGGAATATAGCAAAGCATACAGGGCTCACATCCAAAGAACGGCAACGAAGCTTAGCTTCAGGGGGCCGGGGTTTTGCAGGTTCTGCCACAAGGAGGAATACGAGGCCTGGAAGACATCCGCGCACGCCCGCGGATTTGAGACCCTTGTTTCCGAGGGCAAAACCGATAATCCCTGGTGCCTTACCTGCCACACGACGGGGTTCGGCAAGGGCGGGTTCGTTGACCCGGAGAAGACCCCCCAGCTCGCTGGGATAACCTGCGAATCCTGCCACCCTGGCGGAAAGTGCCCGGATAATCCTCCGCCGAAGGGAAAACTCTTTGACTGCCGGGTCTGTCACACCAAGGATCAGAGTCCGGATTTCCGCGAGGAAACATATTGGCAGAAAATAAAGCATTGATGGGCATCTACGATTGCCATACCCACACCATCCACTCCTGCGACGCGGGGCTCACGCCCATGAGGGCTTGTCTTGATGCGAAGGAAAAGGTCCTCGCGGGGATAGTTTTTACGGATCACCTGGAAACCAGGCCCTCTGACCTCTGCTACGGCCGCTTCAGGCTTGCGGAGGCAAAAAGCGACTACAGGCTCGCGTCCGAGGAAACGGGCGTAAGGGTTGGCTACGGGCTTGAGATAACCTATGGCTCTGATAGGCAAACTGAGCTCACGGAAGCGATCGCGGAGCTCTCGCCCGGCTTTAGGATAGGCGCCGTTCACTATGTAGACGGAACCCTCATAGACGAGCACTTCAAAAAAGCGGATAGTCTTAAGCCCTATTTCCAGGAGGTTTTCTCCTGCGTTTCATCCGGACTTTTCCACTGCCTCGCCCACCTGGATTACTTCAACAAGATAACTGATAGGTTCCGCGATTACACGAGAAAATACAGGCCCTGGATTGAGGAGATAATAAATGCCCTGCTTGATACCCGGACCCTCCCGGAGGTTAACACATCCGCTCTGAGGAGAGGCCTGGAGCAACCAATGCCGGGGCCAGATTTCCTGGAATTGTTCAGAAAAGCCGGCGGCGAAAGGATCTACCTGGGTTCCGACGCGCACAGGCGGGGCGAGGTTGGATGGGGGTTTGAGAGAACGATCAAGATGATAAGGGGGCTTGGACTTTCGGTTCAGGAACCGCCCGAGAATTGTTTCTTCTGATTTGCGCCGAGAGGCCAAAATACCCTATAATTTAAATATGAAAAAATCCCTTGTGCTTCTACTACTTGCTCTCTCTTGCCAGAATGAAAAACAAGCCCCCGTCGTCGCGACGATATATCCCCTTACCACCATAGCCAGAGCCGTAGCCGGAGATGAAATCCATGTCATGGGGATTGTGCCGCCGGGCGCGAACCCCCACGCCTACGAGCCAACCCCAAAGGACGCGGCTGCGCTCTCCGGCGCGAGGGTGGTTATTTATGCGGGGCCGCTCATGGAGGGCTGGGTCACGAAAACAGGGACAAGAGCCAAGTTGGTTGACGCTTCGGCCGCGGGCAACATGCTCGTTGGAGACCCACATGTCTGGCTTGACCCTGAGAGGGGAAAGATGATAGCCGCCGCGATAGCGGCCGCGCTCTGTGAGGCCTGGCCGGAGAGAAAAGAGGTATTCCAGGCTAATCTTGAAACTTTCAATGCCCGCGTTGACACATTTGACGCCTGGTTCAGGTCAGAGCTGACCTCGGTCCGGGACAGGCGCTTCGTCTCGGTTCACCCTGCTTGGAGGTATCTCGCCGCTCGCTACGGGCTTTCCGAGCTCGCGACCCTGGGCGCTGGGGAGGGTGCGGAGGTCTCGCCCAAAATCCTTTCGGAGACGATAAGCCTGATGAAAAAGGAGGGGGTTCACGCTGTTTTCGGTGAGATAGGCTCAGCCTCTCCATACACCAGAACCCTTGAGGATGAGGCCGGAGCCAAGGTCGCCAGGCTGGACCCCATAGGAGACCCCAGAGATAGCACGAGGGATGACTACATTGATCTGCTCTATTACAACGGCAGGGAAATCATCAAGGTCCTAAAATGAAAGCCGTGAGCGCCGAAAACCTGAGCGTTGAGCTCGGAGGAAGGACGGTCCTTTCCAATATTAACATGGAGGTGGAGGAGGGATGGATAGCCGGAATAATAGGCCCGAACGGCGGTGGGAAAACTACCCTTCTCAGGGCGATCCTAGGGATACTGAAGCCCTACGCGGGCGCCGTGAGGGTATTCGGAACCGACCCGCGCGATGCAGTCAAAAGGGGGCTTGTGGGATACCTTCCCCAGAGACAATCCCGGAGCCTCCTTCCGCTCACAGCGCTTGAGGCAGTCATGATAATGGGCAGGTCAAGCAAGCGCGAGGCAATGGAGGCGCTTGAGGCAGTTGGGATGGCGGAACACGCGGGCCGCTCCTTCTGGGAGCTCTCAGGGGGCCAGGCGCAGAGGGTTTCCCTGGCAAGGGTAATGGTAAAAAAGCCAAGGCTCATGCTCCTTGACGAACCCTCAACCGGCATAGATACCGTGAGCCAAGTGGACTTCTACAGGCTTCTTCTCAAGCTGAGGGATGAAACCGGCGTGACGGTTATCATGACCTCGCACGATGTTGGCGCCATATCCTCCTATGTTGACCAGGTCTTCTGCCTCAACACACGGCTACACTGCCACGGCCCTGCCTCTGCCTGCCTCACAAAGGCCCGCCTATCGGAGCTTTACGGCCGCGATGTTGACATAATCAGCCACGAGGAACGAGAAGATGAGCATATTTGAGTTCTCTTTCGCGAGAAACGCGATAATCGGGGGGCTGATAATGGCCCTTTTCCTGCCGCTTTTGTCCTTCTTCGTTGTTACGAGAAGGCTATCCTTCACGGGTGTCGGAATATCCCACTCCGCTTTCGGCGGGCTTGCTCTCGGCGTTCTGTTCGGCATAAACCCCGTCTGGGGCGCTGTCGCCGTGAGCATCATCGTGGCATTCGTGATGGCGGAGGCCTCCCGCCGAGGCGTCCCTGAGGATACGACCACAGGCGTCCTCTTTGCGGGGACAATGGCTCTGGGCGCTGTTCTCCTCGCCATTGCCGGCGGAACCAGGGTTGACCTCTGGACATACCTGTTCGGGAACATCCTGAGCCTCGCTGGCTTTGATCTCTTTCTCCTCGGGGCAATAGCGGCCCTGAACCTGTGCTTTTTGCTCTTGTCCTTCAGGAAACTTCTATTTTCCACCTTTGATCCCGAGCTAGCGGAGGCCCACGGGGTAAGGACTGGGCTTTTGAACGCCGCTTTGCTCTTTGTGCTCGCGCTTTCGGTTGTGGCGTGCATGAGGGCGGTCGGGGTTGTCCTCATCTCCGGCCTTCTTGTCTTTCCGGGGGCAATAGGCGCGAGGGTCGCAAAATCCTATAAATCCGGAATTCTCATATCATACCTGGCAGGCGCAACAGCCATCCTCGGCGGCCTCGCGCTATCCTTCTGGCTCAACCTCCCCTCCGGCGCCTCTATAATCCTTCTCGGAACAATAATATTTCTACTATCATTGGTTTTTTGGAGGAAATAGGCAGGCGGCCCTCCGGCAAGATAAATAAATGGGGATGTTTGAGCACCATAAGCTGGATAGTGTTAGGCATTCTGGCCATCCTTTTCCTAACGCGTAAGATTGAAATAGTTCCGGACTCTCCTACATCGTGGCCTACTCGTCTTGATAATGTAATACCCATACTGCTTTTCATACTGTTTCCCTTTCTGTTCAGGGGCGTAGATATCAAGAAGTGGATAAAGATCTTGGTGGCGACTGTCCTCACGATCTTCGGACTCGCTGTTGGAACGACATATCTGTTTTCGCCAATAGATCTTGTCCCTGACCCTATTCCTATGCCCGCGTCAGGCCGAAATTATCCAGCCTTGGATAACGAAGAAGACGAATAGCCCCGGTTCTTTTTCCGAGGCTCTCTTCTGCGGCTTCGCCTTGAAGGACTGTCGGTTCCAGGATAAATCCTGGGGCATCAACTAACGAGACCACCTGCTAAAGTAGGTGGAGCCTCACCCTTCGGATGCTAAAGCCCCCGACTTCAGTCCTGGGAATTTTACTGATTTTTACTGATAGTGAGGCTCCGTGGCGGGGTTGACCAAGGATATTTATTGAGCTCTATAATATGATACTGCGTCTCAATAACATGAAAGGAGCGCGAAGCATGGGACAGAAAATCCTCATGGCCTTCGTTTTCCTGGCCATCTTCGTGGGCGTGCATCTTACAGGAGATCTGATCCCCGTGAGAACGCCCTTCTTCGGCGTTTCCGAGAGCGTCTGGGAGCACCTGAAAATGGGCTTCTGGAGCTATGGAATTACATACAGCATCTTCTGGGCTGCGAGGCGAAGGGGTAGCCTTTCGGGACTTTTCTCGGGCACGCTTTTCGCTCTCGGCGCGATATTCATCCTCTACTACACCTCACTGAACCTCGGCGCCCTGCCCGGCAGGCTTCCCCTGGCCCTGGACATAGCCCTGGTCTCGCTGATAACCTTCGTTTCCGGCCTGCTTGGCGCGGAGGCCGGAGATCTGGCGGATTCCACTGCCGCGAGCGGGGGTTTTCTCGTTGCCTCTGGCATCCTTTGGGTTCTTCTTCTGATTCTGTTCATCGTCTACACATACCATCAGCCGCCCCTCCCGCTTTTCCTGGAACCAGCCCTATGAGGATAGCCCTTCTCGGCCAGCCCAACACGGGCAAAAGCACCTTCTTCAACAGGGCGGCCGGCGTGAAGGCTAGGACATCCAACCTTCCAGGCACAACGGTAAGGGTCAACGAGAGCCCGGTTCGCGTTGATGGGGAGGAGGTTGTGCTGGTTGACCTGCCGGGAACCTATTCGCTCACACCGCTTGATCCCGCGCAGGCCGAGGTTTTAAGTTATCTGATGAAGGGAGGGGTCTCTGGCCTGGTAATACTTCTTGACGCGACATCGCTCGCCCGCGGGTTGGAGCTTGCCCTTGAGGCTGTAGAGCTTGGCATTCCGGCGGTCCTTGCCCTGAACCTGTGGGACCAGGTTCCCAGGAAGGGCATTGAAATTGATGTTGACGCGCTTTCGGCCGTGCTAGGCCTCAAGGCGATCCCGTGCTCTGCCCTTCACGGCAAGGGGATAGCTGAGGTCCTCCGTGAGGCCGTTTCCGCGGCGCAGGCAGGGAGCATTCCGCGCGCCCCGGAATACTCAAAGGATGTTGAGGCGGTTATAAAGGCCGCGGCCGCGGAGGCCGGAAGCAGGTTCAAGGCCATAAAGGCAATTGAAGGGGTTGAGGGGGAGTGGGGGATTTCGCCCGAGAGGGCAAGGGAGTTGGCCTCTGAGCTGGAAAGGGCAAGGGGGCGCCCAGCGTGGGAGATAATAGCGGCCGAGCGCCACCACCTCGCCATGAAGACAGCTGAGGCTACTACATCCAGGCTCTCGGATAAACCATCGGTTTCCTCAAGGGTTGACCGCCTACTCATGCACCCCTGGCTTGGGCTACTGATTGCCCTTTTGGTGTTTGGCTTCTTCTTCTGGGCGATATTTTACCTCGGCGGGTGGATAGAGAGGATTACTGTTGAGCCTCTGGAGGCATTTTTCTCTCGTATCCTTGCCCCTCTGGAAGGGACCGCTCTGGGCGCGGCGCTTGCCGGGGTCGCTGACGGGTTTGTGGGCACTATCGGCATAGTCCTTCCTTATTTCGTTCCCCTAATACTTTCGGTGGCAATAATGGAGGACCTGGGATACCTCCCCAGGGTAGCTCACCTGGTTGACGGGCTCATGCACAGGATGGGCCTTCACGGAAAAGCTGTCATCCCCTTTATCCTCGGCTACGGGTGCTCAGTGCCCGCGGTTGCCGCTGTTAGGATAATGGAAAACAGGCGAGATCGCGTCCTCACGGGCCTCCTCGCTCCGATGATACCTTGCGGCGCGAGGACAGCCGTCATACTCGGCCTGGTGGGCTACTTCATGGGAGGCTGGTGGGCCTTGGCTGTTTACGGCTTTAACATCCTGGTTGTGGGGCTTGTTGGCGCGGCCCTGGCCCGGCTCAGGAGGGGTGAGTCCTGGGGCATGGTGATGGAGATACCCCCATACAGGCTTCCCACCCTGCGCACGGTCTGGTTCAATGTTTGGCTCCAACTGAGGGAGTTCCTTGTTGTTGCTTTCCCTCTTCTCATAGCGGGCTCTATCCTTCTTGGGCTTCTTGAGTATTGGAATCTCGCGCGCTACATAGACCTCCCGCTCTCTCCCTTCACCTCTGGGGTCCTTGGTCTCCCTCGGGAGCTGGGCTCAACGCTGGTTTTCGGATTCTTCAGGAAGGAGCTCGCGCTTATAATGGCCGCTCAGGCCCTTTCCGTTTCGCCCGCTGCTCTTGGCGCGGTTCTATCCCCAATCCAGATGATGACCTACACTATCTTCGTTGTTTTCTATGTGCCTTGCCTTGCAACAACCCTAATGACATGGCGGGAGCTTGGTTTGAAAGTTGCCCTGGGCGCGGGGGGGCTGAGCCTCGTCGTCGCTACATCTGCGGCTTTGCTGGTAAGAGGCATAGCGCTTTTCCTGGCAATTTTGTAGTAGCCCTGCGCCCGTTCAAGGCCTTATAATTATCGCACAAATGAGGGACACAGAGAGAAAGGTAGCTCAGCTCATACCCATGGTCATAGAACAGACCGGGCGCATGGAGCGGGCCTACGATATCTTTTCGCGGCTTCTTAAGGAGCGGATAGTCTTCCTGGGCATGCCCATTGACGACTATGTGGCGAACCTGATAATCGCCCAGTTCCTTTACCTGGACGCTGAGGACCCCGACAAGGACATCTACTTCTACATAAACACCCCTGGAGGCATAGTGACCTCTGGCCTCGCCATATACGATACCATGCAGTATATCAGGCCTGATGTAGTGACCATGTGCATAGGCATGGCCGCGTCAATGGGTGCAATTCTCGTTGCCGCGGGCGCGCCCGGAAAGCGCTTCGCCTTAAAGCACTCAAGGCTCATGATACACCAGCCGTGGGGAGGCGTTCAAGGCATGGCAACCGATATTGAGATAGAGGCGAGGGAGATACTCATCCTCAAGAAGATACTCCAGGAGATTCTGGCTAAGCACACAGGGAAACCAATAGAGACAATAGAGAAGGACACGGAGCGCAACTTCTACATGTCAGCGGAGGAGGCAAAGGACTACGGCCTTATTGATGACATAATCACAGCGGCCCCCGATAGGGGCAAGGGGGAGGATGCAGAGAAGAAGTGCGAGACCTAAGGAGGGTAGGGCCGAGCCCTCGTGTTCGTTTTGCGGAAGGCCCCAGAGCGCGACCAGGCGCCTCCTGCCTGGTATAGATGCTTTTATATGCGCAGATTGCGCGAAGCTAGCGGTTGAACTCCTTTCATCCTCGTTTGATCCGGACGAGCCCCTTGAGTTGCCGGTCCCCGAAAGGATCAAGGAGGCGCTTGACGAGTGGATAGTGGGCCAGGAAAGGGCAAAGAAAAGCCTCTCTGTCGCTGTCTACAACCATTACAAGCGCATAAACCATCGGAGAACAGGAAGAGCTGACCTTGAGATTGAAAAGAGCAACATCCTACTCGTTGGCCCAACGGGAACCGGAAAGACCCTTCTAGCGAGAACCCTCGCGAGGTTCATTGGGGTTCCCATAGCGATCTGCGATGCGACGCCAATAACTGAGGCTGGTTATGTTGGGGAGGATGCTGAGACCGTTCTCTCGCGGCTCATCGCTGAGGCTCAGGGCGATCTGGACAGGGCAAAGATAGGCATTGTCTATCTTGATGAGGCTGACAAGCTCGCCCGCAGGCCAGGCCCGGGGAGGGATGTCTCCGGAGAGGGCGCTCAGCAGGCCCTCCTCAAGATAACCGAGGGGAGCGTGGTTGATGTTCCTCTTCCGGGCAAGAAGGAAAGGGTTCCGCTTGACACGAGGGACATCCTATTCATCTTCGCTGGCAGCTTTGAGGGGCTCTCGGATGTCGTCGCGGAGCGCCTCGGCCGGAAGGGGATAGGGTTTGCTAGGAGCGGAGAGGAGATACCCAGGGAGGAGCTCTACAGGTTGGCCCAGCCCGAGGACCTCGTAAAGTTTGGGATGATACCCGAGCTGGTAGGAAGACTACCTGTCATAGTTGCCCTTTCCCCCCTAAGCGAGGACGAGCTCGCTGAGATAATGGTTAAACCGAAAAATGCCATCGTCAAGCAGTTCAAGAGGATATTCGGGATGGAAGGGGTTAGCCTTGAGGTAACCGACGAAGCTGTAAGGGAGATAGCCCGCGCCGCGGCTAAAAGGGGTTCAGGCGCGAGGGGATTGCGGTCAATAATGGAGGACATACTTTTGGAGACAATGTATCGCTTGCCATCCATGAAGGATGTGGTGAAGGTTATTGTGGACGCTGAGGTCGCGAGGGGCGAGAAGGAGCCGGTAATGGTCTTCTGCGACGAAAGGAGGTCTGCGATTTGAGCTCAAAGCCCAGGCCAGAGAAAAGGGTTCCCGTTGTGGTTCTCATCGGAGAGGTGCTGTTCCCCGAGGCCATACTTCCGGTCATGGTGAGGCGAGAGATGTCCGTAAGGGCGCTCCGGGCCGCAACCCGTGGAGATGGGATGATAGCCTTTCTCCTGCAAAAGGGGGAAGCGGAATTGCCCCCTCCTGAGGATATATACAGGATCGGGACAATAGGCACGGTTGTTCACATGGTGGAGAACTCGGACGGCACAGCCAACATACTGGTTCAGGGGGTAGAGAGGGTTAAGGTCCACAACCTCTCTTTTGCAAGAGGCTACTATTCCGCTAGGGTTGATATGTTCCCGTTCCCACCAGCCAACGAGAAGGCCCTCGCGCCCGTGGCTCGGGTAGCCAAGGATTTCTTCGCCCAGCTCGTTTCAATGATACCTGACCTGCCTCCTGAGCTCGGGAAGACCATCCTCGCTCAGAGCAACGAAACATTCCTCTACCTGGCGTCCGCTCACATGCCCGGCGAAGCGGAGAAAAAGCAGGAGCTCCTTGAATCAAAAGACCTTGAAGTGCTGGCGAAGAAATTATCTGAGCAATTGCTCTGGCACATACAATACCTTGAGACAAGGCAGGAGCTGGAGGGCAGGGTAAAGGAGGAGCTCGCGAAAAGCCACAAGCAGGTGATTCTCTCACAGCTTCAGGATGAGATAAAGAAGGAGATGGAGGAGGAGGATGACCTATCGCTATACGAAAAGCGGATAGTCGCGCTGGGAATGCCGGATGAGGCAAGGGAGAAGGCCCTCTCAGAGCTGAGACGCCTCAGCAAGACCCCCGCCCTCTCCCCTGAGGCTTCCGTGATAAGGACCTGGCTTGACTGGATCACGGAGATGCCTTGGAACACAAGGACAAATGACAACCTTGACCTGGAAAACGCCAGGAAGATACTGGACGAGGACCACTACGGCCTTACCGAGGTAAAAGAGAGGATACTTGAATACCTCGCTGTCCTTCAACTCAAGGGCGCCACGAGGGGCCAGGTCATCTGTTTCGTGGGGCCTCCGGGTGTTGGAAAGACCTCTCTGGCGCGCTCAATAGCGAGGGCACTCGGCAGAAAATTCGTCAGGGCATCCCTGGGCGGACTCCGGGACGAGGCCGAGATAAGGGGCCACAGGAGGACATATGTCGGCGCGCTCCCGGGCAAGATAATACAGCAGATGAAACGCGCCGGCACCAAAAACCCCGTCTTCCTCTTGGATGAGATTGATAAGGTCGGAACAGACTACAGGGGAGACCCTCAAGCCGCTTTAATGGAAGTGCTTGACCCAGAGATAAACTCTGAGTTCATGGACCACTACCTTGAGGTGGATTTTGACCTGTCCGAGGTGCTGTTTATCACGACTGCTAACTCAACCATGGGCATACCGAAACCCCTTTTGGACAGGATGGATGTAATACACCTGAGGGGATACACGGACTTTGAAAAAGCCGAGATCGCCACAAGACACCTCGTGCCAAAACTTCTTTTGGAGAACGGGCTTGAGGAAAGCGATTTCTCTATCTCCCAGGAGGCGATCCTCAAGATAATAAGGGAATACACGGCAGAAGCAGGGGTTCGCGAGCTGGAGCGTCAGCTCGGAAGACTCATGCGCAAAGCGGCCAGGCGCAAGGTTGAGGAGGGCAAACCAACGCGCATAACCCCGGATAACCTTGAAGGTTTCCTTGAGTTGCCGGCATTTCAGGAGCACAGGGTCAAGGAGGAGAACCCGCCCGGCGTCTTCTACGGCCTCGCCTGGACAGAGCAGGGTGGAGAAGCTCTCAGGGTTGAAACAACGGTCTCCAGGGGCAAGGGGAACCTAATAACAACGGGGCAGTTGGGCGAGATAATAAACGAGTCAATCAAAGCCGCCTTCAGCTACATAAAAGCGCACAGGGTGAGCCTCGGGCTTCCCCCGAACTTCCACGAGCTCATTGACCTCCACATCCACATCCCGGAAGGCGCCATACCAAAGGACGGCCCCTCTGCCGGCCTCGCTGTCCTCGCCTCAATGGTTTCCGCACTCACCCAACAGGCGGTTCCTGGGACCGTCGCCGCCACAGGGGAAATAACCCTCACGGGCCAGGTTCTAAGGGTTGGGGGATTGGTCGCCAAACTTATGGCCGCACAGAGAGCGGGCATAAAGACCGTTTATCTGCCGGTCGCTAACGCTGAGGAGATTGCCTACACCGACAAAAAGATGGAGGGCAAGCTCCTCTCCGGCCTCACGGTAAGGTATGTCTCCTCATCAGAGGAGTTCCTCTCCCAGGTTTTCCCGCCGAGAAAGGGCAAGCCTCTTCCTGCGGCCTCTGACTACTTGGAGTGGTTGAGGATTTAGGGCGCTAAAATAACTGGCATCCGTATCTGGGCTTTGTTTATCATCTAGAAATGAACGAACACAAGCTCATCGTAGCCGGAAAGAGGGCCGAAACAGGGAATCTCTTGCCGTCTCTGGACTGGCAGGGCAAGGAGATAGGGAGGGTTCACTTGGCCGGAGAGACCGAGGTGGAGAGCGCCCTCGCCGCGGCCCATGCCTACTTCAAGGATTTCGCTACCTCGCCCGCGCACGAGCGCCAGGCTGTCCTTTTCAGAGCCGCGGCAATGCTCAGAGAAAAAGCCGAGGAATTCGCCCGTATGATAGCCCTGGAGGTCTATAAGCCCATAAAGCTAGCGAGGGCGGAGGTCACGAGGGCCGCAAAGACCTTTGAGCTTGCCGCTTCAGCGCTTGAGGGCACGGCGGGCGAGATCATCAGGCTGGACACATTCCCCGGCCACCCGCACAGGATAGGCCTCGCCAGGCTCTTTCCCAAAGGGCCCGTACTCGCTATATCCCCATTTAACTTTCCCCTGAACCTCGCGATCCACAAGATAGCCCCCGCAATAGCGGTTGGCGCGCCGTTCATACTAAAGCCAACATCCTCAGCGCCCATAACAGCCCTGATGCTCGGGGAGCTGCTCCTTGAGGCTGGCCTCCCGGAGCCTGCCCTCTCCGTCCTGCCAATGAGGGCATCGCTGGCCGAAAAGATGGCCCAGGACGAGCGGATAAAGGTTGTTTCATTCACGGGTTCTGACGAGATAGGCTGGCGCTTGAAGTCCCTCCTTCCCAGGAAAACCGTCATGCTTGAGCTCGGCGGGAACGCTGGGGTCATCGTGCACTCCGACGCTGATCCGGCTTTCGCGGCAGAGCGATGCGTGGTTGGGGCATACTCGTATTCGGGCCAGATATGCATATCCGTTCAGCGCATCTTCGTCCACGAGGATCTGAGGGAGAAGTTCCTTGAGGTCTTCAGAAGGAAGTCCGAATCCCTCGTTATGGGCGACCCCTTGGACGAAAGGACGGATATAGGGCCAATGATAACAGAGGCCGACGCCAGGAGGGTTGAGAATTGGGTTTCCGAGGCGGTATCGGGGGGCGGAAAGCTTCTTTTCGGCGGCAAAAGGGATGGCGCGTTTTATGAGCCCGCCCTCGTTGAGAACTGCCCCAGGACAGCAAGGCTCTGGAAGGATGAGGCCTTCGGCCCCGTGGCAACCTTCGACACATACAGGGATTTCGGTAAAGCCCTTGAGGCCGTGAACGACTCCAGATATGGACTGCAAGCAGGGGTCTTCACCCAGGACATAAGCCTCGCCATGAGGGCATTTGAAACCATAGAGACCGGAGGGATAATTCTGAACGATGTGCCGACATTCAGGGTTGACAGGATGCCATATGGCGGGGTGAAGGACTCGGGCACAGGCAGGGAGGGGCCGCACTACGCCATGGCAGAGATGTGCGAGACGAGACTGCTGGTGATATGAGGCCTATATGGGCGTGAACTTCACGAACCCTTTTGCCTCAAGGTCAGAACTCATTTTCTCAAGGTGCCTCCTCGTCTCGGGAAGGTCTTTTGCCAGCTCCATCAGAGCTTCCAAGGCCTTCCTGAGCTCCCCGGTCTCAGACCCCCTTATCTTGGGCAGGATCTTGCTAACGAACATATGATCGAGGGCCTCCGGCATAGGAATATTGGCTTTTGCCACATAACGGATTATCTCCTCCACAGTCCTGTAGCCGAATCCGAGCCCTGCCTCCTTCAGTATCTCAGCCGCCCTTCTTATGGCCCCGCCCTCACTCATCAGCTCAGAGAACGCCCAGCCCAAATCCCTCTCCTCTTTTAACGGAGACCTTTCGTAATAGAGATTCCAGTTCGCATCCAGAACAAGCACATAGGCCCTGTCCAGGACCTTTGGGCTTATCTCGTGGGTGGTCTCGTCCACATTTATGGTGCCTGTCACGAAAAGGTTGGGCGGGATCCTTATTTTCTGGGGTATTTCATTCCCATCATCTTGGTGGTGAAGGGTTATCTCGGCTCCGGATTCCATCCCGCTCAGAAAGTCCGAGAAATAATACTCCACATGCGCGATATTCATCTCGTCAAGGATTAGGAGGTGGGGCTTGTTCCGGTTTTTCTCGGCCGAAAGAAGAAGGCTCAGCGCCGGCGTTGATTGGTATTTTCCGGTTATGGGATTGAGGTAGCCAAGGAGATCCCTTGAGTCAGTCCACTCCGGCCTCACTGCCACGAGGCAGAACTGGGGGTGTCCGTTCAGCTCCTCCAGGCTCTCGCACCCCAGGAGAGCCGCGGCGTAGACCTGGGCGAGCTTGGTCTTTCCGGTTCCAGAGGGCCCGGCGAGGATAACAAAGTGGCGCCTGTTTCCGGGCTTAAGGTTCGCCCAAAGAGCGTAATGATATTTCTTAGCCTCATCTTCACCATATATCAGGTTTTCGCCCCTGGCTAACTTCTCAAAATCTGACCACAAAGTATCCCAGACCGGTCCCGCCAATTGTTGTGTTTCTTTGGGCTCCGGTAATTTTTTCCTTTTCCTTAAGCCAATAACACTCTCTGCCCGCTGTATACCTTCAATTGCCTCCTTAATTTTATCAGCAACGAATCTGGTTGTCTCTATCGGCATCCTCTCAGATAAAGCCTTAATTATTTTCTGAGGGTCAAGTCCTCTCCTAACCCTATCTACCCCAATTTTGCCGAGAGCATTAGCGGCTTCGTATCTGACATCTTTATCTTCATCCCATCCCAAAGCCCCAATCAGCGCGTCAACTATTTCGTCGTCTTCTCGGCACTCGTCGAGCTCGATCTGGAGGAGGGCTCTAATAGCCCATAGCCGAATATCCTCGTCTTCTTGCAGAGCCTTAATCAGCGCGTCCACTATTTTTTTGTCGTCTTCTCGGCCTGGGCCGAGCTGGGAGAGGGCTCTAAGAGCCTCTAGCCTAACACTCCTCTCCTGGTCTTTTTGCAAAACCTCAATCAGCGCGTCCACTATTTCATCGTCTTCTCGGCCTTGGCCGAGCTCGCCGAGGGCTTTAACAGCATTTTGCCTGACCCACTGGTCTTTTTGCAGAGCCTCAATCAGCGCATCCACTATTTTGTCGTCTTCCCGGCCTTGGCCGAGCTCACCGAGGACTTTGGCGAGAAATTCTCTAACTCTTCTGGCCGCATAAGATTTGGTTTTTTCCCAAATCTTTGTGAGACACTCAAAATTCATGGCATATTGCTCATTACTGAAGAAATCATCTGCGTCGCTTAAGGTATAGGCTAGGGCATCAAGCAATTCTGAAGTGTACCTATCTGAATATCCATATCTTTTCTTGAAAGCAGTTGGGTTATCTAAATACTTAAAAATTAAACCTATTGCTTCGCGGACATTAGAAGAAGAAAACCCTCCCCTCAGACTGCTTAGGAATTTTGATCCCTCTTCGTAAGCATACTTGTATCCTGTGCTAAATATGAAATCTAAAACTTGCGAAATAGAGTCCTCCTCGTCCTTGACTCGCCGATAAAGGTTTTGGATGTCGTCCTTAAAGGTTTCCTTTGAGGTCATCTCTCTCCTCCTATTGTATACTGGGTCAACCCTTCACCCCTTCCCCCCTGGGCGCCCGGCCCCAGGTTAGCCATAAGGAGCGGACCTAATTCTGCCCTTCCCATTTCTCAACAATCCTCCTTATCTCCCCCAAAGCATCGCTTTTCCTTGAGGGTCTCATCTCTTTCAAGCTGAATCCGTTCCTCATATCCCTTGCCTAAACCCTCGCGCCAGTTGGCAAGTCCAGGTTCACCCGGAGCAGTTCCGCCAGGTCAAAGCGTTCCTTTATGGAAAGAACCTCAAGCCCAACCGGGTTCCCCTTCGCATCGTAATCTACAATAAGGCCCTGGCTTACCTCCTCGCTCTCGGAGACCGAAGCCTCTGAGAACCTTATGTATAACGCGTCGCTTTCCAGGTCAACCTTTATCCTCATGGCTGTCCTCCTTTCCTTCTGAGCCTTCTGTCATAAAACACAGTAAGAACAGTATAAGGTTCTGTTCGCCCACGGACAACCACCCGGAGGAATCTCTCGCCCACTTTCCGTATGAAGTGGCACACATCGCCTTCCCTTTCTTCCTTGCGGTCCGGTTTCAGAATTGCTTCTCTTACCAGGTCCTCAGAGATATTTCCCTCCGCGAGCATTTCTCTGGCGTGCCTTGAAAACAATATCCGCAAATCAAGTTCCCTCCTTCCCACTTCTCAACAATCCTCCTTATCTCCCCCAAAGCATCGCTTTTCCTTGAGGGTCTCATCTCTATGGCTCCGAACCTGTGCCTCATCTTCCAGTCCTCATTAAAGGGCTTAAATTTTACCCTAGCGGGAGGGCTTGGCGCAAGCGGAGCGAGCGCAAAGGCGCCCCAGACCGCTGGTTCCCCATACTGGACGATGGCGTCCCGGTATATGTGCATCTTTCGGAGGCCGGGAATCTGCCCCCTGAGCTCCTCCTTTGCCTCGGGTTTTCCTATGAGGCTTCCGTAAGGCTGAAACTTGGCGTCAAGAATGAGAATAGGAAGTTGCCCACTGCTTGCCACGAAGCAGATGTCGGGTATGTATTCCGTGGAGACGCTTCCGAGGCCTTGCTCAACCTGGTCATTCTCGTAATATGGAAACCTTCTTTGAAAATAGAGGGTTATCCCGTTGCCCAGAAAAAACTTCGCCTCCCAGAGAGGCTTCTCCTCGTCCTTAGAGAAAGGCTTTGTGCCCAGCTTTTTAAGGTCCTCGGTGGTCCTGAGCCAAAGCTCATCCGCAAGGCGCTCGGCGGCCTCCTGGTCGTGCTCCATCCAGAGCTCCTCAAAGCAAAACAGCACGCTCAGGGAACACCAGATCTCGTAGAGGGCCCACCAATCCATGAGTTTGATGGATTCCTCTATCCTAAGGGGCGCTATCATGCCCTCAAACTTCCTGTAAAGCCGCCAGAGCCTTGAGTAAATCGGGTGAGAGAAGAACGAGAGCGGAGGGTTTTGGGGGTAATCTATGGGGGTGATGCCCATGTCCTCAAGGGCCTCTTTGAGCCAAGCCAAACTTTGCCTCGTTCGGATGAGCTTCTCTGGGGCGATTATGAAAGCGGCCTGCTTTTCCTTAGAAGGAATAACATCGTTCAGGTAGCTGAGGAGGAGGTTCGTGAACCAGAGGAGGAAGCGCGTTTCGTAAGCCTCCGCGGTCGTGATTCGGTCAGGCGCGCACGCGGTATCCGGGAAGGTTTCCGGATCACTGTCGTAGCCCATCTTTACAGCCTCAACGAGAACCCCAGCGTCCACGCGGGAAAGTCTCCACGAAGGCGTCAGCTTTCTCTTTCTGATTATTATCCTGCGAGGACGGGAAAGCATCTCCTCAGCGAGGGAAATGAAAACTTTGAAGTAAAGGCGAAAGAAGAGGAGCTTTGCTGGGCTTGTGGGCTTGCGCTTTTCCCTCAGTATAAGCTCGGATGCCCCTTTCCGAGCACCCAGCCAGCCTGTTGCTCATGGCGAAGAGGTCCTCAAGCAAAAGAAAGGCTTCCCTCTCGCCCAGGAATTTCGGGATGGCCTCGCTCATCCCCTCCCGAACCTGTTGGTTATGGGCATGCGCCTGTCCCTGCCGAAAGCCCTCTGGGTTATCTTTATTCCTGGCGGAGCCTGGCGGCGCTTGTATTCGGATGAGTCAACCATCCGGATGACCTTTCTGACGGTTTCCGGATCAAACCCCCTCCCGATTATCTCTGCTGGCGAGGCATCCTCCTCTATGTATAACTGCAATATTGGGTCAAGGGTCTCGTATGGAGGAAGGGTGTCCTGGTCTGTCTGATTTGGCTTGAGCTCGGCCGAGGGCGGTTTTGTGAACATCCTTTCGGGGATTACGGGGCCGAGCGAGTTCCTGAACCTGGCCAACCTGTAGACCATGGTCTTCGGCACATCCTTGAGGGGCGCGAAGCCGCCGGAAAGGTCTCCGTATAGTGTGGCGTATCCTGTTGAGAGCTCGCTCTTGTTGCCTGTGGTGAGGACGAGGTGGCCGAACCTGTTTGAGAATGCCATAAGGATGTTGCCGCGGATCCTCGCCTGGATGTTCTCCTCGGTGACGCCGGGCTCACCGGAAGGAAGGTGCTCTGCCAGGCAATCAAGGTAGGCCTGAAACAGGTTGTCTATGGGTATCTCAATTAGCCTCACGCCAAGGCTTCCCGAAAGGGCGGTCGCGTCCTCCCTGCTCTCGCGGGATGTGTAGCGGGATGGCATGAAGAGGCAAAGCACATTCTCCCGGCCCAGGGCATCTGCGGCAATGACAGAGACGAGAGCGGAGTCTATCCCGCCCGAAAGCCCTATCACGGCGCTCTTGAACCCGTTTTTTCTCATGTAATCAGATGTTCCGGCGATGAGGGCCTTCCAGACCTCCTCCTCAGGGCAGGAGGGGGGCTCTGCCATGAAGCAAAGGGGTTTTCCTTTTTCTCTGAGCTCGCCGGAATCAACCTTAACGGTCTCAACCGAGCAGGAGGCCGCGCACCTTGTTTTTTGCTCCCTGCGGCGGGTATCGTGGACGCGCTGTCTCATCACGAGGGTCGTGTCAATGTCAACCGTGAAGATGCCTTCCTGGAACATGGGCGCCCTGGCGACGAGCTCCCCACGAGGCCCGAACACGAGCGAGCCTCCGTCAAACACCAGCTCATCCTGGCCGCCGACGGAATTCAAGTAGACCACGAAGACCCCGTTGTCAGATGCCCTCGTTGAGAGCATGGTCTCGCGTTGGCTCCACTTGCCGAGGTGATACGGAGAGGCATTGATGTTGACCACGAGCTCAGCGTCTCCAAATAGGGATTGATAATAAAGCGGGCCGTCAGGGTGCCATATGTCCTCGCATATGTTCACCCCTATCCGGATGCCCCTGAAAAGGTAGACCGGAAAGCGCTCCCCTGGCATGAAGTAGCGCTTATCGTCAAAGACTCCGTAGTTCGGGAGGAATACCTTGTGATAGACGTCAACGAGCCTGCCGTTGTGTATAATAGCGGCCGCGTTGTGGATGTCATCGGTCCTGTCCACGAAACCAACTACGACCAGGATGTCCTTTCCTCTCGTGAAATCAACGAGGGCTTGAAGGGCATTGAGGTTCTCCTCAATGAAGTCCGGCCTCAGAAGGAGGTCCTCCGGCGGGTATCCGGTCAGCATAAGCTCGGGGAAAACCACAAGGTCAGAGCCCAGATCAGCCGCCTCCGCGATGCCGGACTTTACCTTTTCAAGGTTCGCCCCTATATCCCCAACCGTGGGATTAACCTGCGCGAGAGAAACTCTGATAAGCCTCACCCCTAGAGTTTAAAGCTGGGGCCTGTCTGTAATCCTCTGCCATCACCCCTCCAGTTTCCCAGTCGGGACTTTCGATCAGGGCTATATCCATTGCCTCAACTATCTCCTCGGTGGTGAGGCCGAGCTCGCGGCACTGCTTTAGATGATAGGCAATGCACTCCTGGCACCTGAGCACCATTGAGGCGACGAGGCCCATCATCTCCTTCTGCTTCCTGCTCAGGGCGCCCTCAGCGTAGACCGCTGAGTCAAGGGCAAAGAACCGCTTGGTGTTAAGGGAGCCATGTTCGTTTATCAGGCCTGTCCTGCGCTCATTCTCCGCGCTGTCCGTGCGCTTGAAAAGCCGCTCTATATTTGATACCAATGAGCCCCCCTCTCCCTCGCCTCAAGTATCCGATAATAAAGGGCTTCAACCTGTTCGGCAACCCGCGGCCAGGAGTATCTTTCCGCGGTGCGGAGGCCTGCCTCGCGAAGCCTAGCATAGAGCTCCTTGTCCACGAGAACCCTGATGATGTCCCTCGCGTAGGTCTCAGGGTCCCATATATCCGTGAGAATTCCGTTGACCCCTGATTCTATTACCTGCGCGTAGCCGGAAATCCGGCTCGCTACGACCGGGGTGCCGCAGGCCATTGCCTCAACGAGGACTATGCCGAAAGTCTCGCCGCCAACAGCAGGTGATGTGTAAAGGTCAGCTGAGGCGTAATACGAGGGGAGGAGCTCCGCTGGGATAAAGCCCTCAAAGAGCACGGAGTCCCTGAGCTCAGTGGGAACGGATTCCTTATATAGCTCAAGGTTCGGGCCCTTCCCGCACGCGACGAGAACCGCGTCCGGAATCTCACGCTTGACCAGCTTGAAGGCCTCAAGTATGTAAGGGAAACCCTTCCGGGGCTCCATTCGGCCAACATAGAGAATCTTCGGGCCTTTGATTCCGGCGAGCTTCTCAATCCTGGGCACATCGGGCCTGAAGCGGCGGGTGTCAACGCCGTTTGGGATTATGCAGTAATTGTGCCCCGGATAATACGGAAATATCTCGCCTACAGCAACCCTTGAAACACCTATGTTGGCTTCTATCCTACGGGAAAGCCCGCGGAAAGCGAATCGCCCCAGCTTGTGCCAGTTGAAACCGACGAAGGCCGTGTGGTGTGTTGCGACGACCGGACAGAGCGAGGCCCTTGCCGCGAGAAAGGGCAGGTTAGGGGCGTAGGGCCCGTGGACATGGACGATGTCATAGCCTGACCTTACAACCTCCTTTACCCTCTTGGCCACTCCAGGAGTAATGGGAGTCAGGGTTAGCTGGGTGAGATTGAAGGCCTTTGTTGCCTTGAGGATGCGTATCTTGCCTACACGGATTACCCCTTCTTCGCGCTCAGGAGCGCCCTTGTAGCCGGCCGTCAGTATGTCAACGCTGTGGCCGCGCTCCCTTAGAGCCAGGGTAAGGTGGTGAAGGTGCTCTGTCACGCCCCCCGGAAAAGGATAATACGCATCAGAACACTGAATTATCCTAAGTTTTCTCATGCGAGCATATTATAAACTCTCGTTCCGGCGTGCTGCTACTCCTCCTCTTCTTCCTCTTCCTCCCACATATCCTCCTCCATCTCGTATATGTCAAACTCCTCGGTGAGCTCTCGCAGCTCAAATACCTTTGACTCAACCTCGTGTAGGGTATCCGAAGCCTTCACAAAAAACTCCTCAAGCTCGGTCTGGACTATGTCCCCGGCTATGGCGGCGTTCGCCTCGTTGTATATTACCTCCCTGAGATCCAGAAGTGTATCGCGCAGACGGTGGAGGTCCGGCGATGTATCCTCAGAGGCATATTCCTCATCCTCTCTGGCCACAGTGGCCTGGGACAGCATGCTATCAATCTCGTCAAGGAGATCCTCTATGACGCTGTCCCAGTCAGAGGTGTAGCCGGATATCCTTTGCCACAGCTCCAGAACCTCGTCCTCTGTCATGGCCATATCTTTTTACCTCCTTTTCACGATGTTCATCTCTCTCTTACGAAGAACTTCCCCGGCAACTGTCTTACCGCGCCTTTCATCTCAAGAGAAAGGAGAACCGAGAGCGCGGTTGGGGGATCAATGCCGAGCAAATCGGCTATCTCGTCAACATGCATGGGTTCGGCCTTCAATATCTCAAACACAGGTCGTTCCTCATGGGTTATCTCCGGCAAGGGCCTTTCCCTAACCTGACCTAGCAGAACCTCGGGGCCAGTGTAGACATAGGCTCCTTGGGAGATGAGCCTGTTCGTTCCCCTGCTCTTCTCGGAGAATATGCTTCCCGGTACAGCGTAAATGTCCCTGCCCTGTTCAAGGGCCCACTGGGCCGTTATCATTGCGCCCGAATCAACATCTCCCTCAACCACAACCACCGCCCAGGATAATCCGGATATTATCCTGTTCCTCCTGGGGAAGTGGCCAGGTTCAGGGGTAGCCGAGGGCCGGAATTCGGAAACCACAGCGCCGCCGGACTCGGCTATCCTGATGAAGAGGTCAATGTGGGACGATGGAGAGGGGTTCATGTGGCCAGAACCCAGCACGGCCACGGTTTTGCCGCCGGCCTTCAGCGAGGCCTTGTGCGCTATTCCGTCTATACCGAGCGCTCCGCCGGATATCAAGCTTACGCCCGCTCTCGCGAGCGCATCCCCTAGCTCCTCAGCTACCCGGCGACCGTAGGATGTGGGGTTTCTCGTCCCGACAACAGCCACACCAGGGTTCCGGAGCACCTCCGGGTCCCCCTTCACGAAAAGCAAGGGCGGCGAATCGTCCAACTGCGCGAGGTGGGCAGGGTAATCCTCCTCCCAGAAACCAATAACACGAAGGCCGGCCTGCTGTATGAAAAGGATGTCCTCGGCCACCGTTGAGTAATCAAATAGCTTGATTGCAAGGGCTACCTTCTCGCCAACTACAGGCTCAAGCTCCGCGACCCCGGCCGCCAGCGCGGCCCCAGGGGAACCGAAGGTGGCAATGAGCTTCCTGTAGCGCACGGAACCAAGGCCTTCAACGGAAAGAAGGCCAATCTTCTCGGCAAGAGGACTCTCCGGCTCTCGCAAAGTGCCAAATAATATTGAAACGACCGGTGCAGATCAAGTCGCGAGACCAGAACACAGAGCCGCCCAAGATTCATGGGTTTTTATCCCTTCAAGGTTTTCCCCAGGGTCCTCTTAGCTTTATAATTTTTTAAAGATGGAGGTGCAATATGTTCATAGCCTTACTCGGTCAGATAGTCCAGAGCGGTGGCTTTGTTCTTGATATAGGGTCGGGCGAGGTAATATCCTCGCCAACAAACGAAGCGCAAGCCGATGCCTTTCCACCGCCGCAGGAACTCCTTCAGAACACCGGTTTTGAGAGCGGTGACCTTGCCCCTTGGTATCAGGCTCCGGGAAACCACTGGGTCATCACAACCCTGTTTCCCCACTCAGGCACATATTGCGCAACTGACACCGGCAACTACTGGATAAGGCAGGACTTCGTCCAGCCGGTTCCTGCTGAGAGCATTGTATCCATAACCATATGGAGCAGGCAGGCCCCCCTGGGAGGTGGAGGAAGGTTTCTGCAGGCCTTTGACCTGATGTATTCTGACTTTACATACTACGAGAATGTGGTTTTTCCCGACCCAACCTGGCGGCAGTGGAACATAACCAGCTGGCTCACCATGGGCAAGCAGTTATCAGGCCTGCGGATATGGGGTTTTTGGTGCTCGGATGCCTATGATGATTCAACCTACATAGACGACATAAGCATCATAGCCAACATGCCCCTGGAGCTGAAGGAGGGTTCAAATTTGCCCATAGCAACCCTTTCCGCTTGGCCATCAACCTTCTCTCACACCTGCAGGGTTGACCTACACGCTCCTTCGGAGGGTAGGCTCTACCTTTACAGCTCCTCCGGAGCCCTGGTAAAGGAGCTCTGGCATGGCACGGGAAAGGGGACTGTCTACCTTGGAACTGAATTGCCTCCAGGAGTCTATATCCTGACGCTAAGGTATGGCACGAGCTTGCTCCAGAGGACGGTGATAAGAAGGTAGTCCGGTTCCCAAGGTCCCAGTGATAACGCTATAGTTTCCCGATAGGCTGGAGGAGGGTTTTCCCCCTATTTAATCATCCCCGTCTTCCTTTGCCTCCGAATATCTAACCCTAGCCCCCATTGCTCCGAGGATCTTCTTGATACTTGAGCTGTTTCTTGACAGCCAGTCCAGCATGTCCGGGCAGGACCGCTTTATCGTCTCCCAGGCAGAACTCTCCTGGCCCAAAAGAACCATGTGGGCGTAAACCGCCGTGGCCCAAGATTTTCTGTATTCCTCGTCGTTTTCTGGAGGGGCGGCGAGGTATTCGTCCAGGCTTTTCTGGATTATGTCAGGAAAAGCTTTCGTATTCTCCACATATTTCCCACCCTTGAGGCTGAAGACTATGGGCAGTGATGGACTAGCCGCATAAGAATAATCGTAATATGCGAACCCGTCGTAGGAGCCGACGGCCTCGGCAATCCCATCGCCGTCCAGGTCCTGAAAGGAAAGCATATCGTTTCCCATGTCAAAGACGCCGAGAGGTCTGAGGCTGGGCTTTCTAGTGTAAAGATAATAGGTGAAACAGCAATGCGCGCCGCCGGAATAATCGGTAAGCAAGAGCTCGGCCGCGCCATCTCCATCCACATCAAGGGTCTCAGCGGTCGCGTTCCACACCTCAAATGAGCGAACCGTCCTTCCTCCTTTGCTTATGCTGAAAACCGGGGCCTCCTTCGGTATCTCCCCCACCCCGTATTCCTCCCAGGAGACGGTATAGGGCCCCCAATTCAGTGTTGTTGCGAGAAACAGATATATAAGCATAAGGGAAAAGCATAAAGCTGAGGCTCCGAGAGGCTCAATTCCTGAATTTGAGCTGGATCCGTCCGGATTTCCGGGCACCTTAGGGCACACCCCTCAGGGTGAGGTTTGAAATTATACACTCCTAGGGCTATGTCTGGTTTATGGGTAAAGTGGGAGTATTGTGGGCTCTCCGGAGGCTATAGCTTGCACCTGGAACAAAGTCTACATACTTCCCGCATGGGGAGGATGTCCTTTCGGCCAATGGGCTCTTTTGGCCTATGAAGCTGGTAAGCTCAAACCCAGAAGGCATCACGATTGGAATGCCTATTCTATCCTCTTTCTTTCCTAACTTTCTGAAGGCCTCTGAGGAGCATCCGGGTTTAGCTGATAGTAGGCGGTATGGGCCCACATCTTTGCCCGGAACCATGGACGGGTCTGGGGTTGCTCGCGTCCTTGATCCCCTGTGCCGCTCTCTCTTATAATATTCGGACAGATAAAGGAGAAGTTGAATGAGCCAAAAGGCCATAACTTGGATCCTTTTTGTGGTGAACCTGATACTGATGGGCATCTTGATTGCCATGCTCTGGCTTCCTACCAGGGTTAAGAAGGGGCCGGAGGAGGCTAGAGCCTATTTCGTGCGGGACATCTCGGCGCTCCCCTACTGGGTTGCTCAGGAAAAAGGCTTCTTTGACTCGGTTGGCGTAAAGCTCAAGGCCGACGAGGTCATCAGGGTAGGGGATGAGATAGCTATGATAAGAAGGGGCACGGTCGTCCTAGGCATCGGTTTTCCCTGGGATGCCCTAATCGGAAAGGCCGACACAGGCCTCGCGAATTTCAGGGTGATCTATTCGGTTTTCGGCACCCCTGAGAAGCCGGCGACAGCGCTCGTTGCCGCGAAAGGATCCGGCATTGCAAGCCTAAGCGACCTAAAGGGCAAAAGGATAGGCTACTGGCAGGATACGAGGGCTTACTTGGAGGTCCCGCCTATCCTGGTGGCTCTTGGGGTTGATACAGCGGGCACCAGGATGATGGCCCTTTCTGCCAGCGAGATGCCAACCGCCTTTGCAGATAATCGTTGCGATGCTATGCTCGTCTACGAGCCGCTCAGGTCGCTGTTTCTTTCGGATACGGAAAACATTATTGTTGTGGAGGACGGGTTCCTTGAGAAACACCTGGCCCCCAACGGCCGCCTGCCGGTTTCGGTAATCTTTACTGCTATTCCAAACCTGAAGTTGAGGCACGAGAGCACGGTAAGGTTAGTTAAGGCCCTCAACATGGCCGTGGATTACATAAAAGCAAATCCTGAAGAGGCGAAGAAGATAGCTAGGTCAAACCTTAACCTTCCCGAAGGCGCCGAGTTCACCCTTCCGGAGTTCAGGAGGTATGACGAGGAGGATTACGGAACCATAGAGTCCTATGTGAAGAAGCTCAGCGAGATGTCCGTCATCCTTTTTGAGCCGCCTAATCTCAAGGACCTTTACCTGAGAACCGCTGATATAAAGTAATAGGTCTTCGCCGTTTTCCAGCTTAAGGGGCAGGGAAAAATGAGCAATTTCAGAGGCCTCATTAGGCCTGTGGCCTTTGTGCTTGGGATTGTGTTCCTTGCGCTTTCTGGCGTTCCCCTGCTCCTTTTTCCTTTGGTTTTTGTAGCGCTCGTTCCGCTCATCTGGCTCTGGGAGAGTTCCTCAAGCTACGGCCGAGCGTTCTTGTGGGCTTTCTCCGCCGGGATCATCTTCTACCTCATCCACCTCTATTGGATACCGGAGATGATTACCGATGTTCCGGTCCAGCGGTGGCTCCTGTGGCTCGGAATGTCCTTGCTGGTTTTATACCAGGCCTTGTGGTGGGGGCTTGCCGGGATTTCTGCCAGGTGGACGAGGAATGCCCCTCTTTGGCTGAAGGCTCCGGCTTTCGCGGCGGCCTGGACGCTCCTGGAATACCTCCGATGCCATATGGGGGACCTCTCGTTCACATGGGCTACACTCTGGGCCCCCTCGCTCGGGGATGCCCTTCTTGCCTCAACGGCAGGGCTGTGGGGCCCGTTTGGCATCTCCTTTGCAATAGCCCTCCTCAACGCGCTTTTGTACGGGGCCGCTAGGAGCAAAAGGTGGCCTCCGCTCGCTTGGGCCGCCGGGATCCTCGTCCTTATACACCTGGCCGCGCTTATACCCAACGGAACGCGCAGGGTTGGGACCCTGAGGGTTGCAGTAATCCAGCCGAACATCCTCCTTGAATACACCTGGGGCGAGGTTGAAAGGGCATACGAGTCCCTTGCGAAAGAGCTGGAGGGTAAAGGGGTGCAGATTGTAGTTCTTCCCGAGTCGGCCTTTCCCGGACCCCTTAGATACTCGGCAAAGGCCCAAAGTCTTTCCGCGCTCATTGCGAAAAGGGCTGGCGCCCCCGTGCTCATGGCCTCCTGGGATAAGGAAGGAGGGAGATACTACAACACCGTTTTTCTAGTTAACTCGGACGGCAAGCCCACAGGCCGCTACGACAAGGTTCTTTTGGTCCCATTTGGCGAGCACTACCCGTTCCACGAACGCATTCCGAAGGGCCTTCTCAAAAAGGTGGACATCGGCGTTGGCGACTACTCCAGAGGCGGCCGTGTCAAACCCATTTCCGCGGGCTCGGTTTTGCTTGGACCTTATATCTGCTACGAATCGCTTTTCCCTGACATTGCGAGGGCGCAGGCCCTTTCGGGCGCGCATGTTCTTTTTAACCTTACCAACGACGGCTGGTTCGGCACATCGCTTGGCCCGACCGAGCACTTCCACCTCGGCCGCCTAAGGGCCCCTGAGACCGGAAGGTTCCTGGTAAGGGCTGGAAAGACCGGCGTAAGCGCCATAGTTGACCAGAGGGGCAGGGTCGTCCAGAAGATAGGTTTATTTGAGAGAGGCGTCATTGTTGCTGATGTGCCGCTTGTTGAGGGGCTTACCCTATACACGATTTTCGGCGACTGGCCCGCCGCGCTCTCCGCCTTGATACTGGCCCTCGCGTTGGGTTATACTCTTCTCGCGCAGAGGCACAAAAAGGAAGGTGATAGATGAGAAGGCTTTTAACCATCAGCTTAGCCTGGTTTATTCCCCTCTCGGCCCAGGAGACCAAGCCCGTAGGGCCATCTGATGAGATAATAGGCCCAGGAAAAGGCGAGACCACAAGGATGGCATACGGCCTTTACGCTGGCGGGATGTATGCCCCCAAGCTCATAGGCGGCTTCGGCGGTGGCGCCGGCGCGGCCCTTACTATCGGCTCATTTTGGGAGCCTGCCTCCATAGCCATTACCTCCGGAGCCTACGCCGGCGGGGGAAACATGGGCGCAATGTTGGAGTTTTCAGCCCGGCAAAGGCTTTATCGCTCCAGGGGCAAGGCCTTTGACACATACGGAGGATTCGGTTTTGGGGTCCACATGACCCCTGATTTCTTCGCAGAAGGCTACGACCTCAGCGGCATTTACGCCGGCGTTTTCCTTGACCTGGGCGCGCACAGGGAAATAACCGAGGAGGTCTCCCTGTGGTTCCAGAGCGAATACGGCATAGTGAACTCAAGGGGAACCCCCAACTACCTTCAGGTTACTGGAGGCATCGTCATCTTCGGTAAATAGCTCTCAATGGCCCGGACCCCGCCCTCTTCGCCGGAGGCCGAGAGAAGCGTTCTCGGAGCGATGCTTTCCTCGGAATCAGCTTTATTGGAAGGCATTGAAACCCTCCAGGAGAGCGATTTCTACCTTATGGAGCACAGGAAGATCTTCCGAGCCATGCTCCGTCTCTTTGAAAGAAAGGCAAATGTTGATCCCATAACCCTCGCGGACGAGCTTGAGAGGGAAGGCGTCCTGGAGCAGATAGGCGGCAGGGCCTACATTTCCACCCTGATGGATTCGGTCATATCTCCCTCCCTGATACAGGAACACGCGAACCTGGTTCAGGAAAAGTCAATATACAGGAGGGTTATAGAGGTGACCGACACAATACTCGCTGAGGCCTACAAGGAGGAGCGCTCAGCGGATGACCTTCTTGAATTCGCCGAGAACCGCATATTTGAAATAAGGCAGGGGCGCATAAGAAGGGAGTTTGTCCATGTAGGAGAGGTTGGCGAGAAGGTTTTCAAGAACATAGAGTCCTTGTCCTCTGACCCAAAGGCAGTGCCGGGAGTAAGGACGGGTTACCGGGACCTGGACGAGCTGGTGATGGGGTTCCGGGAAGGCAATATGATCGTCCTAGCATCCAGGCCATCAGTTGGGAAAACCAGCTTCATGCTTAACATACACTATCACCTTTCGGCCGGCGATTCCAAGGTTCCCACCGCCATATTTACCCTTGAGACCGGCCTGGAGGAACTTGTTACCCGTTTCCTCTCCATGGTGGCCAGGGTGGATTCCCGGAAGATATACACCGGCAGGCTCTCCAGGAATGATCTCGCAAGGCTGGCAGATGCCGTTTCCGTTCTAAAAAAGGCGCCAATATTCCTTGACGCCACCCCCGCCATATCCCTTACTGAGCTAAAGGCAAAGGCGCGCAGGATAGTGAGGGACGAGGGCGTAAAGCTCATCTCCATTGACTACATGCAGCTCATAAGGGGCCCCAAGAGCGAGAACCGTCAGATAGAGGTCACCATAGTCTCGCAAAGCCTCAAGGCCATGGCGAGGGAGCTAGGTATTCCCGTCCTTGTTCTCTCCCAGCTCTCCCGCGGATTAGAAAGAAGGGAAGACGCGACTCCGAGGCTTTCGGACCTCAGGGAATCCGGCTCAATAGAGCAGGATGCAGATATAGTCATATTCCTTCACAGGCCCGAGATATACGCTGAGTCCTTGGCCACAAGGAATATAGTGGAAGTTCATGTTAGCAAGAACAGAAACGGTCCGACTGGCAAGACCAGGCTCACCTTTATTAAGGAGTTCACCAGGTTTGAGTCTTACACCGAGGAGGAGATGGTGGATTACTCGGACTTCGGCGAGGACCTTTCGTTCTGAGGACCTGAGAAGGATGAATTCTCAGCCTCACCTTCCTGGCCGTATTTTAGGGTTTCTTCTTTCTCCTCTGGAAATAGTCCGTCAATGAACTTCCCTAGCCTCTTCAGAAGTCCCATAGCTTACAGAGTTTATAGAGCCTATCGGCAATCAATGATTCTTTGCCTACTCGTAATCCTCTGGGAAATAAACCTTCAATCCGAGGCCGCCGAAGGGGCCGCGGCCCGTGTGGTAGCCTCCCTCAAGGTAAAAGCTCCTGATCTTTATGGTGGCCACGCCGCCGTAGAACAAGAAGGAGGTGTCGTTAAGGTATGACCTTTGAACTGCATCCCATCTGTAGCCGTATCCAACCAAAGGCCCCAGATAGAGCCAAGACCCCCTGTATCCCAAAGATAATTCAAACCCCCAGGCCTTTTTGGCCACAATCGTTGTGCTATCCCCGTTTATAACTGTGTCCCTGGTTGGCCCGAACCAGGGCAGGGAATAATAGGCTCCCGCTCTGGCGCCGAGCCACCGGACCAGGACCTCGTCCGTGAAAGCGGGCACATCCACAACATAGGCCCCAAAAGCAGGCCTCGCCTCATAGCTCCCGTCAACCACAACGCCTATACCGAAAAGAGCAATCGTAAGCATATATCTCTCCTTCTGGATAAATTATATCGGTTTCTTTGCGGAAGATCAAGGTTATGATCCCTCCGAAAAACTCTTTGACCCGCCGTATATTGCAACGAGGCCAAAAGGGTTTTAGTCTTTTCCGCGAGAAAAGCCCTTTAAATGAACCCTGTATTAAAGGCTCAGAGAATATCAAGATTGAGGAGGGTTAGCCGGGTCAACTGAGGGTGCCCCGGGGTGGGTTTATGGGAGGTCTCTAATGTCATTCCTATATAACTATGTTAAGCGTCTTTCCGGGGACATATATGACCCTTCGGGGCTCCTTGCCTCCGAGATGCCTCACCACGCCCTCGTCTGAGAGGGCGGCCCTGAGAGCATCTTCCTCGGTAGCGTCAGCCGGAACCTCAACCCTTCCCCTGAGCTTGCCGTTGACCTGAACGGGGATGACCACGGTCTCCTTCACCAGATAGGCAGGATCAGGCTCAGGGAGCGATTCCCTGAAAACGCTTCCGCTCTCGCCTGCCCAAGAGTGCCAGAGCTCTTCACCGAGATGGGGAGCAAACGGAGCAATGAGCTTGATAGTATCACGGAGCACGCGTGAGAAAACCGGGGAGGATTTCTCGGGGAACGAGTAAAGGGCGTTCGTTATTTCCATAAGCCTTGCCAGAGCGGTGTTGAAGCTGAAGCGCGCCAAGTCCTCCCTTACCGCTCTTATCGTCCTCTGGAGGAGGGCGTAGAGCTCGCGTTCCGACGAGGTCATCTCGCTGGGCATGGGCGAAGGGTTTGGGGGATTCTCCTGATAAAGCCTCCACACCCTGTTCACGAACCTCCTCGCGCCCTCCACGCCCGCTTCTGTCCACTCCATTTCCTTATCCGGAGGCCCGGCAAAAAGAAGGGCTATCCTACCCACATCAACCCCGTGTTTTGCCACGAAAGATCTCATCGGCACGGTGTTTCCCCTTGATTTGCTCATCATTTCAAGGAGCTCCTGAACCTGGTGCGGGTGAGAGTTTGCCTCGTCGTCCGGGACAACCTTTAGACATGTGGGGCACCAGAAGAACTTCTTGAGGACCATCCCTTGGTTGAAAAGCCTGAGGAAGGGCTCAGGTGTCCTGACCAGGCCCGCGTCATACAAGACCTTGTGGATAAAGCGAGCGTAGATAAGGTGCTTGGTCGCGTGCTCTGCTCCACCTATATACTGATCCACCGGAAGCCAGGCATTCGTCTTTTCTGGGTCAAATATGGCCTTGTCATTCTTGGGATCGGGGTATCTCATGTAATACCAGGAGGAATCCACAAAGGTATCCATCGTGTCCGGGTCCCTTCGGGCAGGGCCTCCGCACCTCGGACAGGTTGTGTTCATGAACTCCTCGGAGTTTTCAAGCGGGCTTCTTCCCCTCGGCACATAGTCGTCCAGATCCGGCAGGAGAACTGGGAGGTCCTCCTCAGGAACCGGGACAACCCCGCAGTCCTCGCAGTGAATCACGGGTATCGGCGTTCCCCAGTATCTCTGCCTTGAGATGAGCCAGTCCCTTAGCCTGTAAGCCACGGCCTTGCCCCCAAGCCCCCTTTCCGAAAGGGCCTCGGCCACCCGTGCTTTCCCCTCCTCTGTGGGAAGCCCCGTAAATTCCCCTGAGTTCACCATGATCCCCGGCTCTTCAAACGCCTTCTCCATGCTCTCAGGCAAAGGTTCAGGCCCCTCGGCAGGCTTTATCACCACCTTTATCGGGAGTCCGAGCTTCTTGGCGAACTCGTAGTCGCGCTGATCATGAGCTGGAACGCCCATTACAGCGCCAGTGCCGTAGCTGGCAAGCACATAATCCCCCACGAAAACCGGAATCCTTTCCCCCGTGAGCGGATGAATGGCGTTGACGCCCGTGTGGACCCCGCTCTTGGGCCTATCGGCCGCGGTCCGTTCAATATCGCTCTTCGCAAGAGCCTCATAGACATAGCTCTCAACCCTGGCGCGCTCCGGGGAATCCTTTATGAGCTCATCCAGGCCCTCCCACTCAGGAGCAACGGTTATGAAGGTTACGCCGTAGATGGTGTCAGCCCTCGTAGTAAAAACGGGTATCTTGAGGTCCTTGCCCTCAACCGGAAAGATTATCTCAGCGCCCTCGCTACGCCCTATCCAGTCCTCCTGCTGTTTCAGGATGTGCGGAGGCCAACCATCCCTAAGAAGCTCAAGGTCAGCAAGGAGCCTTTCGGCGTAGGCCGTTATTCTGAAGAACCACTGAACTAGTTTGCGTTTGGTCACCGGGTTGTGGCACCTTTCGCATTTTCCATCAATAACCTGCTCGTTGGCGAGAACTGTGTGGCAGGAGGGGCACCAGTTGACGAACCCTCCCTTCCTGTAAGCGAGGCCTCTTTTTAACAGCAGGAGAAAGAGCCACTGGTTCCACTTGTAGTAATCCGGCCTTGAGGTCGCGATCTCCCTCGCCCAGTCATAGGATTGACCCATTCGCATTAGGCTCTCCTTGTAGCCGGCTATATTCTCCTCCGTCCAATCCCTGGGGTGGACCCCGTGTTTGATCGCCGCGTTTTCGGCAGGCAGGCCGAAGGAATCCCAGCCCATTGGGTAAAGAACATCGTAACCCTCCATCCTCTTCACCCTGGCTATGACATCGCCTATGACATAATTCCTCATGTGACCCATGTGCAGGTCGCGGCCCGATGGGTAGGGATACATCTCCAGGACATAATACTTCCTCCTGGGAATTTCGGGGGCAGAAAAAAGTCCCTGCTCTCGCCACCAGGCCTGCCACTTTCTCTCTATTTCCTCGGCTGGGTAGTTCATCTCAGGACGCATATTATCAGCCAAACACTTGTTTGCTTTCAAACACTGGCCAGGCCGAGGATGCAAATCAACCCCGGCCCGAAGGCCGGGACCACCTCCCGCTATTTCTCAAGCAATATTACAACACCTCTCAAATGTGCAGGTTCCCACCCCGGGCCCCCTTCCGCCCCAGGGCTATTCTGTCCCCTCAGCCCGACACAACATTCACATTTACTATAATAACCTCTAAAGCCCGAACTGTCAAGTCCTGAAATAACTGAGATCTCACACTTTCTCAACCCCTGATCCTCGGCTCGGAATCGCTTTGGGCCGGCGTTGGATGAAAATATATACCCAAGATGAAGAGCTGGCTCACCTCAGCTGGGCTCAGAGTTCTCGCGCTGTTTATCAGGTATGCGATGTAGCGCAATCTCCCTTCACTGGATACAGACCCAGCGGGTAAGGGTTCTGGTGGGGGCAATACCACTGCGCGCGGAGCTCCTCACATCAAGGAGGCAGGATTGAAAGCGGGTTAGAAAACCCGCGCTGGGAATGAAAATCGGATATTTTCCCAGGTCGGACTTTCCAGTCCGACAGGTGCGAGAGCGTATACACCAAAGCCCTCGTCTGTCTTGAGCGATTACGAGGGGGAAAGCTCAAAGCTCTTGTGCCCAAATAACTTACTGGCAAGAGAGGTGTGAGATGTCAGCTGAAATAAAAAACCGGGCCTTTAAGGCCCGGCAATATTTGCAGGCTTGGCCTATTCCATCTTCATCATGGGGCAAGGCATCCCCCCTGGCGTCATCTTCATCTCCTTTTCCCCCTGCATGCCCGGCATCGGCGGCGAAAGCCGGCCGAGCTTTGCCCTTTGCTCCGGGGTGAGTATCTTCATTACTTCAAGCCAGAGGGAAAGCTCCTCATTGAAGATGGCCTCACGAGCCTTCAGGACCTCAGCCGCGGCCGCCTTTATCGCTTTTTCGTCCAGGGTTTTGGCCGACTTGGCTATTTCAAAAGCCAGCTCCTTCTTCTGCAGGGTAGCCCTCAGGTCTATCATGCGCAAGTGGTGCTCGTAGAAGAGCTTGTCCAGCTTGTCCGATTGCTCCTGCGTGAGGCCTATCTTCTCCCGCATCATCGGGTCCTCCAGGGCGCATACCCCTGCTCCGCAGTCCATTGACACAGCTGTGGCTATCAAAAGTCCAAACATGTCAAACCTCCTCGGCTAGGTATAGGTTTATTTAGACCCCTCTACTTCCCCTTTAGTTCCCTGAGCCTTTCCTCAACTGCCTCAATCTCCTTTTTCAGGTCCTCAAGGTAGCGCTCAAGGAGCTCTATCTCCTCGCTTCTCGTGAGGTATCTCCTGTGCATATGGCCACAGCAACAACAGCAACAATCGTGGCTGTGGTCGTGCCTTTCCCTTGTGTGACAGCATGTCATTTGAGTTCCTCCTTTGCTTTTCTGTAAGATTCCAAAAGGGCCTCAAGGGCCTTCTTTTCTTCCTCTATCATCAGTATCCATCCCTCAAGCCTCTCCCGTCCTTCTGGGGTGATCTCATACAACCTCCGGGCCGCGCCGCGCTCCGGTGTCTCCCACGAGGAACGGACAAGCCCCTCTTCCTCCATGCACCTCAGGGTTCTGTAGACGCCCGGAGGGTCCTCCCTCTCGGCGAAACCTTGTCGGCCCAAGAGCTCCAGCAAACGATACCCGTGGACCGGGCCCTCGCTCAAAAGAAGCAAAAGGAGCCTTGACTCAAGATGCCTCTCGCGGAACCTACAGCAAGATTCCTCTCCGCCGAGAAAGCGCCCATGTTTTCTCTTATGTGTCATTAACAACTATATGATAAAGCTACTTATGAGCGCGGATCAAGCTGATCCCCGGAAGCAAGATTGCGCGCACGCCAGCCAGCACAATATAATCTTACAGTGAACCTGCCTCTTCCGCTCATCTGGAGAGAAGGCGCGCTGGCCATCCTTGACCAGAGGGCACTGCCTCATCGGGAAACCTACCTTGAGGCAAAGACCTCTGAGGATGTTGCTGTTGCCATAAGGGAAATGGCCCTCCGGGGCGCGCCGCTGATAGGTATTGCCGCGGCATACGGGCTCGCCCTGGCATTCATCAGGGGGGAGGATGTCGAATCTGCGAAGGAGAACCTGCTGAGAGCAAGGCCAACGGCCGTGAATCCGGCCAAGACGCTTGAAAGGGTTTTCAGGGCGCAGGACCCGGTGGCGGAGGCCATAGCCATACACGAGGAAGAAAAGGAGCGCTGTCTCAAGATGGCCCGATACGGCGCAGAGCTCATTAAGCCAGGCTCTTCAGTTCTCACTCACTGCAACACGGGCGTTCTGGCAACGGGGGGTATCGGCACTGCACTCGGGGTTATCTACACGGCCTGGGAGACGGGGAAAATCCGCACGGTATGGGTCGGGGAGACCCGGCCTTGGCTCCAGGGCGCTCGGCTTACCTCCTGGGAGCTTGGAAAGGCTGGCGTGCCGCATACCATCATAGTTGACAGCCTCGCGGCCTTCCTGATGGCGCAGGGCAGGGTTGACGCGGTCCTGGTCGGGGCGGATAGGATCGCCTCTAACGGGGATGTGGCGAACAAGGTGGGGACCCTTTCGCTCGCCGTATCAGCGCGGCACTTTGGAGTGCCTTTCTATGTTGTGGCGCCGAGCACCAGCTTTGACCCTCATTCCCCTGATGGGAGAGCCATACCCGTTGAGGAGCGTTCTAAGGAGGAGGTCCTCTCATTCCAGGGGGCAAGGGCCGCTCCCGATGGCGCACGAGCCCTAAATTACTCTTTTGACATAACCCCATCCTGCCTGATCACGGCCTACATAACAGAGGAGGGAATCCGTGAAGCCTGATGTTTCTGTGGTTTCCGTGACCTGGAACTCGGCAGATTGCATTGAAGCCCTTTTGAAAAGCGTGGCAAGGGCATCCGATGGCCTCTCGGTTGAGGTCGTGATCGTGGACAACGCCTCGGAGGACGACACAATAGAGAGGGTCAGGAAAAACGCTTTCGGAAACATAAGGCTCATAAGGATATCAAGGAATATAGGATACTCCAAGGCTAATAACATGGGGATCCGCAAGGCCAAGGGGGATTATGTGTTCCTGCTTAACCCCGATACCGAGCTTGAGCCGGACGCCCTGAGGGTCGGGCTTGATTACATGAAGGAGAATCCCTCTGTTGCTGTATTGGCGCCGCAAATGTTCTATCCTGATGGCCATCTCCAGCCATCGGTGCGCGCTTTTCCGGATCACATTGGGATAATCCTTGAGATGACGGGAATATCAAGGCTGTTTCCCAATCTCTCCCGCTGGAAGCTCAACCCAAAGCCCGTTTCTGCTCCAACTGAGGTTGACCAGCCAATGGGTGCGGCCTTGCTAATGAGGAGGATGGTCTTCCTTGAGATAGGCGCTTTTGACCCCAGGCTCAGGATGTTCTTTTCGGATGTTGATCTCCTTAAAAGGGTTAAGGAAAAGGGGTATAAGGTCGTCCTGCATCCGGGGATGAGGGTGAGCCATGTGATGGGGCTTTCAACAAGGAAAGCGAGGAGCAGGATGGCGCTGGAGTGGTCGTCGGGCCTCACTCGCTACTTTGCCAAGCACGGGCGCGGGAACCCCCTCAACGCTATCCTCAACTTCTTCAACTGGGCGGTTGGCATCGGCAGAAGCCTTTTCTACAGGCTGTAGGCCTTTATGATGTTTGAGAGAAACCACGTTTATCAAGGGGATTGCCGAGAACTCTTGGGACTTGTTGAGCCTGAGAGCGTTGACCTGGTAATCGCTGACCCTCCCTTTGGCATAGACTTCAGAGGCAAGCCCGGAAACTACAACCGAACCCCGGAAAGGGTTATGGAAGGATACGCGGAGGGTGGCTCCGATTATCTTGAATTCACGAAGGCCTGGGTTTCCCACCTTCCCCGGATTCTCAGGGAAACCGGAAGCGCTTTCATATTTTCAGGCTGGAACAAACTCAAGGAGGTCCTCATCGCCGTTGATGACACGGGGTTGATCACGATAAATCACCTCATATGGAAATACCAATTCGGTGTCTACACCAGGAAAAGGTTCGTCACAAGCCACTACCACATCCTTTTCGTGGCAAAGAACCCAAGGAAATACAAGTTCCACAAGGTTGACCCTTACCCGGAGGATGTCATTTTGATAAAGAGGGAATACTGGACCGGCAAGCCAAAGACCCCAACCAAACTCCCCCTCGCGCTCGTTGAGAAAATCATCCTTTACGCCACCGATCCGGGCGACCTGGTCCTAGATCCGTTCATGGGCTCAGGGACGACCGCGGTGGCCGCCCTAAGAACAGGCAGACAGTTCCTGGGATTTGAGATAGTGCCTGAGTATGTTGAATTCGCTGAGGAGAGGATCAAGGGGCTTATGACTTAAGCACGGCCCGCAAGCCCTACAGGAACCAGGGCCTTTCTCCGCCCTGGCCCGGCTCAACGAAACCGTAGCTTATGGCGTTGCGTATTGCCCTCGCGAAGTGCAGGGTTGCCGGCAGGGGGCCTTTGGGGAAGGATGAGAGGTAGGCCCTCGCGGCCCAGAAGCATATGCTCGCGTGCGTCACTGGAGACAGGGAGCCCGAAACCTTCCTGACCTCGTATAGGTTGAACTCCCTGTAAGGAGCCCAGTTTTCCGTGGATATAAGGTAGGCATCAGGGTCATCGGGACTCATGAAGTAGAGGCCTGCCCGGAGCTTGGCTCGCCTCGTGGCGGGCGCGACAACCGTGTGGGCCGGAGCCACCGAGCAAACATCGCCGAGCTCGGAGAGGAACTCGGCAAGCTCGCGGTCCCCGCCCTCAATGTGAAAGACCTTGGCCTTAGCCTTCCACTCCGAAAAGAGCTCAGGGGCCAGGGGGCCAGGACTACTTTTCCATCCGTGGAACCTCATGTGGTGATCAAAGACCGCGACTGCTATCGCCCGCTCGTCCCTTGAGATTCCGATGGCCAGGCCGTCCTGAAGTCCGGAGTCCCTTATTAGCCAGGGGATCGCTCCCAGCTTGAGCGCCGTGTTGATCCAGAACCCCTGGAAGAGTTCATCCTCCCACAACCCCTTTCGGCTATTCGGCAGAGAGAGAGCGCATCTGTCACGGAACTTTCTTACCGTGGATACCTTGATCATCTGGCTCGGGTAGCCCATGTCAGCGAGGCGTCTTTTCGTGTAGAAATAAGGGTCCTTCTCACCAACGGTTCCCGTGGGAACCACAATGCCGAGAAGCATGTCGGGCTTGGCTCGGCCCAGGCTTTCAACCGCCTTTTCAAGCGAGGAACTCTCCCTGGGGTCGTAAAAGCAGACCTCGCCCTTTTCAAGTGGCAGTCCCATTGCCCCAAGCTCAGGCAGGTAAGCATCTATGATACCAACGATGAAATCCGAAATCGGCTCGTTTTCCTGGTCTGACGGAAGCAGGAGTGCCACACGAGCCGGGGCTTCAAGGGGCTTGAAGAACCTCTTTCCGGCCCAGAACAATTCCTGTATGTAGTTTCCAGTAATGCCCCCCTCAAAGACGAGGTTGCGGGGCTTCCAAAGGGTTCCGGATTCGTATGCTTTGAACCTCTCAGCGGAACCGGAAAAGGCGTAATCAACGAAGGTGTTGACCTTCTTGATGACCTCGCCCGGGGTTATTGCCTGGGTCACGAGGGTCTTTTTCCTGAGGCCCGCGGGGAGCTCCTCCCAGGCGAGGAATGGCTTTGCGTTATCCGGGTCCCATAGGCCCTGCTTCTCCAGCCTGGCCTTTCCCGGTTCCATTGCCAGAACCCTGTCCACCTTAGCCGACCCGGGCACGACAACCCATATCCCCCTAGTCCGGGCCTGGCCCTTCAGGTTGAACCAGTTCGTGAGGGTATCCTTGAGGAGATACCTGTGGGAGAAGGAGATCCTCACCCTTATAAGCCCCTTGGCGATAATGGGGTATAGGGTGAATATCTCCGCTGGCACATAGGAACCGTGGGCCTCAAGGAACCTAACCGTGTGAAGAAGCCCCCCAACCTTAATGGTTGTCGGGATGAGGTTCTCCCTGCCCGCGTAACGGAAAAGCCCTTCAAGGAGAAGCTCGTGGGAAACGTCCTCGCCCGGAGAGGCTTCAGGAGGGATCGGAACCCCTTCGGGGATATAGTAGTAGCCTTCGCCGAGGGACAACGCTCCCTCAGGGGCCTCCCCCTCGGTTTTCACGACAGCGCCAGGCACGAGGTAATCGGCCAAAATGAAATCGGTTATTACTGCCATCCCCTTTCCTCTGCCCCTTACATCATTCCCTTGCTTCATGGGCTTTGTTCCTCTCAGCCCAGAACCCTCAGCTCCTTCCCTATCTTTTCAAATACACCAAGGGCAAAATCAAGGTCATCCTTGGTGTGCGCCGCTGATATCATGACCCTTATCCTGGCCATGCCCCTGGGAACTGTCGGGAAGCCAATGGCCATCGCGAATACCCCCTCCTCAAAGAGCCTGCGCGAGAACTCTTGGGCAAGCTTCGCATCTCCGAGCATGACCGGGGTTATCGGGGTCTGGCTCTTGCCCGTGTCAAAGCCGAGCTCCTTCATCTTCCCCTTGAAATACCTCGCGTTCTCCCAGAGCCTATCAACGAGATCCGTGGATCTCTCAAGGATCTCAACGGCTTTTATGCAAGCAGCGACATCAGGAGGGGTAACCGCTGAGGAGAAGAGGAACGGCCTTGCCTTCTGCCTCAGGTATTCGGTTATCTCCCTCCTTCCAGCCACATAGCCGCCGACCACCCCGAACGCCTTTGAAAGGGTGCCTATCTCCACATCAACCCTGCCGTGGAGGCCGAAGTGATCAACTATTCCCCTGCCGCCTCTTCCAAGAACGCCCTCGCCGTGCGCGTCGTCAACCATGAGCATGGCGTCATAGCGCTCCGCAAGCTCAACTAGCTCCGGAAGGGGTGCTATGTCCCCGTCCATTGAGAAGACTCCATCGGTTATTATCAAGGCCCTTCTCTTCTTTGAACGGGTCTCCTTCAGCTTGGCCTCCAGGTCGTTGGGGTCGCAGTGCGCGTATATCACCCTCTCGGCCTTTGAAAGCCTACAGCCATCTATGATGGATGCGTGGTTGAGCTGATCCGTGTAGATCACATCGCCCTCGTCCACGAGGGGGGGTATGGTTGAGAGGTTGGCTATGAGGCCTGCCTGGAGGCTGAGTGCCCCCTCAGCTCCTTTGAAATCAGCGAGCCGGCGCTCCAATTCAAGGTGCAGGGACATGGTGCCAGCTATTGACCTCACCGCGGCTGGGCCAACACCCCACTCATCTATGGCTTTTTTGGCGGCCTCTTTTAGCTCCGGATGGTTGGCGAAACCGAGGTAGTTGTTACTGCACATGTTCAGGACGCGCTTTCCGTCAACAACGGTCCATGCGTCCTGGGCTGACCCTATGGTCCTTATGTTCACGAAAAGGCCCTCGTTCTTGAGCCTTTCCATTTCCTCCCTTATAAAATCCAGCTTGCCCATTTTCTTTCTCCGGTCATTAATTATTAAGCATAAGCGCGTAGCGGATCAAGGTCAGTTACGCGTCCGGATCCGTCCATGGTTCCGGGCAAAGATGTGGGCCCATACCGCCTACTATCAGCTAAACCCGGATGCTCCTCAGAGGCCTTCAGAAAGTTAGGAAAGGAAGAGGATAGAATAGGCATTCCAATCGTGATGCCTTCTGGGTTTGAGCTTACCAGCTTCATAGGCCAAAAGAGCCCATTGGCCGAAAGGACATCCTCCCCATGCGAGAAGTATGTAGACTTTGTTCCAGGTGCAAGCTAGCGCCTCCGGAGAGCCAACAATACTCCCACTTTACCCATAAACCAGACATAGCCCCTAGGAGTGTATAATTTCAAACCTCACCCTGAGGGGTGTGCCATAGGGTGCCCGGGAATCCGGACGGATCCAGCAACCCCCGATGTGATTGCAGAGCGCTGCCCGCACCATTTATAATTTGCGTCTAGCCAGAGGAGGCACAAGTGAAAACCCTCAGGTGGAAATTTTTATTGGTCATTGGAATCTTTCTGGGAGCCGGCTGGCTCGTCTATCCGACCGTGGTCTATTACGCTCGCTACTACAACCTCAGCTATGAGGAGAAAGCGAAGGTTCCGAAGTCAAAGCTGGAGGGATTGAAGAGAAAGGCCCTCAACCTCGGGCTTGACCTGCAGGGAGGGATGTATATGATCCTTGAGGTTGATAAGTCAAAGCTGAGCCCCGAGGAGGCAAAGGATGTGGTTGACAGGGCCTTGGAGGTCATACGCAACAGGATTGACCAGTGGGGGGTCTCCGAGCCTTCCCTGCAGAAGATAGGGGGTGACAGGATCATGGTCCAATTGCCGGGCGTTATGGAGAGGGAAAGGGCCAGGTCCCTCATAGGCCGGACAGCCCTTCTTGAGTTCAAACTGCTCGCCGACGAGAAGACGACCATGGATGTCTTGGAACGCATAGACAAGCGGCTCAGCGCCGGATTTACGGAAACCCCCTCGCCCGGTACTGCAACAACCGCGGCCCCCGAGAGCACCGCGGCCGCTCCGGCCCCGGAAACGACAGCGGCCGCGCCGGCTGACACCACAGGGCCGACGGAGGGTCCCCTTTTGTCAATGCTCCGCGCCACAGGCAGTGATATGGCGGTCCTTGAGGACGATGTGGACTCCGTTAACCGAATACTGGCAAGGGAGGATGTAAAGGCGCTCATTCCGGCTGGCTACACCTTTGCCTGGGGCAAGACAGAGGAGGCGGGAACTGATAAATTCAGACGGCTTTATCTTTTGAAGGCTGAGGCCGAGATAACAGGAGCGTATATCACTGACTCAAAGGTTACGGTAGGTGGGGGCAACGACCCTAAGGTTGCGAACAAACCCGTAGTCCTCCTGTCCTTCAACCGGCAAGGTTCGGCCCGTTTCGCTCAGATAACGGGCAGGAATGTCGGAAAGCGGCTCGCGATAATCCTTGATGGGACAGTTTATTCCGCGCCCGTGATAAGGGAAAGGATAGCCGGCGGCAACGCTCAGATTACCGGGATGGAATCCATGGACGAGGCCCGCGAGCTCTCCGTTGTCCTGAAGGCTGGCGCCCTGCCGGCGCCGGTTAACATAGTTGAGGAGCGCAGTGTCGGGCCAACGCTAGGCGGAGACTCCATTAGAGGGGGGATGATAGCCCTCATAGTAGGCTTTCTGGCTGTTGTGCTTTTCATGGCGATATACTACAGGGTCGGCGGGCTCATAGCCGATCTCGCGCTCCTGCTCAACCTCTGGCTTATCGTTGCTGTGCTCGCGCTTTTCCACGCGACGCTGACCTTCCCCGGAATGGCTGGCCTAATCCTGACCGTGGGCATGGCCGTGGACGCTAATGTGCTCATCTTTGAGCGAATGAGGGAGGAACTCAGAGCGGGCAAGAGCCCTCGCGCGGCTGTTGAGGCCGGATACCGCAGGTCAATCATAACCATCCTGGACGCTAATATTACCACAATCCTTTCGGCCCTGGTTCTGATGAAGTTCGGAACCGGCCCAATAAAGGGCTTCGCGGTTGTCCTGACCATAGGCATCCTGGCGTCCTTCTTCACAGCGATCTTCGTAACCCGGTTAATCTTTGATTACATGACCGTTGTGAAAGAGGTCAAGAAGCTCGCCATCTAAGGAGGCAAAAATGAGATTCATAAGCTTTTTCCCCTCTGAGCCCAGGGTTAACTTCATGGGAATGAGGCTCTGGACATACATAATATCCGGAGCGCTCTTCCTTTTCTCGCTCATATTGTTTTTCGTAAAGGGGCTGAACCTCGGGATTGACTTCACTGGCGGCACCCTCATTCAGGTGCATGTTGAGCGGGGAGCGAACATATCCCAGGTGCGCTCCGCCGCGGCCTCCGCTGGCCTCGCGAGGGCCGAGATACAGACCTTCGGTGAGGCCAACGAGTTTGTGATCAAATACCAGGAGAACAAGGACCCTAAGGAGGTGGTGAAAGCGCTGGAGGCTTCCCTAGGTTCTCCCGTAAGGCTGGACAGGAACGAGCAGGTTGGGCCGCGCATAGGGTCTGAGCTCAGGGAGCAGGCTCTCATCGCGCTCGGGGTAGGCCTTCTCCTGATGTTGATCTACATCTGGATAAGGTTCAACTTCTGGTTCGGCATCGCGGCCATACTCGCGCTCTTCCACGATGTAATAATAACCATGGGCATATACACCCTCCTCGGCCTGGAGGTCACGAGCGCCACAGTGGCGGCTGTCCTAACCATCGTGGGATACTCCATCAACGACTCCATCGTGATCTCTGACCGTATACGCGAGATGATGAAGTCCGAGGAAAAAGAGCGCCTTGACTACAAGCGAATGTTCACCATATTCAACCAGGCCATAAACGCCACACTCTCAAGAACCGTCCTCACATCGGGCACAACCCTCCTCACCCTAATAGCCATACTCATTCTCGCCGGGCCCATGATCTTTGACTTCGCGCTGGCGCTGACCATGGGCATAATCGTGGGGACCTATTCCTCCATATTCGTTGTTGCGGCGCTCGTCCTTGACTGGACTGGAAAAAGGAAGGCAAAACCGGAGAAGGCCTAGCCAACGCTCACATCCCCTTACGATAAACCCGAAGCACATGTAGTAGCCTTACTTGATCCCTTCCGCCGAATCCTTTATCATTTTCACCATAACGGAGTGGTGAATATGGTAGGAAACCTTTGCCTGCTAATTGTAGCCCTGGACACGGTGGTGGTCTACCCGAGGGTGAGGATATACGACCACCCCACGAACCAGACCCTCCTGAACGGCGAGAGGGAGATAATAGCCATTGACAAGAGCCCGGCGGGCCAGGAGCTCTATGTTGGGTTTGAGTCCAGATCGGACGGCGACCTGGCTAAGCTCCTCTACTCAACTGATAGGGGTCAGACATGGACGGATCTCTCCGGAATAGGCTGGACGAGCCAGACCAAGAGGCACTGCTCGCTCTCAAAAGGGGGAGGCCTCGGATACATGACCTGGAACCTCTTCTCATCAACATTCGCTTCAGTCATATATGTGACAAGGCGCGCCGACGCGACATCCGTTGAGCTCGCTGACAGGACATCGGACTTCTACCAGGACTATGATGGCAACACGGTGAACCGCTGGTATCCGACAGTGGCGGTTTCCAGAGGCGGGGACACGGTCTACTCGGCCTGGCTGAGCCAGGACCCCAACACCCTGAACTGGGTCTATGTTGATTACTCGTATAGGGAATGCGGACGGTGGAACTGCTTCAATACCACCGGCTACTACGACTTTGATGTGATAGCCGCGGATTGCAGGAGGCCCGTGATGCGCATGGACAGCCTCGGATACATATACCTTCAATACACGAACTCATCCAACGCCAGGATTTATCTCGCTAGGCCGCAGGTTCCTTTTCCGACAGAGGCCACGAGCTGGATTACTGGCCTGAGAGCCGTGACCCCGACAGGATACACCACGGAGATATCCTCCGCCACATCCGGCTCCCACACCTCTATGGAGATACTAGGCGCTCAACCCAACACGAGGACTTATCACGCCTGGGCATCTACGGATTCAGCAATATACTTCAGGAAATCCACTGACGGCGGAAACTCCTTTATTTCTGATCCTGTGAGGGTCTCCGACCCCGGGCACAAGGGGATATGGCCCGAGCTGGACATCTCATCCGGAGGCGATACTGTTATGATAGTCTGGCGCGAGCTATCCGGGCCCGACGGGGACATATATCTTGATTACTCGGTGGACGGAGGGCTAAACTGGCACACGGACATCCCGCTTGACGCTACGCCCGGAGAGGACGCCGCTTTCCCGCACATAGCAATAATAGACAACTGCGGATACATCGTCTACAACGATAACTCTTGGCTCGGCGATGTCTGGATGGTAAAGGCATGCGTTGAGCAATCCATGGAAGCCGATGAGGGAAGCTCCTCAGGGAAGCTCGCCATCACGGGCACTCGGGGCGCGCTCGTCGTGAGGGGAGACCTGAGCGATTGCCGGATCAGGATCTACAACGGGAGCGGCGGCCTGGTTGAATCCTACGCGGGGGCGATCAAGGGTAAGAAGGCATTCAGCCTGTTGCCAGGGGTTTATTTCGTGAGGGCTAGCCGCGCCGGGGCGCCTGTCCTGACAAAGGTGGCCGCGGTTTATTGATCCAGGGCTCACCTGAGCGCCCACGGCAGAATCCAAACCGCCAGCGCGGTTATCAGGAGGACCGCGATCAGGTTAACGATGAAACCCACCCTTGCCATCTGGCCTATGCTGAACCTCCCGGTCCCGTAGACTATAGCGTTCGGGGGGGTGCCAACCGGGAGCATGAAGGCGCAACTTGACGCGAGGGCCGCGGGAACAGTTAGGGCGTAAGGGGAAAGCCCTGCGCCGCGGGATACCCCTGCCAGAAGGGGGATAACGAGAGCGGCGGTCGCTGTGTTGGAGGTTAGCTCCGTAAGAAGGGAAATAGCGCCCGTGACGATGAAGACAAGAAGCCAGGACGGGACCCCCCTGAGGCTGATGACCCCCTGCGCTATCCACCCCGAAAGCCCGGAGCTCCCGAAGGCGCTCGCCAGGGATAGTCCCCCGCCGAAAAGTATGAGGATTCCCCAAGGAAGGTCCGAACCCTCCTCCCACGAGAGCACGGGGGCCATCCTCTTCCAGGAACCCGGAACTGCCAGGAGAGCGAGCGCTCCGAGAATCGCCACCGTCGCGTCGCCGAGGTAGCCTTTGAGGCCGAGGAGCCTTTCCCATCCGGGCAATCCAAAAAACCCTTCCCTGGTGAGCCAGGCGATCGCAACGAGGACAAATACGGCAAGGACATATATCTGAGCGCGAGTAAGAGGGCCGCGCTTTTCTTCGGGTAGGCTCACCTCATCTGACTTTACTTTGAAGACCTTGAAATACAGCGAGAGGTATAACCAAACGAGAAGTAGGAAAACCAGGGCAAACGGAAGACCAAAGGCCATCCACCTGGCAAAGCCTATCTCAGCGCCAGGAAATAGCCTCGGCAATTGACCAGCGAGCACAAGGTTCGGCGGGGTGCCGACCAGGGTAGCTGTCCCGCCTATGGAGGCCGAGTATGCTAGGCCGAGCATAACAGCCGCGCCGAACCGCTTGTTGTGTATGCGCGAGAGTGCCGCAAGCGCGACCGGCAGGAGAAGCATAACGGTCGCGGTGTTTGACATCCACATGGATATAAAGGCGGTCGCGCACATCAGCCCAGCGAGGACGAGCCACGGCCTTCTCTTTCCCATTGCCAGAAAAGGCATAGCCATTCGCTCGTGCAGGCCGTAGGCCTCAAGCGCCTTGGCTACAATAAATCCTCCCAGGAAAAGGAACACGACCGGATCAGCATAGGCCAGGGCCGCTTCCGAGAGCTTCAAGACGCCCATGAGGGGAAGGAGAGCCAGGGGCAAAAGCGAGGTCGCGGGTATTGGCACGGCCTCACTCATCCACCAGACCGCCATCCAGCAGGCGAGCGCGAGGACCTTTCTCGCCTGGGGAGGAAGCCCAGGAAGGGGCAAAACGAGGAAAAGCGCAAAGAGCAAAGGCCCGAATACGAAACCTATCTTCTTGGACACGGGTAAATTATATGGCAGGGGGGATTTATTCCGCCATTTGCCTATGATTGAATTAAAAAGCCCCGGACCATACGGCCCGGGGCTAAGCTTTTATCCGTTGAGCTATGGCCTTTCCACGACCATCGCGACAGCGCCGCCTGTGCCGAGGCAAAGCGAGGCAAGCCCTGTCTTCTTGTTGTAGCGCTTGAGCGCGTAGAGAAGGGTGGTGAGGATCCTCGCACCAGAAGCGCCTATGGGGTGGCCGAGGGCGATCGCGCCGCCGTGCACATTGTATCTAGCCCAATCCCACTGCAGTTCCTTGTGATCGGCCAGCACCTGTGCCGCGAATGCCTCGTTGACCTCAATAAGATCAAAGTAATCCGGCCCCTTCGCGCCGACCTTTTCCATGACCTTTCGGACCGCTCCTATCGGCGCGTAGAAAAGCTCGCGCGGCTCAACGAAATGGGAGGCGTATGCTCTTATGTATGCCATAATGGGAAGCCCTAGCTCCTTTGCCTTGTCCTCCGATGTCACGAGCACAGCGGCCGCGCCGTCGTTCAAGCCCGGAGCGTTTCCAGGGGTTATTGTCCCGTCCTTCTTGAACGCTGGCTTGAGCTTGGCCAGCGTCTCAAGCGTGGTGTCGACTCTCGGCCCCTCGTCCTTCTCCACTACGATGGGATCGCCCTTTTTCTGGGGTATCTCAACCTTCACGACCTCCTCCGAGAAATAGCCCTTGTTCCAAGCCTCAACAGCCTTGCGGTGGCTCTCCGCCGCGAGCCAGTCTTGCTCCTCCCTAGATATCCCGCTCTTTTCTGCAGTATACTCGCCCAGCTCGCCCATGTGGACCCCGCTGACAGGGCAGGTAAGCCCGTCAAATATCATGAGGTCCTTGAGGACAAGGTCGCCGTATTTGACGCCCCAGCGCAGGTTAGCGGCATGGGGGCACTGGCTCATGGACTCCATTCCTCCGGCCACTACGAAATCAGCGTCCCCGAGCTTGACTGCCTGCGCGGCAAGCACAACAGCCTTGAGCCCTGAGCCGCAGACCTTGTTGATCGTGAAGGCGTTCACGGATGGGGGAAGTCCCGCCAGGAGCGCGGCCTGCCTTGCGGGGGACTGGCCCATGCCGGCCTGGACAACCTGTCCCATTATGACCTCGTCTATGAGCTTGGGGTCAACGCCTGACCTAGCAACGCATTCCTTTATGGCGATCGCGCCAAGGTCCTGGGGCCTGAGGGTGCTCAAAGCGCCCATCAGCTTGCCTATGGGTGTCCTCACAGCGGAAACAATCACTGCTTCTCTTATGCAAGACATGATTCTCCTCCGGCTTAGCGGTAAATTATAAACCACCCCCCGCGGAGGCCGCATTAGCTATCTCTTTCTGACATCTCACACCTCTCTTGTCAGTAAGTTATTTGGGCACAAGAGCTTTGAGCTCTCCCCCCTCGTAATCGCTCAAGACAGACGAGGGCTTTGGTGTATACGCTCTCGCGCCTGTCGGACTGGAAAGTCCGACCTAGGAAAACATTCAATAACCCGCAACCCGCTTTCAATCCTGCCTGCTTGATGCGAAACGCGCGGGTATTGCCTCCATCAGAACCCTTACCCGCTGGGCCTGTATCCAGCAAAGGGAGATTGCACTCTATCGCATACCTGATAAACAGCGTGAGAACTCTGAGCCCAGCTGCGGTGAGCCAGCTCTAAAATATCGGAGAGATTTTCATTTTTTCTCCTTCCCCGGCCGTCCTTGGGCCGGGGATATATTTTCATCCAACACCGGCCCAAAGCGATTCCGAGCCGAGGATCAGGATTTGAGGAAGTGTGAGATCTCAGCTATCTCTTTCTCAGAATAAAAAGCCCTTGGCTGTCCTGATAAGCCCTTTCCCACGACGGATCGGCTAGGACATCCGCGGCCCAAGCCCTGTAGCCCTCCTCATCCCTTTTCATGCCAACCCACTTGCCTGTCGCAGTGTCCAGGAGAACATACTCAGCGCTGTCAAGCCCTTCAGGGAAAGGCCAGAGTTTTGCCCGGCGCGGAACCCCGCCGGTTATCAGGTTTATCTGGGCGCACAGCGGAGCGCCCTCTGGCAGGTGCTCGGATATCTCTCGGGAAACAGCCTTGCTCCTTTTGGACACGCGGTATATCCAGAAATTAAATGGTCTGTCTGGCTTGTAGTAGGGTATTCCAAAAGGGGTTGGGCCGAAAAGGACATGGCCGAGGAGCGAAAACCCGAGCAGGACCGGGGCAACCTTCCTCCAGTTGACCCTGGACAAAAAGGAGAGGAGGGCCCATAACCCGAAGGGAAGGAACTGCGCGGCGTATTGGGTTTCAATCTGGTAGTAGCCGGGGAACAAAGCGAATATAATCAGTCCGGAGTGAACCAGGCCCGGCAGGAGCTCAGAGGGCCTCAAAATGGGGAAGAATCCGAGAGGGAGCAAGAGGAATATCCAGTAGAGGGCCTTTCCCCACGAAAGCGATGGGGGGCCGAAGAACCTGGTGTAGGGTCCGGCCGGGTTGAAGCGGGGCACGAGGTAGAAACTGGCAAAAAGGAACCATCCGAGCGCGAGAGCAGAAAGCAAAATACCCTGTTTTCTGAATCCTCGCAGGAAGGCTATAGCGCCAAGCAAGGCTATCGGCAAGGCGAGGGTCTCCTTGAGGAAAAGGACCGAGAGGGCAAACCCCAAGAAAAACCAAGGTCTTTTCTCCTCAAGTCCCAGGAGCGAAAGCCCAACCAGCGCGGGAAAGAAGGCGTCCGGATGAAAGTCAAACAGCCCGAGATACCAAGAACCCGGGTGAAGGAAATAAAGAAAAGCTATCAGAAACCCCGCCTGCGGTCCGAGCGTTCTCTTGCCCAGGAAGTAGAAGACCGGGCCAGCGCTTGCAACCGCCAGAGAGCCTATTACTGTGAGGGTCTCAGCGAAAGGGGCTATCCTATATATAGGAGCAATCAAAAGGAAAACGGGCCGAAGGTGTCCTTTGACCAGGAAAGAGAGGTCAAAACGAAAAGCGATATTCCAGGCTATCTGCTCCATTATCCCAAGGTCGTAGAAACCCGCGTTCCCGGCCCGGTAGCGCAGACAGCCCATAACCGAGAGCACGGACGCATATGCGGCCGCGCAGACAATCACAAGAAGAATAGGCAGATTCTTCTTCAGGGCCAAATTATCCCGCGCGAAACCGCTCCTGCGCCAGCGCCCGCGCTTGAATCCCGTCCGGAGCTAGCTGTAAACTTTCATGATAAAGGGAGGTTGAAGTGCTTCTATACCTGCTTGTGGCAAGCCAGCCCCTCCCAGGCCTTTACTTTGAGAGCGAGAACGGGGCCGGCTGGGCCAAGATATTCACCGGAAAGGAGTGGATAAACGAGACGCCCCTCAGGGGCCAAGTCGTCTCCCCAAAGGTCGCCGACACGGCAGTCCTCTGGGTGGACAGGAACCACGGATACGCGGTCGCTGAGCATGTCGCCATTACCGGAGACGGGATGCACATCTTCGCTGGCTGGTGGCTGAACAACGAGCGCGTCTCGGCCTACAGGACGCTCGGGACGAATGTGCCCATATGGGTGGACAGCTTACCCGATGCCGAGTGGCAGATCAGGGTTGACGCGTCCCAGGTTAACAGGTTCACCTCCGCCGCCCCAGGCCACCCAACCATGGATTGCTACGATAAGGGTTCTGCTACGCCGCTCTGGGAGTTCGCTTATCCTGCGGGGTTCAGCGCTTCGGGATGGAAGACATCCGCAGTGTCCTATGACGGCGCGGTTGCCGCTTTCATCGGCTCAAACGGCGTTGTCGGCAAGGTCTGGATAATATCCACCGCCACAGGAGATACACTATGGACGAGGGAGTTCGGCGTTGGCGGCGGCGTCTACGGGGTTGATCTCTCGGACAACGGCTCGGTATGCCTCGTCACCCGCTACGATTCCTGCATCGTCTGGGAGAACGGAAATCTGAGGGGAAAGTTTTATCACTACGGCCAGGTTCCCTCCGCCATATCGGGCGACGGCTCTATCGTAGCATCCGCCAACTACAATGGCACAGTGCAGGTCTGGCGGTGGAACGGCTCCACATATGTGCTTGCATGGCAGGACAATGTCGCCAACTCTTGGGCAACATCCGTTGATGTTTCCCGCGACGGCTCCACGATAGCGTGTGGAACGGGCTATTCCAACGGAACCCTGCGGGTCTACGATGCCTCCTCCCCCGCCCCCCTCTGGACATACGCCGGCTATGGCGGATACGGATCAGGCGTCTGGGGGGTGGCGGTTTCCGGGAACGGAAGCCACATCATAGCTGTTTCCTGGGGAGACACCATGACCAACGACACATTCAAGGTAATCACGGTGCACGACAGGTCATCCCCCACCCCCCTTCTCACAGTGGACGGCCGGTCCGAGCCGGGTTCGCTATTCTCGTGCGATATATCCGACGATGGGGTATACGCTACCGCCGGGGGCAAGGCGGTCCACGCCTATCAGTTTGGGAACGGGGGTGAGGTCTACGCCATAATAATAGGAGCCTCAGCCTCCGTTAATGTTGGGACAGAGGCCATACTTTCGCCCCCGAGGTTCGTCCAGCTCTCAAGCACCTACCAGGTTCAGGCCAGGTTCAGGAACTACGGGGACGCGGCCGCCAGCTTCCCGGTCTACTTCAGGATAGACACGGTTGGCGGGACCGTCTACAGCTCCTCAGCCAGCATAACCAACCTGGCGCCAGGCTCACCGCAGACCATAACCTTCTCACCCAACTGGACCCCTCCGAGATACAATCTCTACAAGGCTTACGCTTGGACCGCCCTCTCAGGCGACCAATACCACGGGGATGATACCCTCAGCCTGGTTATAAAGTGCTTCCACGACGCGATGGCTGTCCGGATTGACCAGCCTTTTGACACGATAACCGTCAACCAGCCCTTCACGCCAGGGGTGACGGTCAAAAACAACGGCTCATACACCGAAGCCTTCGAGGTCATCTTCAATGTCTACGACTCCAACTCGGTCCTCATATACTCGGACACAGCGCTATCCTCACCCATTGCCCCTGAGGCCCAGACAAGGGTGACCTTCTCGCCCCAGTGGGCGCCGCCACAGGTGGGCTCTTATACGGCCGAGGCAATAACCCGGGTAACGGATAACTACTACACGAACAACGACACCATAAGGAAGCCCTTCCAGGTTACCTACGAGATAATCTACGACGACGGTTCTGCCGAGGCCTACTATGTGGTTGATTTCAATTACGACAACAACAAGTTCGCAGTCCGCTTCACCCCCACCGTTGGGCCGCCTCTCTACATAACCCGCGGCAGGATATATGTGAATCAGGCGAACAAACCCTTTGACTATGTGATCCTCTGCCCCGATGCCTCAGGGCGGCCGGATACCGCCGCGCCTTATGACACTGTCTTCAATGTCTCGGCGAGCTCCGCGCCGGGCTGGGCCTTCTTTGACTTCTCGCCGGATATCTACCTGACTAGCGGCTCCGATGTCTGGCTGGTAATCCACTGGCCCCCATCAAGCCCCGGAGCGCCAGGGGTCGGCGCTGACAACAATTGGTTCATTGACACGAGGAGCTGGTGGTATAAAAACTCCAACGGTTGGACACAGTGGACATACCACGACTGGATGATCAGGATAACCCAGGCCACTGTTCCCACAGAAGTGGCTGAAGGAACGGGCAAACCGAGGTTCTGGGTGGGGTCGCCTTCCCCGAACCCGCTGAAGGCCTGGGCGACGCTCTCATACAGCCTTCCGGATGAAACCGATGTGCAGGTGAACCTGTATACTGCTGACGGGAGGCTGGCCGGAGAGATCTTCTCCGGGAAGCAGGGGCCAGGGCTCCACAAGCTAACCCTCGCGCCGGATGTGCCAGCAGGGGTCTATTTCCTGAGGCTCGTGGCAGGCAATCAGAAGGCTGTGAGAAAGATAGCCGTGTTGAGATAACCCCGGCCGCCTGCAATGCTCGGATGCGTGCTCGCGCTTTTGATCCGAGCTCAACCGAGCGATAACAGGCTACTTATTGCGGTTTCGGGAGACGGCCTCTCGTGGACGAGGCTCAGCCAGGTTCTCTACGATTCCGCGGATGTGCCGGACGCTGTCGTGGGCCCCGGAGGCAGGGTTTGTCTCTATTTCCAGAACTTCCGCAAACCCGATGCCAACAGGATATATGTAGGGTTTTCAAGCGATGGCCTAACCGACTGGATCTTCGGACCCATAGTTATATCAGGAACAGAATACTGGCCCGGCCAACCGTGCGACCCCGATGTCCTCGTGAGGGGAGATACCGTAAGGCTATACTTCACGGGCGACCCATACGGGGACGCCAAGCCGGAGACCCACTCCGCTATCTCCTTTGACGGGATGAACTTCTTCCTGGAGCCAGGGGTTCGCTTCCAGGTGGAGGGTGCGCCGGTTCTTGACCCGAGCCTTCTCTGGACTGCCGACACATGCCGCTATTTCGCCGGGGGAATTCCTGGGACAAACTACAGGGCTCACTCCAACGACGGGATAAACTTTCTGAGGGATCCGGATTTCAACGCTGACGGCTTCATGATGGCCAACGGGATAGCGGTTCCGGGAGGATACAGGTTCTATGCGTTCAGGCAGGACGAAGGCATAAAATCCCTCTTCTCAACCAACGGAACCGATTGGAGCTTTGACCCTGGCTACAGACTACAGCTGGACACAATGACAGGGCTTGAATACGGGTATGTGAAGGACCCGGCTGTGGTGAGAACCAGCTCCGGCTACATAATGTATTATGTCACCAGGATACCGCCCGGAGAAGTCTCTGAGGGTTGTGAGGAGGGCTTCTCGTTCTCAGCGTATCCGAACCCAGCGAGGGACTTTATCCGGATAAACCTCAAACTGCCCCCCGGCCTCTCGTACTCCCTAAGGCTCTATGACTCGGCCGGGAAAGCGGTCCAGGCCGAGCTCAGCCCGGACTCCCCCGTGCCGGCTTCAGATATTCCACCAGGCGTCTACTTCCTGAGGCTTGCGGCCGGGAGTATCTCATCCACGAGGAGGATAATCGTTCTCAGGTGAACGCGGACAGCGGAAGAGGCCTCTACATCCACATCCCTTTCTGCAGGAGCAAATGTCCTTACTGTTCCTTCTTTTCCGAGACAGGCCTCCACATGACCGACGATTTTCTGGACGCGCTAGAAAGGGAGGCAGAGGAGTTTCGGAATTGGAGGTTCTCCACCTGCTACATAGGTGGCGGAACCCCTTCGGTTCTCTCCGTAAGGCAAACCGAAAGGCTTTTCAGGATAATCTTGGAAAGGTTTGAGCTGGCGCCGGGGGCAGAGATCACCGCTGAGGTTAATCCGGAATCAGCGGACCGGGATCTTTTGAGGGCCTTGAGAGGTATGGGCGTCAACAGGCTCTCTGTGGGGGCACAGTCAGCGCACGACTCGGAGCTCGCCCTGCTCGGAAGGAGGCACAAGGCCGCCCAGACCGAGAGGTGCCTTGAAGAGGCCCTCCGAGCTGGGTTCTCAAACATAAGCGTTGATCTGATATTCGGTTTCGTCGGCCAGACAAGGAAGAGCTGGGAGAAAACCCTTGAATGGGCGAGCGAATTGCCCGTCAGCCACATCTCAACATACGCGCTGAGCCCCCACGGGGGGATTGAGGAGCTCCCTGAGGAGGAGCTGATCGCCATGTATCTGATGAGGGATGAGGTGCTGGCGCCGAGAGGGTTTATAAGATACGAGATAAGCAATTACTCCAAGCCCGGCCGCGAGTCCAGGCACAACCTAATATACTGGAGGAGAGGAGAATACCTGGGCCTCGGCCCCTCGGCCTCAAGCTTCTCCGGAAACAGAAGGTGGAGGAACGAGCCTGCCCTTGAGCTTTACCTAAAGGCCCCGCCCTTCGCTAGGGAAACCGAAACCCTCTCCCCTGAACAGGCCAGGCTTGAGGAGATATTCCTGGGCACGAGGTTGGCCGAGGGGATTGAACTCGGTCTTTCGGAAATACCGGAATCCCTCGCTGGCCTCGTGGAGCTGAGGGAAGGGAGGGTTTCCCTGAGCCCTATGGGGGTCCTCGTAGCTGACCGCGTCGCTCTGGAGCTATTTGAGCTTGTTGAACGATGAACGGCAACTTTCTGTTCTCTTATAATTTGGGCCTATGAGTAAGGGAAAGCTACTCGTTATCGGCGCGGGGCCGGGCGGTTATGTGGCGGCTCTGCGCGGGGCCCGGCTGGGCTTTGATGTTACCCTCGTTGAGAAGGATAAGATAGGCGGAGTCTGCCTTAATGTTGGCTGTATCCCAACGAAGGCGCTTCTTTCCGCGACCGAGCTCGGCCACGACGCGGCCCGCGCTTCAGGAATGGGCGTCCTCGCTGATGTAAGATACGACCTTGAGAAGCTTGACGCGTTCAAGGAATCCTGCGTTAAAAAGCTGACCGGCGGCGTGGAGTTCCTCCTCAAAAAGAACGGGGTCAAGATCGTGAATGGCGTGGCCTCTTTCTCTGGGCCTGACAGGGTATGTGTTGACGGCCAGGAGATTATCTTTGATTACGCCATAGTGGCAACGGGCTCCTCGCCCATTGAGATACCTGGGTTCCCGTTTGACGGAGAAAGGATAATCACCTCAACAGAGGCACTTTCGGTGAGGGAGATTCCGGAGAGCCTGCTTATCATCGGCGCGGGTGTCATAGGGCTTGAGATAGCAACCGTATACGCCAGGCTCGGCTGTCGCGTTGAGATAATTGAGATGATGCCGGGGTGCCTTCCCGGGATGGACAAGGACCTCGCGAGGCTCGCTGAGACAGAGCTCAGGAAGTTAGGGGTGAAATTCAATTTCTCCTCGACTGCCTCCTCCTGCGCGGAGCGCGAGGAAAGGCTCTGTGTGGATTTCACATGCGCTGGAGAACCCAGGAAAACCGAGGCGGACAAGGTCCTCGTTTGCGTTGGAAGGAGGCCGAACTCTTCCGGCCTCTGTCTTGATAAAGCTGGCATAGAGATTTCCGAAAGAATGTTCATCAAAGTGGACGAGGAGCTGAGAACGAGCAACCCCAGGGTCTTCGCCATAGGCGATGTGATCGGAGGGCCCCTGCTCGCGCACAAGGCATCCGCTGAGGGGCTTCAGGTCACCGAAAACCTCGCCGGGGTCTCCTCGGGCAAGAGGTTCAGGTTCATTCCGAGCGTTGTCTACACGGACCCTGAGCTTGCCTCAGTGGGGGCGACGGAGGAGGAGCTTGCCGCCAAAGGCATCCCCATAAAAGTGGGCAAGTTTCCCTTTACCGCCAACGGAAGGGCCGCGGCCATGGGAAAGACATCGGGGTTCGTGAAGATAATAGCTCAGGCCGAGACGGACGAGATACTCGGAGCACACATAGGTGGCCCGCACGCCTCGGAGATGATAGCCGAGCTCGCGCTCGCCATGGAGGCTGGGGTTAAGGCGAGCCAGCTCGGCAGGGTTGTCCACCCCCACCCTACCCTATCCGAGGCCATAATGGAGGCCGCGGAGGATGTCCACTCCGCGGCTGTGCACATATTCAGGATGTAGGAGAAGCCTTTCCTCGCCAAGTCGCGACGGCTTCAAGCAATCCTTGAGCTGGGGTCCTAAACCTGAAGGAAGCGAGCGGCCCCGCGAGCGCGATCAGTCCCGTCACAAGCAAAAGGCAGGTTATCTGCTCGGGTTTTGCCCTCATTCCCCGAGCGGCAAGAATGTATAACGCTAGAAGGAATATCCAGGAGTAAATGGTATAAAGGATAGCCGCCGGCGGGGTGCCTGTTACCCTCTCTTTTAATCTGCTTGAAAAACCCCTTAGATCCCCGTGGGCTAAAGAGGCTATCGCCGCGGAAAGGGAACCCTGGCTATCCTGAGGCCTCGCTAGGACCTGAGAGGGCAGGTTGAAGTCAAGCCCTCCAAGCCCCGCTATAAGACCCTTAGCGCATATCCTAGCGAAGGCCGCGGGGCGCGCGGCTATCTCCCTCAGGCCTTCCCTCCTCGCCTCTCGGATGAAAGCCGGGTCGTTCACAGCCCACCAGGGGTCCTTCTCGTAGCGTTCATAAAGGTCCGCTCGGGATGCCCGCCAGGCCTCGCTGTAGGTTATCCCCTCGGCCTCTGCCCGTGTCATGGGTCCCAGAAAGACAAAGAGGTTAACATCGGAGACAGATGAAAGGGTTAGTAGCCCAGATACGAGGTAGTTCCTCAAAGCCCACATCAAGGGCAGTGCCGTGAACCCCCAAAGGAAGTTGCAGAGGCCGCGCCAATCCTTCCGCAGGGCAGGATAAACCGCTCCGAGCGCGAGGGCCAGGCCGGCCGGCCTCACCAGGCAAGCGAGCCCCATTGCCAGGCCAGCCAGAAGGCTCCTTCTCCAAAAGAGCAGGAGAACCCCAAGGGTAAGCAGAACCGCGAAAAGGGTCTCCGTATATAGGATTGCCCCGAAAAGGGCCGTGAAGGGGTCGCATGCGGCGAGCAGTCCGGGAAGGAGTCCGTTCCCGCAGACCTTCTGCCCCAGGAGGAAAACCAGAACAGCGAGAAGCCCTCCGAGTATTATCTGGAAAATGAGCGCCGGCCTTTCGTCCCTGAAAGACGAATAGAGCGCGGAGAGCAGGAGCGGATACGGCGGCGTCCTCACTATATTCTGCCTGTATGGGGGTTCGGAGTCCCAGGAAAACCCGATGCCTCTGGCTAGGTTGTCGGCCAAGGCGATGTAGCCTCTGGTATCCGTGCCGTATGCCCTTTCGGGTTTGGCGAGGGCCGGCGCGGATACCAAGCACCTGAAGCCTATCGCTATTACCAGAACCAGAAGGGCCCTTCTCACAGGCCAAAGCATAAGGCAGGCTCTCGCGCCGGGTAAATAAGTGGGTGAAACGCGCCGCGGAACCCCACTATAATTTGTCCATGAAAAAGATTCTTTGGGCATGCGATTTTTATGAGGATAGCCTTTTAGCTGGAGAGATTGCCGCCGATATAGCCGCCAGAACAGGCGCCGCCCTACACGCTGTTCACATAATAAGGCCTCCATCCAAGCACGAGAAGGACGCGGCCGGTTGGTTTGAGAGAAAGAAAGCCCTCAGGGCAAGGCTTGAGGAAAGGGCAAGGGCCCTCGCGGAGAGAGGCATAGGCGTTTCATACGAGCTGATTGAGTCAGAGGGGACGGGCAAGGCGATCCTTGATGAGGCAGAGAGCCTCGGCGTTGACATGATAGCAATGGGTAGGGCTGGCCTGGCGGGAGAAGCAACCTACGCTGGCTCAACCGTAAGGCAGGTTCTCCACTCCACGAAGAGGCCCCTCCTTCTCGCACGGGGCATCCATATGGTTCCGAAGATTGATAGGATACTCGTTACAACTGATCTCTCCGAGCCATCGTTCGTTGCCCTGGACTTCGCTTTGCCCTTGGCAAGGGCATTCTCGTCACCCGTGCACCTTCTCTTCGTCTACGAATACGCGGATGTGCCGCCTACGCCGGATGAAATGGACAAAGCCCTTGAAGAGCTCAGGCTCGTGGTAAAGAAGCGGGGCCTCTCAGAGGGCGAGGTAAAACCTGAGGTCATAAGCCATCAGGAATCCGGGGACGGCATAGCGAAATACATCACGGAAAACAAAATCCCCCTCACCGTGATAGGCTCCAGGGGCGCTTCTGGCATTGAGAAGTGGCTTTTGGGTAGCACCACAGAAAGGGTGATAAAGCTTTCGTCCCGGCCCCTGATCGTTGTCAAAGAGCAGTGGTAGAGGGCGCGTTAGCTCATAATTACAGCTACCCAAAGCACTCCGTCTAATACCAAAGGCTCTATAATTAAAGGGGATTAGGATGAGATACCGTGACTCGAGGTCAAAACGCGAGCGTTCGGCCCTTGTGGATGAAACCTAAGTCTAGGAAACACGCTATAAGGCTACTATCGCGGACGAGGCCTCTGAGGCTGAGATACAAGCACAATCTCTCCATCAATCCCAACAGATTGTGCGGCAATGCGAGGAGCCTCACGAACCGAGCCGCACCTCGTTTATCTCAAATCTCCAGAGCCAATGCCGCGGCAATAAAGCTAAACACTTGGGGTTTCTAGATCTCATTCCTGGATTTTGGAGCTCCCGCAAAATAAAAAAAGCCCCGGCAAAAACCGGGGCAGGAGGATTTGAAAAAATCTAGAACTGGGCCAAGAGATGAAGGTATATCTTTGAGCTGGGGTTGGTATCCGGGTCCTCTGGAGTCTTCGCCTGGTAGTCCAGGGCAACCTGCCAGCCCTTGGCAAAGGTGTAATAAGCGCCCGCTATCATGAAGCTCGTCGCATCATCCTCGGTATCAGCATCCGGATCGTATGAGTCGTATCTCCCGAAAAGCCCGAAGGATTGATCCTGGGTCAGGAATTTGCCAAGGTCAACCCAGGCCCATCCGGAGTAGCCCGCGCCCTTGAGTGGATCGTCAGATGCTCCGTCCGAGGTAGTAATATAGGAGAACATGAGGCCGAGCTTTTCGCCCATTGAGTAGGAGGCACCGGCTATCACGCGGTCCCTGACTTTGTCCTCATCCGGCTTACCCATGTGGTAATAGCCATGAATGCCAAAGCCAGAAAGCGGCCCCGAAAGTCCGGCAAACGGATACGCGGACAACCTAGCGGCTATGTCTTTGAACTCGTTGACCTCTCCTGACTTGAAGCCCTCGCCGTTCATGTATGCTATGGAGAGAGAGCCGTATTTGGCCGGAAAGACATACTCGGCTCCGAGGCCCCTATCCGCTGTGTTGAGTATCTTATACTCATCGGTCATTACCTTAGCCACGAACCTCAGGCCCCAAAGCCCCTCCTCGTAGCCTACTAATGGGGTAGGGATCTGACCTATCCTGAACCAAAGCTCGCCTGGCATACCCCTGAAGGCGCCGAGCTCCCCGTAGGCGAACTTGAGAAACCCCATGTAGACGCCGCTTATTGACACAGAAGGCGGGGTGCTGTCAGCTGGATCGGGCTTTATCTTGACAAATCCGCTGAGGGGTTCCGCGTCGTAGGTTATCCTTGCTTTTGCCTTGAAGGGAGGCTGTTTGTCTTCCTTGGCCTCTGTGAAGTCAGCCTTGAGATCAAGATAAGCTCTGGTTATCCCGAACTCGTTGTAGCCGAGCTTCGTGCTGTCAGGGTCCGATAGCGTATGGCTGTAGTATCCGAATATCGTCCCTCCGGCTTTCACGCTCGCGGCCTGGGCCATCCCTATCCCTATGAGGCTGATGATAAGCGCCCTTTTCATCCTGGTCTTCTCCTTTTACTTCAAAATTTCTTTTGAGATCTGCTCATACTGGGTTCCTCTTACGCTCAGGAACCCTCCTTTCTCCACGAGGGCCTGGCCCTCGTCCGAAAGCTCAAACGAAAGGAAGTCCTTTATCTTGCCCTGGGGCTTGCCCCGCAGATACTGATAAAGCGGCCTCTCAATCTTGTAGCCCTGTGTCCCTGGCTCAACGCCGTCAACCGTAAGGACCTTAACCCCGGGGGTGAACTCGTTCCCCTTCTTCACATATCCGAGCGCAACATAGCCTATGCCGCCCTTATCAGTCTTGATCGCATCAACTATCTGGGAGTTCCCGTTCATGGCCTTCATGTTCGGGGAGTAGTCGCCCTTGAGGACTGTCTCCCTGAAGAACACGAATGTCCCTGAGTTTGACTGCCTGCCGTAAAGGCTCACCGGAATGTCGGGCCCGCCTATCTCCTTCCAGTTCTTGATCTCGCCCCTGTAGAGCTTCCCGAGGTTCTCCATGCTTATGTCGTTCAGAGGGTTATCCGGATGGACTATTACGGCTATGGCATCCCTCGCGAAAATAAAGCCCACTGGGTCCACGCCGTTGGCCTTGGCCTTAGCTATCTCATCCTCTTTCATAGCCCTTGAGGAGTTAGCTATGTCAACCTCCTTGTTGATGAGAGCGGCTATGCCGACGCCCGAGCCTCCGCCCTGGACGCTTATGGTCACGGATTTGTCCTTCGCCATGTATGCCTCAGCGAGGGATTGAACCAGGTTGACCTCCGAGTCAGAGCCCTTGATCTGTATCGTATTAGAGTCTTTCTGACCTCCGCCGCATCCCACGGCCAGCAAGGCCAGAAACATTCCTGCTCCTACCCTTCTCTTCATCTTTCCAACCTCCGAGGGTTTGTGCTTCATGAGCGCTAAAATCTTATGGCCCAAAGTGTTAACGATGGGTGAAGAAGTGATTAAGAAAATGTTAAGGGGTTCGCGCGTTGCCCGCAGGGCTTCCTGAGCCTGATAATTAACGGGTGCCCAGGACAGGAAGGGCAGAGCTTCCCCTGCATCATGGCAGAGCGCCAAGGTGGCTTTTCTCTCGGATGGTGAGGCTATCCGGCGCGATCGTGGAGGCAATAGTCGCTGAATTCGGGACAGCCGAGCTCTTGAGGAGGCTTTCTGACCCGTGCTGGTTTCAATCCCTCGGATGCCTTTTGGGGTTTGATTGGCATTCGTCCGGCCTCACGACCACCCTTACGGGCGCGATGAAGCTAGCGCTTGCCGGAGGGCTTGACCGGGAGATAGGGCTTTTTGCGGCCGGGGGCAAGGGCGCCGTCTCAAGGAAAACCCCTGAGGAGATTGAGCGGGCCTGCGCCGGCCTGGGGGCTGACCCAAAGCCCCTCATCCGAGCCTCCCGCATGAGCGCTAAGGTGGATACCTCTGCGCTCCAGGACGGCTACCAGCTCTATCACCACGCTTTCTTCTTTGACAAAGATGGGGCATGGTGCGTGGTCCAGCAAGGGATGAACGAGAAAACAGGCTACGCGAGGCGATACCATTGGCTCTCGGAGAAGGTGGCGAGCTTCGTTGAGGAGCCGCACTCCGGCATAGCATCGGAGAGAACGGGCTTCGCTCTGGATATGACAGCCAGGGAATCCGGACCCGCGAGGGAGGCATCGGTTCTCCTCTCGGCGAGGAACCCGGACGAGAACCTCCACGAACTCCTCATGCTCAAGGAGCTCAACCTCCCCAGCGAGCACAGGGTGCTCCTTTCATCAGTGAATCCGCTTTATCTGAGAAAGACATTTCTCTCGTTCTACGAGAATCCCCCGGAGGATTTTGAGGAATTGCTAGGCCGTGAGGGGGTTGGTCCCAAGACAATAAGGGCCCTCGCTCTCCTTTCGGATGTGATCTACGGTGCGAGGCCTTCTTTCTGTGATCCTGCGGTCTATTCCTTCGCGCACGGCGGAAAGGACGGCCACCCCTATCCTGTGAACAGAAAGCTTTATGACAGGACGATAGATTTGCTTGAGAGGGCAATAAAGAAAGCGAAGCTGGGCCAAAGGGAGGAAGCTGAGGCGCTAAAGAGGCTTGGGAGGTATTTTGGGGGAAGGCTCTGACTCACCTCACTTTAACCGCCCTGATCACCCCCCTTTCGGTTTCTATGAAATAAACGCCCGGAGCTAGGTTCTTGCCGAAGGTCTTTTTGGTAGTTGAAAGAGCGAGCCTTCCCTCTGAATCATATACCCGGAAAGGGCCTTCCGTCCCCGAGATGGTTATGTCTGCCGTGAAGGGGTTCGGCGCGGCCCGGAGGGCCTGGCCTGGCTTCCCGGCCTCCTCTCCCCCAACGGGCCGGATGGGAAGCTTGTAGACCAGAAGGTTCTGGTTGGAGCCGCCGGCCACGGTTCCGCCGACAGATATGGTGTATAGGCCGGCGTTGTCCCAGTAGCAATCCTCCGCCCAATCATCGTAGCCGCCGCTGTGGTCTATCAGCGTGTCCCAGGCCTGACTGCCTCCCCAGGTGTATTTCCTGAGCCAGAACTCAGCGTCCTGGCCGTTCGGCTGATAAAGCCCTGAAACCAGGATAGTATCCCCCGGCCCTATCTTAACCCCGTAGAGGCTGAGCCTCGTTGTCCCTGACGAAAGTCCTACACCCCAGACCTGGGAGAAGGAGCTCGTATACCTATAGATATAGGAGCTCTTCGGACTGGTCTCAACCCTGAGAACGAATACAAGGTCGCCTCCTGGGTGGACATCAATGTCCTCAACTACCTCGTCCTGGCCGGTTGGGTTAATCTCCACCCTTCTGACCTCGGCGCCGGTTGTTCTGGAGAACTCAACCAACATGGCCTTGGTGTTTGGGAAAGGGTAGTCGGTCCTCATTCCCCCGACAACAGGGTTACCGGCCTTATTAACGCAAACCGAGTGGCCCCAGGCGTCGGCCTTGTAAAAAGTTCGCCCGTTCCAGAACACGGACCTAATAAATGCGCCAGTAGTATCTAGGTAAAGAAGGGCCACGCGCGCTGTATCACCTACAGGCTCGTACTCCCAGCCTACGGCAAACACCATATTACCGTCCACCCAAATGTCCTGCGCCTCATAAAGAGCGTTGCTGTTGGGCGCGAAGGTGTAGTTCCAAACGAAACTGCCTGATGCGGTGTATTTCAAGACGCGCATCTCATTAGAAGAGTAATCGGTCATGCAAACATAGATGTTGTTGTTAGCGTCAACATCAACCCCTCTGAGCCACTCATCGCCCGGGCTCGGTATCGGGGTATCCCAGAGCAGATTGCCTCCAGGGTCGTATTTCCAGATGTGTCCGTCCACGCTCGCGGTTCCGGAGTTATAGCTGTTGCCGCCGACCACAATGTTGTTTTCCCCGTCAACGCAGACCGAGTATCCCCAGTCAGAGCCGCCGCCATCCCATGTCCTCCACCACCCCTGCGCTACGAGGATCCCAATCAAAAAGCTTATCATAACAAACCTCCTTCCTTAAATTATAAACCCTGAGCCAGGGCCGTGCCAAACGCGAGACATTGCACTAATGGAATCGGTTGATTTATAATATTAGTGAAACGCGGAGGTGTAGAAATGTTGTGGATTTCATCGCTGGTTCTCTTCTCAGCCCTTTTGTTCACCAGACACACGGTCGGCAACCTTTCCGGGGGCATAGATGTAGCCGCGGCAGACCTTGACGGCGACGGGGATATTGACATCGTGGGCGCTGGCCGCTCTGCCAATCAGCTGGTTTGGTTTGAGTGGAGGGGGCCTGATAACTTCGTGCCCCACACAGTATTTAATGCTCACGAGGTCATAGGCTGTTGGGCCGGAGACCTTGACCGCGACGGGGACTGCGACCTAGCCGCGGCCACCGACACTTACCTAGTTTGGTTCGCCAACAACGGCGCGGGGGGTTTTACGCCGGACACGGTTTATCGGACAGTAGGTTGCGGCTGGCGGGTCAACGCGGCTGATGTTGACCGAGACGGCGATCTTGACCTCCTTTTCACGGACTGGACTGAGAGCGATCTCTTCTGGTTTGAGAACGATGGCTCGGAGAACTTCACCCCTCATCTAGTTGACGGGAACCTGAACTGGGCCCACGAGGTTTGGGGACTGGACCTTGACGAGGATGGGGACTGCGACCTCATTGGGACGGACTGGCTTACAGGAAACATATACTGGTATGAAAACAACGGTTCGCAGTCCTTCACCAAAAGGCTCGTAGGTAACACGGGCGCAAGCACATACGGTTGCTGGGATGCTTTCCCGTATGATATTGATGGTGATGGGGACCCGGACATAGCTGGCACGAACTACAACGGAAACGGTTCCGGCAACGGTTATGTCAGGTGGTTTGAGAACAACGGCTCCGGCGGGTGGACAACGCATGCTGTTGACGAGGCATACTCGGGCAACGCTCACGGGGTATGCGTGGCTGACTTCAACGGAGATGGGTTTGGGGATGTGATAGCGGCCGGCTACGGAACGCATGTGAACGGATACGAGTATCCCTCCTGGACAATGACCAGCATAGACATAGTATCAACGGCCCTGGCTGTTTATCCCTACGATATTGACCGAGACGGAGACATGGATTTCGCGCTAAGCGCCAACACCTTCTATTGGTATGAGAACACAACCCCTCTCTACGAAGGCATAGCAGAGACTGAATCCGCTATACCAAACGAGATCTTTGCCAGATTCAGAGGAGACATCCTGGTGGTGAATCTGACTATTCCTGAAGCGATATCATACAGTCTGGAGGTCTACTCCTCTGATGGCAGAAAGCTGGAAACACTGGAAAGGGGTGTTTCATCGGGGGGACAAGTGAACAGGGAGTATCGCTTAAGCCTTTCCCCAGGGGTCTACTATCTGGTTCTCAGGGCAGGAGAACTTACCCGTAGCGTGAAGATCCTGGCAAACTAAATCAGCCTTGGCTTTACCAGTAGACATAGCAAGGTCGCCGGACCCATTATCAGGCCGGGCGATTCACGGTCTCAGCAATCCCCTGAGGAATTCCCTCACCTCTTCCTCGTCCTGGGTGAAATTCATCTCAAGCCCAGGATGCGCGGGCATGAAACCGATGATCGGGACCTTCTCTTTCAACGCCCAGGAGACCTCCGTTAGGGTTCCCGGGCTCATCCCGACAGCTATCACACCGCATGATATATTGACCAGGATAAGGTTGCGAATGTAGCCAAGCCCTGTAGCAAATGTTATGTCAACATAACGATTTGCCTTTTCCGGCTCCCCTCCCGGCAGAACACCGATGACGGTTCCGCCTGCAGATTTCGCTCCTCGGGAGGCGTGATACATTGCGCCGCCCAGCCCTCCTGTAGCCAGGATAAAGCCAGCCTCGGCAACGAGCCTCCCGGCCAGAAAGGCCCTCTCCTTGGTCTCTTTGTCAGGCCTGGAGGGGCCGACTACAGCAACTATTTTCCTCACGCTCACTCTTTTCTCTTGATCACGGCATCCGGCTCCCTGAGGTAATACGGAAGGAAATCCAGGGCGGGCAGGAACCTTCCCTCCCGAAGGTCATTCTCCCCCATCAAAGCAAGCGTAATAGCAGACGGCCTTTTCCGAGGGACCAGAGGGTTCATTTTATACATTATAGCACCATCCCCCGCGAAGGCTGTCGCTCCAAGCTCCGATGAGAGCGCTACGAACTCCTCGGGGCTGTATATGCCCGGAGGAGAAATCTCGGAGGGTTCATCCTTTACGCGGTATACAGCGCCGTAGACTTGGCCTTTCTTTGCATCCAGGGCGCAGGCTATCACCCCTGGCCCGGCGTCCTTTGCCAGGGCCTTGAGGGTCGGAACTCCAACCACAGGAAGGCCTAGGGTCACCGAGAGTGCCTTTGCGACCGACGCGCCCGCCCTCAGCGAAGTAAAAAAGCCCGGGCCGATGGAAAGGGCTATTCCCCCGAGGTCTCCGAGGGGGGAAATCCCCTCAAGGATGGACAGGAGCTCGTTTAGAGTCTCAGTGTGGGCGAAGGGGGTCAAACAGCTAACCTCAACCCGGAGGCCCTCGCCAACCAAAGCGAGCGATGACGAAGACCCAGATGTCTCAATCCCAAGGACGATCACGGGCAAATTATCATGGAAACGGGTATCCTCACGCCACCAAATCGGGACTCAATATACCACCGCCTTTCCCCTCGTGCTCGTGGCTCCGCATCTCGCCTCCACAAAATAGATGCCTCCCGGAAGGGGCACGGCCGCGGGTTTCTCGCCCAGGCTGAGTTCCCCGACCCTTCTTCCCGATGCGTCCCAGATAACCGCTTCGGCCCGATCAACACCTTTGACGCCCAGATAGAGAACACCTCTGCCGGGCCTGGCGAGGAGAATAGGGGTGGAATAACCCGAACCCTCTTGATCTCCGTCCCAGCACCCAGTTCCCGGCCCATCTAGCGCCGTCACCTCATTGCCAACAGAGGCTTCTCCGCTACCGAGGGTTACTATCTCGGAGCAGAAATCCCCGTCTATGTCCCCAACAGCTATGGGAGCGTCAATAGTCCATTCGGGCGCGTCGTCCTGGTCATACCAGTCGTATCTCCACTCAAATTCCCCGGTCTCAGCGTTCAAAACATAGAGGAACCCGTCGTCTGCGGTCTTCAGAAACTCTAGCGCCCCGTCCCCATCTATATCGCATACAGCTGGCCCGCCATCATAGCACCAGTAGTCAACGAGATACCTCCACCTCTCACTGCCATCGGAGTTCAGGCAGATGAACCAGCTCTGCCAGGATGTGGTGTCGTGGGTCACGGTATCATCAGCGCCGCCCGTCCCAAAGAAAACCTCTGCTCTGCCGTCGCCCGTGACATCCCAGGCCCCGAGATTCTGGAACAGGAGGTACAGAGTGTCGCCACGGGGGTTGTTCGGGATACTGTAGGTCCATATCTCAGAGCCGTTTGAGCCCTGAAGCGCGCATATCTTATTGTTGTCCCCTCTGTATACGATCACATCAAGCCTGCCGTCGCCCGTGACATCCCCGAGCGTTGGGGTAGGGATTGAGGCTATAGCAACGACGGAACTGGAGGGATACTTCCAAATTATCGTGCCGCTGGAGTTCAAGCAAACTATGCACCTCGCAGTCCCGGGGGTCATGTCGTTTATGGAAACGATGATCTCGTTTCCAGGATTGCCGTCAACATTCCCGGCGGAGATGCCGTTTATGGAAACGCCGATGCCGAGGGGCTGGGACTTCCACCTTATTGTCCCATTGCCGTTGTAGCAGAATAGGGTGTCCGAGAACTGCTGGCCCACGAGGATCTCAGGGATATTGTCTCCGGAAACATCGGCAAGGCAAACCGGGGCCATGATCAGCTGGCCGAGGCCGACCGTATCCCGCCATATCTCCCTTCCCGTCTGACCGTTCAAGCAGATCAATGTGCCTGGCCGGTGTTGAGCGATTATAACCTCCGGAATTCCGTCCCCGTTCACATCCCCAACTGCCGGGGTTGAGTTCGGGAAGCCAGGGGTTGTATCTATCTCCGTGCTCCAGATCGCGTTTCCGGTCTCCCCATCAAGGCACTTGGCAAACAACCCATCGTAGACTATGACCTCACAGCCGGGGTAGTCCCCCCTTACATCGGCTATCACGGGGCCGCACGACCTCTGCACGGAAGGGGTCACCGCGACGCGCCACTTTACCGTAGGGCTGGTGATGTTGGCGCCGGGAACGGACTGGTATGAACTGCGCTCCTTGTCATAGCCCAGTGTCGGCCATGCATAGCTTGGCGTATAAGCTAGCAACATCAGAAACATGCTACACCTCCTTTGTGCTGAGGCAAATTATAAACCAAAGGCCGCTGATGTTCAAGGTTCAAAGCTCCTCAGAAACGCCTCCATCCTAAAGATATATTGAAGTTTATCCGGCTTCTCAGGCGCGAAAACCGCCATGTCTATCATGTAGAACCTGCCGCCCTCGTTGAAGGCTATGCACTTGAAAGGCCCGCCGGCAACCCGAGCGTCGTTTTGCCAAACCCCCCAGATTGCTATGGCGGGATTGCCCCTGAACCTGGTCTCCTCAACCTCAACCATATCCCTCAGGGAATAGTCGCCGTCGTAGAAGGCCGCGGTAAGCTCGTCCCTGAGGTCAAGAATCGTCTTGGGATCAAGGGCGCGGGGCGCGGGCTCCCGATAAATAAAGAAAAACTGATCGGGGTTATGCTTCGCCATGGAGAGGAAATCCCTCTCCTCCTTGACGAATGACCAGCCATCTGGCAGATCTATCTTGTAGCCATATTCATCCTTTATGGCTTTGGCGAACTTCTTGTTCCTGCCGGGGTAATAGGCGAGCCTTGAGTAGAGGGACATCATCCTTTCGCTCATCTTGTCCTTCAGTATGGGCGTTATGGCAGTAAGGGAGCCGTATAGCCCCTCCTCCTTTTCGCTGAATATGCCTATGACATAATCGTCTCGGACAAAACCGCCCTTCTTTTCGGAAAGCCCCTGTCTCGGCTCAGGAAAGACCGAAAGGTATAGGTTGAAGGTCTGGGAGGAAGGCGTCGCTAGGATGATCACATTCTTGTAGCCCCGCCAGTCCTTCTGGAACTCCTCCGGAGTAACAAAGTTCAGCTTGAAAAGGCTCTCAGGCTGGGGCGTCTGGATCATCCTGAATGTCTCGGCCTGAAGATGAGTGGCAACGCGCCTGAGGTCATCGGAGTAGACCACAACCCAGCACCTCTCGTCGCCCCTAGCGTAGCGCTCTATCTTGGGAAAGCAGGCAAGCCCAAGTGCAGAAAGGAGAAGAGCTTTCTTCATAGTCAAATTATAACCCATCCCTCCCGTAAAATACCTTGATTTAGCCCATTAACGCGAATTAATATTTACTCCCTTGCGAGTTTTCTGGGTTTTTAGGGGATATCTGGATGAACGGATGGACGCGGGCGCTCTCGTGAAAATGGCCGAGGCCGTTGGCCGGAAAGGAAACGAGATGTTTCTGGTGACCGGCTACAAAAGGATCAAGGACGAAAAGGCGCCGGTGGTCTATCTCCGCTCGCTCAGCGTGCCTATCCTCAATTACATTTGCCAGACCGTATCCGCGCGCGTGGCGCTACTAAGGCTTGCCAGGAGCGGCGATGTTATTATGGCAGAGCCATACATGGCGCCAGCGGTTTTGCCATTTGCCCTTCTGGCCCGTTTTGGAGCGCGCGGGTTCAGGGTTGTGCTTGATGTGAGGACACTCCCCGTAGAAAGGGGAAGGTTCATCTCGGCCTTGGACAAGGCCCTTTTCAAGGCGGGGCTTTTCCTCGGAAGGAGGTTCTTCTCGGGAGCGACCGTGATAACCTACGCAATGGCCAGAGCCTTGAAAAAGTGGCTCGGCCGCCTGCCCTTGGGGGTTTGGGGTTCCGGAGTTGACCTGGCAGTCTTTGACCCCGCACGCTACGATCGCGAGAGCGAGAGAAAGAGATGGGGGTTCGGCAGAGAGCAAGTGTTCCTCTATCACGGGGCCCTGAGCTCACGGGGGAGGGGCCTCGTTGAGGCCGCGGCGGCCTTCAGGGAAGCGAAACTGGAAAACGCCGTGCTGGTTTTTGCCGGAGAGGGTGAGCTCTCATCGGAGATAAAGGACCGAGGAGGGCCATCGGTAAGGATAATGCCGCCCGTTCCCCACAGTGAGGTTCCGTCCCTGCTTGCGGCCTGCGACTTCGTCGTCATTCCCTTCCTTAGGACGCCCGTGATTGACACGAGCTGTCCGGTCAAGCTCCTGGAGGCCCTTGCTATGGAAAAGCCCATAGTGGGCACGGATGTCCCGCCCCTCAGGGAGCTCCTGGAGGGAAGCAGGTTCTGGTTCAAGGCTGAGAGGCCGAAGGAGCTGGTCAAGGTCTTCAGAGAGGCCGCCGCGTCCGGGGTCTCAAAGGCTTCCGGGGCGCGAGACATAGCCAGAGAATACTCCTTTGATGCCCAGGCCGAGAGGCTCATCCGGTTTTTGAGGCTGATATGAACCAAAGGTGGCTCAGAGTAATCATCGGCGCCAGCCTCGCCATAGCGGCGGCCTTGGCGGGTGCCGGTATAGCCACTGAGGATGCCGGTTTGGTCGCTCTAATCCTGGGCTTGCCCGTGACGGTTCTGGCATTTCTTAATCCCAGGGCAACCGTGTTCCTCGTTTTCTTCTTCTCCATCATATATCACGATTTTGCAAGACGCATGATGCCAGCTCTTGAGGCATCAAGGCATGTATTGGAACTGCTCATATTCGCGCTCTTCGCGAGAGCTCTTCTTTCAAAGGCTGGGGAGGGACGCTTCAATTTCACCCCTGCTTTTATACCCGCGATCCTGTGGCTTGCCCTTGTCACCATTTCCTCCAGCATGAATAATATCCCAATAGCAAACTTCCTCATGAAGCTAAGGCAAATGGGCATGTTCATCCTGTTCTTCTACGCTCTCGCCAACCTTGACCTGGATATCCAGACGATAAAGCAGGCATTCTGGTTCGTGTTCTTTCTGGTGTGGATTCAGGTGTTTATGGCTTTCGTTGATTATTATCACTACGGCATGAGCGACCTTGTAAGGGGTTTTACGCCCGGAGGGCCTGAGATCACCTACCTTCTGCTGTGGGCAACCGCTTTCGTCTACGGCCTTTACCTCTACACCAAGAGGGTTAACCTGCCCTTACTCATTATAGCCTCGGGAATATTTCTGATAATACCTGTAATGAGCGGGATAAGGGCTGCGTTCTTCTTTTACCCCGCGCTCGGACTCGTGCTTTTTCTTTCCCCTCCGATACTTGCGGCTATTGCAAAGGAAAACCCCTTGGCCAGCTTCAGGAAAGCGTTAATCGCCCTTGGTGGAACCGTGGCCGCGCTCTCTGTAGCTACCCTATCCCTGCCGCAGGTAAGGCGCCTTTACCACATCCTTTACATAACCTTCGTGTGGGGGCTTTACAACCAGGAGAGGGTCTACGCCTGGCAACATACAGGGCGCTTCATTGCGCCCAAGATAGCGCACGCATACCTGGCGGCCAAAGGGCTTCCCTGCCTCCTCTCCGGATACGGGCTTGGCTCAATCGTCCTCAGCAAATTCATAAACATGGCACCCAACCGGAGCGCTTTCGTTGCTGTGACCGCGCAGCTCCCAATCTCACTTTACGAGACAGGCTACCTTGGGGTCGCTCTTTACATAGCCATGGCCCTTGGGGTATCCTGGTTCGTAATTCCGTGCTTTAAGATGGCGAAGGATGGGGACGAGAGGGCTATGATCCTTTCGTTCGTCGTGCCGGCAGTATCGTTTGTGGGAATGTCCGTTTATTACTGGGTCTGGATAGAGCATATAGCCGGGACGATATTCTGGGGCCTCGGCGGACTGCTGGCGGCCCTTTACTACTACCGCAAAAATGAAGCTAAAGGGGAGGCATGAGTCTGCTGGCGCTTTTTGGGCTCATTAGCTTGCCGGATACCTTGTCCGAGAGGGAAAAGGCCGCGGCGGATTTCCTCTTGCAGAACCTCTCGCCCGCGCTGATTGAGGGGATTGGCCAGGAGCTCTTCCTTGAAAACATCGAGCTGGCGTTTGAGGCAAAAGAGGAATTCCCCTGGGCAAAAGACCTCCCGGACTCCCTGTTCCTCAGGTATGTGCTTCCGCCCATCGTTTCCCAGGAGCCTCCGGAGAGCTGGCGTAGGGTGTTTCTGGATTCCCTGAGGCCAATCGTCTCGGGCCTCAGCTCAGCTGAGGAGGTTGCCATCGCAGTGAACAGGTGGTGCGGCGAGCGGGTAAAGTATAGGCCGAATCAGCGGAGGGACCAAGGCCCCCTGGAAACATGGAGCTCGGGGTGGGGAAGGTGCGAGGAGATGACCATCTTCTACATCTCGGCCCTGCGAGCGGTTGGGGTCCCCGCTAGGCAGGCTTACACGCCCTGGTGGCCTTTCACCGAATCAAACCACTCCTGGACGGAGGTCTACGCTGGCGGCAGGTGGAAATACGCCGGCAGTTGCGAACCCGCCGATTCGCTGTGCTCGGCTTGGTTTTCCGAGCCTGTAAAACGCTCATCGCTCGTGCTTTCCGTGGCCCTGGGGCCTTCCTCCGGGCCCGATGTCTACCGCTTCGGCGCTGATTACACCCTGGTTAACTCAACGAGGAGCTACAGGGATGTCTCTGTGCTTCTCGTTGAATCTCGGCCGGGGGATAGCCTCGCCCTCTCGGTCTTCAACTACGGAGCGCTCAGGACGGTTGCCGTTCTCGTTGCGGACAGAAAGGGCGTGGCTTCGTGCGAGGTCGGCCCCGGGGATTACATCCTCTCCGGCCGGGGTTTCTCAACCGTAGTGCGCGTCCGTGGAGACACAACCCGCGTTAGGCCCGCGCGAGGCACCGAACTGCCGGAGAGCTTCTGGCTCAGGTATCCGGAGGGAGGAAGATGATAGCGCTTCTCCTTGGGAGCGTATTTGAGGTATCACAGGCTGAGCTTGACTCAGCGCTTGCTGACGCCGGCAGGAACAGGCCTGAGCTGGAGAAGGCCATCTCAGGGGCCGGAGAGCTGGCGGATCAGGCCTCCTGGCTCATAGTTAATATGCCGCACCTGGACAGGCTTGAGATTACGGGAGCGTGCCTCCTGAACCACATCATTTTGGCTAACGAGCTCCGGGCCGGCCTCCCTGACACCATCTTCAGGGATTTCCTTCTCTCATACAGGATATGGGATGAGCCTTGCGAGGATTGGCGAGGGCCTCTGAGGGAGGCGTTCGCGGATTGCCGAAGCCCCGAGGATATAAGGAAAAATGTAATGAGGATCGTGAAGCTGGATACCGCGAGGTATTTCTTCGGGCCATTCCCCTCGCCCCTGAGCACTCTCCGGGCTGGCCGAGGTTCAAGGATGGAGCAGGCTGTGCTTCTCGTGGCCGCCCTCAGGGCAAGGGGGTTCCCCGCCAGGTTGGCGAGGTGTCCTTCCCCGAGCTCGGTCTGGGTTGAGTATTACCAGCACGGGGAATGGAGGCCGCTTTACCTTGAGAAGCCGAAGGCCTTGAGCCTTGTTCTCGTCCAGAAGGGTTTCGGTTGGGTCCAGGCAACGCCGAGATACCTGAGACCTGCTACCCTGAGGCTCAGGTTTAGCCTGTTCGGTCAGCCAGACACCTCTTTTGAAGGGTTCTCGGTCCAGAGGCGGGAGGCGTGGCGCTGGGAGCCGCTTGATGACCTCTGGTGGCCACTTGAGGACGGAAGGGAGCCGAAGGATGGGGATTCGTGGGTTTTCCAGCTCGGCCCGGGGGAATACCTGCTTACTTGGGGAAGGAGAAACGCCAGGGGTGAACCGTTTGTCCGGACAAAGGAGCTCAGGCTGAGAGGGGGCGAGGAGGTTTCCCTCACCCTGGAGACCGGCATCCCCCCTGAGGAGCTGGAGCCGGGAGACATCATGGCGAGGGCTTTGGACTCCCTGCCGCGGATTACCCTACTTGACGGCCGGGCTTTGAACGGCATCATTCAGTATCCGTGTGTTATTGCCTTTATAGGCGATGATGAAGGTTCCTACAGGACGCAGAAACAGCTGGAGGACATCTCCGGCCTCAGGGTCTACCTGATCCGGGTGGGGCCTGGGGAAGGGCTTCGGGTTTCTCCCGATTCTCTCACCTCATCGCTCGGTTCCGGTAGGCTTCCTGCAGTAATACTTCTTGACCAAGCCGGCAAGCCCTCGCTTTATGTGGAGGGTTTCTGTGAGGGATTGCCCCTCTATATCAAAGCCCTGATGGAGTGATTCCGGGCTCAACTGTTCCCTCCGAAATTTTTCATTCAAGCGACTTTCCGGCTCCGAGGCCCGGCAAAAAGGCCAGGTTTTGGCCTCTTTCCAGAATTTTTATCTCTCCAACTTTTTGGCCCACAAGAACTTAAGGGGATCATCATTATTTCATGCGAGTTTCCGTGAGCACCATTAGAACCCTTATCCCGTGCGGATTTCCAGAGCTTGCAAATGGTTGCAATGCGCCGGGGGTATCATTTGCGTCTTACGCGATGAAGTTCGGTAAGATTTTTGGTGAGGCAAAACAACAGCTTGAACTGAAATGATGATTTGTATTAAGCTTGACCCGGATCTGAAGAATGGTTAAGGAATTGTTTTTATATCTGAGCCTTGTTTCGGTTCTTCACCCGGCCGCGTGGACCAAGATAGAGCCTGCGGACACTATCCTGCCCCCTGGACGCTACGGCCACAGCTCGTGCTATCTGCCTGACCAGAATGGTATATTTATCTACGCTGGTTGTGATGGCTCCAAAGCCTACTTGGGAGACGCGTGGATATTCTATCTGGATTCCTTGGTCTGGAGGAATGCCACCCCGCCTACGCAAAATCCGAGGCCCAGGAACTTCCCGGCCGTGTGCTACATGGCCAGCATGGGGAAGATCTTCATGTTCGGGGGCCGGGAAGGGGATGATCCGCCAGTGCCCTACAACGATACCTGGTATTATGACCTGGCTGTTATGGCCTGGGAATCGGTGGCTGTTGGCGTATCGCCCCGGCCAAGAAATTCTCCGGGGTGCGCCTATGATCCCCTTGGTAATCGCGTCGTCATATTTGGAGGATGGAGTCCAAGCTATGCGTGGTATCCTTTCCTAGATGACCTCTGGCTTTTTTATCCTGATTCCGAGAGCTGGGATAGCGTCCCGAAAACAACCCCCTGGCCACGGGGGAGGGCAACCGGCACCCTGGTTTATGATCCTCTGGAACACAGGATGATTCTCTTCGGGGGGATTTACTTTGACACCGTCTCTCAGCAGTATAAGCTCCTGAGGGATTCCTGGGCCCTTGATCTCGCGACGCTTGCATGGGATTCCCTTGAGGTCACCAATCTCCAGTTCGTTCCCCCGTACTATGACCACGGAGCGGTTTTTGACGCGCCCAGGAACAGGATGCTCGTTTATGGCGGCGGGGCATCTCAATCCGATGAGGTTTGGAGTTTGGACATGGTGGAGATGAACTGGCAAAAGGTTCCCACGCCCGGGCCAACGCCAGGGGAATGGCGAATGGCCCCATGGGTTGCGAATACGGCCTGCAAGTTCGCCTATCTCTTTTCTGGCCAACCGACAAACCCGCCTCCACAGGATCTCTGGGCATTTGATATGAGCATAACGGGCATATCCGAGAACACACCGGATAAACCCGGTCTCTCCCTCTCGGTTTCCCCGAATCCCGCCAAAGGCCAGGTAAGGATAAGCCTGTCTGAGGAAGGGGCTTATTCCCTGAGACTCTACGACGCGGCCGGGAGGATGGTGAGGGAGCTGGGCCAGGAACAGAAAGGAGGACAACCAGAGAGGGTTACGCTTACAAGCTTTGTCTGGGTGCCCGATGTGCCCAGCGGGATCTATTTTCTGAGGCTTGAGGCAGGGGGCAAGGCCCTGACCGAGAAGCTGGTAATCAAATGAG